>Ga0209606_1000434_pt1 | contig 62866 bp, 39 predicted proteins | sample AD_UKC057_MetaG_FD_184412 | JGI IMG/M metagenome (GOLD analysis project Ga0209606, IMG submission 184412) | Active sludge microbial communities of municipal wastewater-treating anaerobic digesters from USA - AD_UKC057_MetaG (SPAdes) (version 2) | ecosystem: Engineered > Bioreactor > Anaerobic >... | reverse complement strand
CTGACAAGAGCCGGGAATTAATTCCCGGCTCCGGGATGGTTCACATCGCTGGGAAAAGCGGCGATGAATCGCCGCACTCCAAAGTCCCGCTCGCCGCGATAAATATCTGAGTTTCAGGGGGACTCAGGAATGATTTTGACAAGAAAAGAATTGTAGGGGCGACCCGTCGGGTCGCCCGGATAGGATGGTTCATTGCCATTTTTTCAGAAATGATTTTACATGGGGCGTCGGGAGAGAAGCGCGTCAGCGATTCACTCCCGACGCCCATTGAAACGTTTTGAAGAGATTCCAAAGAGAAACTTTTTCAAAAGTTTCTCTTTGGCCGCCGGAGGCCGTTTTTCAAGGCAGCATGCCTTCTTCCGCCATAGCGGCGCGGAGTCGGTCGTAGGTGGTTTCTATATGTTCGCTGATGACTTTGGTGTCCGCGAGGACGGGCATGAAATTAGTGTCGCCATTCCAGCGGGGGACGATGTGGGCGTGGACGTGGTCGATGATGCCCGCGCCGGCGACGCGGCCAAGATTCATCCCGTAATTGAAACCGTGCGGAGACATTGCCCGGTTGAAAACCCCGATAAGTTTCTGCGTGAGCGACATCAGTTCGCAGACAGTTTCGTAAGGAAGTTTCTCAAAGTCCCCGGTGTGCATGTAGGGGACAATCATCAGGTGTCCCGCGTTGTACGGGTAAAGGTTCATCATGATGAAGCAGCGGTCGCCCCGGAACAGGACGAGGTTGTCGCGGTCGTTTTCAGGTTTGTCCTTGTGTTTCGAGCAGAGGACGCAAGGGTCGAGGTCGGCGGAGGCCGCCTTGCGCTCGTCTTTAATGCCGAGTATGTACTGCCCGCGCCATGGGGCCCAGATTTCCTTCATTGTCCGCCTCCTGAGTGAGATGTCCCCTCGCCGGGAGCGTCGGGGAATATTTTTCCGGGATTGAGAATCCCTTTCGGGTCGAAAGCTCTCTTCACCGAAATCATTATTTCGAGAGCGGTTTGCGAAACGGCGATAGGCATGAATTCTTTTTGAGAGAAGCCGATGCCATGTTCGCCGGAGATGGTTCCGTCGAGGCCGACGACGGCGCGGTGTATGTCGGCTATGAGGGCGGGAAGGTCGCGCCGCCAGCGCAGTTCGTCCATGTCGCCCTTGATGATGTTCGCGTGGATGTTGCCGTCGCCCGCGTGGCCGTAGCAGATGGCGGTGAAGCCGTGACGGTCGGCGATGGATTTGATGGAGCGCATGAGGGCGGGGAGAGCGGCGCGGGGGACGACGGTGTCTTCTTCCTTGTAGACGGAGATTTTTTTCACCGCCTCGCCGACCGCGCGGCGCATGTCCCACATTTCGTTCTGCCTGTGGCCCGCTTCAGCGACTAGCGCGTCCAGAGCGCCCTCTTCGAGCAATATTCCGCCGGCTTTCTCGACATCAGCGTTGACGGCGTCCGCGTCCGAGCCGTCCAACTCAATAAGCAGCAGCGCCTCGGAGTCGCTGTACGGAAACGAGCGTTCTAGCATTCTTTCGGCGCTCTTAATCGCTTCTTTTTCCATGAATTCGACGGCGCATGGGGAAACGCGCTTCAGGAATAGTTCGTTGAGCGCGGCTGCGGCTGTCTCCAGCGAGTCGAACGGGGCCAGCAGGGTGCGCCTGACCAGCGGAGCGGGTATCAGCTTCACCGTCGCCTCCGTCACCGCCGCCAGAGTGCCCTCTGAGCCGATTAGCAACTGGACTAAGTTGTAGCCAGTGGCGTTCTTGAGAGTCTTGGCTCCCGCGCGGAAAGGCCGCCCGTCCGGCAGGACGGCTTCAACCGCAAGGACGTAGTCCTTGGTCGTGCCGTATTTCATCGCGCGCGCGCCGCCCGCGCACTCGGCTATGTTGCCTCCGAGCGTGCAGCTTCCCTTGCTCGCCGGGTCAGGAGGATAGAACAGGCCGAGCGCCTCAACCTCGTTGTGCAGGGTTTCCACCACCACGCCCGGCTGGACCGTAGCCATAAAATTCTTCGTGTCGATGTCTAGAATTTTGTTCATGCGTTCGAAGGAGAGGCAGACGCCGCCGAAGACGCAGAGCGCGCCTCCGCTCAGTCCCGTGCCGCCGCCTCGCGGGGTGACCGCTATGCCGCGCTCGAAACACCGCTTCATCACAGCGCAGACTTGCGCGGTGTCAGACGGCTTCACCACGACATCCGGCGCGAACCTGTAATCCTCCGTCTCGTCATGAGAGTAAGGCTCAATGTCGTCGCCGCCGCTGATGACGTTTTTGTCGCCCGCGATATCGCGAAAAAACCTTATGTCTTCATCGTCGGGTTTGGTGAAATGGCGCATCCTGTTTCTCCCCGCTGTCGGTTCCGATGAACCCGGATTCGTCGATGAAACCGACGAATCCGGGGCGATTTTCATAGCGGCGAACTGCTTCTCACCCCCAAACAAGTTTGGGGGTGGCACCCTTTTTTAAAGAACCCTATGTTCTATTCACTGCCAAAATACGCCTTGCGTTCCGCGTTTCATCCGCTCTGAACAATCGCTCCCGAATCTTAACGACGGATTCGGGATGAATGATAGCAGAAAGGATTTTTAATGTAAAATTTGGAGGCGCGGCTGAGAGAGAAGGGCGATTTTTTGAGCAGACCGCGCGCGGCGCGCGGTTTCGGGCTAAAATGAATGCCGGAGAGCGATATGAAGATTAATCTAGACTGCGTTCACTATAGGGGCGAAAAGCCCTGCGCGTTTGCTAGGCTCTGCGACGGATGCCCCGAATACTCTCCGGTTGAGAAAGCGGAACGGGGAGGGGGGCGCGTCCTGATAATCAAGACAGCCGCGCTGGGCGACGTGCTGAGGACAACTTCCATACTGCCCGCGCTACGCCGCGCCCGGCCGTCGGCCCGCGTGACGTGGCTGACTTCGCCCGCCGCGCGGCCATTGCTGAAAGGCAATCCGAACATAGACGAGCTTGCCGCCATCGGTTCGGCGGCGGCGTCAGGCGTTTTTCCCGCCGCGTTCGACATTATCCTATCGCTGGACAAATCTCCCGCCGAATGCGCTCTGGCGACCGCCTTGCAGGCGCGGGAAAAACGCGGCATGGGGATTGCCCCCCTCGGGGCGATTTATCCCTTTAATCCAGAGGCTGAGTATTATTTTTCTCTGGGGCTTTCCGATGAACTGAAATTCAAGACGAATAAGAGGACGCACGCGGAAATGTTGCTTGAGATGTGCGGGCTGGAAGGGGCGTCTCCGGAGCCGCCGCAGATGGCGCTGACGGAAGATGAGAAAAGAGTTGGGCGTGAGCTTGCGCGCGGCGCGGGCGCGCCGTCGGGAGCGCGCGTTTTAGGGCTGGTCGTAGGGGCTGGAGACGCGTTCGCAAACAAGACTCCCTCGCCGGAGAAATGGGCGGAGATTGCCAGCGCTATAAAGAAAGCCGTTCCCGGCGTTTTTCTCATGATTCTCGGCGGCCCCGGAGACGAGAAGAAAATGAGAGCCGCGCTGAACGCAATAGTCGGGAACTCGGCTATGGTTCCGCCGACGCCCGATCTGAGAGTTTTCGCCTCGGCGCTCGCCGCGATGGACGCAATTGTATGCGGGGACACGCTGGCGCTGCATATAGCGTCCGCTGTGGGAGTCCCGGCGGCGGCCTTGTTCGGCCCCACGTGCCCGGCGGAGATAGACATGTTTTCGGGAGGCGCAAAGGTGGTTTCGAGAGTCGATTGCGCGCCTTGCTATAAAAGAGTATGCGGTTTCAAACCAAACTGTATGGACGCAATATCCGTGGAGGAAGTAGCGCGGGCAGCCGCGGAGGCCCTGCGCGTTGACATCCCCGGCGGCCCCCGCTACAATTGATACGCTGAAATCTGGGTTTTAGCGGCCCGGGAGGAGTTTTTTTATGTCTCAAATGAGCGATGACCTGATAGTTCTGACGCCGGACGGCCATAAGAAGATGCTCGAAATCCTCGAGCACCTCAAAGGCGAGCACAGGGACGAAATCCGCGAGCGTATGTCCAACGCCCAGAAAAGCAACGTCCTTTCCGAAGACCCCGAACTCGATGAAATCAAAAGAGACCAGCAGATGCTCGAAAGCCGCATCGCGCACCTCGAATCGATACTCAAAAAGAGCAAGGTCCTCTCCGCCAAAGAGATATCGACGGACAAAGTGGGCATCGGCTCCCGCGTCAAGGTGAAAAACCTCAAGACGAAAGAAGCCGAAGAGTTCACCATCCTGTCGTCGATGGAAGCGAACCCGCTGGAGAACAAGATATCCGACGCGTGCCCGGTGGGGCGCGCTCTCATGAAGGCCAAAAAGGGCGACATCGTTTACGCGGAGACCCCGAAAGGCCGAGTAAGATACCTTATCGCGGACATAAAGAAATAAAATAAGCCGGGACGGCGGCTCCAGCTTGTCGGAAACACCCGGCGCGGTTTCGGGTTTTCCGCGCCGCCGCGCGTGATATCCATGGAACAGGAAGAACAGTTCAAGCAGAGACTTGAAAGCATTGCCGCCGTCGAAGCTCTGGGCGGCCGCGGTTACGCCAAAAAATTTCCCCGCACTCACACTTCCGCAGATATAATTCGGGATTTCGACGCGCTCGAATCCTCCGGCGCGGTCGTGTTCGCGGCGGGCCGCATGAAAACCGCCCGCAAAATGGGCAAAGCTTCCTTCGCCGACCTCTGGGACGGCGACGGCAGAATCCAAGTCTATATAAAAATCGACAACCTCGGCGAGAGCGGCTACGAAATGTTCAAACTGCTCGACCTCGGCGACATGGTCGGCGTTTCCGGCAAGGTCTTCAAAACCCGCACGGGCGAAATAACCATTATCGCCGAAACCATTCAACTGCTTGCCAAATGTCTCCATCCGCTGCCCGAAAAATGGCACGGCCTGACCGACGTCGAAATCAGATACAGGCAGAGATACGTCGATCTCATCTCGAACCCGGAAGTGAAGCAAGTGTTCGAGACCCGAATAAAGATAATCCGCCGGATACGGGAGTTTCTGCAGGAGCGCGGTTTCATCGAGGTGGAGACGCCCATGATGCAGTCTCTGCCCGGCGGAGCGTCCGCCCGGCCGTTCAAAACTCATCACAACGCGCTCGATATCGACCTCTATCTGCGCGTCGCTCCGGAACTGTACCTTAAGCGGCTCATCGTCGGCGGCTTCGAACGCGTCTTCGAGATAAACCGGAACTTCCGCAACGAGGGCATTTCCACCCGGCACAATCCCGAGTTCACCATGCTTGAGCTTTATCAGGCGTACGCTGATTTCAACGACATGATGGAAATCACCGAAGCGGTCATATCCGACGCGGCGCTAGCCGCCCTCGGCTCGACCACGCTCACATACCAAGGGGCCGAAATCAATCTCGCCACGCCGTGGAAGCGCATTCGCTGGACGGAGGCGTTCAAAGAGTTCGCGGGCGAAGACATCGTCCCCGGAATGTCCCGCGACGAACTCGCCGCCGTGTGCAAACGGCGCGGAATCGACGTCGATCCCGATTCGAACAGCGGCGCGCTCATGGACAAACTTTTCGGCGAACTGGTCGAGCCTCGCCTTGTTCAACCCACTTTCGTTTACGATTACCCGACGGAAATTTCTCCGCTCGCCATGCAGCGCGACGACGACCCGGAACTGACCGAACGTTTCGAGCTTTTCATCTGCAACTTCGAGATCGCGAACGCGTTCTCCGAGCTTGCCGACCCGATGGAACAGATGCGAAGGTTCGAGAAACAACAAGCGCTCAGGGACGCGGGCGACGCCGAAGCTCACTCCATCGACCGCGATTTTGTCCGCGCGCTCCAGTTCGGGATGCCGCCGACTGGCGGGCTTGGCATCGGCATCGACCGTCTCGTAATGATTCTCACCGACTCCGCGTCGATAAGGGACGTCATCCTTTTCCCGCTTCTGAGGCCGGCTGTCGCAGGGGCCGCCGCAACGGAATCGGACCCGTCGGAATCGCCCGCCGAGTAACTGTTCCGCCGAACCGCGTTTTACATTATGATATTCCCATAGACTAAATCCGCATTTTCCATAAATGCGGCCTTCAACCGTATAGGAGCCGGCTATTCAGTTTATGGAACGCGACGACGACATCTCCAGAAGACTTTGCGAGCTTGGCCCCGACTATTTTCTAAAGCAGCCTCCCGCGCTTATCGAGTACGACCCGGACAAGCTTTCACGTCGGTTGAAGAACGAGCGCGTTTTCGCGCGGCTAGAAAAGCTATACTCGCCGATACCGGAAGCGACCTGCGGCGACTGCGGGGACGTGTGCTGCCGCGCCACTCCCGATTTCTACTTCGTTGAATATCTCAACGTTTGGAGACACGTCAGGCATGAGTTGGCGGACCCCGCGCTTGAGGCCGAGATAACGGCGCGCGCGTTCCGCTGGGCGTTTCTGTCGCTCGTCCAACGGGATGTCTACTGCCCGTTCTTGTTTGACGGCAGGTGCGCCGCATATTCGGTCAGGCCGTTCAACTGCCGGGTGTGGGGGCTGGAGGACGACGCGTGGTACGAGCGGCGGGCCGCCCGCGCCCGCGAGAGCCTCGAAAAACAACGCGACTATTTTGCCGCCCATGGCGTCAAGATGGCCGCCCCGCCCGCGGAACTCGTGTTGCCGAAATGCAAACACATCTCCGTTCCTCCCGGCTCTCGCCCGGTAACTGAGCCTCTTGTGAACTCCATCGAGACCGAGATTGCCATGATGCACCGGGCGTTCATCAGGCCTGAAGAGTTCCGCTCCCTTAATTTCCACCTGCACTTCCCCGGACACGTCGCCCTCAAGAAAGTCGCTCCCGACAAATATGACGAAACCCGCATAGCGGTCGCCCTCGAATTCCAGATGACCGGGAAATCGCCCTTGCTCGACAGCCTAATAGAAAGTTGCGGCGGACGCCTTCCGTAACGCGCGGCTTCGACTTCCATAGGCGCGATTTTGACCGCCCCCTTTTACCCGGCGGGAAACCCGTTACAATAAAACGATGATGAAAGCGGCGGCAAAAAAAGCGAGGGGCGCGGCGGCCCTGTTTCTGGCGGCTGGAATTATCGCCGGTTCGGCGGTTTCCGCGCCTGCTTCCCCCAGAACTCTGAAACGAATAACTGACCCGGTGATAATCAGCGGAGCGGACCTTCCTTCGTTGTTGGGCATGCCGATAGACAGGATAGGCGCGTTCGCCGCCGACACGTCCGGCGCTCTCTCCCCGATTCCTTTTCAGATAGACGAGCGAGACTCATCCGGCGGACTTGTGTTTCCTTTCGGTCCAAAAAAAAACAAAGACTCCGATCCGTCGTTCGACGCCAACGATGAATTGATATTCATGGCGAGGGACGCGGGAGCGCGCGTCGCTAAGATTTCTCCTCTGCAGGGCGCGTCGCGATCGCACGAAATCGCCCTCCGCGACCCCGTTGACGGCGGAGCCGCATGGGTCTATGTCTTCGCATTCGACGCCGCGCCTCCGCGCTCCGATGTGGACCACGTCTCCATGTCCTCCGACGGTCTCCGCATAACAGCAAGAAATTATTCGACATCTTTCTGCAAGGACGCCCCGATAGGGTTTTGCCGTCTCTCTCTCTCCGAAAAAGGCGGAGGAAACGGCGCAAACTACATGGACAGGCTGAAAGTTCGGGCGACCGCTAAACTCCGCGTCGTCGGAGCGAAAATGAACAAAAACGAAAGCAGCTTCACTTCCGAAATCCTCGCGTGGATAGACGGCCCCGTTCGCGTTATCCGAAGAACCAACAACAAGATGATTCTCTTCTGGAAGATACCCACCCCCGGCTCAGTCATTGACAACGTTTACTACGCAGACTCATTCATATATCCCACCGAAGTGGATGTCCCGTTCGACATCGGGTCGCTCCTCGAAGAGTTCAACTTCCGCGTGTACACCGACCACAACAAAAACGCGAAAGGAAAAATATTTCTCAACACGAAGAACCCGGAGTCGACGAAAATAGACGGAGAGATGTCCGCCGCCGAAAAGAAACTCGACCTTTCTCCTTACGAATGGATGTTCATAGGAGGAGCCGCCCATGGCGCGCGCGGCGGCTGGATAAACCGGCTCTTCTTTGAAGAAGGCATCAAAGCGAAACCGTATCTGTTTTACATGGACGACGCCTCCAAGCCCGACCCTCCGGAGTCGGAGCGTGGAATGATAGGCGCGATAGGCTACGACGTCAGATACATGGAAACCCTAACGAAAGGCGTCTGGAAACTGACATCTCACATGTACAACGCGCCCGACTTCAAGCCCGGCTACGGCGGCGAGAAGACATATCTCGACATCTTGGACAACCCGATAAAAGTGGTTGTGAAATAATGTCGCGCGGGGAGCTGAACGGCAGTCGCAAAAAGCTGCCCGGCAGTTGACACGGCGGCGGGAAAAACTAAAATCATAAATCGCGCGCCGCGCGGCGGTTCGGACAAAGAACATGCCGGGCGGGTTGAAAAAAAACGAAGTAAGCGCCAGAATTATAAGCCGAACCGAATCAATCTCCGTCGGTTCGCAAGAAGCAAGGGCCTGTAGCTCAGTCGGTAGAGCAGTGGACTCATAATCCATTGGTCGGGGGTTCGAGCCCCTCCGGGCCCATAAGCAGAAATCATAACGCCCATTTCCTAGTTTTATATTGATTCAACCTCGACACGGATTCGCCGATAGAGCTAACGAACCGGGGCGATTTTCATAGCGGCAAACTGCTTCTCGCCCACAAGGTGCGCTTGGGGGCGCCACCCCTTTTGTCGTGAACCATAAGTTTTATTTAATGCAAAAATGCGCTGTGAGTTCCGCGTTTCATCCGTTCTGAACATTCGCTCTCAAAGCCTAAAGAAAAATTCTGCTTAAAAGAGATTCTCAATAGGGGGCAATGTCAGACGCTTGGCCGTCTTCATTAAAATGGAATTTCAGAACATCATCCGCCGCGTTTTCGCAAAAAGCGCGCGTTGCGGCGTCCAGCTTTGCAAATTTCTCAATCAGATAGCGGGCTGCCGGAGTGAGCGTCGTATTATTAGATTTGGAGCGGCCGCTGTTTCGGATGACAAGCTTTACGCCTAGTCTTTCTTCAGTGGCGTTGATTTTGCCCCAAACCGCTCGATAACTCATGCCGAGATGCCGCGCAACTTCGGCCAGAGAACCCAGTTTGTCCACTGCGAGCAGAATCTGATGCCGGCCTTCTCCGAATACTATCGCTCCATTTTCATCCACAATTCGTGTTCGTGTGTCAATTTTTAGATTGCCTGACATATCGTCTCCCTGAATTCCCGGTCAGATGCCAAATTTAACGTTCGTATTATACATGAATTAGCTCGCATTGGTGAAAAACCGGGTTAATGCCTGTCGCTATTGAGCTTAGGCGAGATGGCCTTTGGTTTTTGTAGCTCAGTTCCTGCTCTTTGGCATCGATGCGCGGAATTGCGGTGTTTTTCAAGCGGCGGACAAACCTTTTAGCGGCGTTTTTCATCTCAATTGTTTTATCCCGCTTTGGCAAGATAAGCGGGCTAATCTATCTAGCGTGCGCGGGCGGCGATGTGTTCTGCGGCGGCTCGATTGTGTTCAGCTAAAGTAGTGGAGAATATTGTTCTTCCGTTTCCCGCAGAGATGAAATATAGGTATTCGGATTCGGCTGGATAAAGAGCCGCGGAAAGCGCTGCGGCTCCGGGGTTGCAGATTGGTCCCGTCGGCAGACCGCTTCTTGCATAAGTATTATATGGCGAGTTCGTTTGGATATCTTCAGCAGTCAAATTCCCGTCATAGTTGTCGCCCAGCGCGTAGATGACGGTGGGGCAGCTTTGCAGAGGCATGCCTGATTTCAGTCTATTATGGAAAACGGATGAGACAAGTCTCATATCTTTAGGCGAGGAAGTTTCCTTTTCGATGATAGAAGCTAGAATGACTACGCTGTGCTCGGACAAGCCTAGGGATTGCGCTCGTGCAGCGGCGTCTTTGTCGAAAACTTTGCGGTATTCTTTTATCATAAGGGCAATGATGTCTTTTTCGTTTGAACCCTTGCTCGCGCAGTAGGTTTCAGGAAAGAGATACCCTTCAAAAGAATCAGAGAGTATGCCAAGAGAGGCCGCGAAAGCGGGATCGCGGGCGGCTATAGAGAACCTCTCAGCGTTCCCGAATCCTTTCTTCTCGATAAGCGCGGCTATCATGTCGATAGTAAACCCTTCGGGAACTGTGAAACAGCTTTTCATGGCTTTGCCGCCGGTTAGCGCTTTTAATACGGCGGGAACGTTCATAGTCCGGGAAATTTCAAAGTCGCCGGCAAGGATGTTTTTTTCTTCTCCCGAAATTTTCGCAAACAGCGCGAACGCTGCCCTGCTGCGAACGGCGGATTCCCGGTCGAGTTTTTCTGCGACTTGGGCGAGAGTCATTCCGCCTGAAACGCCGAAGACTACTTTTTCTCGGTTTACGAGACTTGGGGGCACGAGAACAAGAAAAGCGGCGCAAAGCGCGGGAAGCGCCGCAAAGACAGTGGCAATGGCAACGGTTTTTCTAAGCTTCATTTTAATAAACGACATTTATTGAGACGGATGAAGAACCTCCTGAGTCGTCCTCGCAAACGATTTTGTGTTTTCCCGCAACGGGAGTAATGAATCGTCTTTCTTGCGGAGACCCTGATGCCACTAGCTCTCCGTTTACGAACCAGAACACCTTGGACACGGTGTTCGACACCGACGCTTCGAGAAGAATTTTCTGATATTCGAGAGGAACGCCGGGGTTTAGAATATACGCGGTTTTGCTTTGTGGAGAGAGAATAACGGGAGCAGGTCCGCCTGTTTTTAAAGAACAGCTTTCATCGGCCTCCGGCACTGTCGCGATGGGATACCCTTCTCTTTGCATCCAAGTGGCGATGCCGGGCGGCCACACCTCGAACGTTTTCTCCTCGACATTCCGACCATGCGCGCATTCTTTTGGCACGCGCTTCCCGCTGTTCGCGTCGATGTAGTATTTGTGATGCATGTCGCATTTTCCCGCGGGCGAAATCCCGTAAATATACATTTCATCGACCGCGTCCGGACAGTTCTCGGAAACTGGCATTCCGCTTAAGGGGCACACTTTTCGAATCCCGACCGAATCCGGTTTTGCAAACCATTCGTCGCCTCCGCTTAGCGCGTTGAAAACATCGAACAGCAAGGGAGCGGCGACCTCCGCCCCAACCAGCATATCAGCTTCTTTTCCTGAAAAGTTGCCTAGCCATACGCCCACTGTGAAATCTTTGTTATACCCGACGCTCCAAGCGTCTCGTTGTCCGTACGAAGTGCCGGTTTTCCATGCGACTTTCGGCATGTTTACAGAAAATTCCCAGCAGTTCGGCAGGTCGGGACGGCGAACATCGGCAAGGATATCGGTTATTATAAACGCCGCTCCCTCGCTCATGATTTGAGCCGGGGCGGACTCAGGGTCGCCGTCTGATATCCGGTATTTGCGATAGACTCCTCCATTAGAAATTGAACTGTAAAGGTTCGTCAGCTCAAGCAGGGAAACCTCGCACGCCCCTAGAACGATTGGAAGTCCGTAATGCTCGCTAGGGCGGTTTAGTGTTGTGATGCCGCCTTTTTTCAGAAACGAATAGAATTTTCCTTTTAATCGCGAGGTTAGATTGACGGCGGGCACGTTAAGGGACAGTTTCAGAGCCTCTTCTGCCGGAATTCCGCCTCTGTATTTGCGATCAAAGTTCGCTGGCGAATAAGAGCCGTATCTTACCGGAACGTCGGCCACCATCAATTTTGGCGATATGATTCCTTCATCCAACGCGAGCGCGTAGACGAACGGTTTGAGAGCGGATCCGGGCGAGCGAGGGGCGATAGCCCCGTTAACTTGGCCTTGGTTCAGCAAGTCGTCAAAATCCCGCGATCCGACCATCCCCCGTATCATCCGGGTCTTGTTTTCAATAACCACGACCGCCCCGTTTGTTATGCCGAGCGGGAGCAAAGGCGACAGATGTCTTGCCAGCGTCCTTTCGCACAGCGCCTGCGTTCTCATGTCTATGCCGGAGACGATGTTCGCTTCTGACGGCAGCCTTGTTTTTGCGAGAAGAGAAAAATGAGGAGCCGTCGAAGGAAGAGTCATTCTACTTCTTGGTTTCTCGTCGCTCTTCGCCTCCTCGAACTCGTTTTCATCAATAAGCCCGGCTTTAAGCAGTCTGTAGGCGACATGTTCTTTTCTTCGCTTGAAAGCCTCGAAATCCCTGTCAGGCCTCAATTTAGTCGGCGAGTTGGGGATAGCAACAAGCGAGATCGCTTCGCTTTTGCTTAAAGAGGCGGGTGATTTCCCGAAATAGAAATGCGCCGCCGCGGCCGCCCCTTCGATGTTCCCTCCGTAAGGAGCCATATTGAAGTACATTTCTAAAATCTCATTCTTAGAGAAGAAAAGTTCCAACTGCAGCGCGCGAAAAACCTCGATCAGCTTCGAGAGATAATTCCTCCGTTTAGGCTCCATCATTCTTGCCACTTGCATAGTTATCGTGGAGCCGCCGCGAACCACCTCGCGGCTTTTTGCGTTCGCGGCAGCCGCGCGGACAAGCGACACCGGATTCACTCCCGGGTGATAATAGAACCATTTATCCTCGAACGCCAGAACGGCTTGTCGCAAGAACGGCGACACATCGTCAAGCTCCGCCCGTATCCTCCAGAAGTCGTCTTGCGACAAAAACGCCTTCATCAATTCCCCGTCTTTTGAATAGACGGCTGTTGAAGGCAGCCGTTGAAGCTTCTGGCGCGGAATAGGAAACACCACGCAAAGAACGAAGAACACAAAGGCGGGAGCCGCCGCGGCGCATAGCGCGGCCTTGTATCGCTCTTTTGCGAATAGTCTCATTGCCCGTCTCATGTCCGCGCGGCTCCTGTTCTCCCTACAGCGATTCTACTTTGCTTCCAGCACAGCGATGCTTCCAGAAGACTGAATGCTTGTGTAGCTAGGATCGTACATACATTCCGCTGACACTGGCGGCAGAGTGAACGAGCCTTTAGTCACGGCTCGCAATCCGTAGTGAAACACCAACTCTTCCCTTGCGGGGAGGTTAACGTACATAAGCATCCTGTCATCTCGCATATCCATGTAGTCGTGGCTGTATTCCTTTTTTTGTATCCATGGGATTTTCTCCCTCGATTCGAGTCTCGGGTTTTCTATCTCAAGTCCGGCTGGCAGCATGTCGTCAATTACCACATTGTCCAGATTCTTGTCTAAGGCCATAACCTTTATTCGTGCCACCACAAGCTCTCCTTGCCGGAAACCGTTTCGAGCGATCGGATTGCCATTTATGTCAAGATAATCTCTTGTCACTCTAATGCCTTTGTCATATTCCTTGAAAACCGGTTTCGACGGAACTCCCCATGACTGCCAGTACACGTAGCAGTTTCCGGTTCCCTTTATGCTGATTTTTACTTTCTTGCCGGAGTATGAAGGAGATTCCAACTCGGCGCCCTTCTCGTCGAACTTCTTTACGACTTTGCCGTCGATCTCGACTTCGCCTTTGAATTTCGCGTTTTTTTCTCGCTGCAGGACTTTTCCTATGGCGAGGAAAGCAAAAGCGTTGTCCTGAGTCGTGTGCCATCCTCCGGAGTCGGCCGATTTGGACAATTCTCCGATAAGAATGGGTATTCCCGGGCTTTCCGGGAATATCTCCGCTAGCACGTTCAGCATAATCGCGTTCTCTCTTACGGAGGAGTTGAAGTTCCCGCCGGTTTGCCTTTCGACGCGCGCGGCTTGAACCTCCGTCGGCATAAGAGATTTCGCCGTTTTCATGTCGCCCGCTTTTGCGAACGCCAGCGCCAACTGATAGCGGGACGATGTTTGCAAAGTGTTCAGACGAGCGTCTTTTATGTGGCTTATTGACGATTTGGGAGGATCCCCGGCAAGCGACAACACATAGCACGCATAAACGATGTTTTGAACCTCTTCCATGTCGCTGTTAAAATCCAATCTGCTTCTGGCAATCGATCTCAGGCGGTCTAGCATTTTTTTATACGCCACGTCCGGAATGCCGTATCCGGCTTTCCTCGCTTCCACAAGAAAATGCGCCGCGTATATGCTTGCCCAATCATTCACTGCGTTTCCCCCCGGCCAGTACGAGAAGCTTCCATCCTCCTTTTGCATGGAAACAAGCTTGTTGATTCCTTCTTTGACGAAATAGGCGGCCCCGCCTTCGGCAAACAACTCCGGCTCCGCTATTTTTGCCAGATTGTCGAAATACAGCAGAGGGAAAACTTTAGAAGTCGTCTGTTCAACGCATCCATGCGGATATTGCAGAAGATATCTCAATCCCTTAAGAAATTTAACGGAAGGAAACGAAGACAAAACCAGTCTCGCGTTCTGTGTTCCATCCAACATCCCGCCTTGTATCTCTATCGCGACAGTTTTGCCGCTTTTAACAGTCTCGCTTCCGGTGGTCGTCACAACGGGAGAAGCCGGCCTTACAGGGACGTTTGTTACATCGACCGTGTTCTCTCCAAGCCCGCGCGCCTTGACCGTAAAAACGGCTTTTCCTATGCCGGAACCGGCTTTCGCTTCAAAAGCGATAATACGCTCGCTGTTCTTGGAGACTTTGACTTTTTTAACTTTTTCGCCCGAGATTGCGGCAGGCCCGGAGACATCCAGCGATACTGTGATTTCACCGTCGGAGCCGGTTCCGTTGTACACAGCGACCGGAACTGAGAACTCATCCCCAGAAGACAGGAATCTCGGAAACACGGGGGAAAGAGAAATTTTGTCTCTCACATACACGTCGGTTCTCCCGGAACCGAACCTCGCGCTGTTTGCCGCAACCGCCATTACTCGAACTCTGCCTTGAAACTGAGGGATGTCGAACTTGACCTTAGCGCGACCTGAACTGTTTGTTTTAACCACGCCGGACCACAGCGAAACCGGCTCCACTCTTCTGACTCCGACTGGCGAAAGATGTTTTTTCCTTATGCTTTCAAGATAATCCCCGGCGGGAATTCCGGCTTTTCCTCTCACCTCCGGCAGTATGAAAGAAAAGACATCGTAGTTGTCGACGTCAAGTCGCTTCTTACCGTAGAAGAAGCCGAACGGGTCGGGCGTGCGGAAGTCCACAAGCTGAAGAATGCCTTCGTCCACCGCCGCGACGGTTACATACGACGCCCCGGAGCTTCCTTCCACCTTTATGTCTATTTCAAGAGATTTTTTCGGTTTTATCGCATCGGGGGCGCTGAGTTTTACCTTCAGCTTCCTGTCCGCATTGTCCACCATCAGAGGAGCGACTCCGAACGCTCTTGCCGGAGACACCCCGTCGTAATCCTTCAAAGACTTCACAACAGCGGCGGTTACATAAACGTTCGGTCTATGCGCTGCCGTGACGGGCAGATTTATCGTCGCGGTATTGTCGGTCATCGTCAGGGTTCGGTATGAAAGCGTTTTTTCACGCTCTATTGTAAGGAGCAGCTTTCCGGGGAAAGGAGCTTTTATCAGAGCCTTGGCGGTCTCTCCGACTTTATAGGACTTTTTGTCCAGTTCTATCTCTATCCTGTCCGGATTTTCCATCGACCACGGAGAATATCCCCATCCCGATGAATAAAACATTATCGCCGCTCTCATCCCGTTCTGTTCCGGGGATTTTACCACAAGCCGATAGCTTCCGTAGTCGTCCGGCGTGACAGTTATGCTGTCCGTTTTTTGGGAGTCGACATCGAAGGCTTGCACACGCCTTAAGTCTCGTTCTGAAACGTAGCGATAATTTCCTTCCTTGTCTCGTCGAAGCACTGAGTGATACACGACCCGGAACAATTCCGCTTTCAGAAGCTCCGGCTCGATCTGTTTTCCATTCTTGTCAACCGCGACGAATTTCACCACATATTTCTTTCCCGGCTCGGCGTATCCGTCCTTCGCCGGTTTCATCCCTATGTAAAACGGGTAAGGGTGGATGGCCACGTCGGTGTACGCGCTTACGGCTCTGCCCCCATGTTCGGTCACGGTGGCTGACACCACTCCTTTCAAGCTTGAGGGAGGTTTCATCCCTTCGGGTATTTTTGTCTTGAACTCGATATTTCCGTTGTCGTCCAGAACGCCTGTAAGTTCCGACAGCCTGACTTCTTCGAGAGACCTGTCTGGATCGCTGAACGAATATTCCTTCCATTTCGCGGGACTGAAGGAAAACGACTTTATGGTCACTTCCGCTTTGACCTTTCTGCCCGCCGCAGGAGGGCCGAACAGCGATTGGGCCGAAGCCTTGATAGTCATTTCGTCATTTGCTTCGTAATTGCTTCTATCGGTGGAAACAACCGCCTTAATCTTGTCGGGAATGAAATCCTCGACGAAGAAATGCGTTCTGCCGATCTCTTCGTCGGCGGCAAGCAGCTGAGCGGTGTAGCCGCCCGTTCTCGCGTAATCCGGCACAGGAATTGAGAATTCCACGAACCCGCCCGCGTCAAGATTCCGCACAGTCTCGTCGAACAGTTTCCCCGCCGGGTCCAGAGTCCTCAGCTTGACCGGAAAAGAGGCGGGCGTTGAGACATCGGCTCCTCGAGCCACGGCAGCCACGCGCGCAGCGTCGCCGGGACGGTATATTCCTCTGTCGGTGTATATAAATGCCTCGTAGCCCGATGTTATGAATTTGCTTCCGCCGACATCGAAAGATGTGACAGGCAGCCGGCAATCCCGGAACAGCAACATTGCGGTGTCTTCGCCTTTTGCCGCCGTTATCGCGAACGGCTCATATTTCTCGTCAGCCATTTTTTGCTTCAAATTCTCTATGGTCGCGACACCCTCGCTGTTTGTTCGGGCCGAAGCAATTAGCTGGTTGTTTTTACTCCAGAGCTTTATCTGAACACCGGACGCGGGCGTCAGCGCGTCGAGAGAATTGACCATCACGAACAAATCGTCTTCGGACATCGCCGCGGTTATTCCCATGTCGGTGACGACCACGAGCAACGAGTCCGAGTTCCAGTAATGTTCTTTTTCCCGGACTATCGCCTTGAATATGCCTTTTTTCCCGTCTTCCCAGAACTTCCCGATATCTATAATCGTTTCGACTCTTTTGTTTTTCTCGGCGGCAACACTTACTTTGCCGGAGTAAACAGACCTGCCGTAGCTGTCTCCGTCATAGTAATAGTCATAGTAGTAATCAGGATCGTATTGCTTAAGCATTGTGACGATATTATTCAAATAAATCTTTTCGATTTCCACGTGAATCTCTTTGAGATTTACGCTTTCGACGGAAATCTTTCTTGCGCCTTTCAACGGCAGATATATGCCTTTGTTTTTAAAAGAAACAGAGGGTTCGAGGTCTTCGGCTACTACAACCCCGAAAAAGTCTTCGGCCAAAGACGAGCCGTCCGAGGAGATTAGTCCTTTTGACACCGATATTTTATATGAGCTCTCCGGTTTGAAATCGCCCTTGAGATAAATGTTCCTGTATTCTGACTCAATATAGTATTCCGTTTCAGGCTCGACGCGGATATGCTCTCCGGCAAGTCTCGGATCCACCGGCCCGGAGAATTCGATGACGATGTACGGATTGCCTTCCGACTGCCTCGGCGTAAGACTATAAACTTTGAGGTCGGTTTCCAACTGCATTGACGCAGTAAACGTGTGGGTGAGGCCGAGAGGGCCGCCGACTCCGTTCAATCCCTTTTCTATGGCCAGCTTTATCTTTTTCCTCTGATCCGGCCCGATTGTCTTCTTTTCAATCACTTCGCTGGTCAAAGTAAACTTGTTAGACTCTCCGGAATCCGGCTTAAGTGTGAACGGAATTGATTTGGCGGCGTTTGATTCATCGAAAATCTTTGCGCTTTCTGTGAGCTTTGAGGCTTCTACCCGTCCGTTGAACTCAATCTTCCACTCGGCGCGGGTTTCAATCTGTTCGCGTTGCTCGTACACAAACTCAGCGGAAGAATTTATCACTTTCAGCGGTTCGGTATTGAATTTGAAAGTTCTTTTTCCTCTTAAATAGATGTCTTTTCCGGCACAGATGTCAGGAGACACCTCGATTCTATATTCGGTGTGAGGTAGCATTTCAACTTTAGGATAAAATCTCAGCAGATGTTGCGTAACCCATTTGAATTCTCCGGCCAGTTCCGGCACGATAGCAACATTTTTATTGTCGTGCATCGCGTCCAACTCATTTTCTCCGACCATGTTGTAATTGAATTCGATGGTGATGTTCTGCGTTCCGGGTATTTCGCCGGTCGGGGAAACAGATGTGATAGTGACCGGCATTTTGCCGAGCAAGCCGCGCTCGGATATTAAGACGAACAACAGCATGAATCCTATTGCGGAAACTACGTATGCGACTATTCGCGCTTCTCTTTTGCCAAGCTTGATTCTTTTCTGTTTCTGATTGGGGCCGCTTTCTTTTCTTACGGCTTGATCGCGCGTTTCTCCGCCATTGTCCATCGTTATTCCCCCCGTTTTTGTTCCGGATCGGCATCGGCATTCATCCGGCGTCCGCCCGGTTCTTATGTTTCTGCTTCTCTGCAAGCAGATAGTTGCTTCTGAAATCAATGCTCTTAGTAAATTCGGCTCATCTCCAACCGCATTCTTTAGTTGTTTCGCAACGTTTTGTTTTGATGAACCATTCAATAACATGCAAAATGTTTGCCAATATGAATCAGGCCGCAGGAGAAAGAGTTTTATCTCTAGAATCATTCTCTTTTCCGTCAAATTGATTATTAAAGAGGTTGGAATGAGGTCATTTATTGTGTCAAAACGACCACTGGTGTGTCAAATCTGACACGGTTAATGGTGAAAAATACTACTCGTAATAATGCTTTATTGCGGACTATCTGGTTGTTGTGGGGTGTTGATTATGTTGTGCGATCTAAAATGAGGATGTCACTCGGGCGCTTTGCCGGCCGCTTCGCCGTTTTCATTAAAATGAAAATTAAGAACTTCGTCCGCCGCATCTTCGCAAAAAGCGCGTGTCGCGGCGTCCAGTTTTGCAAATTTCTCAATCAGATAACGGGCTGCCGGAGTAAGCGTAGTGTTACTGGATTTGGAGCGTCCGCTGTTTCGCACGACAAGCTTTACGCCGAGTCGTTCTTCTGTGGCGTTTATCTTGCCCCATACCGCCCGGTAGCTCATACCGAGATGACGGGCGACTTCGGCTAGAGACCCCAGTTCGTCCACTTCGAGCAGAATCTGATGTAGACCTTCTCCGAATACTATTGCCCCATTTTCATCCACAATTCGTGTTCGAGTGTCAATTTTTAGATTGCCTGACATGTTTTCCCCTGAAGTCGATCAAGTTCAAATTCTACACCCGGGATGTTATACACGAATTAATAAGAAGAGCGAAATCAGAATAACTCAGATGAAAATGCATGCCGTCATTTTAATTTCTCTTATATGTCTTGCGTAAATTAATTGCAAAGGAGCCGCCATCTAATTCGGGATCAGGCATCCAGCATCCCTGATCTGCCGATAGAATCGGCGAACATTGGCGATTTTCATAGCAGCGAACTGCTTAGTCGCAGGCGTTTATTATGTTCATGAGCCATATGCTGTATTCGCTGTAAAACTCGCCTTGCTTTTTAAAGTTCGTCCACACTGCGCAATCTATCCCTAACCTAATGGCAGATTATATGAATAAATAGATTTCGCGAGAATATTTTCGAGTGTTTGGTTGCTTATAATAAGATATCCATATAAAATAGGCGTACGAAATCTATATAGTGGAACAAAAAATGCGTTGAGATGAAATTTTGTTGAAAGGTCTAAATCGTGGCTGTAATAAACGCCGATTTAGCGCGCATAAGCTGTTGATTTTGTCTGATTGAGGCGAATCAATTTATTGCATAGATGATTTCGATAAGGAGCGTGGCATTGCGGTTCGATCCATTGCAAAAGAACGAAATCCTAGGCATGTGGAAAGAATTTTGTCGGGAGGAATTCCCGGACAAAAAGCATGTAAGAAGTTACGTATATGTTCATACTCCATATTGCTCAAGCAAGTGTAAATTCTGTATGTACGAATCGGAGCCGCTTCTGAAAGAAGGGGCCTTGACCGAGGAAAAGAAATTCTTGCTTAACGAGGCGCTCGAGACTGCCGAAGCTGTCGAAGGGCTTGAGTTTGATGGCTTATATTTCGGAGGGGGAACGCCGACTATTTACGAAGAGGACGATTTCTACGATGTGGTGTCTGAGGTTCGAAGCTGTTTCAAACTATCAGGAAGAGCTGTTTCGACATGCGAGATGAATCCGAACTCGGCGACTTCAGGAAAAATAAAGACCGTGGTTGAGCATGGCATTAAACGGATTAGTTTAGGGGTTCAGTCTCTGACGCCAAAGGTATTGGAGGTTGCGGGAAGGAAAGAAGCCGACCTGATGCGCACGGCGGAACTTATTGCTTTCGCAAAAGAATGCGGCGCGAGCGTGGTGAATATCGACCTATTGGCGCCTCTACCCGGAGAGACCGATAAGACGTTCTTAGAGACGGTTGAGAAGGCGTCGGGATTAGGCTCTGACACTGTTACTTTGTACTGTCTTCAGAATCTGGGACAACAGTATTCGCCCAGCGAGATGGCTATGAGTGGAGAATCTCTTGGAGATTGGGACAGGATAAAGGAAATCTTTACATCAGGATTGGCGGGATCTAGCCTCGAAATTTTGAAGGAATCGTCTAAGCTGACGACGTGTCTGATAGCAGGGAATTCCAATAATCTTTATAACGAAGACAATAGGTACGAGCTTCACAGCAGGAGACCCGTTGCGGTGTTAGGACTTGGGCGGAACTCATGCTCGAACTTGTTCGGAAAGGTTTTTTATAAAAATCTGGGCCGCTCCGGCGCCGCGCAAGGTTTTGCGGCTCGAGAGTATGTCGGATATCGGAAAGACATTTTTGAAGAAGCGCTGGATATGCTTCTTTTGCATTTAAGAGATGGAGCCTGCTTGCCTTTTCAATACTTCGAATCGGTTTTTGGCTGCGACGCCGAACGATTTGCAAGGGAAAATTTCGAGATGCTGATAGATAGAGGTTTTATTAGTTTTTCTTCCTCAGGAGTGGAGTTCGGGATTAAGTTTGCCGATGCGCTGAAGTTTTTTGAGTTAAGCAAGACAATCAAACAGTTGATATTCACTTCGAAACCGCGAAACCTCTTGAGGTCCGGCGCGGAGTGATTCGACGGAGCGTAATGCGTCTTCCTTAGCATAGACCGGAGCCATGCTGGGCTTCGCCTAGCTTCCTGCTCGGCAATATCCGATACTCAATTAGAAATGTGCAAATATCACATGTATTGCCGTCTGGGAGTGTTATAATATACAAAACATGTGATATGCGTAAGGTTGTGAGTTGCATTTTTGAGGAGCGAGAGGCATGAAAAAGACGTTTTTTATTCTGTCGATTCTATTCACTTACGCGGTTATTTTTGCCGGTACGCTGTCGGGAATGGAGATTTCAGGAACGGTGTGGACGGTTCCGGCGAAAAAAGATGATAAAGCTTCTGAAAAAGTGGCGCTGAAGCCGGCGTCCGGGGTTGTAGTGAAAGCTGTGTCAATCGAAGGGGCGTCGCTGGCCGAGGGCAAAACAGACGACAAAGGCGTGTATAAGATTGAATTACCAGAGGGAAAACAAACGCGAATATTAAGCGCGGAGACGGACGGAGGGCCGATTAGGACGATTCTTTTCGGGAAGACGAACGATATTGACCCGGTAACGGAAGCGTTGACATGGAAGATTATATCCGCTGATCCCGCGAATTACACGTCAGCGGAGTTCGAATTCATGACGAAGGAGTTGCGGGCTTTGGCGGACGGGATAGGTTATCCGGAAGGCGCAACCGCGGTCGGCGCGATGGATTACATGATTGATGTCCCGGATTTCAATATTGCTTTGACGGACCTAACGGCGACATACGGCTCTCCCGGAGATAGCGTTGGCATTACAGAGGAAGCGAAAACAGCAATGGAAGACTTCATCAAGGCGTTTAACGCCAATGACGGAGCGAAAATCAGAGAGATGATTTTCAAGCCGGCTAAGATATCCATAGGCAACGCGACGCTAAATGAAGTCGACGATGTAGTTCGAGAAATTAACGAGCTTCACAAGCTTTTCGGCAATATAAAGCTTCAAGTGAAAATCGCTTCGATAACGGTGGAGAAAGACAGAGCCGAGGCGACGGCTTACGAAACAATAGCGATGGGAGAGCCGAACGACGAGGAACGGTATGTCAACTCAAGTTGGATATCAATCAACGTTCTGAACAAGAAGAATGGAAAATGGGCGTTGTCTGAAAGAGCAATCAAGAAATGCACGGTTCATAAAGCTGTGATAGAGACTGACGGACGTCTCGATGATTGGGTTGGAATATCGCCTTGTTACCGGAGATCTCCGGTTAGTCCGGAGGAGGATGGCATAACCGCAGTTTTTTTCGCGAGGGATTCCCAGTTTTTATACTGGCGGGTTGATTTGAATATGTTAATGAGGATTCCGCTTTCCGTGGAACCGCCCCGCTTAGGCGTGCCAAGAGGAGAGTTCCGTCTATTGTTCTATGGCGACGAGGATGATCACAATTGCGACAACTTGATAAACATCATAAGCAATGACTTTACCAGCGCGGCTTCCGCCATTCGTGTTTGCGCAAAAGATAAAGACGGCAAGGAGAAATCGGATGTTCACACTTATTATAAATTTGCCGTAGGAGGCAGGTTTATCGAGGGAAGCGTTCCGCTCGAAGATTTGTTTTTTCTTGAAGACGGACTTTTCTGCGAAGCGACAGGAAAGAGAAGGACGAGGCCGGGGTTGCCTGAAGAGCCGTATTTCGGAGCCACAAGGATGGAATTGTTTTTCTGACGCGCGCTTTGCGGTATTTCATAGGGCTTGATATCCGAATAACACTGCGGTTGCCGGCTATAGCCGCGGTATTCGGCGTTTTGTTTAGCATGATCTCGCAAGCGGAGGTTTATGGAGATTGTTCGCAGCGCGAGGGATCGTTTTTTTCTTCTGAACCCTCCTTATTATCGAAAGATACTAAGAGATTATTACTGTTGCACTGTCTCCAAGGCAGGATATCTTTGGCATCCGATAGACCTTCTCGTTCAAAGTGGAATTCTGGGCAAGAGCGGCACAGTGGCGGTTCTGGACGCGGTGGCGCAAAGGGCGTCGCATAAATCAGTCGTCAGAACAGCAACTGATTATTTGCCGACCGCGGTTTTCTGTCTTGTGGGATCTCTCTCAATTGAAACCGACGCAATTATTCTTAAAGAGATCAAGGAAAAAACCGGAGCGACAATAGTCGTTTCCGGCGACGCATGTCTGGAAAACCCAGAGGAATTCCTCGATAAGCGCGATTTCATAGACGCGATTCTTTTTGATTTTACTTCAAGCGATATTGTCCGGTTGGCGACAGGCGATTTCGAAAGCGCGGATTCGTCGGCGTTCAGAAGAAATGGAAAAATCGAGGTTGTTCGGACCCGCAAGATGAAGGAATTCGAATACCCTGTTCCGGATCACGAGGCGTTTGAAAAAAAGAATTACAACATGCCCTTGGTACCCGAGTCGTTCAACACTGTTTTGGCGTCGTTCGGGTGTCCGTATTTCTGCGCGTTTTGCAATAGCGGGGCATTATCGCCGGGTTTTTCTTTCAGGAATCATGAAAATATGATGGAAGAAATCGCAAGTCTGTATTCGCGGGGCGCTCGTCATATTTTTTTCAAGGACATGACTTTTGGAGTTGATTCCGCGCGGGTTGAGAGGCTGTGCCGCGCGCTCGCCAACGAGGCAACAAGCATTACATGGCACGCTTACACTAGACTGGATTTGCTTGACGAGCGGAGGATAGAGATGTACTCGGAATCAGGATGCCGGTTGCTCCAGATAGGCATCGAAACTTCCGACAAGGATATAGGCAGAAGCATGGGCAAAGAAGTGGACATTGAACGGGCGCGGGAAGCATTCAATTTGATGAGAAAAAAAGGGATAATTCCGGGGTCTCATTTTATACTGGGGTTGCCCGGAGAAAGCGCAAAAAGCGCGTTTTTAACCGCGGTTGCGGCGGTCAGACTCGATCCCGGCTACGCTTCTTTTAATGTGTTCGACCCAAGACCGGGATCAAAGCTCTGCGAAATCGATCATGCGGTCGGGGATGTCTCTTTGACCACAAGGCTTGTCACAAGGTTTGCTTACGCCTTGTTCTATCTCAGGCCGCGAAAAGTTTTTTATCTGGCGAGGAACTTAAGCCTTAAACGAAGTCTTGTTTCCTTCGCAGAAGCTGTCCGTTCTTTTCTGTTTATGCCCGTAAGCAGTCGAGGCAGAGCCCGCCGAAAGGCGGCGCGACTCGAAGACTGATGGGGATTGAGCCGGGCTTTTATTTCATTCAAATTGCGCTTCTGATAAAATGAACTTTGAAGGACGGATTAATGGCCGGATCTCAGTCGGAGTTTTTTCCAGCGGTAGAGGGTGACGGATAGAGATGATAATACATTGTCCATTGAATCAAAAAACGGTTGGGTTGCTGGATGATTTTGCGGAAGCGGGCGCAGACGAGTTTTATATGGGTTATAGGAACACTGATATTTCCAACGAAGATTTATTTAGTCGCCGATTCGGAGAATTGACCAATTTTGATTCTATCGAGTCAGTTCTGGCGGTTTGCGAGAAAACAGTGAAACTCGGCGCCAAGTCTTTTGTGGCGATAAACGAGCTTTTCTATCCGGAAAATTGGCACGACGCTCTTATTGACGATGTTGTGAAGTTGTCGGCAGGCGGGGTTTCCGGCTTCATAGTCTCCGATATAAACCTAATGATCAAACTAAAAAAAGCTGACAGCGGGCTTTTTATCGTTCTAAGCTCGACCGCCCATGTTATGAACGCCAAATCGGCGGCATTTTACAGAGGTCTGGGCGCGGACAGGATAGTTCTTCCCAGACAGCTTTTGCCGGGTGAAATCGCGAAAATCGCAAGCAGCCAGAAGGACTGTGGCCATGAGTTGATAGTGATTAATGAAGAATGCCCCTATTTGGAAGGAGTATGCTCGTATTGCCATTTCCCCGGAGAGGAATCGCCGAATATGTGCAGGCAAGCGATATTGTACAATCATTTGCCGGCCGGATTCGGGTATTCGCTTGATTCATGCGGAGTGTGCGCGCTTTTTTCGTTAAGAAATAGAGAAGACCTAGTATTGAAGATAGCGGGCAGAGGTCTCGCAGGGGACATGATATTAAAGGATGTGAGTTTTCTAAAAGGAGCGGTTGGATTCATTGATATCAGCGAAACCGAGGAGGAATACGGGAGGAAATGCGCCGAGTTGCACAAGGAAGTGTTCGGAGAGCGATGCGGAAGGAAGTGTTATTACAGCGTCGGGCGAAAGCCTGACTCAAATGTCACCGGAGAGCCTGCGCGACCGCAGATGGTTCAGGGAGTGGTCAAATGGACATCTTCGCTGTCTTATGACAGCTTGTCGGAAGATGTTTCAGGGGAAGGCGGCGGCAATCGATGACAACCCGGATGGAGCACGCCTTTTATATTTCCGATCCCGCCGACTTGAAGTATTTTCACAATTCCAGATTCGATAGGATTTATTTCGGCAACGAGTTCTGCGAGTTTCTGCTTCCGACAGAAAAGCAGCTTGAGAATACGCTTGAGTTTGCCGGAAGAGCCGGAGCGGGATTCACGCTTGTGACCCCTCCATGTTCCGAGAGATGCATTGAAAAATGCGAACGCCTGATAGAAGCGCTCCCCGGAAGCGCCGAGGTTGTGTTTAACGACTGGGGCTTGTTGCAAGCGATCAGAGCAGCCGGTAAAACCCCTGTTCATGGAAGGTTGCTATGCAAGGCGAAAAAAGATCCTAGGCTCGGCTTCAAAGGAGAGCCGTTCTCCGACTATTTCACGGAAAACAATCTTCAGAGTGAATATCTTGAATTGCTTTCAGCTCTGGGAGCGGGAAGGTCGGAGTTGGACAACGTTTTTCAGGGATTGCGTCTCGACCGCGATTTCAAAATGAAATACTCGTTGTATTATCCGCATGTGTGTTGCGCGGCGACGAGAAAATGCCACTTCGCAAATATGGCGGAGGGCAATTTCAAGTTCAGGACTATAGACTATTGTCCTGTCAGTTGCTCTGGAGAGAACATCGCGATTCACAACCTAGGGGCGGAAATATTCATGCAAGGCAACGCGCAATACTACACAAACGACCGGATGACCGTCGGCTCGCCCGACGGCTTGATAGACAGGCTGGTGTATATGCCTGTGTTTCCGAATCACAACTTCACGCGCGGCGAGCCGCTGTTCCTTGATTGGAACAGGCTGTTCGAGGTCAAAGAACAGAGGGAGTTGTGGGGCGAAGAGCCTGATGAAACGCTCGCCGGAATGGTTGCGAGAGCCGTTAAGTCGGCGGCGGGCGGAATTCGCGACGCGTTAGATATTGGATGCGGAGAAGGAAGACACGCCGAGTTGTTCGCAGGCTTAAACTATTATGGTATTGACATAGCCCCGAAGGCGTTGGAGAGGGCCGATAAAAAAAATGCGGGAACTTTTATTTGCGGCGACATTCTTAATCTCGACGGATATGACCGATTCTTCGACATGGCGGTCGATTACGGGTGTTTCCATTCCATCCCTCCTTGGCGAAGAAGGGAATATTTCGAGGCGGCGGGAAGGATTATCAAGCCGGGAGGAATTTTGATTATATGCGCGTGGACGGGAAAGGAGTCCCCGCTTCCGGCTTTATATGTCGAAGGACAGATTCCCGAATGGTCGGTTTCCGTCGGCGATATTGAGAAAGCCGCTGAAGGGTTGTTCCATTGCGAGGAAAATAAAACGGAGAGACGCACGCGATTGAGCATGATGTTCGCGGCAATGAAGAGAAAATGAAACAACCGAAAATAGTTTCTATCAACGCTAACGGGCATTTTGACGATTGGCCGAATCCGTCCGGGGCTATCACGACGATGAACGTTCTAATGATTGGCAAGCTCGCTTTGCATATCGCCGAGACGGAGTCCCGGAACTTGGCAGGCGCGGGCAATTGTCGCGCGAGGGGTTTTGAATCCGTTAATGAGACCTTCGGGGTCGATGGTTATTTTCGATGAGAAGGATTTGAGGCTCGGTTGTACGAAAAAATTAATTACATAATGGACGCGCAGGGCTACCTGTACGAGCTTTTCGCCGCGACTGAGAGAGGCCGTCTTTTTGAAGTTCTGGGCGCGGCATCGTTTGCGGCGAGTTTGTTCGCGTTGGCGATAGCCGTCGCGATTATCGCGAAGTCAAAGCCTGCGGACATCCGAGGACAGAATGCTTCAAGACATGATATCTTGGGAGCGAGATATGTTTTTTCATTTGCCGCCGTTTTCTCGTTGTTGTTATTTCTGGTTCGCGGGATGGTCTCTTATGAGTATATGGATTTCGCGTATTATTATGAAGGAGAGTTCACCGAGCTAACCGATTTTTTTGCGAACCGGGCATACCTGTCGAATATTCACAGGCCGGGCTATATGTTGATAAGCTGGTTGATAAGAGAATTGCTCGGCGGCTCGCGAGACGCATACATAATTATCAACCTAGCTGCGATGACAGCCTCGGCTCCTCTGGCGTTTAAGCTTCTCTCAAGAAATGTAAACCGTTATTCGGCTATGTTTGGGACGGCGGCTTTTGTCATGTCGCCGATGTCGGCGTATAGCGTTTACAGGTTTTCGCCTTATTGGATTGTCGCGTTTTTATTCATAGCGCTTGTGTATTCATATGTTGTATTCTGCGAAACCGGATCGAAAAAGAGCGCGTCGGCAATGGTCGCTTCGATTTTTCTGCTGCCGTTTTTTCATGTTCTGACATTTTATGGGATAGCGGCGTTTTTTGCGGCGGCTGCGCTGGACGCGCGCAAGACGGCAAGGAATCTGAAGGGTGCGGGCTGGTTGTTTTTCGCAGTCGCGGCGGCGGCGGCTGGGTCTTGTCTCTTCAATCTTTCGCATCTTGTCGTATTCAGGACGGAAATCGACTTGATTTCAGCCCCTTCGACGGCAAGGTTGGGAGTTTATCAATTGTTCCCGGGGGGGAACGCCGAGTTTCTGTCATACTGTTTGAAAGTGATGCCGAATCTATTCATGTCGTTCGTGTCGGATAACGCCGTCTCTGCGGTGGTTATCGGAGTTCTTTGTGCAATCGGGGCGGTCGGACTAATTGCGCGCGGCTCAAACGGAGCGATGTTTGTTTTATTGGGGGTGGCGGCGTGCTCCGTTTTGACTATTACCAATGCTTTGAACCACAGCCGGTTCGATGGCTATCCGATGTCGTACAGACATCTGCAGATGATGAGTTTTTTCTTCGTCTATAACGCATTTTTCGCGCTCGATGCCATAGGCCGCTTGTTCTCGGCGGGAAAAGGGTTTTCTCGCTCGGTCTTTTGTTTTATTGCCATGATTGTTTTCGCGGCCAATCTTCCCGGTTTTTTCGGCAGGCTTAGGTCGCCGGACATGACATCGGCGATGCGGTATGTTTACGGGAATGTCCGCGAATACGACGGCATTATTCCCGGAAACATATATTTCCAAAATGAATATCACACTCATTTTCTGTCGCAAAAGGGACAGCCCTTTCAAGCCTCTCTTGTTTATCTCGGCGGAGATAGCAGAGAGGAGGCGTTTGTTAGGAATTACAATCAATGGGCAGCCCTTAGAATAGTCGGCGGGAAAGAGCCGAATGTGATTATGATGAATATCGCGCCTCTATCAATAATATCGCACGAAGCATTGTTGAAGAGCAACTACATCGGCCGGGTTTGGCATTTCGACACCGACACTAGGTTTCTTGGAGCTTTTCCAGATTTTTCCGGAAAGTACGAAAAGGATATCAGAAACGCGTTGAAAAGAGGCCTTCTGCTTGAAACCAAGCGGTTCGACGGTGTTACGGTTAGCCTTTATGCGATGAAGCCGGAGCCGGTGGAATTTAAAGATGACGGATGCTTCGACATAACGGCAGGCGAAAACGACTATTATTTCGTGAGAGGAGCCGAACCTGATGTCAGGGTGGCAAGCGATTCCCGTCATATAACCGAACAAATGAATCTGTTGTTTTTTGTTGCGCCGCAAATAGGCGAAGCTCGCATTGCGTTCGAACTCGAACAAACGGAAGACAGCGCCAAACTGGTTCTCCAAGAGAATGAAAGCAAAATATCATATCTTCCGGGAAACGACGACAGGAACAAACCCGTTTACAATGTCGAAAGGAAACCCGGGCTGAACCATTTTTTGTTTACTTTCGAGAAGTTCGGACGCGCCACATATAGGCGCATAACGATATGCGATTCGGCGACGAGAAGATTTTAAGCGGCATTCGCGCTATTGCGAATTGATTGCGAAGCGGCAGTTCAAAGGGTTGAAAGCAATGCCGACAAAAAAAATACGGTCTGAAATATCAAATTTAGAGTATTTTTGTTATTAAGTTGAGATTATTGAAAAAGCGAGAAGAAAAGAAAAGGCGGGCGAGGCAAGAACGTGAAGCGCGGTTAGCGACGACAGGCTCATTGAAAATCGTCATGTAATGAGTTATTGTGAGTGATATGGAAGACAACCAAGAAAATAATCGCGCATTTTCGCGTTTTTTTAAGATTGTGATCGTGGCCTCGCTTTTTGCGTTGTATTTTTTCAGGTCTTTCGCGCTTTATGTGGACATAATAAACCCGGTCGGGCTGGAAGAGTGCCATACTGGGGCGATTGCCCGCGAAGTGTTGTCCAACGGATTCAAGATGCCTATAGAGCAATACACGCCGGAGTATTATGAGAACTCAATAATCGCGGCTGGCATTATAACCGTTGTCCCTGTCTGGATTATGGGATTGAGCCGATTGTCTGTGGAAATGACGCCGTTCATTCTGTCTTTCGCCGCGTTTATGATATTCTGCGAGCTTCTTCGCAGAGCCGGGTTCGGAAGCGGAATATGGTTTTTCATTGTCTCATATTATTTCGGCTCCATTTCGTTTGTGGTTCATACGATGGACAGCGTCGGGAGCCACATTCTCGGGATTTTCATGGGGTCGCTAATTGTGTGGCAGTTCCATGAGTCGCGAGTGTCGAGAAAAAACATCAACTTCTACTTGATGATGTTTTCGATCGGGCTGGGGCTTTTCTTGAACATGGCGAGTCTGATGTTCGCAGCGCTTTGCATTTTAGCATATGTGTTTTACAAGCCTGTCTCAGGCAAAAAACCGCGCGCGAGCATGCCGACGTTAATCAAGGGGATGGCGGCGCTCCTGATAGGGGCGGCGCCTTTTGCGGTTTTCATGATAAAAACAAAAATGATGAGCGCCGCGTATTTGTTCGGAGTTTTCGGCAGAAGAAGCTCAAGCTTCGGCGATTGGGGTTTGTTTGTAAAAAACACCTTCGAATATATGCTGTATCAGTTCGACGGAAAACCTTGGTTGGCGGCGATATTCTTTGCCCCCGTGTTGTTGTTGTGGGTCGGCTGGCAGGCGGGCTGGGGCAAGAGAATTTCAGAGAGCAAGAGGTTGCTGCTCTATTTAATCTGTTTCTTTCCTGCTCCGGTGTTTGCGGCGGTGGTTGTTTTCTCCGGCGGAGATTTAACGACGTATCACATATATCTGCTTCCTCTTCTTTTCATGGCCGGAGCAGCGATGGTTTCCATCGCGATTGACAGCGTATTCAAAAAACCTGCCGCATCGAAGTTGGCGCAGCTCGTGTTTTCGTTGGCTTTAGTCGCCGTATTTCTGACAGGGGAGCATTTTAAGAATCTAAATATTTCGATCGAGCGCGCTGTAAATATTCTGACCACGGACGAAGAGGAAGCGTTTTGTTACTGGAGATTCGGCCGCGCTTTCGGCAACCATACAGAATTCAGAGGAGACACAGGGGTTTACGCCGGAGACATGGCTGCGGCGTGCGGTAGATTCGATACGGAACAGAAAAAAAACGAATGTCTATGGGGTTGGTCCGCCGAGGCGACGCGCGGCGGATTTAGGCTAGATGAAAAAGCAGCGCGCGCGCTCGGACCCAAACGAGCCTCTCTGATAGCAAGAAGCAAAGGCGGATGGGCTTCGAGCCTTCTTAAGTGCTTTGAGGTTCACGAGGCGTTTGTAGCTGATTGTTTTTTTGGGATCGCAGAGCGAAAAGCTATGAAAATCTATTCGGTGAAAAGAGCGGGCGATCCTTACATTAGAATACCCTGTATGTCTGAAGAAATGGAGTTTTCAGGACTAGTTGAAAAATACAGACAAAAACTGCGGGAGCCGACCGGAGGCGCGCCTCAGGAATGTCCTGATTCTTTCAACATGTTATGCGTCGTGGCGGACGCGTATTGCGCGGCGAAGGATAGAATGCCGGATTTCTGCTCGAAGGGATACGACGACATCGAAAACGCCGAACTTTGTTCTTTCATATATGAGCACACATTAATTTCCGAAAACGCGAAAAAGAATTTTTACTCTTCTGAAAAGGATGACCATAAGGGGTTGTGACGAGGCACGACTAATATGCTTCATATCCGGGCATTCGAGCGCGGACACAGCCAGATAACAGTGGAAGAGACTCGCGCCAAGAAAATTGTTTTCGTGAAAAGCATATGAAGAGCGATAAACGGGAATTTAAAATTCTTATCGCAAACGCGAAAGCGGCGGCGGCAGAGATTGCTTTCGCGGCGGCCATATTTTTGTTGTTTTTTCTCAGGTCTTTTGTTTTATATATCGACGTAATCAATCCTGTCGGCATGGAAGAATGCCACACGGGCGCGGTCGCAAGGGAGATGCTCAAGAACGGATTTCAGTTTCCAATCGAGCAGTACACGCCTGAGTATTATGAGAATTCAATAATCGCGGGAGCTTTGCTTTCTCTGGCTCCGGTTTCGTTATTGGGCTTGAGCAGGCTTTCAGTGGAGATTGCGCCGTTCGTTCTTTCGTTCGCGACGTTAATGATATTCATATCGCTTCTGAAGAAGGCCGGCTATCGAAGCGGGATATGGTATTTCGTCGTTTCGTATTTTTTTGTTTCCGGCGTTTTCGCGTACAACACGATGGACAGCGTGGGCAATCACGTGATAGGGGTTTTTATCGGAGCTTTGATTCTAAGATTCTTTTATGATGCGCGACTGACGGGAAGCAGGAAAAGTTATTATGCTCTGATGTTCATATCTGGATTCGGTCTTTTCGCGCACATGGGCAGCTTGCTATATGCGGGGCTATGTGTAGTCGTTTGTCTTATGTCCAGAGCGGCAGAACAGGAGCGCGGGCCGCGGCTGGCGGCTAAGGAAAAGCTCTTTGGCGCAGCGTTTTTTCTAATCGGGGCTTTGCCGTTTTTTATTTTCATTAAAAAGACAGGGGCGATGAACGCAACGTTTCTGGCGGGAGTTGTGAAGAGAAGGTCTTTTGGCGTGGAAGATTGGGGGGCGTACGCGAAATCAGCGGCGGAACAGTTTTTGTTTCAGTTTGACGGAAGAGCAGGGCTTGCGGTTTTATTTGTTTTTATTGCGGCGATGGCTTGGGCGGTTTGGAAAAACGCGCGCAAAGCAGGTGTTCCTGAATCGAAAAAGTTGCTGTGCGCGGTAGCCGTCGTGTTTCCGGTGTCGACAATGGCGGCGGTGGTCGTGTTTTCAGGCGGTCAGTTCACCACGTATTACACATATCTGATGCCGGTTATGTTTCTAGCCGGAGCTGTGTCAATTTCTTTTTTAATCGACAAGTTGTTTGCCGGAGCATTGGCGGTTTCAATCGCAAAGCTGGTTTTTTCAGCGGGGCTGATGGCATTTCTTTTAATCGGAAAGCACGCTGAAAATTATAATTTCTCAGTGTCGCGCGCGATGGACAAGCTTGTCTCCGATGAAGAAATGTCTTATTGCTATTGGAGGTTCGGGCGTTCTTTCGGCAATTACGCGGGTTTTAACGGCGACACCGGAGAGTACGCGGAAAAAGCGAAAACAATGTGCGGCAGATTCGACTCGAAGGAAAAGGCGGACGAGTGCCTTTGGGGCTGGTCGGCGGACGCTTCCGGCGGAGGATTTTCTCTGGACGCGCGAGCGGCAGAGGCGTTAGGAAAAGAGAAGGCGGAACTAATGGCAGCCAGTATCGGCGGTTGGTCGGATAGCATTCTCGCTTGTTTCAACGTGCATAAACCCCTTATGGACGATTGTTTTCTGGGGTATGTCGAGAGGAAGGCGATTATTCTAGCATCTATCAGTTCTGATGTAAGCCCGGCAATATCTATAAGTTGTCTGCCTGAAAAGCCCGAATTCAGCGGGTTAATCGAAAAGACGAGGCAGCGGATCAGACAGGGAGCCGATGGCGACGGTCCTCAGGATTGTCACAAGAGCGCCAATTCTCTTTGTGTTTATGCGGACGCGTATTGCGCGGCGGTGGAAAAACGAATTGATTACTGCGACAAATCATATGGGTCGGCGGAAGAGCTTAGCATATGCAGGTTTGTTTTTCAGAACGTTTGGGCCGCAAAGGAAGCGGAGGCTCAGGAGGGATATTGACGATGGAGAGGCCTCGCGTTTTCAGCGGATGACGCTTGCTGCGGAATAGTTATATTACGACGCGACATTCGCATTGCGTTCTTCATCATAGAAGGACCGAAAGAATTCAAGTCTGTTCAGGATGTCGCGAGGTTTGGGAGAGAAAGCGGCGTTTTTTAGAGGGGTCAGTTCTCCCATGCCTCTCTTATCCGCGTAAAACTCTCTTAATCCATAGCACCAATCGTTCATCGCGCATTCGGCGCATCCGGAATGTTTGCGCATTGTCCCCTGCAAGGATTCTTGGCTCACTCTATGAATGTCCGGGTAGTATCTCAGATCCGGGCCGAGAACGCACAGGGGCAGGCCGCACATCCCGGGAAGACCCGAAAACGGAATTTTCTCCGAAAGGCATATTTCCAGAGATTCCCTCAAGGGGCCTCTGACTACGGACAATGACGGTATGGAACCGGCGAACATCATTTCATTTGTGTGGGGCGCGGCGAAAGAGAACACAATCGGCGCGCGGCCCAGCTTTTCGGCGACGAATGAGGCGAACGCGGGAAGCGAGGAGAAGTTGAACGAATTGATCACATGGCTGATGTACACGAAAATGCCGTTGGCCGACAAGTTTTCTATTCCTGTTAAAGTTTTTCGAAACGCGCCGCGCAGGCCGGTTATCATGTCGGAGACCGCCGGGTCGCATGAGTGCAAAGACACGAATGCGCTATCGACTCCGCTCTCTGCCAGCGCGCGCGCCAACTCGCCGCTAATAAGGGACGCGTTTGTCTGAACGCAAATCTCAAGCGCTCCTGTTTCTCTGAACATCGAAACGAAATCGGCAAGACGCGGGTTCATTGCCGGTTCGCCGCCGCTGAAAGAAACTATGCTGATCGTTTTTTTAGAATCTTTAAGTTCGCGGGCAGTGTTTTCAAAAATCAAGTCCGGCGGATCGGCGGCGCGCGTGTCGACGAAGCAGAATAGACAATCCTGATTGCATCTGAAGTTTGTCCTCACCACGCAATCGTTGACTATCGGATCCGCGTTTCCCACGCTTCTGAAGGATATGGTGACGGCATTTCCCTCCGCGGGCAATTTTTCTCTGAGAGAATCCCTTGTGGTTCCCTGTGTTGTCAGAACAGAACTTCTTGCGAGAGCGGCGGAGAAATGCGGGCCGGGCGTTTTGAAACCGGGCCTTGATAGCAGGCTCTCATATTCCTCCCTTGCGCCGTTGCACAAAGAATCCAGAGGGCATTCCGCGCAAGAAGGGGTTTTCTTGAACGCGCGTCTTGGAAAATACGACGCGGCAGGATATCTAAAAACGCGGATCAGGGTTTCAGGAGCCGAAAAAAGACAAGGAGGAATTCCTTCGAAAGGGGCGAAAGTCAAAGGTATCCCCAAGCCGAAAGACCTTTCAACTAAAGCAGGAAGAATCCTTTCGGCTTCAGAAATAGAGGGCGCGCGTCCGCCGCCGCATACAAAGCTTAAATCGATGGCTTTTATGCCTGCAAAATGGTCCAATATGCTGGCGATGTCTTTATCGATTTTTGAAATGGTCTGGTTGAAGACTGGAATTGAAATGGAAACCTCCAGTCCCGCGGCGAGAGAGTTCAGTATTCCGGATCGGACTTTTTCATGGGAGCCGGGAGTTCGTGTCAAAGCGTCGAAAGCGACGGGGTCGGACAAGAAGTTTGACACGCGGATGAAGCAAAGTCCTATGTCTCGGAGCTTCTCCGCGCGACCGGGATAAGACAGGGTCATGGCGTTTGTTCTTGCGCCGATGAAAGGGATAGAGAGTTCTTTAGCTATGGATATCAGAGCCGGAAAAGATTTGTGTATGGCAGGCTCTCCGCCGACAAAACTGATAGCTGGAACATGCCGCGCCGCCGCGCCGCTTAACTGCTCCAAAATAGTTTTTCTATCAGCTTCGCCCGGCGAGTTCAGACTTTTATCCGGGCAATGGACGCAGTTCAGGTTGCAGGAGCCGCCTACGAAAACAGGAAGCGGGGCGCTTTTATCGTCTAGTCGCCAAATTCGGGAGAAAAAATATTCCTCGTTCTCGTTAGCGTTTGCTTCTGCGCCGCGCTTCTGTTTCACAGGCAGTTCCGGCCGTTCGCGATTTTTTCTAAGTACCTTTCTTTGTCTGCTTTTAACTTGGAGTCGTACTCTATTGTCCTCGGGCATGTGGATGAGCAGGGGATGTGAGCTATCATAGAAAAATTGCTCTTGAGGGCTTTGATGTCGAGGCTTTCAGTGCCTGTTTTGAAAAGAGTCGCGACGCAGCAGTCGGGATAACCCAGCATCATGCCGACGCAGAAGAAATCGTTGTCCCTGTCGCCCTCCACCAGCATTCTCACTTTGCGAGCCTCGTCTCCGATATAGAAGATGTTCTCGTGCTGTTGGTCGAGAAACAAATCTTTGCCTCGCTTTATTCTCTCTTCGTTGAGCTCTGAGACGGTGATAAGTTGATAAGCCACGTCGTTCTCTTCGAGATAACTCTTGAAGCGGGACACATTCTCGTCGGGGATTTCCACGATGCCTGTGCTTCTGAGGCCTCTAAGAACCGGAAACACTTCCACCCAGAAGGTGCCGACCCAGTCGTCGATGATTTCAAATATTTCTTTCATTTCGCGCCTTTCATATTGATTTGGTCTCCGCATAAGCGGGTCTTGATTTTTTCAAAGTAAGGAACCACTGATTGGCCTCGCTCGGGCTGACTGGGATATGATCGAGAATCTCAAAACAGCCAAGTTTCATAATCAGCGCCGCGGCTTCCTCGGAATCGTGGTTTCTGTAATGCTGGTGAGGATGACGGTCGATGTTCGTCGGGTTATCGACCACATTTCTTTTTAGCGCGCCGAAGAGGCAGTTGTCGAAGATATGGAGCATGCCTCCGGAGCGGAGCAGAGAGGCCGCTTTTTCGACGATAAGTCGAGGGTCCTTGAAGTGGTTATAGCTTCTTAGCATCATAACATGGTCGAAAGGCGGTCCAGCCCACGCGAAATCCTCGAAATCGACCGCCGATATTTCTAATTCTGGAGAATGGCCGGGGTTTTTGTCAACTCCGAGGTAGGTCATTTCCCCCGCAGATATCTTGTGTCTTATTGCATCCGGAAAAAGAGGGGTTCCGCATCCGATGTCGAGGACTGATCCTCTTATGGAAGAAAGCCAATCAAGCTCCTTTTTCTCTATTCCGGAGAAAGCGTTCCCTTCGACAGCCTCAAAAAGTCCCGAACAGAATGCGCGGCGGTAACATTCCGCGCATTCATCCCTCAGCTTGAGCCTTCTGAAAGCGGTTCTGAAATCCAAGTTTCTGCTCATCCCCGACACATTAAGATAGAGTTGCTGTTTGACGAACTTGATATCGTAAAGCGAATCGGAGCCGCAATTTCCGCCAGTCGAATACACCTCGATGTCGCCGCCTTTAAGAAGGGCTGTTTCTCTAAGCGGATGGATTGTCGATCGTTCGGCATCTCCTATCGGACATGTTGAAGACGGATTCGCAACGATTGTCCTCGAATACTCATATCCAACTGAGTTCGGCGTGTTTTCTATGAATGGAACCCGGAGTTCTCTGAAATTCGAGCGACATCCGGCGCGTCTGGAGCACACGAGACACTCCGAAGAATTGCCGCGCTCTTCAGGAATTGAAAACATGGGATTCAAACCTCCGCCATCCATTTCCCACGAGAATACGATGTCTTTATCCGTCGGCTCTGCGCATAGATGATGGAATCCTTCAAGCTGACATAAAGGGAAGCCTTCGATAGCGATTGAAACGCCGCGCGCGTTCGAATCGTTTGTTTTCCTGATTGCGTCAACAACAGCGCGGGCGGCCGCCGCTATGTCGAGCGGCTCTGCAGGGTAGCCGCCGCACCCGATGTGGCGGGATGTTCCGACGGAGAATGTCACAGCGGCGTTCACGCAGAGCCTTCTGGCTATTCTGGGGATATCATCAATAGAGTCGACATTAAAATCGTTGACGGGCGTGCGTATGCAAATTCTTTTCATTATCCGGGAGATGTTGCGCAAGCCCGACATGGTCTGGGCGAAAGCTCCTTTCACTCCGGCGATGCGGTCATGAACATCCATGTCGGAGGAATGTAGAGTAATGTGGATGAAGTCCGGGTTTAGGCATGCGAACTCGTCAGTGAAATTTTTATATGAGAACATTCTGCCGTTCGACATCAATCCGATCTTCAAGCCTTTTTCGACGACCGCGCGGGCGATTTCGAAAAAAAACGGGCTTATGGTCGGCTCTCCGCCGCATAGAGCTACGGTTGAAACTCCCGATTCCTTTATTTGCTGGAGCCTGTTCAAAACATCAGCCTTATGCAGAAAGCATTGGTTGTCGTATCGAGTCTTGTCGCATTTAATGCACTTATTGTTGCATGAATTGCATATATGGAGAGCCGTTATCAAGATCAACCTCGCAGACTGGTCGCATTCCCGCCTCACCATAATTATAATTATTAAAGGCTCTAAGGCACACAAAGAGAAGAATCTCAAAAAAATGAGTTTCCGAGACGCTGTAAGAAGCGTCTTTTTAAATGCAATTGTTTGACTATTTACCCTTTTGGATTGGACAAGTATAATGCTTCAAAGAGAGATATGAGGATATTCTCTGATGACGGTTCAATTGTTGTTATTATTTTTATTTCTGATAACTGCAAGCGTTACGGACGTAAAAACAGGCAAAGTCCGGAATAAAGACATTGTGGTTTATTTGGCATTGGGGCTGGTTTTCTATGTCGTTTTCGCGACTAAGGGGCTTATGGCCGGGGACTTGACGACTCTAGTAGTTATGAAAAGAGTGGGTTTGAATTTAGCGATCGCCTTTGTGGTTTCATTTTTAGTTAGGAGCGCGGGCGTCTGGCCCGCAGGCGACGCTAAGACTTATGTGGTGGCGAATCTGCTTATCCCGCTTTCATGCTACAACCATGTATATTTCAGCTATTTTCCCGGCTTCACGCTTCTTATCAATGTCTTTATGGCTGGAATCATATATATCGTTTGCAAATCTGCGGTCGTGTTTATTAAATCGACATTGCCTACAGCGACATTTACGAGGTCAGTGTCATACGCGAAAAAATCAACCGCAAAGCTGATCGCCGAATGGCCTTCGCATCTGAAAGTGTTTTCGTCGTATGTGATAGTGTTTTTCACAATGAACCTGATTGCCGGAGAGATCAACTCTAGGGCGCAGATGTTGGAGAAACTGTCGCCGGAGGCGTTCATCGTGGCTCTGTTTTTCATAATGAAGCCTTTGGGCGGATTTGTGAACAGTCGTTTGAGCGCCCTCAATCATTTTATTTTGTATTTGATTTTCGCAGTGACGGTTTTTCTGATGAACGGATGGTCGTTCGACAAGTCCGTGGCGATGCTGGCGAATATGTCGCTGAACGCGCTCAAGTTCATGGTTTTCTACGGGGCCATAAGGTCTGTGTCGGACTATTACATAAACAAAGCCCAGACGATTGCTATCGACATCGGAGGCCTAAAGGAAGGCGATCTGCCGACGAGGGAATTTTTGAATTCGCTCTCGCCGGACGCCAAGGCGTCTCTGCGCGTCGCGCCTGAAGGGATAACCGTCGCCGAAGCGGAAACGATCAAAAGGGATGTTGTCGGCAAAGGCGGGGATAGGGCGGTGGTTTACGAGCCGATTCCTTTTGTTCCGATAATTTTTGCGGGAGCGCTATTCACTGTGATAGTCGGCATATCTTCGGTGCATTATCTGAAGCTTCTGGCGTTCAGATAATAGATTCCGGCGGGAGGATCGCGAATAAGTGGCAATCGAAGAGCTTGTATCGATTATAGACGTTTACGCTGACGCAGCGAAGGTTCCGTTTGCTGCGCTGACCTTGGCTGTTTGCGTGTACTGCGCCGCAAAGGCGGCTTTCTTGAAAAGCAAAGAAAGTAAAAGAGGTTTTATAAACAGCATCCCTTGGCTTGCATTAGTCGTAGTTGCGGCGGCTGTGGCTAGGGTGTTTCTATATCCTCACCACGCGGGGATGCTGAACGACGATTTCTATTTAGCCCAGAGCGCCCGGCGGATGATAGACCCGGCTTTCAACCCGATAAACATATTCGATGTTCCGTCGGGATGGCCGTTGATAGTGTCGATGTCATTCTGGGTTAACGGCATTGATCAATACGCGATGTTCTACGCCAACGCCATAATCGGATGCTTGTCGGTTGTGGTTGTTTTCTATCTTGTATACGGGGCGACGGGGCGGCTGTCGGCGGCGGTGGTTTCGGCTTTTTTTCTTGCGCTAAGCCCTCTGCACTCGCTTTGGTCGACTTGCGGTTCGGGAGATGTTGCGGCTGCTTTTTTCATGGTCGCCTCGATTGCGGCTCTCTTTTGGTTTTTCAGGCTGCACTACGTGGAATTGATATTTCTTTCGATGTACGCGGCCTCGTTTGCTTCTCAGATATCGGCAGAGAACCTATTGCTTTTTGTTGCGATTCCGGCAGCGATATTTCTCTTTTCGAGAGAGCTTTTTGTGCCGAGAATGGTGGCGAAGAATTTTGTTTTTCCGATTGTTTTGACGCTTCCAACTATTGTGAACGGACTGATGGCCTATTCTGCAAGAGCGGCGGCGGCGAGCTTGGACTTGATGTCGGCTTTTTCAAAGGCAGGAATAGCCGGATCGGCTGTTGCCAACCTTGCCGATTACATATCTGCGGCGTCGGGAGAGCGTTTTTTTCTTTTTGTTTTGCTCTTCGCCGCAATCGGATTGTTGGCCGGTTTGAAGAAGGATAGCAAAGTGTTTTTATACTTTCTGGCATTGGGCGCGGCGTATCTGGTTGTCGCAAGCATTTTTTCAGGCAAACCCGCTTATGTCGAAAGACTGCTCATTAATACGGAAATATTATTGATTGCGATAGTGGGGCTTGGAGTAAAGTCGGTTGTTGACAGTATGCCAAAACTAAATAATCCTGCGATGGCTGTCGGGATTCTTATGGCGGTCTTGTTGTCTTACGGCAACCATATAGACAATGCCTCTCCAGACAACGATTACTTTGCTTATGGAAGAGAGATTACAAGTCTTATTGACTGGATGAACGAAGAACTGCCGCAGAATTCAACGCTTATAGTGGAGGACCCCGCGCCTTATCAGTTCTCGACGAGGATGAATATTATGACGCCCGGCATGGCTGCGGCATTCGCCGGGGATATGCCGCCTGAGGCTAATGTGTATATGATAGTGGATATATCCGCGCAGGGGATTCCCGGCGAGGTTTGCGGCTTGTTTGATCTGGAAATGATTAAGCCTATAGACGTTTCTCAGCCGATGAAACCGTGCGGGATTGATTTGGGCGTCTATAATGTGAAAGCGTTCAAAACAGCAAGAAAGACCGCCCTGAAAGCTGGTAACAAATGAAACTGATTAATAACAGATTTTTTAGAGTTGCTTCAAACGTCGCGTTTATAGTTTTCTTGGCGGGATCCGTTTTGTACGGCGTCAATTTGCGCGCCTCAAGATTTCTTTATGAAAAATCTCCGGGAGAAAAGAGATACGAGCTTGCGGCTGTTCTGGAAAGCGGAGATCTGAAATATTTGTCATGCAGTGAATGGAGGGAGAATAATCATTTCGATTTTTTCTTTCAGGATCTAGCGCCCGAAATGATGAAAATCGTCAATATAGGGCATGAGAACATGGACACGGTCAATCCTGTGAGATGCGTAAAACATGATATCAACCCCGATGGGAGTTTCGGGATGACGGCGATAACTCCGGACAAGGGGAGCGGGGAAAAGAATGTTGTTTTCATCGGCGACTCTTTTACCTATGGGAAATCAGTTCCGGCAGGCCTCGCGTACCCGGACGCGATTAACAACTATCTCAGGCTTTTGGGAAACCCGCAGGGATGGAGGGCCTTCAATTTCGGGGTTGTAGGAGCGGATATTAGCGTGGCGCGGGATTTTCTGTTCAAGAAGGCGATGGAGTCGGAACCCGATATCATAGTATACGCATGGGTTCCCGACGACACTCCATACGAAGGAATCAAGCATAATTCCATGGAGCGTTTCAACTTGATAACAGCCGACAATCCGGAGATAAAAGCGGAAGGCCCGGCGGTTCTCAAACTTATGAAAATGATTCTGACCGGACGCCGGCTGACAAAGCAAGCAGTTGCCGCGTATCTGGAACTCAACAGTCCTGAAAACGAAAAAGGCGTCGCGGAATTAGGCAAGGCGATTCAGGAGATGAAAGAGGAGGCGGAAAAGGCCGGGGTGGAATTCAAAGTGGCATTGTTTCCGCTGCTGATCGGAAACTCGAATAAGTATCCCCTTGAAAAATCTCATAGACACATTCGGGATGTGGTTTCGAAAGCAGGAGTGGAATGTTTCGATTTGACGGAGGACATATTGGATGAGCAAGCGAAAGAATTGTGGACGACTCCGGCAGACAGACATCCGAATGTCCGCGCCCACAGGAAAGCCGCCAAGGCGATGATGAAGCATCTTTCAATCGCCACAAGACTTCCCATAGAAGGATATTACGGGGATGGATTGGACAAAGAGCCAGTCCCTTATTCAACAACCGAAACTTGTCAAAAAGCAGTAGAGATGGACCCGGCGCTGTCCGGCGAATCAGCGAGTGTTTTGAGGGATGAGATTTACACGTATCCGAGAGCAACGAGGATCGCGACTAATTCAAGTTCGGTTTATTCCGCTTTGAAAACCCTTCCATCTCAGGATTCGGATAGACCTATTATGTTAGCCCACGATGGCTGGCGTTCATCAAATAGCTGTGACGATAAGAATCCTTGCTTGTATCTGCTTTTCATCTCCAATGCCGTGAAATCCATGATCGACATGGCGTCTTTCAACGCGCCGTATTTCAGCAGAATCACGCTTTCTGAGGGAATGGTCTTGTTTCTGCATCCGGCTGACGTCGACTTGTTTCCCAAGATGGTTGTGAAGAGAATGGAAGACCTCTGTCCCAACGCGGAAAAAGAAAAACCCTAGACCGGATATTCGCCAGAAGAATAAGCGCCGGTTTCAACGGGATGAAGAAGCGGAACGGCGCTTAAGAAATCTCTCAAAAACAACTGCTTCCGGCATAAGGCCGAAGAACATATTCTTGAGCCTGAATCTTGCCATCGGCCTGTACAGCGCGGCCAAGAAACGAAAAGCGGCTGACGAGGAATACTCTCTGCTTTTGTGGTCGCAGAACAGCGTCGCCATGTGCAATCTTTGATAGGGCACGCCGGAAAATTTATCATCCTTCGCGTTTTCATCCCAGTCGAAAGAAATAGATCCCCAGTCAGCGATATTTTCAGGAGCCGGGCGTCCGGCCTCGACTGACGCATGATAAATCCTTGTTCCGGGCGAAGGAACGTGTCTGTAGAACGGGGACACCCTGAGATTCGAGTGCAGGCGAGTGGCGTTGAGAGCCATAGTCACTGATTCGCGCAGTTCGGAAACCGTCTCCGTCGGGATATCGCACATGAAGCTGCAGAAGACGATGAATCCGAACTCCTTCAACTTCGAGATAGACGCATAAACGTCGCTGTTTGAAAAGCTCTTGCCGAGAAAACGCCTCACCCTGTCGGAACCTGATTCAACTCCGATGGAAATTCTCACAAGGCCGCTTTTTTTTAGCAGCGCCAGATCCTCAGAAGTCATTTTTTTGACGCTTTGTATGTCGACGCCCTGAAGCTGCCATTCCATCCGCAAGTCCATAAGCATAGAGGCAATTTCAAGGCCTCGTTGTTTGTCGGCGAAAAAGTTGTCGTCCACGAAATAGACAGAATTCGCGCCGAATTCGTCTTTGGCTCTAATCAGTCTTTCCCGGACTCTCTGCGGCGACTGCGCTCTCCAAGCGCCTCTATTGAAAACGGAGTTGTAACAATAGCCGCACTTGAAGGGGCAACCTCTCGATGTTTCTATGTAAAAAGTTTTTCGTCCGCCGTATGCCGGCATATATTTTTCCGGGCGGACCAACTCGTATGGTATCTCGGGCGCCGAATCAAGATCTATGAGCGGCGGCAAAGGATTTTTGACTACTGCGCCGCCGCGCACGAAACAAACTCCCGGAACGCCTTCAAGCGATTCTCGAGCGGAGACCCGTTCAAGAAACGCGTCGAGAGAGCTTTCGCCCTCTCCGCAAATAACAGATTCGATTCTTTTTTCTTCGTCGTTGAAACAGGCTTCGGGGGCGATGGAAGGAAGCACTCCTCCGACGAATCTATGCGCGTTGGAAATATTCGAAGCGAATCCAAGCATGTTAAGAGCGTTGGCCGTCGGAGGGCCGATAAACATTGTGGCCCCTATTGCGAAGGGGTTTTCTTTATTGATTGTGTTAGCTAAATCCCGCCGCCAGTCGCGCGACGTTCTCTGGTCGAATATTATTATCCTGAAAGAATCAGTCGTCATGGAGGAGGCGTGAAGCAACCCCAGAGGCATGGATGGAGCGGACCGCAAGGAATCCATGTAACCCAAGCCGGGTTGCAACAGCAATGCCGTTCTACGGTTTTTTTGCCCACTCATGTCAAGCCCCGGCAGATGGAGATGGTATTTGTGACATTTTTGTTTTGTTTTGCCATTTTCATCTCATAATATTATTGATTATAGCAATGTGAGTCCAGCGGCGGGGGAGCGTTTTCGAAATAATGAAGAAGAAGCTGATAATGATGAATCCTCCGTTGCGGCTTGGGCCGGTTTATATCGATTACCCGCAATACCTGACGCTGGGCGCGGTTTCGAACGCCGCCGTTTTAAGGGAGGCGGGTATGGATGTGTCTGTGGCGGACGCATTCTGCGAGAAATCGTCTGTAGCGGTGAAAGAGAAAGATTTCGCGAGCCTCGGCGCGCCGATGGAAAACTTGACGGAGAGGTTCGGGGAGTTCGCCGCAGAGACGGTTGTCGTTGCAGTGTCGCCTTTTCTGTCTCCGCACGTGGCGAACGCGCATTGCGCGTATGTGTTCGAGGCGGCGAGGGCCGCGTGGCCCGACGCCTGTCTTATCGCTGCGGACTGTTATTTTTCTGGCATGCATTATATCGAATATGACGGAAAAGATCTGATGCGCAGCTATCCTGAAATCGACACAGTGGTGAAATATGAGACGGAAGCGATGATTGCGGGGGTGGCGGCCGGATGTCGCAGGAATTCGGGCGCAGCTCTCGAATGCGACGCGGCCGATGTCGTTCCGGACAAACTTCCAATCCCTGCGTGGGACTTGGTATCGTTAGAGGATTATTACCTTTTCCAAGAGCGTTACGAGAAGGTTTTTAGTTCAGGAGGGGGAGTTCCTTATCTGCGTTCTCTGCCTGTGGCGACAACTAGAGGATGTCCTTTCGGGTGCGTTTTTTGCGCGTCAAACCCCGGACAGAAAAAGCATGTTTTGAGGGCCGCTTCCCCTGAGAATGTTCAAAGGACGCTCAAGGCTTATGCCGACTCTTTCGGAGCGCAGAAAATCGTGTTTCTCGAAAGCGCCCCCAACCTAGACAAGGATAGGTTCCAGAAAGTTTTGGAGATCGTGGAATCTCTGAATCTGAAATGCGATTTTCCCAATGGCCTGAGGGCCGACTGCGTCACCAGAGAACATCTCAAAATTCTAAAAAAGATAGCGGGCAGGGTAAAAATCAGCGAGGAAAGCGGATGCGAAAAAACGCTTGAGAAGATAGGCAAAAGGCTTTCCCTGAGGGATTCGGAAAAAGCGCTTGAAATGATGTCCGAGGAGGGCGTCGCGTCGGAGGTCCATTATGTGATTGGATTTCCTTTTGAGACTCCCCAAGAGGCTAATCTAACTCTGGAGAGAGCGATGGCGATGAAGGAGCGGCACGGGGCCGCTCCTCTGGTTCAATATGCGACTCCGGTTCCGGGGTCGGAGATGCACGCTCGCGCGCAGGAGCTTGGATTGCTGTCAGATTTCAATCCCGGCTTGTTGTATTCCCATTTCACTGGCGAGCCTTCGTTCGACAGGCCGGAGTTCCCTGCGGAGCGACTCAAGGAAATGATGTTTTGTTTCAGAAAAAGACTCGCGGATACGCAACTAGACAAGCTTATAGTGAACCTGACATACGAATGCTCGAACGACTGCGTGTTCTGCGCTGTGGGAGACAGAAAGAGGGCGCATGGCGACACGGCGAGGATTGTGGAATATCTAAAGGAGTACCGAAGACGAGGAGCGCGGTCTGTGGATTTCGACGGCGGCGAGCCGACGGCGCATCCGGCTTTCATGGCTCTTGTGGCGGCGGCGAGCGAGCTTGGATATGAAAACATCAATGTCACCACCAACGCTAGGAAGCTTGCGGACAGAGGCGCCGCGTCCCGCTTCCTTCTCAGCGGACTGACCAGCGTTCTTGTTTCCATTCACGGCCACACTGCGGAGCTTCATGAAATCCACACTAGGAGGGCGGGCAGTTTCGACGAGACAGTGGCCGGAATAAAACACATAGTCGAACTGAAGCCGAAGAGAGTGGAGTTTTCAATAAACACCACTATCACCGAATGGAACGCTCCTTTCTTCGACGAGATGCTGGCCTTCTTCGAGTCGCTGGGGGTCGGGGCCGTAAACGCTCAGTTTATAACCCCGCACGGAAACGCGATGGGTTTTGATAGATATGACGCCCGGAAACTTGCCGAAGTCGTCGCGGCTCCGATCATTGCCCGCAAGGGACGTTTCAAAGTTCGAGTTATCAACCTTGCGCATTGTATCGCGCGGGATGTTTTGGGAGAAACGGAGCCGGAAACCGGGAAGTTCTCAAGAGACATGGTTTTTGCGGACAGCCCGCCGATGAATTTGGGAAAATATCTTGACCAGCGCAGGAAGAAAAAAACTGAATGCGAGGCATGCCCGGCAGCGGTGGCATGCGCTGGTTTTTATGTTTTTGGAAAAGAAAAAAGCGACCGATAAAGATTATGCGCGCGAACTGCCGGAGACTGAAAAAGCAACATGCGCGAGGGACAGTCGAAAGAAAGGAATTCCGGCTTGAACGGCATTGAATTGACGATATTCAGCAAGTGCAACGCTCATTGCAGATTTTGCGTTTCCGGGCAGGGCTTCTCAGGCGAAATGACATTGGAATCAGCAAAAAGGATTATGTCGGATTACTTAAAAAACGGAGTTTCAAAGGTTATTCTCGGAGGCGGAGAGCCTTCGATCCATCCCGATTTTATTTCGATTATTGAGGCTGCGGGAGAGGCGGGTTTTTCATCTGTAGAGGTGAAAACAAACGGAATAAGATTCTGCTATCCCGAATTCGCAAAGGCGTGCGTGTCGGCGGGAGCGGATTCCTTTTCAGTTTCAATCTGGGGGCGCGACCCTCAGACGCATGACTGGATGGCAGGGCGGACTGGGGCCTTCGAAATGACTGAAATGGGCGTCAAACATCTCCTCCATTACGGCGCGAAAGTAAAAATAGATTTCTTGATGAGTTCTGTTTCGGTCGGCATGGAGGCGGGATTGATTGAAGACTTCTGCAAGGTCGGGGTAGGCAGATTCGACATGTGGCTGTATTCGATATTCGGAGCGGGCGGGCGGGGCGAAAAGATGGTTCCTACAATGACGGAAGCCGGAGTTGCGGCGGCGGGAGCTGCGGCTGCGGCGGATGTTTTTGGGGCGAAAGCGATGACTACCCACGTGCCGCCCTGCATGCTTGGCAACAGGCCGGAAATGTACTACGCCGTGGCTTCGCTGGGGCTGATGATTGTTATGCCAGACGGAAGGGCGTTCAAAGCGGAGGACTCTCCATTCGAGTCGGGCCGCCATGTGGAGGCCTGCGCGCAATGCGCGTTCAATGACCGTTGTCCCGGTCCGAGGATAGAATACGTGGAGCATTTTGGAGAAAAAGAGTTTCATCCGATTTGCTGCGATTCCCGCTGACGGCGGTTTTGATTATGACCAAGAATGAAGCGAAGAAGCCGAAGCCGCGCGCGATAAAGGCGGCGCATATCCTTCCGGGGCCGATCGTCGATGCGGCAAGGCGTCTCGTGGAGGGAGATTACGAGCAGGAGATGGCCCTGATAAAAAGGCGTCTCCCGGCTGAAGAAGGACTTTTTCTCGACATCGGAGTTGGAACCGGAGAAACATTAAAGCTTTTCGAAAGAAATAATTTCGTGGGGCTTGAGATAGACGAACGCGCGATAAGGAAAGCGTCGGCAAGGGTTTCAGGCAGATTCGTCAAAGGGCAGGCAGAGAGGCTTCCTTTCGCAGACAGCGTTTTCTCGGCTGTCTTGATGTGTAAAATCGGGCATCATCTCGATGCTGCCGCGCTAAAGAACGCCGCTTCCGAGTCGCACAGAGTTCTAAAGAAAGGGGGCAGAGTGGTTTTTCTTGACCCGGAACCGCCGTCGCCCGAAAGGACCTTCGCCCATAATTTTATCGCGGCGCTCGAGGCTGGAAATTGCCATAGGACGTTAGAGGAAACGGCTGGTTTATTTCCGGGTTTCGAGATATCTGACGCGGAGCGCTTCAGAAAAAAAAGGTTTGATTTTTATATCGCAGTATTCAAGAAAGCCTGATTTGAGTTGGTGGAGCGCGCTCAAGGTATTTTGCCGATAGACAACAGATAATGCCAAGATTGAAGCCTCGTCAAATTATGCAGATAAAATCTCGCAATCTCTCCCGCAAGAGCGGCGCGGTCGATTTTCACGTCCAGCCTGCGGGCCGAGGCGAAAGGCCCCGGCAGCGCCTCCTCTATAAGAGAGCCGTCGGAGTCGTACAGTCCTTTTTCGGCTTGTTCTAAAAACTTCGCATAGTTCCTGTAAGTTGCTTGAATCGGGTGGTACTGATAAAAGCTTTGTTTCGATTCTTTGTAAAATCGCCTGTATGCCGACGACATCGCTCTTAGAAGCGCGCTCGGAGGCATTTTTGCGGGATAGTGAACGACGAAGTTTCCGGAATAAAAGCGCCAATCCCTGTGAATGAATCGATTGTCGGGAATCAGTTGCGGGATTCCCAGAGAGCTGCCTCTGGTGGGAAAATCGTACATGCTGCAGAAACCCCAGTTGTACGCGCGGTTCCTCAGGACAAGTTCCAAGCTTCTTTCAACTGTTTCAGGCGTGTCGTTGTCGGATCCGAATATAAACAACAACTGAAGTTTTACGTCGTGTTTTGAAAACAGGCGAAGGCTGTTTTCTATGTCGATCACGCTCTGTCGTTTATCGAAGAAATCCAGAGCTCTCGGATCGATCGACTCCACGCCGACGCCTATGCAGGCGCGTCCGGCCCGCTCGATAGCCTCCATTAATTCGTTGTCTTTGGATATGAATATGCGGGAAAAGAAAAACATATCCACATTGCCGCCGAAGCGTTTTTCCATGAGGCGAAAAAGCTCCAGAGCGTGGTCTCGATCCAAAGTGAGGTCGTTGTCCGCAAAAAAAACGTATCTGGTCTGAAGCCTATTGAAAGAAAGCTCGATTTCTTTCATAACAAGCGCAGGGTCTTTTTTTCTGTGCTTCTGTCCCAATTCATGTTTCACGAAACAAAACGAACATCCGAACGGACATCCTCTCGAAGACTGAACCACGGCCATATTGAAGCGGGGAATTCCGTTTCTTAGAGTGTCAAATAAATAAAACGGCAGCGAGCGCGCAGTGTATCCCTCGACAAGACCCGGATCAGCGACCAAGTCGATTTTCTCTATGAAAGCTCTGGATTTGTTATGGACGGGAACACCGTTTTCGTCTTTGAATGAAACGCCGTCCACTCCTTCGGCTCCTAGCCCTTGAGAGAGTTTTTCCATCAATTCCAAAATTGTGGCTTCGCCTTCGTTCCGCACCGCGTAATCGCAGTGTTCAAGGCAGTCTTCTGGAAGACTGCTTGGGTGAGACCCGCCGAATATTATCGCCGCGCGAGGATTTTCTCTCCTTGCTTTGGCGGCGTATGCGTATCCTTTTAACGAGGAGAAAGACATAAGTGAAAAACATACGGCGTCTGATTCTCCGACCCTTTTCCAATCGACTTTGCTGCCTGAGAATTCACAATAAGTTCTTACATCGTAACCCGCGTTTGCAAGAGCGGTGGAAACCGCCAGCAAGCCGTATCTGGGCATAAAAGCGCGATAGGAAGTCACCTGCAACGGCAGACTGGTGTCGTGCGGGCAGATAAGAGTGATTTTTTTAACGCTCATGTTTTCAGCGGCGCGATCGGGACTCTTCAGATTTGACTACAAGCTTAAATATTAGAACTTTCGAAAACTCTTTTCCATTTTATATTTAATAGAGGGTCTGATAAAAGAGGCAACAGAGAACTCTGGTCGTACCTCACGCAGCCTTCGCAGCCGGCGACCGTTCTGCGCAGTTCATCCGGGTTCGACGCCATAAGCTCGCGCATCGAGCGGACATCTTTGAGTTCGCTTGGGAAATAGCAGCAAAGAGAAAAGACTCCCGATGGCGAGATGAGAGCGTGCGCCCCAGTGGCGGCTATGCACCTCTTCGGCCTTTCTCCGTTGATAAAGCTCAGGATGTCTGATAGGAACCATTTTCCTCCCGCTACGAAGCCGGGGTTCCTATCGCAGAAATCGGCCAGAAAGGCGAAGCCCTTCCGGGCTTGTTCAGGCGACGGTTGCAGCCTTTCGAGGAAATTCAACTGAAACTTCACGGAGTCGGCGCCAAGTTCGCGCATATCGCAGGCGAACTCCGCCAACCTTTCCACATTACGCCGGTTAATCACGCATGCGACGGAAATCTTAGATCTTTTTCTAGCCTGAACGAGCGCCGCCACTCCTCTTGTCGCCATTTCGTAGCTTCCGCTTCCTCTGATTATGTCATTGTCTTCGCGAACGCCGTCTATGGAAACCACGCACATGTCGAACGAGGAATCTATTTGTCGGGCGATTCTATCGTCTATAAGAGTTCCGTTAGTCAACAGAATAATGAACTGGGGCAGGGCGGCTCTGGCCAAATCGAAGATGTCCTCTCTTTCGAGGGGCTCTCCGCCGGCGAATATCAAAGCCGGCAGCTTTCTCATGGCCGGTTCAGTCACTAGCCGCATAGCTTCGGCGGAACTCATGTCTCCCTCGCCGTTCATGGGAGAACCGTTTTTTGCGAACGTTTCCATGAACGAGCAACCGTCGCATTTCAAGTTGCATTTCGAGGTCGCTAAAAAACTACAGAGAATGGGAGCTGGCGCGCCGGCTCTGCCCCTAAGCAGAGCCGCCAGCGAGTTTTTCGCAAGTCCGTAAGAGAGCATCTTGTGGAAGCTCGCTCGTTCAGGCTCAACGCCCGGAGCCATTTCGTTTGGATTTTTCGTATTTGCCTTCGCAAAGCCAGCCGATCACTTTTTTCGCCGTTGCCCTTTCCGCGCCGCTGAATTTGTTGGCCGCGTGAGCGTCTAGAAATATTCTGTCAGCTTTTTTCCAGTCGTAAACGCCGAGCGTGGTGGCGTGGCAGTCGAAGCAGAGTCGCTGGAACATTGATCTGGGGTCAGAATGGTCTCGGTCGGGCAGGGCGGCTTCCGAGCCTGCCACTAGGTTCAAGTACTCGACGAGAGCCTGTTTTTCTTTTTCGCTCGCGAAAACCTTTTTCCCCTTGCGGGCAATCAGCCTGTTGCCTTTCTTCCATTTCGCTTCCCAGTATTCATGTCTTGCGGCAATGTTTTCCCAACCCTTAAGAGAGCGAGACCTGTCCAGCGTCGGCTCTTTGGGGTGGCACCACAGGCATCGTTTCCTAAAAAGTTTTTCGCCTTTCTTGACTATTTCCGCATCGGCTTTCGCTTGCTTGTTTTTTTCCGCCGGATGCGTTTTGCTCAAAGCCTCCACGAGACCGCGTCTGTTATAGTCCCTCAACCAGAGGTCGTTTCTATCCATGTGCCAGTTGACAATATTATTCCATTCTCTGAAAGTTCTTCTTCCGTCTATCTTCGAATGGCAGGAACCGCATTTGCGCTCTATAAGCTCCTTAGGGTCTTTGACTTTCGGGATATCGTCCACGGAATATGCGTAGGGCGTCGTGTCGATGTCGAAAGGTTTGTACATGGGGACGGCTTTTATCGGTGGCGGCGGGCCGTGAAAAATCGAGCCTTTTTCGTTCACAACCAGATTTCCCCTCGTCATCAACTCGGTAGCAGCGGTGATTCTCTTGCCGTCCCTTGTTTTTCCGTCCGCGAACAGCGACAGCAGAATAGTGTCGAACCCGCCCGGACGATTGTTGACGATGTCATAAATTTCGAGACTGGGATAAAAAACATTGGCATGAAGAGGATTGTAACGATAGGCGAAGTTCCTTCCTTCGAGATGAATCTCTCCATCGGATATCTGAACACCCGGACTGACGAGGGTGTAGTAGAGCTTTCCTTCCGCCCATTCTTCCGGAAGCGAGCCTTTGATTTCGAGGACGTCGGTTATGTCGAATGTCGAGACTTTCGGAAGCTTCAACTCGATTTCATAAGGGCTTCCTTTTTCAACGACGTAAATGTCATACCACGAGTCGGGCTTGCCGAGAGTGCCGCCTTCATGGCCGTTCGCTTTCACGTTCACGAACACCCTGTATCGGCCCGGCTTGTCGAGGATGCGTTTTTCTTTAAAAAGGCCGAAGAGGCCCAAAGGATTTGTTTTCCACTCCTCTTCCAAGACAGTCCCGTCTGGAGCCTCAAATTTGAAATCCACATCCGTGACAATCGAAGGGAATATGAACCCCCCGCCGACTATACGGTCTCCGGTCTCGTATATGGCTCCCTGTTCGGGAGACATCCCGGCGAAAACGTAATAGTCTTTTCCGCCCACCCTGACCAGAGGCGATTTCAGAGGCTCTTCCACTCTGTTGTTCTCGTCTCTGGGGTCGCCGACTACTCCGGCTCCGTGATATATGCCGTATTTGTTGACGCCTGTTTTCAGGTTTCGGTAAACCACGCCGCCGAGGAATCTATAGATATCCCCCTTGATGTCCCCGCCTTCGCCCGCGCCGAATTGTCTTCCGAAAAAGTTCGGCGTCACAATCCAGTATGAAGTGGAGTTGGTGGAGTCCGACACCGCGTATCTGCCGAGCAGGCCGGGCTTGATTGCGGATGAATAGTAATAACTCAGAATTTCGGGATCCTCTTGAAACGAGTGAGGATGATATCCGTTTTTGCCCCGCGACATCACAGTCAGATTGTCCGCCGATTTATGCAGCGACGCGTCCATCATATCCAGAAGCTGGGAGTCGCATGAGTCAACTGCGAAAACTCTTCCCCAGCAGCCCTCGAAGTCCTTTAAGGATTCCCCGTGCGTTTTTTTGATGTATGATTCGAAAGGAGGAAACCTTTCAAGGACTTCACGCTCTACGCTTTTGTCCGTTGTTGAAAATGAGAACAATGGAAAGACTTCCCCGACGTTCCAAAGCAAGGCGGGCGAATAAAACAACATGTCTTCCTTATTGTACGGCAGGCCCATTCTGACCTGAGTCATGGTCATGTCGTTGATTTCGGGCGTCCCCGCATATCCTCCTGCTTTAAGCTCGAATCTGGGACTGAAATCAAAAGGGGCTTCGAGATGGAATGGTCGTGACTGAATTGCCCTGATGTCTCCGTGAACGAACAAATCGCTGTCAGGCGGAGCGACTACGCCCGCGGTGGTCTGAGCTCCCATCCAGAGGGTTCCGTCCGGCTCGGCGTATGTGGCGACTACTTCAGCGATGTATTCACCCGGAGCGTCGAATTTCATCGGCTCGAAGTCGCCGCTAGGGAAGTAATATCCGAACTTGTTGGCTTTTCCTTCGTGCGTCCAGAATTTCACGTCGTCTTTAGACGAGTTTCTGTAAAGAGCTGCCGAGAATTTCATATCCGCAGGGACTCCGGGATGAACTGTGACTCTAGGCGAGTACATCCCGCCAACGACATAAGGCATTCCCGGTTTGGCGCTTGTGCTCATGCTTAGCGGGTTTGCCACCCATACGTCGTATGTGCCTCCGCCGGAGTATTTTATTCCATTCACATCCTCGATTTCGCCTCTCATTTCGACGATGTGATGGCCATATTCATTGAAGGTGAAATTAAACCGTTCGTCTCCTGTCGTGGCGCCATAGTCGGACGCCTCTTTGAACGGAACTTTCCCCGTGCTTCTTTCCGCGCCGGAAGGAGCCCGCACGGCGACCTCCAGATAGCCTGTAGAATAATCGAGTTTCACCGGGTCGAGCTGTATGTGCGACAGCACCGTGTCCAAATATCCGTAAAAAGTCGTTTTCTCGAACAATTCCTGTTTTTGGTTCTGAGTTGGGAAATCAGGCTCTACTCTATAGACAGCTTTTCCTCCCATGCGGTCCTTCATGGGAATTATGACTTTGTCGTATCTGAGTCCGGAGTAGTTGATTGCGAAATGTCCTTTATCCTCATTTGCAAGAATGCCTCTTGGACCTCGCGTGACGACATGTCCGAAAAGAGTCCACGGCATACGGGGCGCGGCAGGGTCTCCAACTTTGAAGACTGGAGAATGATGCATTCTAATCTTTGTTTTTTCGGTGGCGTTTGCAGTCAGGAACTCTTTTCTTGATTTCCACTCGTTCAACATTATCGAGCCTAGATAAGGCACAAGCTCAAGTTTCACAGGTTGTCCCTTAATCCTAGCCCCGAACTCGAGCGCCATCCTATAATGCCCGTCTCTCAATTCTTCAGGAACTTTCGACTCCGCTTCGAACACCAGCCTGTTTCCCTTCAATATTTCTGAGGGCCGTCCTTTGACCACAATTTCCCATGGCGTTGAAAAGTGATTCTTCTTATATTTCGCAGGGAGATTCTCCTGCAACGTCTCAATCGGAAGCCCCGATGGCGTTAACAGACACGACATCTGGATATTCGTGAACTGACGGAACCGACCGTCCTCGTTGTAAAGAGGGGAGACAACCGCGATCATGTAAATCTCTTCTGATCGGCTTTTTTTGATTATCCTCTTTATGTCTTTATCCACTAGTTTGATATTCGCTGTTAATTTGACAATATCTCCTCTTTTCAGCGCCGGCCCGCTCATGGATACATCCCCGCGCCACATTATTCGCTCTTCCGCTGTTTCTCCCATCCCTACGCCTATTATTGTGTGGTCGCCCGTCAGACTGAAACTCATTCCGTGATCCGGCAACTTGTCATTGCTTTCAACCGATCCCGACAGAGCCTCCGTTTTCCATCGCTCGAAATTGGAACAACCGGAAAGAACGACTGATAAAACAAACAATGTCGCGAATAATAAAACTCTTCTTGCGATCGATTTGTCAACCGTAGTTAATATGCTCATCAATATAAGGCCCGCTTCCCTTTATCATGAATTATGACAGCATAATTGATTATATACGCGGCTTTGAGAAATGTGAATCATGAAGTTAATCGAATTTGCCGGAATGGTCGATGCGACCATATAAATTTATGTTATTGAAATGAGCAGCCCCGACAAAGAAGCTCGCAAGTCCCCACTATTGCAAACATGAGAAATGCTATTCATCGGACATTCGATTATGATCTACCTTAGGGATCAACTTTAAGTCTGGATAATGAAATAAATACTCCGCATAAATCCCCGGGCAAACGTCATAATATGCGCACTCCTGACAAGTCTGGCGCAGGTTGCGATTTCCCCTGTCAGGAGTATAAAATCTATCTTCGTCCGCATACCAAACCATGGAAAAACCGTGAGTGAAGAAATCATCGTTAAGAGCAAAATAATCCTCAAGAAGGCACGGTGTGAAGCCGTCAAACCCAAGACTTACTCCAGATGGAGGCTTTTTTGAAGATAGAAGCTTGCTGACCGAGCTAGCCGCATCGTTCGGGTTTAATGTCAGATTCATGCGCGAGAGAATGGCTCCTCGCGGCTCGGGCAACGATATCTTCCATCTCAATGGAGCGAACTTTGAAATGACAGCAAGCATATTTTCAAGTCTGTCCGAATTCAGCTTCGTCAGCACAGTGTTCACAACAAGCGATACCGGAAGGCGCGCTATCTCAGTCAATCCGGCAAGCGTTTGACTGAAAGCCGATGTCCCTACATGTAGATCGTGTGTTTCTTCATTGTCGCCGTGAAGCGACACAAGCGCGTAATTTAAACCTGCCAGATGTAGTTTTTCGCAGAAACCCTTGTAACCTAGCATTCTTCCGTTCGTTATAATCCCTGATTTAAGCCCTATAGATTTTGCGTAGCGGCACAAATGGAGGATGTCTTTGCGTATTGTTGGCTCTCCTCCTGAAAAAACCACAGTTCCAGCTCCTGCTTTAGCGGCAAGAGCGATTCTTCTCTCGCATTCTTCTGTCTCCAAGTCGGTTTTTTCCTCGCCGGTTCTATAGCTGTGACAGAAGAAACAGTTGTTGTTGCAAGTGTAGCCGAGCCGCAGCAACGCCTTTGTCTTTTCTCCGGCTTTTTCTTCAAATATTTCCATTGAAACCTCTTGCTCTCACAATAACTCCGTCAGCGGTGTCATCTGGCATTGCGAGACTAGTTGATTGAGAAATTATCACATCTGCAGGCCTTTTTTTCAATGCGGATTCATCGTTTGAGCTTAAAAATATAAATGAGGTTCAGAAAAAACTTCAAAAACCAGTAGAAGATGTTATCCAGCCGCGCGGTTTTTCGCGGCGCGTCTCCAACTTGTTTTCCATGCAATAGGAAACTAATCGAGTTTTTTATGAGAAAAAACTATCCAAGGCAACCGCAAATAGCTCTCTTGCGTTCCATTCCACGTCTTTTGCGCCGCTTGAAAGCTTTGAGTTGTCTATGAAAGTAAGCGAACGGTGTTCATTCTGTTTTGCGTTTTTAGTAATAACCCAAAGCGCATGAAAAAAAATGCAGTTTAACGCACTATCATGCACAAAATCTATTTATGCTATGGCATCATTGGGGATTGATGAATCTGATATTTATAGGTGTTAAATAATAATTATAAAACAGCTTGAAAACGAATAACAATTGGGAGGTAAATCATAATAATCCTTCTAATCAAGACTTTTTTGAACCCGACGCATGGAATATTATACAAAAACCATTTTTTCAACAATTTCGAAAAACGGGGGGTAAAAAGGCCAATTCTGGTGAATCCGTTTGAATTTTACTCTTTGATGGTATAATAAAAATGACAGTATGTCTTTTTTTATTTATCGCGATATATTTTTAGGCATAAAAATTGTAATAACTAGCTCAGAAACAATGTGAGGTTGGATTATGTCAAAAAAGTTTATCCTATTAGTCTCAGTCGCGATTATCGCTATGGGCACACAGTCGGCGATGGCCAATTTCGACAAGACGCTTAACTACCAAGGGCGGCTTACTGACTCAAATGGAATGCCGATAGCCGACAATAGCTACAGCATGACGTTCAGAATTTATTCCGTTGACACAGGTGGAGCGGCTGTATGGACATCCGGCGCGACCACTGTTGTTGTAAGCAACGGATTATTCAGCGCGCTGCTCAGCGGCGGGACTCCGGATTTAGACACGCTTGATTTCAACACAGGAGAATTCTGGCTTGAAGTGACGGTGGCAGGAACCACATATTCGCCAAGACAGCGAATGGCGGCAAATGCGATGGCGATTAATGCCGATATGGTGGACGGATATCACGCGTCTGACTTTGCGGCGGCGGCGCACTCGCATGCGACATTGACGCGTGGCACAGGATTGACCGGTTCAAACTACGACGGTTCGGCTGCGCAGACATGGGCTGTGGATTTCGGGATTGGGACAGATCAGGCGGCAAGGGGAGACCACACGCACACCGGGATGGTGACCGGTTCAGGCACGGCTGGCAGGGTTACATACTGGAACGCGGCAAGCACAATATCATCCGGAAATCTCTATTGGGACAACGCTAACAGCAGGCTGGGCGTGGCGGTCGCTCCCGGAACATATGCGCTTAACGTGTCCGGCACGGCGAACATATCAGGCAACACGACGATAGGTGGAACGCTGGGAGTGACGGGAGCGATAACGGGGTCTAGCACGGTGCAGGGCACAAGGCTTATATCCACGATAGTCACTGGCACAGCCCCTCTGACGGTGGCATCCACAACATTAGTGACCAACCTGAACGCGGACTTGCTGGACGGATATCACGCTTCTGACTTCGCCGCTTCGACGCACTCGCACGCGACATTGACGCGTGGCACAGGATTGACCGGTTCAAACTACGACGGTTCGGCTGCGCAGACATGGGCTGTGGATTTCGGGGTTGGGACAGATCAGGCGGCAAGGGGAGACCACACGCACACCGGGATGGTGACAGGTTCAGGCACGGCGGACAGGGTGACATACTGGAACACGGCCAGCACGATATCATCCGGAAATCTCTATTGGGACAACGCTAACAGCAGGCTTGGGATAGGCGTCGCCCCCGGAACATACGCGCTTAACGTGTCTGGCACGGCGAACATATCAGGCAACACGACGATAGGCGGAACGCTGGGAGTGACGGGAACTATAACAGGGTCAGACACAATTACGGGAACAAGGTTTATATCCACGATAGTCACTGGCACAGCCCCCCTGACGGTGGCATCCACAACATTAGTGACAAACCTGAACGCGGACATGTTGGACGGATATCACGCTGCTGATTTTGCGGCGGCGACCCACACGCACGCTCAGTTAACGGCTGGCACAGGGATATTACTGACCGCATACGATGGCTCAACCGCGAGGTCGGTTGCGCTGGATAAAAGTTACACTGACTCCTTCTACGTTTTGAAAGCCGGAGACACGATGACGGGAACTTTGCAGGGCAGACAGTTAAACCCGACGGTAACCAATACATACACCCTCGGAACCTCCGCTCTCAGATACAGCACGGCGTACATGGTAAACCTTAACGCATCAGGAACGGGAACCGTTTCCGGACTATTAACCTTGGGAACACAAGCGACGGGAACGGGGCACGCGGTTCGCGCGGATCGAACAATCACTGCCGGAACCGGACTTTCCGGCGGAGGAGACCTAACCGCCAACAGAACAATCTCGCTAAACACGACTTATACCGACGGACTCTACGTTCTTAAGGCTGGCGACACGATGACGGGCACATTGCAAGGCCAGCAGTTGAATCCCACAACGGATCACACATACGATCTTGGCACGACATTACTAAGATACAGAACCGCATATATACAGACAGTTACTCTTAGCCAAGCCGGAACTGCCACGACCAGCGCGGTTCGCGCGGATAGGACAATCACCGCCGGAACCGGACTTTCCGGCGGAGGAAATCTAACCGCTGACAGGACGATATCGCTAAACACGACTTATACCGATGGCCTTTATGTTCTTAAAGCCGGAGACACGATGACGGGCACATTGCAAGGCAGACAGATTAACCCGACGGTAACCAATACATACACCCTCGGAACCTCCGCCCTCAGATACAGCGCTGCGTACACGGTAAATCTTGACGCATCCGGAACAGGAACTGTGACCGGACTATTAACCTTGGGAACACAAGCAACCGGAACGGGGCATGCCGTGCGCGCGGATAGGACAATCACCGCCGGAACCGGACTTTCCGGCGGAGGAGACCTAACCGCCAATAGAACTATTTCTCTAAACACGACCTATACAGACGGCCTTTATGTTCTTAAAGCCGGAGACACAATGACGGGCAATCTCGTCATCAGCAGAGCTGACGCCGAGGAAGCAACGATAAGCCTTTACGGAGCCAGCCAAGGAACGGGAAGGGTGTTTGTCGGGCAGAGCACGACTTATGGCGGCGGCATAATCTACAACGGAGACGGAACGCCAGCTTCCAGCACAACCACAGACGCAATTTCAATATACAGGCGAACCGCTGGGGTGGACACGGAAGTTTTGCACTGGATGCATAACAGCGATGTGGCATACTTCCACGGGTCCCTAAACATGGGCGGCTTCAGAGTGGAGAATATTGGAGCGCCGAACTCGACGGACGATGCGGTTCATGCCGGCAGATCGATAACGCTGGCCACAAGCAATGGAATACTCGTTAACAGCACCACATCTCAAACACAAGATCTGACAGCCAACAGGACATATAATCTTTCGCTTGATAAATCGCACACCAACTGCGCTTTTTCGGCTACGACAACAACATTGTCTGGCACAGCTCAAGATACAACATGCGCGGCTGGCTTCTGCGCGATAGCCGCAGTGAACGGCTCAACGAACGAAACGGAAGCCGCGGCAAGACACGACAACGCTTCTTTGTATTTCGGCAGCGGCGTTCCGCAGTTCGCAACGCTCAAAGTGTTGTGTTGCCCGTGCCAGTGATTCTTTTGATCGGTATAAAAATCAGGCGCGTCGGGATGTTTTGCAATCCACCGATTGATTTGCGATAACAGCTTTTGCGCGGCAAAAACAGAAACTCCGTCTTGGCGATTACGGCGTTTGCCAAGCAACAACAAAAATCCCGCGATTCTTAATTGCGTTTTCGCCGAGTTCCCCTTTTTATAGCGGCGTTTGGTCGCCGCGGACGAATCTTTTCGATGACGCCGCGTATTGTTCGAACAACTCTCGCATCGAATTCAAATCGTCATTGCTGTAACTGAAGCATGAAAGCGCTTTAAGGCCGTCAGATAAATCATATTTGAGGTCGAATCGCGAAGCGTTGTCGAAAAATAGCGTTCCGGGGAAAACTCTTAATTCATAGCAGTTGATTTGAACATCCAGAGACGCGCAGTACTCCAAAGTTCTTTTAAATCCATCCACAGTGTCGCCGGGAAGGCCCATCATGATTGTGATATTGGAGTTAGGCAGTTTTTTCAGCAACGAGACTTTTTCTTTGAACTTTTCCGGATCAATTGATCTTTTGACCGTGTCGAATGTGGCGGGGTTCGTCGAGTTAAGCCCCATGGTGGCGCATGCGATATTAAGTCTCGATAGAATTTCTATCTGCGCCGCGGAAAGATGATCCGCGTGAAGAGCGAAAGTGAAAGACAGTTTTCCAGAAGGGTCGACATCTAACGCGGCTTGCGCGATTTCTTTAAGGCGCTTGTTGTTATAGTTAAGCGCAGCGTCGCAGAAATTGATGTTTTTTTTACAATTCTCAAATGCCCATGCGATTTCTCTTCGAATTATGTCTAGGCTAAAGAACCTGATTTTCGCCCGTTCGTTTCCGCTGACACAAAATGAGCATTGGTTGGGGCAGCCTCTGCTAGTCTCCATGTAAACTAATTCACCCGGGGGGACATAAACATTGGTTAAATACGGAGAAGGCGATGATTCAAGAGACTGCGCGCAGCCCGACAATATTTGCGGTTTGAAGAGACCCTTTTTTCGCATATCCGTTTTTGTGGAGATACTGTCCAAGGACCTAAGACTTCCGTCGACAAGTTTTTTCACAATGGACACGAACGCTTCTTCCCCTTCACCGGTCACAATAAAATCGGGAAGCCATGGTTGTTTCGATAATAATTCGTACCCCGGCGCGTTTGGACCGCCTAATACGATAATAGTGTCAGGAAGGGTTTCTCTTATATTGCAAAGAATATTTTCCACCCTATCGAAATTCCAGAGAAAAACAGACAATCCAAGAATATCAGGGTTTTCATTTCTGACAATCTCAACGTCTTGTTGCGTGTCCCCGAAGTTCTCTTTCAAATCAAAAAAAGAAATTCTTACGTCAGGTTCCAGCAACTTTTCTTTGGCTGCGGCTAAAAGTTTAGCGGGGCCGTATCCGTAAGCCGAAAGTTTTTCGCCGCTTGAATGAGACATCAGACAAACTCTGAATTTGTAGTTCATCAACGCAGAACACCTCTTGAGACGCCGATTATAAGGCGCATTGCCTCGCCTGCGCATATTATATGTTTGATTTAATCATAATAGTATGTCATTTGGATTTAGTCCGAACAATTTGCCGTTTGTTCAAAACATGCGGTATGCAAAAACACATATCCATGCCAAGAAAAAAAAGGCAACCAATCATTACTTTAATATCTTGGCGATGTTGATTATTTTTGAAAGAACGAAGGCCGCGTGTCTGGCCGACCTGATTTCTCTTAGGTTTCTCCAGAAGACGGCGGGCCGGGCGTAGAAAAACAAAAAGGCCGCAATCATCAGCAGCCGCGCTTTGTTTCGCAGGGGAGCAGCAATGAAATTCGGCGCGATCACATTGAAATCGTCCCAGTCGGCAGTTGAATCCGGAAAAAGCTCTAAAAAAAAGCGAGTGCCGGGGAAAGGCGCAAAGAAGGCGAATTGAGCCCTGTCTAGCGGCAGCTTCAGGGCGGCGGAGAATGTGTTTCTGAAATCCTTCTCATCTTCTCCCGGTAAACCTAACATGAAATTTCCTGTTACGCCGATGCCGCGTTTCTTTATCAAAAGAAGCTTTTCACGAACATCTTTCAAGTCGGGAGCTTTTCTGCCTAGAGATTTCAGGGATCCGGAAGAAGCAGATTCGATTCCCACCGCAATGGACTCGCACCCAGCCGCGCTCATTTTCTCCAGCAACTCATCGTCCAATGAATCTAGATAGACGCCGTTCGGACAGTACCACTTGAGATTGAAGCCCGATTTTATCAGGCCGTCGCACAATCGCATCGCCGCTTCTCTGTTCGCGGTCAGGTTCTGATCGACAAACGACGCGACTTTGACGCCAAGCTCGCAATAGACGTATTCAATTTCCTTAATCATATTTTCAGGGGAGCGATATCTGACGCCGGGTCCGGAGATTGTTCTCGCCGCGCAATAGGAGCAGTTGTAATTGCATCCTCTTGAATAAGCCATCGGAACAACGGGGAAACCGGGAGCGAAAACTCCATGCGCATGGTGAGGATATCTTTTGACATCCATTTTGTCCCAAGCAGGAAAAGGCAGCGAGTCGAGGTCTTTTACCGACTGCTGGGGGTTTGCGTTGATTGTTCCGCCGTCTCGCCATATCAATCCCGGTATAGTCCGTTTGTCGGTTCTGTCTCCGGCCAGCAGCCGCAACAGCGCGGGGAAACCAATTTCCGCTTCTCCGGAAAACCCGAAATCGAAGGCCGGCTCTTCTGAAAGAACTGAGCGGGGAAGCCCGGAGGCGTGAGGGCCTCCGATGACAATTTTCGTATCGGGCAAACTGGATTTAATGACCGCCGCCGCGCGTCTTGCTTTGTTGTGGAAAAAGGAATAAGACTGCAGTCCGACGACATCGGGTTTGAATTCGAGGAGCGAAGCGGCCAAACCGTCGGGATCGAGCTTTTCTTTCGCGCAATGGTATATTCTGTTTTCGAAGCCTTCCCTCGAAACGACTGCCGACAGATATCCCAAGCCCAAGTTGGGGACCGTCGCCATGTTTGTTTCTCTTGGGAAGACCAGAGCGACTTTCATCGGGGCAGAACGAGCGAGAGCGGCATAGCCCGGCAGCTCTTCGGGGCGGCGACGCCCCGTCAGGCTGCGAATCCGCTGTCGCAACGCAACCTTTCCATAATCGTTCGCGACCTGCAAGGCTGGGTCGGGGGCTATTGTCAACAGCATTTGTCCCGGCAGCCTTTTCAATAAATAACGCGAAGACATTCTCGCATAGTTGCGCGGCTCGCGCAACATACATCAACTATTTCGCCGGATGTCGCTTTGAAAAGGAGTTTTGCTTTGTTTAAATCTTGGTAAGCATTTAGCTTTGTGAAACAAGTGTATCACAGAGCACAGAACCTTGAAAATTGCATAGATGATGACGGAGAGCTTTGAGGAGGAACGGAACGAAGCTGACGCCGTTGAGGCGGC
>Ga0209606_1000431_pt1 | contig 62933 bp, 48 predicted proteins | sample AD_UKC057_MetaG_FD_184412 | JGI IMG/M metagenome (GOLD analysis project Ga0209606, IMG submission 184412) | Active sludge microbial communities of municipal wastewater-treating anaerobic digesters from USA - AD_UKC057_MetaG (SPAdes) (version 2) | ecosystem: Engineered > Bioreactor > Anaerobic >... | reverse complement strand
TGACCAGCGTATAGGTCCTGCCTTTTTCTGTTTTCTTTTCAAGGTGGTAATGATGATGAGCGGCTGAGGCAATTTGCGGTAAATGGGTAATGCATATTATCTGGTGGCTTTGAGCCAATTGCTTTAGTTTTCTGGCCAGAAAATCAGCTGTCTGACCGCCAATGCCGGCATCTATTTCATCAAAAATCAAAGTCTTGCCCGGCTCGCTGGCCTGGCCTATGACTTTAAAAGCCAGCATAATCCTCGACAGCTCTCCCCCCGAGGCAATCCGGCGTAGAGGCTTCAGGTCCTCTCCGGGGTTGGGAGAAAGTAAAAATTCTACTTCTTCACTACCCGTATCTCTGATGGTGGATAAATCTCCGAGATCTGGCTGGTGAGATCTGAAATCAACTCTAAAGCGCGCCCGGTTCATAGCCAGTTGGGCCAGTTCTTTGATCAGCAGCTGTTCCAGATCTCTGGCCCGCTTGTGGCGGAGTTCGGATAGCTCCTGCGTAAGACGCCTGTAATCCATAAAGGCCTGCCTGATAGCCCCTTCCAGCTCGGTTTGCTTTTCCTCGCTTTTTTCAAGATTTGTCTTTTCATCCTTAATCTGCTCCAGGTGCTGGAGAACTTCTTCAACAGTTGAGCCATATTTTCTTTTCAGGCGGTCAAGCTGGCTCAGCCGTTCTTCAATCTCTTCCAGCCGGCCAGGCGAAGGAGCATATTTATCCCGAAGCTCAATCAGATTATTAACCAGTTCTTTTAAAAATATACTGAAATCATCCAGCTGGTCGCTGGCTGCTTTAAGATCAGGAAAATACGAAGCCAGATCCGTAGTCAGTGTTTCCAGTCTTTTCAAAGCGGTGGTAATAGAATCTTCATTTTCATAAGCCAGATCAATGGCCGTATTTACCAGACCGGCTATTTTTTCAGCATTTTTGAGAATTGATCTTTCCTGGAGGAGCTCTTCTTCTTCACCTGCTGTCAGCCCGGCTTCTTCAATTTCTTTTATCTGAAAATTGATAAAATCCAGCCGCTGAGCGCGGTCCTTTTGTCTGGTCTCCAACTCCAGTTTTTCCCTGAACAATCCTCTGATTTTCTGGGCCGACTGTTTGACCTTTTCTCTGAGTTCAGTGGTCCCTGCCCAGTCATCAAGAAAGCGGAGGTGATTGGTCAAATCCAGTAGAAAAATATGATCATTTTGCCCGTAAATATCTATCAGCCGGTCACCCAGTTCTTTTAACCTTTTTATCGGGATGAGGACTCCGTTGGCATAGGACTTGCTCAATCCCTGGCTGGAAATGGTTCTCTGCAGGGACAGCTGGCGATCATTGTCCAGCTCGATCTCAGGTGGAATCAGTTCACTGCCTTCCAGTTCGAAAATCGCCTCTATCCTGGCTTCATTTTTTCCACTGCGGATAAGATCAGGCGTAGCTTTTTCACCCAGCAAAATTTTGATGGCATCAATGATAATTGACTTGCCGGCACCTGTTTCCCCGGTCAGAATGGTAAAACCCGGCGCCAGCTCCAGCTCAACTTCTTCGATCGTGGCCAGATTTTTTATACGCAGATAACGAAGCATCTTTTGTTCTGTTTTTATTTTAAAATATAAGGAGCCAAAGCCCGCTTGGCATTGATTCTCCCATAACCAGTATAGTCATCTCGACCTGCAGCTTCTACGTCATCCGGAGAATATTTTATCAGCTTCATGATATCGCCGGCTCCCAACCAGGGCTTAGCCGATTTGATCAAAGCAGCCAGCCCGGCTACATGAGGAGCGGCCATCGAGGTCCCGTTGGCGAAAGCATAAGGTAAATAGCCAGGATCAGTCTGGGCCAGGGGAATTGTACTGATAATGCCGACTCCTGGTGCTGACACATCCATTTCTGGCCCATAATTGGAAAAATCAGCTACTTTATCATTGTAGTCAGTGGCCCCGACTGCCAGACAGTAGCTATCGTAGGCGGCGGGATAATAGATCTCCTGACTGCCTTCATTTCCAGCTGCTGCTACCAGCACAATCCCTTTGTTATAAGCATAGCGCAAAGCTTCTTCCAGAAAATCGTCCGGCTCTGGGCCACCGATACTCATATTTATCACTCCAACCTTAGCGTTTCCGTTGGTATAATCTGCAGCCCAGATCAAAGCCTCTATCAGGTCAGAATATTCCCCTTCATCAGAAGCAGAGATCACCTTGCCAGCCAGAAGCCGGCAGTTCCAGGCAACACCGGCTATGCCTTCAGAATTATTAGTAGCCGCAGCGATAATCCCAGCTACATGAGTTCCATGCCAGGCATCATCATAGGCATCATCATCGTCATTGACAAAATCCCGTCCATGATCGATGACCTTACTGGCCAGATCAGGGTGGGTGTAATCAATTCCAGTATCAAGGACGGCTATCAGGACATTAGGGTCGCCCTTAACATAATCCCAGGCACCGGTGGCTTTTATATCGGCCTGCGGCTTACCGCTTGGACTTCCTGGAATAAGCAGCTGACCGCCAGGGTTGGATAGAGCATACTGATAGCGAAATAGCTGATCATTAGGGGTGGCGCAGAGATGAAGCTTATAATCCGGGCCAGCGTAGGCGACATCTGGATTATTTCTGAGGGCAGAAAGAGTATCTTCGACTGATATTCCTTCTTCCAGACGGACCACATAAACGTTAATCTTAGGAATAAGGTGGTAAGATTTAGCCTGATAAGCTTTAAGAATATGATCAGCCGATTGAGTGGTTAGTTCTGACCTGAATTTAACCAGAACCTGGTGAGGCGAATATTTCTCTCCAGAGCCTCCAGTTTGACCAGAACTCATCACCTTTATCCGCCGGGTTGGTTCTCTTAGCTCAAGCAAGCTTCTGGCCGGAGTTAATTTTTGTTGACCTTTATTATGTAAAGTAACTGTTCTTTTATCTTCCTTCTTTTTTTGAGCTGCCAGCTCTGAACTTGATAACCAGAACCCTAAAATCAGAAAAACCATTAAAGCCAGAGCTACTACTGGCCGGTTTTTATTTTTCCTTTTTTTTGACCTGACCACGCTTTCCTCCCTTTCCTGATTAAAAAATATAGAAAACTCCGAGGCTGGCGGCCAGGCCGGATTTGCTGGCAGGATAAAATTCAGCCGCCGGAGTCAGGTAAAGTCGATCAGTTAATTTCAGGTGGCAGCCCAGAGTGACAGCTATCAGACTGGAACCTTTGAGGCTTTTATTTTCTTCACCGGACAGATCCTGAATGTTTTCGGTCATCTTGAACGTCCCCCACAGGCCTGAAATTTTAACTTTAATAAAAGGCTCTGCATTTTCATAACCTTCATAGGCGGCAAAAATACCACCTGAGGCTTGAGACCAATCTGGTTCGGCCCTGGCTTCGCCGGGAAAAACAAACCCTTCCATGGCAAATTTCTTTTTAAAGCCAAACCAGGTCATAAAATCGGCGGTTAAACCCAGCTTGAAATCTGATTTATAAATAAGTGGCCAATCCGCCGCCAGACCGATAATCAGTCCATTTATCCCACCCGCCTGGTAATCAAGAGTTATCGGCAGTTGATTGAAAACCAGGCCATTTAAATCAGTCTGGCCAAGACCGGCAAACAAAGTAAGGTCAACTGTCCCCCCTAAATTCTTTCCGTGGGCTTCGGCCACCAGATGTAGAGACTTCAGGGTCGAGCTGGTTTCATCTCGTTTTATTCCCCGATTAAAAAAATCAAACCTTAATCCGCAGTCCCAGCTGGCTGCCTGGTTAAGCTCTGATTCACCATAAAGCTCAGTCTGAGTTTCGAAACCTGGCACCAGAAAGACCAACAAGGCCAATGCTGGCCAGAGGAATTTTCTCCCCCTCATCTTTTTTGCTGCCATTTAACCCTCCTGCTAATTATTTGGCGGTCTTTTTCTTTTCCTCGATGGCTTTTATCCGGGCCTGGGCCTTTTTGACCAGTTTGCTATTAGGATAGTCGCTAACTAGCTTGGTAAAATAAGGTAAAGCCTGGTCATAGTTTCTCACCTGAAAATAACTGTCAGCAATATAATAATAAACGGCGTCCATTCTCTTAAATTCAGGGTATTTGTTAATAATTTCAAAGAGTCGGCTGAGAGCCGATCGATAGGCTTTGCTTTTATAATAAAACTCGCCGATTAAGAATTCATGGGTAGCCAGGCGCTGTTCGCAATCTTTAATTTTTTCTTCAGCTAACTTAGCATACTCGCTATTTGGATAATTGGTAATGACTTTTCTGAATTCCTGCAGGGCCTGGACGGTTTTGGTTTGATCACGTCCTGGCTTCATAACGTTTTTATAATAGGTCATAGCAATTTGATACTGGCAGTAAGGGACAGAAGGACTGGTAGGGTAGAGAGCCATAAATTCCCGGTATTCGGCCGAAGCCAGTATAAGATTGGCTTCGTCTCCCTTGCTAAAATAAGCATCAGCAATCAAGAGCTTAGCTCGCTGGGCATAAAAACTTCGAGGAAAAGAGTCAATAACCTGCCTCAGATAAAGAATCCCTTTTTCCATATCTTTTTTAATATATTGCTGGCCAAGATTGAAAAGGTTCTCATCGGAAGATAGTGTTTCCGATGGCAAATTCTCAATAAGATTTTTGTTTTTATGGCAGGAGACAGAAGGCAGCAAGATGGTGGTCGCTATAAAAATAAAGGCTATCACTCTGGCGGTTAATGTTCTGGTTGTCTTCATCTGAACCTCATTTCCTATTCGCAATTCTCAGGTTGAACTCTCCAGCCACCGTTTTCATTTTCTGGATGGTGGCTACTGGGTCCTGGGCATCATAGATGGAAGAACCACAGATCGCAATATTCATTCCGAGCTCAAAAAGAGTTGAAAGATTGTCTAATTTTACGCCTCCATCAACGGCTATCAAGATTGGTAGTTGACGTTCGGCGATCAACCGGCTTAGCTTTTTTATCTTATGTCTGGTAGCCGGGATAAATTTCTGGCCACCCCAGCCCGGGTTGACAGTCATGACCAGTACAAAATCCAGTTCTTCCAGGACTTCGCTTAATAAATCGACGGGTGTGGCTGGATTAATAGCCAGCCCGGCTTTTCTACCAGCTTCTTTTATCAGCTGCAGCAAACGATGAACATGGGGAGTGACCTCGAGGTGAAAAGATAACCAGTCAGCCCCAGCCTCTAAAAAACCCGGTATGAGCTTCTCAGGATTGTCCACCATAAGATGGACGTTTAAAGGCAGGTTGGTTTTCTCACGAAGATCTGAGACCAGCTTTTCTCCAAAAGTGATACTGGGCACAAAGTGGCCGTCCATTACATCGACATGGACCATATCAGCCTGGCCCTGTTCGGCCATGGCTACTGCTTCAGCTAAACGAGAAAAATCGGCAGATAAAATTGAAGGAGCAATTAGATACATTTAACGGCTGACCTCCAGATTAATAAGATTTCTTTTTTGAATCGGGTAACCGCCAGGTGGACTTTGCCTGACAATTACCCCTTTTTCCAGACCTGGATAATAAACATGACGAATATCCTCGACCTTGAAACCAGAAGCCTGCAATCTGGGAACCACTCGCTCGGCTTTTCGACCGATCAGGTCGGGCATCAGATATGTTTTCTCCCTTTCTCCCTGGCTGACCAGGAATCCTATAGCTGAATTCCTTTCGAGTACGGTACCAGCTGGCGGATATTGCGCAATTATTCTGCCGGCAGGGTACTGGGGAGTGTGAATCTGAGTCAGAAACCCCCGATTGAGACCTATTTGTCTGAGGGTACCTATGGCCTGTTCGAGGCTCCTCCCTGTCAATTCAGGGACCACCACTGACTCCTGTCCGCTGCTGACGATGACTGAAATCGAACGGTTAACTTTTAAACGTGAGCCAGCAGCCGGATCCTGACTGATAATTCTGCCCTTACCGAATTCATCAGAAAACTGGTGGCCGGCTATATTCAGCCCGAGATCTCTTTTCTGTAGCTCTGTCCTGGCTTCTTCCACTGTTTTACCGGTGATGTTAGGCACATAAACCAGCTCATCACTGAGGATAATCTGAGAGGAAATAACTGCCCCGGCAAAGAAGAAAATCAGAATGATAAGGAGAAAATTAATCAGGTCGAGATACCACCGAGAGTATTTTTTGCCCATAGGCTGTTCTGTCTCAAAAAATCTGTCTGGAAATGTGAATTTTTCAAATTTATCTATATCATAGATTGATAACCAAGTAAACAAGCTTAAAGTTGCCTGCTGTCTTAAATCCATGATTGAGGCCAGGATAAAATATGTTTATAATAGAAAACTAAAAATATGAATATGATTGAAATTGGATTGAATGATAGCCATGATTCAGGTTGACTGAAAAATCAGAAACAAAGAAAGGAGAATTAGATGAAAACATTCTCGGATTTTAGAAGCGATACAGTGACGAAACCGACAGAAGAAATGCGGCGGGCTATGGCGGAAGCCGAGGTGGGCGATGATGTTTTAGGAGATGACCCGACGGTCCAGAAACTGGAAGCACTGGCTGCTTCCATTATGGGAAAGGAAGCAGCTTTGTTTGTGCCCTCGGGGACAATGGGCAATTCCATCGGAGTCAAGATGTGGACGCGCGAGCTGCAGGAGGTGATAGTCGAAGAAAAGTGCCATATTTATAATATGGAATCGACTCATATGACCTTTATCTCACGGGTAACACCGCGGCCTTTGCCTTCCAAACGTGGTGCGCTCGATCCGAAACTGGTCAGGTCAAATATTCGGTTGGCTTCAGTCCAGACACCTCAGACTTCACTCATCTGCCTGGAAAATACACATAATAACTGGGGAGGGGCAGTTATTCCTCTGGAAACTTTCCAGGAAATGAGAAAAGTGGCCGACGAATATGGTCTGAAAATCCATCTGGACGGTGCCAGAATTTTTAATGCCAGTCTGGCCTCTGGTGTTCCAGTTAAAGAATATGCCCGCTACTGCGATTCGGTGATGTTTTGCCTGAGTAAAGGTCTCTCCTCTCCAGTTGGTTCTATTCTGGTATCTGATCGGGCTATGATTGATTATGCTCGCCGCTTGAGAAAAGTTCTGGGAGGCGGGATGAGGCAGGCAGGGGTGTTGGCTGCCTGTGGATTGATTTCCCTGACCAAAATGATAGACCGTTTGAAAGAAGACCACGCGCGGGCCAGAAGACTGGCGGAGGCTATTTATGATCTGCCAGGAATAACTCTCAACCCGGCCGAAGTTGAAACCAATATAATTGTTTTCTATTTTAATCACCCGAAAATAACCATACCAGAATTACTGAATAAGTTGAGAGAAAAGGGCATCCTGGCTCTGGGTGTTTTTGGTGGTGTTCGTCTGGTCACCCATAAGGATGTAGATGACGAAGACGTCGAACGGGCAATAAAAGCCTTTCGAGAGATTCTGGCCAGCTGATTTAAGATAAGTAACATTAGAAGGAGATTAGAATGGACAAAAAGGATCTGGCTATCATTGGTGGAGGTCCCGGTGGTTATCTGGCTGCTCTTCGAGCTGCCCAGCTTGGCTTGAGCGTGGTTCTCTTCGAGCAGGAAAGGTTAGGAGGGATTTGCATCAATGTTGGTTGTATTCCCACCAAATATCTTCTCCACCAGACAGCCATCTTCCATCAACTTCTGGCCGATAAAAACCTGGAAGGCCCGGTGGGCGAACTGCGGCTTAACTGGCAGAGAGTGCAGGAGGGAAGACGGGGAGTGGTGGACCGCCTGGTTAAAGGGCTGGAATTTTTGCTCAGCAAAAATAAGGTTGAGGTAATCAAGGGAAAGGCCAGGGTAACTTCACCCGGCGAAGTTACCGTTTCGACATCAGGTGGAGAAATAAAATTTCAAGCTGCTAAAATTATTTTAGCCACTGGTAGCCGGCCAGCGGATTTTCCTTTTTTGAGATTCAATGGCCGGGAGGTTATCTCCAGCACAGAAGCTCTATCGCTACCAGAAATTCCCAAGAGGCTACTAATCATAGGAGCCGGGGCCATCGGGTTGGAATTGGGTTCAGTTTATGGGCGATTGGGGACAGAGGTAACCATTCTGGAAATTATGCCATCGATTCTTCCGGGTACTGATCTGGTTACTGCCCAGAGATTAGAAAGAATTTTGAAGAAACAAGGCCTGAAGGTCTATTTGCAAATGAAAATAGAATCAGCTGAGATAACGTCTGGACAGGTGAATCTCAGGGGATTGTCTCTTCTTGATAGCAAACCTTTTGAATTTAAGGCTGATAAAGTTCTGATTGCAGCCGGTCGAAAACCAAACATTGAGCAACTGGTCTGGGATGAGAATTTACTGGCCAGGCAAAAAGGCAATTTCCTGGAAGTTAACAGCCAGGGCGAAACCTCTATTCCCGGGGTATATGCCATCGGAGACCTGACGGGCGGTAAGCTGCTGGCTCATAAAGCTTACCATGACGGGCGGGTAGCCGCCGAGGCAGCCGCTGGACTCAACAGCCAGCTTGATTATAAAGCTCTACCCTCAGCTATTTTTACCGAGCCTGAACTGGCTTCAGTTGGTTTATCTCAGGCTGAGGCAGAGGCCCGTGGACTGGCTATTAAGATAGGAGAATTTCCATTGCAGGCCAATGGGCGAGCCCTGACTATGGATAGCCCGGATGGCCTGGTCAGAATCATAGCCAGCCAGACTGATGACGAAATCCTGGGGGCTCATCTCCTTGCTCCTCATGCCAGTGAAATGCTGCCGATTCTGACCATGGCTGTCTCTCACCGGCTTAAGATCAAGGATCTTGATTCTATAATTTACATTCACCCGACATTATCCGAGGCTATTCCCGAGGCCGCTCTGAAAGCCAATAAAGAAGCACTTCATATTCTTAATAGCTGATTTTCCTCTGCCTGACCAGGGCTGCCTGTCCGGCTCGGTCCAGAGAAAAAAACTTTCAGGCTTCTTTTCTTGATTGCTCGGTTTCGCTATTTTTGAGCAATCTTTCTTTCCACCAGCTTTCCGTAAGTTTATGAATATCTTCATCGAATTCGACCATTTTTTCATAATATTTCGGGTCTTCCAGCGCCAGACGGGCATTTTCGTCTTCGGGTTTAACATCCGGGGTTAATACTTTTTCCCTAAAATGTTTGTAGTTATCTCTGATTGAACAGGGTGCGAAGAAATTGCCTGGTGGGTTGCTCAAATATCCGTACTCCATCTGCCACTGCCGGCCGCGTTTGAAGAAATCACTCCACAGGGCTTCGTCTATGGTTTTACCCTGTTTATAAAGATCATAAAGGTTATCAACATAGTAGGGGACAAAAGCACAGGGCGTGATATTACCATTCCAGTCAACATAGAAATAACCGCTGGGACGACCATAAGCAATGCAGCCACGGCTGGCTGCCCCGCTGTTCCAGAAATCACCAATGAAATATCCACGTTTGAAGAGCATCTCTTCCCATTTGGCCAGAAGTTTTACCCGGTCTTCAGGGGAGATAACCAGATCCATCGTATCCTTGGCTCGACCGATGGGCATTAGATGGAACATCCACATATAAGTGGCACCTACTTCATCAAACCAGTATTCATAAAATCTGTCTTCCAGAAGAACAGGCAAATTTTCCTTGGTAGCCGTGATCGAAACACCGAAAGCAATTCCATATTTTTTAAGGTTATCCATGCTCTGGAGTATTTTATTGAAGACTCCTTTGCCCCGACGGCGATCAGTTTCTGCTTCATAACCCTCAACTGAGATGGCTGGCGTTATATTGCCTAACTTGATAATTTTCTGGCAGGTAGATTCGTCCAGTAAAGTACCGTTGGTATAGACATGGAAGAACATATCATTGAACTCTTCAGCCAGGGTTAACAGGTCTTTCTCGCCGTCTTTCCACATAAACGGCTCGCCACCGGAAATAACAATAAAAGTCATACCGCAAATGTCACGCACTTCTCTGACCAGACGGGCCACCATGTCATAGGGTAGGGAAGCTTGTGTTCTGGCATTACTGGCAGCATAACAACCGATGCAGTTAAGATTACATCTCTGGGTGGGAGAAATAACACATAAACTGGGTGGGTTAATTCCATATTTTTCCCGATATTTCAGAGCAGCTTCCCGACTGCGGCTGGATTCGCCCCATATACCGCGTCCAAGAGTTTCAGCTACTCTTTTTAGATATTCTTTGGATATATACCCGCGGTCAAGATTTCTGATGCCAAGATTGATTAGATTAATGACGTATTGAGCTTCCACCGCTGCCAGATATTCAGATTGGGAGCCTTCGGTCATCTCGTAGTCCTTAAGGCTTTTCTTGACCCGATCGGTAACAACTTTTAAAGCTGCATTCCTTAAAAAGCTCTTGTTAGCCAGCATTTTTAAGGTGCCTGTGGCCAGATTGGTCCTTATTCTCGCTTTGATCAAATCTGTTCTCATATTAACCTCCTTATCAATAACTTATAAAGTTCAAAATGACCTCATCGGTTAAAACCTTTAAAACATTGCTGCCACAATTGCGCCACCAAGAGCCTCCGGTTCAACTTTTTGCTTAAAAATCGAATATTCGAGCAGCAGCCCATCCATCATGCCAGTTAGCAATAAGGTATAAGTACGGCTATCAACTGGCTTATCTATCTTTTTGCTGGCCAGGACTTCTTCGATAACAGGTTGAATTAAGTCGAGTAGTTGCCGGCGTAACTCGACTATATGTTCCATTATCTTGTCATCGTGTGGAGCAAGCTTTAGGACCAGAGCTTTAGTTAAAATTTTTTCCCTGGCTCCGAATTGAAGATAGGCTTTAATCAGCTTTTCCAGTTTTTTTTCGGCCGTTTGTTCACTTTTTGCTTCAGTCAGTGCCTGGCTGAGTTCTGTAAAAGCTTCATCCAGAACAGTCTTGAAGATTTCAGCCTTGCCAGCAAAATAATAATAAAGTCCAGCTTTGGTCATGTTAACTTTGGCTGCCAGATCACTCATTGAAGCACCTAAGTAGCCATATTCTGAAAAAAATTCTCTGGCAGTCTGAATAATGTTTTTTTTGGCCTGCCGTCCGGTAACCTTAGCGCTTGTAACTCTGGACATTTTTTAACGTCCATTTTTATAATAACTTACTTACCGTTCGGTAAGTTTCAATGAAAATATAATGCCTCAAAATAATTCTGTCAAGCGCGTGTCCGGCTTCACCTTGAGACAGCCAAGCCAGAGGCGATAAAAAGTGGTTGACTAACTTTTCCTTTTATTTTAATATCGGCTCTAATTAAAAAAGGAGGTTATTATGGATAAAAAGGTCACAGTAGAAGAACTGCTGGCTAAGGCCCAGCAACCTTCGAAAGATGCTCTCCGGCTTCATCCCTTTTATAGGGGGAAAGTTGGGGTAACTCTGAAGTGCCGGGTGCGTACTTTTCAGGATTTTGCTATCTGGTACACGCCTGGGGTAGCTGCTCCCTGTATGGAGATTAACAAGGACCCGGAAAAAGCCTATGAGATGACGAATAAGGGCAATTTTGTGGCTGTTGTCTCGGATGGAACTCGTGTCCTCGGTCTGGGCGATATTGGGCCGGAGGCGGCCATGCCGGTGATGGAAGGCAAGGCCCTGCTTTATAAATACCTGGGAGGCGTGGATGCTTTTCCTATTTGCCTCAGGGAAAAAGATCCGGACAAAATCATTTATATTGTAAAAGCTCTTCAGCCAACTTTTGGTGGTGTTAATCTCGAAGATATCTCACATCCCAAATGCTTTCATATTCTTGATACCCTGAGAGCAGAATGTGAAATACCGATCTGGCACGATGATCAGCAGGGCACAGCCTGTGTGACGGTTGCTGGTTTGATCAATGCCCTGAAAATTGTCAATAAGAAAATAGAAGAAGTAAAAGTGACGGTCATCGGTTCTGGAGCAGCAGGCATAGCCATTGCCAGACTGTTGATGGCCGCCGGCGTTAATCCGGAAAACATGCTGGCTGTTGATTCCAAAGGAATTTTGTCCAAAGACCGGGCTGATCGTGAAACTCTGCAGACCAAGTATAAAGAGAAATGGGATCTCTGTTTGAAAACCAATCCGAAAAATAAGCAAGGTGACATGGCTGAATCTATCAAAGGGGCTGATGTTTTGATCAGTGTTTCTGCTTCTGGACCTGGAGTTATCAAGCCAGAATGGATTAAAACTATGGCCAGGGACGCTATTGTTTTTGCCGAAGCCAATCCAATTCCAGAAATCTGGCCATGGGAAGCAAAAGAAGCTGGAGCCAGAATTGTTGCTACCGGTCGTTCTGATTTTCCTAATCAGGTCAACAATTCTCTTGGTTTCCCCGGTATTTTCCGTGGTACGCTTGATGTCAGAGCCAAAACTATTACCGACGAAATGTGTATCGCTGCAGCTAATGAGCTGGCCAAAGTGGCTGAAGACAATGGAATAAATGAGGAATATATCATCCCGAATATGGACCAGTGGGAAGTTTTTCCCAGAGAAGCGGTAGCTGTTGGACGAAAGGCCATAGAACAGGGCGTAGCTCGTAAAGACATACCAGCCGATGAGCTTTATAAGATGGCCGAAAATACCATTCGGAAGGCCAGAGAAGAAGTTCAGCTTTTAATGAAGGAAGGTTTTATAGCTGATCCGGATAAAGCCTAATTCGGTAAATTAAGTTTGAAGCCTGGCCCGGACCGAGAAATCGGTCCGGGCCTTTTTTTCGAGCAGCAATTGTTGGCTGGATCATTCTTGCCCGGGCTAAATAATAGAAGTGATGGTAATTGATTCAGGCCCTGTCCTGACCCCCATACAGATATTTGACAATGTGAATTATTTATGATAATAATTTAGCGTTCTTCGACGGAAGGTTGAAGGAAGCTAGAAGGTAAAAAATGAGTGGAGATGGAGAAAACTCTCTGCCAGACTTTTTAGGCCCCCCATAGTAATCAAAGGCAAAAGTGATCGGTTTCTTTTTTCTCTGATAAGGACAAAGAGAGAAAAGGGGAAAAATAAATTCAGGACCGCAATAGGTATAGGCCAAATAAACTATATAAATCATCAGAAAGGAGGAAACGACAATGAAAAATCTGATGAAGATTTCGGTTCTCGGCCTTCTCGTGGTTTTCCTTTTTACCAGCTGCGCCAAGCAGCCGACTCAACAAATAGATGAGGCTAAAGCGGCAATTGACGCGGTGGTTAAAGCGGGTGGTGATATCTATGCCAAGGACGAGCTGAAAAAGCTCAATGATGATTACAATGCAGCGATGGATGAAGTGAATGCCCAGTCGAAGAAGCTGTTCAAGAAGTATGGCAAGGCCAAAGAAATGCTGGCCAAAGTTAAAACTGATGCTGAAAGTGTTGCCCAGCTGATTCCGGCTAGAAAAGAAGAGGCCAAAAACAATGCTATTAATGCCTTAAATGAAGCCAAGACTGCTTTTGAAACGGCTAAGGCTCTCCTTGACAAAGCTCCCAAGGGCAAAGGCACCAAGGCGGACATTGAAGCTATGAAATCTGACCTGGCCGGCCTGGAAGCTCAATTAGCTGAAGTTCAGGCATCAATTGATAGAGAAGACTATTTTGGTGCCCATGATAAGGCTGTTTCCATCAAGGAAAAAGCCAGTGCTATTTCTGAGCAGGTTAATGCTGCTATTGAAAAGGTAAGGGGAAGAAGATAATTCCATTTAGCCGGAATAATTCAGGCAGGAGCAAAGCTGTTTTGTGAAGCTTAGAAGAAAGATTATAGCCCTAGTCGGGATCATTGAGTTTAGCCTGATATTTTTTACGCCAGGTTGTAAAACCCCACCGGCTCCCTCAGAGGTGGAAGAGGCTCGGTTACAAGAGCAAGCCCTCTGGGGAGCCGGTGTTTCTATTTTTGCCCCCGAAGAGTTTCAAAAATATGAGCGCCATCTGGCTGAAGCCAGAAAAGCCCTGGAACGAGAAGAACTGAAGATCGGTCCCTTTCGCAACTATGCCCGGGTTAGAGAAAACTTTCACCAGGTGATTAAAGAAGGCGAGCAACTCGAAGCCCTTATTAAGACCAGAAAGGCTTCTCTGTCTCAGGAAATAGAATCCAGGCGGGAGAGCCTTTACGACAAATATGAGGTTTTGAATAACCTCAGCCTTCAACTTAATCAGCGCGGTTATTCTCGTCCACAGCTGGCCCAGGCCGATATTTTATTTAAAGAAGTTGATCGCTTGCTGGCGGGACTGCGTTATGAAGAAGCCAGAGGCCGGCTGGATGAAATTGCCACCCTTCTGAAGCAGGCAGAAAACATCTTGCGCGAACAATTGAAGCGGTACATGGATCAGGATCAGATAAAGCAGTGGCGCCAGCTGGCTGAAAGAGCTATCGAGAAATCAAAGGCTTCAGGTGAGACTGTCATTGTCATCTCCAAACTGGAAAGGACCCTAACGGTTTACCGGGCTGGCCGACCGATAAAGACCTATAAGGTTGGATTAGGTTTTAATGGGCTTAATGACAAGCTGCATGCTGGCGATGATGCTACCCCTGAGGGGGAATATAAGATAATAAAAAAGATTGGTGCCAGTAAATATGGCAAGGGGCTTTTGATAGACTACCCGAATGAAGAAGATATCAAAAAATTCAATGAAGCTAAGAGGAAGGGCTATATTACTTCCTCTACCAGGATTGGCGGTTTGATTGAAATCCATGGCGGTGGCAAAGATGGCTTGACCAAAGGCTGTATTGCTCTGGATGATAATGAGATGGATGAGCTGTTTAAGATGATTGCTGTTGGGACGCCAGTTACCATTGTCGGCACCACTGATCCAAACAACAAAATCATTGAGATTTTAAAACCGGTGTAACTGGAAATGAAGAAAAAGGGCTGGAAAATATTACTGACTGTCTGTAGCATCATTTATGTCGCTGCGCTGGCCGTCGTAGTCATAGCCCTTATAAACAATCAGAAAATGATAGGTGAATGGAGGACTATTTATAATTTTGAACCAGACCCAAAATCAAAAATCAGTCCTGAGGCCCAGAACGCTGCTTTAAAGAAAAAAATCAAAAGTTATCAGCCAAAAGGCGTTTATATCATGATCGACTCGGCCGAAAACAAATATTATCTAAAAGAAGGCGATAGGATTTTAAAAGAAGGACTGGTGTCCACGGGCAGTGGAGAAATTCTGGTTGATCCCAGCGGGAAGAGAACGTGGGTTTTTGACACTCCCAAAGGAGAGTTCTTTGTCAAATCAAAAATCCAGAATCCTTATTGGGTCAAGCCTGATTGGGCTTTTATTGAAGAAGGTGAGCCAATTCCCCGAAGAATGGAAGATAGAGTAGAGGGTGGAGTGCTGGGTGATTATGCTCTCGGCTTCGGTAATGGTTACTTTCTTCACGGGACCCTTTATACAAGACTCCTGGGTAGAAATGTCACTCACGGCTGTGTTCGGTTTGGAGATGAGGATCTGGAGGCCGTGTTTAAAGCTTCTAAAATAGGGACAAAAATTTATATCTATTAGACAGGTGTAAACACAGGTTATGGGGAAGATAGTATTCAAGGCTCAGAAGCAAGACAGAAGACGGAAAAAGCTGGTCGTTGTCCTTTGTGCTGGCTTGATTTTTTGCTTTCTGGGCGGACTACTGCCGTCGGTCTCAGGCCAGGCAAATAAAGCTCAGGCCAGAAGCAGCAGTAAAAGTTTAGAACCTGCTCAGCAGAAAGAGAAAGTCCTGCCGAAAGGACACCAGAAGGAGTACAGATATTCTACAGATTCCAGCGCTGATCATCCTCCGATAAAAGCGATCCTCAAAGAAAATAGATTTCTGGAAGAAGAACTGTCTTTAGCCAGGAATCCGAAGTATTATTTCGTTATTGATATCAAAGACAGGAAGATCGAACTTAGAGCCAGAGGCATGATTCTGAAAAGCTGGACAGCCAGTCAAATTCGGTACTCTGGCAGGCCTGTCCCCCTTAAAGTTACTACCCTCAGTCAAAAGTCTGCCCTTAATCCACCTGAGCGCAGGATGATAAAGCCAGGCGAAGGTGATACTGCGTCCAGACCGGAACCTGTTCCCTCGGGTGATGATAAGAAGGGCAATAAAGACAAGAAGCAGGATAAGACTGCTGCTCAAGAGCCGGCCAGTAGTAGCGAAAAATTTGAATTACAAGCTCTGGAAATAACTGATATGCCCGGTAATTACGAACTGATATTCGATAATGGCCTTGAGATAGCAGTCCGCTCTGAAAATGAGAAGGGCCAAAAATTAAGACGGTTAAAAGAAAATATTTCCTGGTATATCTTTCAGCCAGTAAAGAATCTCTTAAGTAAAAATAAAAACTTAAACCCAAAGATGATTTTGTACTTTGAAGATATGAGACAGGCCCAGGGTATATACTGGGCCTTTATAGACAACATTCAGGGAATTGTCTGGCTACCCTGATTTCAGAGCCATGATGACTCTGCTGACGGGTAACAAAAGAAACATCTCGTTTTCTTTATAAGAATATCATAATAAAAGCTAACATGTTGATAATAAATAAAATAAAGTTTATATAAAAACTTGACAAAAGGGGACTAAATTAATATATTATTAATAAGCTTAATAGCAGTTTAGGAGGATTGAAAATGAGCAAAATAATTGGAATTGACCTCGGGACAACTAACTCTGTTGTGGCAGTCATGGAAGGTGATAAGGTTACGGTCATCCCCAATGAAGAGGGGGGCCGGACGACACCTTCAGTTGTGGCTTTCACGCCAAAGGGAGAGATCCTGGTTGGTCAGGTTGCCAAGCGGCAAAGAGTTACTAATCCTGAGAATACAATTTATTCTATTAAGAGATTTATGGGCCGTCGTTATAGCGAGGTCATGAATGAAATTAAACAGGTCCCCTTTAAAGTGGTTGAATCACCTAACGGGGATGTCAGGGTCCTGGCGCAGGGAAAGGAATATTCTCCGCCTCAGATCTCAGCTTTTATCCTGCAGAAGCTGAAAAAGGCAGCTGAAGATTATCTGGGAGAAAAGATTGAAAAAGCGGTCATTACGGTTCCGGCTTATTTCAATGATGCTCAGAGGAAAGCTACCAAAGACGCAGGAACGATAGCTGGTCTGGATGTGGTGAGAATTATCAACGAGCCAACAGCGGCGGCGTTGGCCTACGGTCTTGATAAGAAAAAAGATGAAATCATAGCTGTCTACGATTTTGGTGGTGGTACCTTTGATATTTCCATTCTGGAAGTTGGTGAAGGGGTGGTTGAAGTCAAGGCGACCAACGGCGATACCCATCTGGGCGGTGATGATATAGATCAGAGAATTCAGGACTGGATTGTCAGCGAATTTAAAAAGGAAAATGGCATAGATCTCAGTCAGGACAAGATGGCTCTCCAGCGGTTAAAAGAAGCAGCAGAGAAGGCTAAAATTGAACTTTCCACTACTATGGAAACTGAGATTAACCTGCCATTTATCACGGCTGATGCCACCGGACCAAAACATCTCTTAATGAAGATGACCAGAGCGAAACTTGAGCAGTTAGCTGAGGATCTGGTTAAACGCTCGATACCGCCGGTCAAGCAGGCCTTGCAGGATGCTGGTCTTAAACCAGAAGACATTAATGAGGTTATCCTGGTTGGTGGTCAGACCAGAATGCCGATGATCCAGCAACTGGTCCGCGATTTCTTTGGCAAAGAGCCTCATAAGGGTGTTAACCCGGATGAGGTAGTGGCGGTTGGCGCGGCCATTCAAGGTGCAGTGCTAAGTGGTGAGGTTAAAGATGTGCTCCTTCTTGATGTTACACCGTTAACCCTTGGTATCGAAACTCTGGGTGGCGTTTTTACCAAGATGATTCCAAGAAATACCACCATCCCAACCAGAAAGAGCGAAATATTCACTACCGCTGCTGATAACCAGACGAGCGTCGAGATTCATGTGTTGCAGGGTGAACGTGATATGGCTGCTTACAACCGCAGCCTGGGCCGCTTCCATCTGGATGGACTCCCACCAGCTCCACGGGGCGTACCCAAAATTGAGGTTACCTTTGATATCGATGCCAATGGCATTCTGAACGTTTCGGCCAAAGACATGGCTACTGGCAAGCAGCAGGCCATAACCATTACCGGACACAGTGGGTTGGATGAAAAAGAAATTGAGAGGATGGTTAAAGAAGCGGAGGCTCATGCCGCCGAAGATAAGCGTCGTCGCGAAATCATTGAAGCCAGAAATCAGGCTGACCAGATGATTTACAGCCTGGAGAAACTCATTCAGGATAACCGTGACAGGATTCCAGCTGATGAAATCAATCGACTGCAGCAGGAGATTGACAATACGAAAAAAGCTCTGGAATCCGAAAATCTGGAAGATATCAAAAGGGCGACTGAATCTTTAGCCCGGGCTTCTCACCGCATAAGCGAAGTCCTTTACAGTCAGGCTGGCGGCGCGCAAGCCGGGCCCCAGGGCCAGGCGGGTGGTAATTATCAGGCCGGCGGCCAGGAGGCAAGTAGCGGACGTGGCGACGGTCGGGGTGAGGATGAAGTCATAGATGCCGAAGTCGTCGATGACGATAAGAAGAACTGAGTAGTTGGGGCTTAGAAGAAGGAAATGCGGGCAGTCCTGCAGTCCGATAAGGGACTAGCAGGGCTGCCTCCAGTTACCGTCCAATTAGCTGGCCTGAGGTCAGCTGAAGGAGAGGGCGGCCATGGCTAAAGATTATTATGAGATCCTCGGAGTACCCAGGACAGCAACGGTAGCTGAGATCAAAAAAGCTTACCGTAAGCTGGCCCGTAAATATCATCCAGATTTAAACCCGGGTGATAAATCGGCTGAGGCCAGGTTCAAAGAGATCCAGGAGGCCTATTCGGTTCTGAGCGATCCCAAAAAGCGTGCCCAGTATGATCAGTTCGGTTTTGTTGGCGATTTTCCACCAGGAGCGGAGGCAGGGTCAGGGGCCGGACCAGGTGGCGCTGGACCGTTTGGCGGTGGTTTTGAGGGTTTTGATTTTTCAGAATATGGCGGTTCTTCCTTTAAAGATTTCTTTGAGAATTTATTTACCAATCAAAGAGAAGAACAGACTATCGGTCCTCAGAGAGGTGAAGATCTTAATTATTCGATGACCGTTAGCTTTGCTGATGCTATCCATGGACTTCAGACAAAAATTAAAGTTAATCGCCTGATGCCATGTTCTCAGTGCGGTGGTGGTGGCTATATTAGCTCGGGCGGCCAGCAGGTCTGCCCGGATTGCGGGGGTTCAGGTCGGACCTATATGCAGCGGGGGTTCATGAAGTTTACAACTACCTGCCCAACCTGCCACGGGACGGGGAGATTAAGAGGCCAGGTTTGCCCGAGTTGCCGGGGTGAAGGGCGAGTACCTGGTTCCGAGACGATCACTGTTCGGATCCCGAAAGGTGTGGATAGCGGTTCTAAAGTCAGAGTGCCTGGAAAGGGAAATGCCGGAGTTAATGGCGGCCCGGCCGGCGACCTGTATATCAATCTGACTGTCACCGGACACCCATTCTTTGAGCGGGAAGGGGCTGATATTTACGTCAGGGTTCCGGTCACCGTACCCGAAGCGACTCTCGGGGCAAAAATTGAGGTTCCGACCATTTATGGCGAAAAAAAGATAATCAGGATTCCACCCGGCACCAGATCCGGCCAGAAATTCAGGATAAAGGGTGAGGGCGCGCCGGTAATCGGTAGAAATAGCCGTGGTGATATGTATGTTGAGGTCTATATCGTACCACCGTCTTCAGTTGATCAAAGGGTCAGGGAGCTGATGAAAGAACTAGAGAAATACTATGAAGTTAATCCACGGGCTGACCTGGGAAGATAGAGTTTTAGGAATTCCGGGAGAGGAGGCGGAAGATGCCGAGAAGAAAAGAGAAACAGGAAGAAGGAAAACAGAAGCCGCACAAGGGTTATTATCATATCAGCGCAGTGTCCAGAATGTACAATATTCATCCCCAGACCCTGCGGCTTTATGAACGTGAAGGTCTGATTCAACCCTCTCGCAGTGAAGGCAATACTCGCCTTTACACCGAGGAAGATCTAGAACGGTTGGAAGTTATTCTTAATTTAATCCGTGATCTCGGTGTAAATCTGGCCGGGGTAGAAGTGATTTTGAATATGCGCGAAAAGATGAAAGAAATGGAAAAGCAGGTAAATGAGCTCTTGGATTATATCAGGGAAGAGTTTTTCCACGGGCGAGAAGAAGAATTCGAGGCTAGAAGCCGCGGCCTTATTCCCGTTCCTATGGTCAAGCCTATTCCGATGAAGAAGCAGGAAACGGCCAGGAATACTGATAAATAGGTGAATAAAAATAAAAAATAGTTTGATCGTTGCGCCAGGAGTATAACCTGGTAAGAGTCGCAGAAAGATATATTCTCAAACTTTGCTGACATCGCCAGTTTATAGCTAAAAAATAGAAAGTCCAGCATTCTTTCTGGAATTAGGAGGGCAATAGTATTACAATAAAAACATCAAAAGTGGGCCAGAGATAAAAAGCCGCAAGCGGCAGGGAAACGTGATTATATGAATTATCAGGACCATTTAGATTCAAGAAACCTGAAGCTTTATCTGGAGGAGATATCTAAAATTCCTCCGATTACGGATGAAGAGGAAAAAGAACTGGCTGAAAGACTGAAAAAGGGGGATCCAGAAGCTATTAAAAGACTCATTGAAGGCAATTTGCGCTTTGTGGTCTCCTATGTAAAGAAGTACCAGGGGATGGGTCTGGACCTGCTTGACCTGATCAATGAGGGAAATTTAGGGCTGATTGAAGCGGCTCACAGGTACGATCCATCGCGTCAGGTTAAATTTATTTCCTATGCTGTCTGGTGGATCAGGCAGGCTATAATTCATGCTCTTTCCCAGTACGCTCATCAGTTCAATGTCCCTCAGAAGACATCTGATAAGATCAGTAGAATGAACCGAGAAATTGAAATACTGAGAAAAGAATTTGGGCGAGAACCTACCAGAGAAGAGATCGCTGGCCGGTTGGGAATGACTCCTGAAGAGGTAGCCGAGCTGGAGTTGATTCAAGAAAAGGGTCTGTCGCTCAGCGACCAACTTGGAGATGAGGACAAACTTTTGCTCGAGGACCGAATATCAGACGAGCTGGCGCCATCAGTAGAATATCAAATTATCAAGAATTCGATTGAACAGCAAATCCGGCAGGCCTTAAATGAGCTGGAGAAGAGAGAAGCGGATGTGCTAAAATTACGCTTCGGGATCGAAGGTGATGATCCCCTGACCTTGCAGGAAATAGGAGACCGTCTGGGTCTAACCAGGGAAAGAATAAGGCAAATTGAACAAAAGGCTATGGAGAAGCTGGCCAGATCCCAGAAAATTAAACAGCTGAGAGGTTATTTGAATTGAAGGAAGAAAAAATTTGCCAGGTTTGCCAGGGTACAGGCTGGGTTATTGAACAAACCGCAAAGGGGCAGGTGGCCAGGCGCTGTCAGTGTTTTAAAGAAAAACAAACTCAATTGCTGCTTCAGCAAGCGCGCATTCCCCGGCGTTATGAGAGCTGCACACTGGATAATTATGAAGTTCACCATCCTTCCCAGGGTGATGCGCTCAAAATATCGAAGAAATTTGTAAAGAATTTCCCGGCCCAGGATACAGGGCTTCTCTATATAGGACCTTGCGGGGTGGGGAAGACACATCTGGCTGTGGCCGTCATAAGAGAGCTCATCCTCAAGAAGGGCGCTTATTGCCTTTTTTATGATTTTCGAGAGCTTATTCGTGATATTCAGAATAGCTATACGCCTGATTCTGAAGTAAGTGAGACCGACATTCTGGCCCCGGTTTTTAACTGTGAGGTGCTGGTGCTGGATGAGCTGGGAGCCAAGAGGCCAACTGCCTGGGTGGAAGAGACAATTTTTTATATTATCAATTCGCGCTACAACCAGAAGCGGGTAACGCTTTTTACCTCCAATTATTTAGATTTGGAAGAGGAGCCTGACCGGAGAGAGGCTTATTACAAGAAGGGTGACGAAAGCCTGGTTGACCGAATAGGTGTGCGGCTGAGGAGCCGGCTGTATGAAATGTGCAAGGTGGTCAACATCGCCGGCGAGGATTACCGCAAGGTGGCCAAGCAGGCCAGCTACCGTTTTTGAACTGACATCAGCATTTTTGTTATCCCGTAAAACGCTCGGAGAAAGGGAAAAGGTCTTGATCTGTTGCTACGGTACTGCCAACTTTTGTCTTTGAACTGAAATCAACAGCGCTACTCCTTATTTTGCCGGCTATTGTTTGATTTTATTTTAGCCATCGGTTTTTATGCCAATTAAAACAACAGCCAGGATTATAGTAAGAATTTTTTTTGAGGCGAAACTATTTCTGCCGCCGGATATTGAAAAGCCATAGGAATTTTGCTATAAGTTTAGTTGCCTGCTCCTCGGTAGCTCAATCGGCAGAGCGGGTGGCTGTTAACCACTAGGTTGGGGGTTCGAGTCCCTCCCGAGGAGCCATTTTTTTCCTGCCTTATTGAGCTGTAGCTGTTTTTCCTTCACCAAGAGATATTCGAACTGGTTATTAACTTCCACACAGAAAGCTCTGGGTTTGTAGATCAATCTCTTTGTAGCTCATTTTGGTACCAAAATTATTCTGTTGGACTGCTAAAAAAGCCTGATTTTCAGACCCAGCTTTAAGGAGAATCCGCTTAGATCCAGCGAAGCTTTTCTCATATTTTTAAACTCATCACCAGCTGGCATCGACGAAGAGGTTATAAGATATGGTTCGTACCGGTCAGACTGTGAATTGTACTTCTCACCAATATAAAGAAATCCTTCGCCCTCATCTTCTGTTCCGGCTGTACTTCCCTCTAACTTGGTGAGTTTAGAATATCTGCCCTGAGCTTCAAGCCTCAAAGCCAGAAAACTGTTCAATTTATGTTCAAGGTAAATTCCGCCCACCAAACCAGGTCCGTGGCCTTTTATTGAGTAGACAGCCGGCGGCGGCATAACTGGACTTGATTCCCAGATGTTAAGATGACACCTGGAAAAAGAATAAGTCAATCCTAAATTAACAGACAGGTTAACTTCAGGACTGGCCAGCACCAGATAACAGCCTCTCAAGGTTAAGGGCCAGACCTTAATTTTTTGTTCAATGTCGTATTCGCGGTAATATGGATAAGGGAGAACATCTTCAGTTAAACCAAAGCTACTTCCTTTTTTTTGAGATATAAACTCTAAGCCCAAATCAACTGCCAATCGACTGTTTAAATTCCAGCTTAAGGCCAGGCCAATTTCAGGAAAGTGGTGAAGAGTTTTTATCTGGTCACCCTGGTAGTCTGTCGTCTCAGTCAAAAACTTATCAAATGATTTTAAATAGGTATTCAAATCCCCGATATTTATAAAGCGGTATCCACCGCTTAAGTTGATACCCAATCCTGGCTTCAATTTGCCCATTTCGTCTGAAAGAGCTGTTTGGCTTAATAACAGCAAAGAGACTATTGTGATGACAATAATATTTCCTTTAGCCTCTCTTGACTTTTTGAATCTCAATTCAGTATCCAACAGTAAGACCCTTTCAGCTATCTATAATATGAAAAATATAGTTGATTTTGTCAATTCTGTTGAACTTAATAAAAAAGTATTGTTTTTCAGAGAGCCCTTGGGTATGATAAGCAAACCAGAGTTAGATTTAAATAAGATAGTCTAACTTGAAGCACTTAGAGTAAAGTAGCTGTCAGGTGAAAAGACCCGGTAAAAGTCTTGGTCTGGCTCCTATCTGCCAGGGCCAGAACGGTTGGCCATCAAGAAAGTTATCCGATCCCTGAAGGAACTGACGCAGTGTTATCTTGGGCGGCTTCACCATGATATTGATCTATGAAGTCAAGAAGTCTCGGAGGGAGCCCTGAAATCTGATGGTTCGGCTGGCATTGATAAAGGAGGTATAAGCATGGACCTGTGGAAGTTCTTTGACATCACGCATCGGGAGCACATTATCTGCAATCCGATGAGTCTTGAGAAGCTGGAAGAGCTTATCACCCTTCTGACTCTAAAACCTGGCTCACACGTGCTTGATATCGCCACTGGGAAAGGCGAGTTTCTCATCAGGCTGGCAGAACGATACCCGCAAATGACAGGGACAGGAGTTGATATCTCTCCCTACTGCCTGGCTGATGTCCGCAAGAAGCATCAAGAACGTGTCCCGGAGGCCCAGCTCCATTTCCTGGAGATGGACGCGGCCAGGTATGTCCCGGAGGCCTTAGAGAGCTTTGATCTGGTAGCCTGCCTCGGGGCGAGCTGGATTTATGGCGGGTATCGAGGGACATTGAATGCCCTGCAGAAGATGGCCGCCCCAGAAAGCTGGATCGTTGTGGGAGAACCATATTGGCGTCAGGAACCGGAAAAAGAGTATTTGGAAACAATCGAAGTGATGCGGAGTGACTTCGGAACACATTATCAGAATGTAGAGGCCGGTCAAGAGTACGGCCTGGAAGCGGTCTACACGCTGGTAAGCAACCAGGATGACTGGGATAGGTATGAAGGGTTACAGTGGTATGCTGCGGAAACCTGGGCGAGTGATCATCGGGATGATCAAGATGTGGAGACTGTGCTGAAGCGAGTGCGTGAGAATAAGATAGCCTATCTGAGGTGGGGACGAGAAACTCTGGGCTGGGCGATTTATGTGTTTAAGAAGGGGGCCCTGGCCCATTCCTAATTGGCTTGCGCCCCTTATTGGGCAGGTCCATGACGAGCCAGATGAGAAAAGGGGCTCACGGCCTCCTGATAAACCGTTCTAGCGGGAAGCTTGAAGGCCTGAGTTTATGATTGAATTTGAGACCGGTTTATGGCCTGGCGGCCGGTGCATATTTCCTGACGAGATCGTCAAGAGAGGGGAAGTTGCAGATATCCCGGCTGGCCTCGGTGCTGAAAACCCAGGATTGATAGAAGGCTTCAAGATTCAGGCCAAGCCGGGTTTGAAGATGCTCGAGGAATTGCCTGGCGGTCGCTCCTGTCTGGCAAAAATTCTGGTAAATTGACCCAACTGCCTGTAGCAAAGCCTCCTGGCCGACCATCTTTGACAGCACGTAGAAAAATAGCATCCCGTATGTATAGGAATAATCGGTAAGCTGTTCACGTCCATAATCAATCATCGGCACCTCGAGGAGGCGGGGATTTTCACGGCACTTTAGCTTTAATGACTCGAAAGTCCGCCGGGCTGCAGCCTCCAGATCTCCTGTCCGTTCTTCCAATTCTTCGCGGGTGACATATTGAAGGAACATAGCCAGTCCTTCGCTCTCGAAACGAGGCGGAAGTGGATCAAGGGGTTTCACATTCCAGAGGTGTGAAAGCTCGTGGTAAAGCTGGACAAGCTTTTCAGGGTTAAGAAAAGCATCGCGGGTCTGAAGTATAGAGGTGACATCCGACTGGGAACCATAGCCTTCCGGGAGAGCGATGACCGTAAAATCAGTTTTTGATGCCAGGGGGCCAAACCACTTAGCGTAAAGCTGCAGACAATTGCGCATCGCCTCGAGGACTCTTCTCGCCCCCGGTTCGTCTGCTTTAAAATAAAAAACACGCAGACCAAGGCTGGGATCCTCCAGGAGGCGGTAGTCAGCGATGGCCACGTCTATCCTCCAGGCCGGGAGGATATTTTTGTAGACATAGGTGACCTGCTGCTCACCGGCCAGTCTCTCGATCAAGCGGCCTCCATTGGCCACAGTTAGTGAATCGGGGACGGTTACCCGGATAGTATAGTCAAAGGCCTGCAAGCCGGCGGCCCGGCTAACACTCCAGGAAGGAATTCCGACCTGAGGGTAAGCCAGATAATCTGGCCTGATGATGGTGAAATCGCGGTTGATGCTGTCACGGACATAGCTCAGGCCAGTTTCGGTGTAACCGCTGAGATAACCGCCATAGGCAATTTTCAGGGTTGCCCTTGCCCGGGGCTGGATGGCACTTTTGAGATTAACTTCGATGAAATTGGCCTGGAACTTATCCCAGTCCTCATAGGAAACGACCTGCTGGCTGAAGTCAAGTTTACGGCCCTGTTCATCTTCAACCGATGCCACCCTCATCAGCCGGTAGAGCACCAGGGGAAGGCGGCTGACCGGGTGTTGGAACCGGTTCTCAACGGTCAACCCGCAAGTAGCTTCAATCTTTTCGTTATCATAATCGACGATAATATTTAAGTCATAGGCGATAGTGCTCACCAGATCCAGTCCCGATAAAGAAGAAGATGATACAGATTCATTTGATTTACAGCCGGTCAGGCCCAGAGTCAGTAGCGTCAGGCTAGACAGAATAGCGAATAACAGGCTAGCGGCTTTCCTCAAGTTGCCTGAAATATGAAATTCATTGTTCTCTGGCTTATTTTTTTTATTTCTTTCATGAATGTTACTCATCCTGATAAGTCTGATTTCCGATAATACCTGTTAAGGCAATTTGGGTCAATACCGGCAAAGGCCCGGGGAAATCAGCAGTGCTTCGCAAAAATATTCATTATCAGGCTTATATAATCTTATAGGGATTTTATAAATTTAATCTATATGGCTTGCTTTGGCCAGATTTTTTGTATATTATGACTAAACATTTGGTTAGATTAAAATTCTATAATCTAATCCAAAAAACTTGTAGTAAAGGAGTTATCAGGTGAAAAAACTCAGTAAAAGTCTTTCTCTGGTGGCTATGACTCTATTATTGGTGAGTTTGCTGGCTTCTCCTGGATTTTCCGGCATCAAGATTGGCGTTAAGGGAGGCTTTTCTCTGGCCAATCTGACTTTTAAGCCAGAACTAACCAATTCTCCCCTTTCCAACAAAACTGGGGCAGTAGGTGGCATTTCCCTGAACGTAGGTATAGCCAGCTTTTTCAGTTTGCAACCCGAAGTTCTTTATGTTCAAAAAGGAACCAAGGGTTCAGACACCGTAGAAGGGGTAGAAATTACCGGCAAGTATGAAGTTGATTATATAGAAGTTCCTCTGTTGTTGAATTTTTCATTTGCCAAAGAGGGTTCTTCTTTTGTTCCCTCTGTCTATGCCGGACCCTATGCTGGCCTTAATGCCAGAGCTAAGATGAAAATGTCAAGCGGTGGTGAGAGTTATTCAGCAGATTTCAAAGATTATGTTAAGGACACTGATTTTGGCTTGACCTTTGGTATTGGCCTGGGCAAGAAGATTGGGAGTGGAAAACTTGTTCTGGATGTTCGTTACGACCTTGGCCTGACCAATATTGGCGAAGATATGCAAGAAGGCCAATCGGTCAAGAACAAATCCTGGCTGTTTATGCTTGGTTATTACTTCTAATATTTTTATTTATTAGAGCTTATGAGGGAAGGATACCAATTATCCTTCCCTTTTTTTATTTTCTGGCTTTTGTCCTTGCTGAGGGCAGGCTGACGCTCGGCCTCAAGCTTTAATTTTCTCAATTATCATTCTGGTATTAAAGCTCCCGGTTCGATTTTTGTCAGTAATGATGTCAAGAAGCAATTCGGCATTATTGATTTGGTCTTTAATAATCAGAACCAACTTATTTAACGAAAGGGCATTAATCCGTTTTAAAGCCAGGGCAAAATCAAAGCCACTATTATGAGTGAAAAACCTATTCTGAATAACGTTTATTCCGCCTACTACCAGCCCATACCTTAGATATGGGTAAATTTCCTTGTGCTTCTGGGCTTTAGTCGAGTAAGTTAAAACGTCATGAGTAGAAAAGCCTTTGTACTTAGTTTCAATAACTACCAGCGGTAGTTGCTTGCTCTTTTTCATTATTAATAAGTCTGTCTGGAAAGCATAGCTGCCGCGTATTGGAGCTTTAGCGTTTTCTGGCTCATATTCACTTTTTTAACCGAATCCATTGAAGTCATTGCCAGCCGCCAGCCGGCCGAAGATAATTACTTGCTTCTGAATCTAGCTAAAACTGCCAAAATCTAATTTTTTAAGTTAAAATGATATAGCAAAAAGGTTTAAGCAGTGCTTCTTTTTGGTCAGGCGAGCAAGTGCTCTGTTAATATTATTTAAGAAAGGAAATAGGCAATGAAGATTATTGTTGACATCATACAAAGCCTGTGGCAAGCTGCCAGGAATGTCTTGCCGCTTATTCTTATGCTGGTAATATGTCAAATGATCATCTTGAAAAAGCCTATTCCCAATGTGGGAAGATTTATGGTTGGCCTGGTGTTTGTTATATTGGGCCTGTTCATTTTTCTAAAAGGTATTTCCTTAAGTCTTATTCCCATGGGAGAAGAAGTCGGAAGAAACCTGGTCCTTCTGGACAACAAAGTCTTTATTATTGCCATAGCTTTCATGATTGGCTATGCTTCAACGCTGGTTGAACCAGCTTTACAGGCCTTGGCTCTGGAAGTAGAAGAAGTTTCAATTGGAGCCATCAGGAAAAGTATCCTTATTCATACGGTGGCCCTGGGGGTTGGAATCGGGATGTCCATGGGCCTGCTCAAAATATTGAACAACATTCCATCAAGAAAGGTAATTATACCAATTCTGGCCATAACAGCTTTTCTTATGTTTTTCGTACCTGAAGAGTTTGTAGGTATAGCTTTTGACTCGGCCAGTGCCACGACGGGACCGGTCAATATTCCGATCAATATGGCAATTGCTATCGGATTGTCTTTGGTGGTGGAAGGAGCCGATCCACTTCTAAATGGATTTGGCCTGGTTGGGTTAACATCCCTGGGTACAATGGTGACAGTTTTATTATTGGGAATAATAACCAAGCTTTAACTGGCGTGAGAATTTTCATGGTGTGTTTAGGTCCAGGTCGGTTGAGCGTCTCGACCCTAGACTCAGGTTATGAGCCTGGCCGGAGAGAGCTGGCTCAGTTCAAGAAAGGAGATTGGAAAGATGAGTGAGATGCAGGCTATTGTGGTTATAGTCGAGCGTGGCAAGGCTGATTTTATTGTGGACAGGGCTAAGGAAGCAGGCGCTGAGGGCGCCACGATATTATTTGGCAGGGGGACGGGGCAGGCCGAATTCCAGAATTTATTTCACCATTTACATGTAGAAGCATCAAAAGAAATCATTATCATACTTACTGATGAATCAAAGGTAAAACAAATAATCGAAGCAGTGGTAGAAGCTGGGAAACTTCGGGAACCAGGGAAAGGAATTGTTTTTACCTTTCCTGTCTTCAATCTTGTCGGATTAGAGCACCGCCGGCCTCTTTAGCGAATTTAATAGAGTCCTTTTTGAAAACGCAGGACACACTATTATGCTTATTTGTTAATATTTACCGTTGCCCGCTGCCAGAAACTATTCTGGCCAACTCTTTCACCGGATCGTCTTCGCCGTCACCAGGAATAACCAGCCTGGTGTGGCTGGCTGGTCCCGATCAATAAGAAACATCTTACTGGTTAAGTCCGTTAAAGCTGGCAGGCAAGGCATCCCGGCTCTCATTGAGGGCCAGCAGCTATTTAATCTATTTCTTTCCAGTCAGAGTTTCAGGCCTCTCGGCTGACTGATTATTTTTCTGGTATAAAACTCTACTGCGCAGGTTGGCTGTGACTTGAAGGAACTGTTGAATAACTAATTGCCGATAGACCAGGCGATGAAAGAAGTCAGGTCACTCTTGAGTTTCTTCATGGATGGTTTGTGGATATAGACCATATGGCCGGCTTCATAGTAGCCCATCCTGACTCTATCCTTAAACGAGCCGTCGAGCATCAATTGGGAGAAGGTGTATTCAGTTCCAAAAAACGGGGTAGCGCCATCATAGTATCCATTGCAGCAAAAAATCTTCAGAGCAGTATTCTCAGCCATCGCTCGCCGCAGGGTTTCAGCCACATAAAGTGATCCCTCTCGCGAACTAACGTTTCTGGTTGAACCGGTAATAGCAGGAATCATTCTTCCAGCTGGATCGAAGGAGTAATTCCAGGGATAAACATTTCCGTAGATAGCATAAGGGACTTCCTTTTTATAACCGAGCACTGTTCCCAGATAGTTGTTGAGGGCGGCCGAAAAGGAGCCCATCAGCAGAGCGTTGGCCGGGTCGTATTCATAACTTTCTCCAGCGGCATCGGCATCACGCCCGGTAAATCGGCTATCAAGTCGGCCGACAGTCAGGCGGTTTTCTCGCAGCAGCTCTTTGAGAAACCGGTTATGCCTGATCCTCAGGTTAGAATTTTTGACATAGCTAACCGAAAGACCGGTCAGGTCTGATAATTTTCTGGCCACCGACTCATAGGCTTCAGACTCGAGCAGATTGCCTTTCATTAAAGCTGGCAAATAGTCGTCAATGGCAAATCTTCTTGACTCTTCCAGCACCTTCGCCAGGGGCTGGTTCTGGTATTCCGGGGCTAACTTTTTATGATACCAGGCTGTAGCGGTGTAATGCGGAAGATAAGCAACATAAGCCAGGTTGTTCCCCGGACTAAAAGAAACAGTCGAAAAGTCGAGGACGCTGGATAACAGAATAATCCCGTTCAGATAGATCCCATAAGTCCGGTTCTGAAGAACTCCGGATAAAACAGCCGATCTGGTTGTTCCATAACTTTCGCCCAGAAGAAACTTGGGCGAGCCCCAGCGGTCAAACCTGGTCAGATATATTCTGATAAATTCAGCAAAAGCGGCAGCGTCTTCACTCACTCCATGGAATTGGCTTTTTTCCTCACCGGGTAAAGGCCGGCTATACCCGGTCGAAACAGCGTCAACAAAAACCAGATCAGTGACATCCAGCAGTGAACAGTCGCTGTTCTCGAAATCAGCTGGTGTTCTCAGCGGGCGCCCCTCATCATCCAGGGCGATTCTTTTCGGCCCGATTCCACCAAGATGCAACCAGACAGTGGAAGAACCTGGCCCGCCGTTAAAACAGAACATAATCGGCCTGGTGGACTTATCTCTTATGTCATCTCTGGTATAAGACACAAAAAACATAGAAGCTCCCGGTGTTTCGTCTCCCTTAAGAATAGTTATTTCTCCGACAGTAGCAGTATATGGAATCAATTTGCCATCAATTGTTGTCTGATGCCTGGTAACAGTAAAGGGCTTTGGCTCCGGTGGTCGCGGAGGCTCAGCCGGCTGCTGGACGGGGGATTTGACTGCAGGCTGGCCTTTTGGTTGGGAGGCTGCCGGAAACGCCAGTAGCAATAATAAAAAACCAAAAAGAACAATGGTCAATAAAGACTTTGCCTTTCCTTTCATAAGACCCTCCTGAAATTGGATATCGATTATTATATATTAAAGCTTTTTCCTGATTACAACTTTAGTTTGATCGAGCTAATCATCGACTTGGCTAAAGACGGGTCATCAACCTTATCGAGTTCAACTCAAAACCGGCTGCCCAGCTGGAAACAGAAGCCAGCCGGAATTTGTTGATAATCTTCAGGCAGCTCAGCCAGGAGTCCGGATATAGGAGATTCTTTGAGCGGGGGTTGAGGCCGAGGTTGATGACCGGACGTCAACCAGGCTGGGTGAAACTGCCAGCGGAGTCACTGTCTGGAGCAACTCTTCTTGGGGGACCTGGACTATCGGTGGGGTAAGCTTCGACAGCAAAGGCCGGGTTAGCGCCGGCTACTCCTACCCAATGGAAAAACAAAGGCAGATACTCACTGCTTTGGTCAGGGCCCTCAATGCTGACTTCTGGCCGACCTATGAAAAGCATAAAGTGAAAGAATAATTGTTATTTAATACACTTGACTTTACTGCTTCTTTCATCTCAGACAATCCCGGCGGGCAGCCTCCATCAGAAGGAAAAAAGCCTGCCCCTCAGCCGCCACACCTGGTGACTGAAAGAGCGGTGAGCCACAGACGTCATTGACATAGCCCAGGCTATCAACTTTGCTCCTGGCTGCCTGGCGCATCTTGTCGGCTTTCTCCAGATAACTCCGGCTCAACCAGCCCAATTGGACATTGCGGTAAATTGAATAAGCCAGCATCTGGGCCAGGTTTGTTTCGACGAAAGTTTCGGGCTTATCGAGGACATCATGGAACAGGCCATCATCTCTCTGATAGTGGAGGCAGCCGTCAATAACCTCCTTGATATATCGAGCTACTTTATTTCTTTCTGACTTGAGCCCAGACGGCATGGCTCTCAGCACCCGGGTCATTCCAGCGGCGGCCCAGCCGTTGCCAACTCCCCAGAAATCCTGACGTTCAAATTTCTTCTGACCATAATCATAAATGTGCGAAAAGAGTTTCTGACCTGGATTCCAGAGATATTTTCTCAGGCCTTCAATCTGAACCAGGGCTTCTTGATAATAGCCCATGACCGCCAGAAATGGGGGACACATGTACATGGAATCGATCCAGAGCTGGGGCTTATGGTCGATATGAAAGATCACACCATCGGCCGTTCTGGGCGCAACTTTAAGAAAATAATCAGCCTGCTTCCGGGCAGCTTGAAGGAGCTTTTCATCTTTTAGCATCCGGCCGGCAAAAAGAACAGCCTCCCCGTTAGCACCTGGGTCGGTCACACCATGATTATCGCAGACCTGGCCCAGCCTCCCATCATCCCACTGACGAAGTACAGCTTCCTTTGCCATCATCACCACCAGTTCCTTATCTCCTGATTCCAGAAGAGCCTGAGCAGCCACTCCTTGTTCCCAGGCCTGACGCTGCATGGTTAGCATAGCTGTTTTGACCTTTTCTAAAACAGGGTCTTTCTCCTCGGTGTGGCTGTCCACGTCAAAACCTGTTCTTCGGGTTTCGATCATCACAGCCAGGGGCAAACCTGAGGCTACTGATATTTTGCTTAAAAAGTCTCTTCTTTTCATTGTCCCTTCCTTCTGTCCGTTTTATTAAATGGTAATCCAAACTCTTAGGTCAAACAAAAGTCGCCCATTCTCAGGCTCTTTTCGTGAAAGGAGAGGCTGGTTACGCCGGTACTCTTCGTAGGACTGGCCAATATTCAATCGGCCGGATAAGGTGGCTCTCGTCTGTTTCACCCAGTTGAAGTTCGATCTCGTATCTTGTATGTCCATCTACCTCGTCTAATAGCAAATCAAGCCTTCTGGCCCTGGGCTGCTACCGCTTAACATCTTTAACGAAGAGATCACCACAGCCGAGAATTATCAGGTCTTATTTTGTTTTTCCCCGAGGCCACTGCTCATTAAATGGTGGATGGTTTTTAAGTGATATTCTCTCAAACTTAACGGATTGCATAAATCATTATTCTCTTGTTATTGGAAATATTTCTCAGGCCCGATTGTCAAAAGTATAGATTAAGTTTATAGAAATAGTCAAAATGTTTCTTAATACCCGAATAATCGGGAATGAATTGCTTCTTGATTAATAGCTCAGAATATTCAAAAATAGTCTAAGTCCTGCCAGGCGATTACTCTGATTTAAAGGCATTTATGTAATCAAGGCAGGCGAACCGGGAAAGAAAGGAGCCCGGGGCCTATGAGCAAACAAATCTTAAAAACTCTTCTCGCTTTCTGGCTTTTGATGGCTTTTATTGGTAGCCTGCCGGCGCCTGGAGCTGAGGTTAAAAAAGCGGATTTAGAGATTCTAAAAAATCTAAATTTCCGGGAAATAGGGCCGACGCGGGAGAGCGGCCGATTCGTGGACATTGCCTGGAATGAAAAGGAACCCAACACTTTCTACTGTGCGACGGGTTCGGGCGGCTTATGGAAAACCACCAATAACGGCATTAGCTTCGAAGCGCTATTTACCAATGAGCCAGTATTTTCCCTGGGTGAGGTGGAAGTGGCACCATCTGACCCGTCCATTGTCTGGATCGGAACTGGAGAAGCCACCAATTCGAGGAGTACCTACTGGGGAAATGGCGTTTACAAATCAACCGATGCCGGGAAAACCTGGACCCATATGGGACTTGACGAATCCCATCATATAGGGGCCATAGTTATTCATCCAAAGAATCCAGACATTGTCTATGTAGCCGCCTTAGGTCATCTCTATTCTGAAAATCCGGAACGAGGCCTCTATAAGACAGAAAATGGTGGTAAAACATGGGAAAAGGTTCTGGAGGTTGTAGTCAAAGGAAAGCACATCGGGGTAGTCGACTGTGTTATGGATCCAGCCAATCCCGATATTCTTTATGCTGCCACTTACGACAAAGTAAGAAAGCCTTATACTTTCAACCTGGGTGGTCCTGGAAGCCGTATATATAAAACAACCGACGCCGGTAAAACCTGGACGATGCTGGAGGGCGGTCTGCCCATGGGTATGCTTGGTCGGATTGGTATTGCTGTCTACGCTAAAAATCCGAATATTCTCTATGCCACTATTGAGAATGCCAACAAACCAGGTATGTCTGATGAAGATCGCTACCAGGAATTACTTCAGGATAAATCGTCAGAAGGCATGATCGGAGGAGAGGTCTATCATTCAGATGACGCTGGAAAAACCTGGAGGAAGGTCAGCCCGGATGGCCAGAGCATTGGAGGAGATCCAGGTTATTACTATGGCAAAATAATTATAGACCCTAATAACGACCAGATTGTTCATGTGCTCAGTGCTGCTTCCTGGGGAACCTATGATGGTGGTAAGACCTGGAAAAGACAACCTTTAGGTTTTGGCGGTGATGACCATGCCCTCTGGATTGATCCGCGTGATTCCAATCATATTGTTATCGGCTATGACCATGGTATTGGCTTCACCTACGATGGTGGCCGGAACTGGTACCACCCCGACTTTTTGCCTCTTTCCCAGTTTTATGCAGTCGGCTTTGACTATTCTTATCCTTATCGGGTAGCCGGTGGTCTTCAGGACAACGGCTCTCATCTTGGCCCAGGCACTAAACGTGATGGCAGCCCGATCCAGTTCGAGGACTGGTATATGGTCGGAGGTGGTGATGGTATGTATAACGAGTTCGACTGGAAAACCAACTGTTACCTTTATAACGAGTCGCAATTCGGGACACTGCAGAGAGTTGACCTAAAAACAGGGGAGCGTAAATCAATCGCCTATGGCCGGCAGGACCAGACAATGCGCTGGAACTGGTGTTCTCCAGTTCTTGTTTCCCCGCACAACAGCGATGTCATTTATCATGGCGGCAATAAACTTGTCAAATCGCCTTTCAGGGGAGAATACTGGGAAGTAATAAGCCCGGACCTTACCACTAATGACCCTAAGTTCCTGACTACTGGCAAGGGAGGCGATGGCAATATGCAATACTGCACTATAACCACTATTGATGAATCACCGTTGGTGGAAGGCCTGCTCTGGGTTGGAACCGACGATGGCAATGTCTGGGTAACCAGAGACGGCGGTAAAAACTGGACTAAACTCAATGAAAATATTAAGGGAAATCCAGGTTACTGGGTGAGCCGGGTGGCTGCCTCCTATTATGAGCCAGGTGTAGCTTATGTTTCCTATTCTGGCTTCAGGCAGGACGACTTCAGACCATTTCTTTATAAAACGACCGACTATGGAAAGACCTGGACTTCCATTGCCTCTAATCTGCCGAATGAACCTATCAATGTCATCAGAGAGCATCCTGAAAATCCCAACCTTCTTTTTGTCGGAACAGACTTCGCTGTGCATGTTTCCTTTGACGGTGGACAGAGCTGGACAAGATTTAAGAACAACATGCCGACCCAGCCTGTTCACGATCTGAAGCTCCATCCCCGAGAAAATGACCTGATTGTAGCCACACACGGCAGAGGAATATTCATTGCTGATATTTACCCCTTAAAAGAAATAAATAATCAGGTTGTATCGAAAGACATTCATTTGTTCGAAATTGAACCCAGAGTAAAATGGGTGAACAGACTAAACCCGGAATACGCCTATAACAATTTTGAAGGGCAGAGTGAGCCTCTGGCCACTACAATCTACTATTATCTGAAAAATAAAGCTGATAAAGAGGTGAAGATTTCCATTTATAAGGGAAATGTCCTGGTTAACGAAATAAAAGGCACCAATGAAGCTGGAATAAATAAAGTTCTCTGGGATTGGACCAGCCGGAAGGAGCGGTCGGAAGAAAGCAAGAAAAGGGTGCAGGAAATGCTCAAACGCTATGCTGAATATGGCTACACTCCAAGAGGCAGAAACCTGGATGTCAATTATGAATATTTGCCAGCCCCGGCTGGCGACTACCTGGTAGTCCTCAAGGTGGGTGACAAATCATTCAGCCAGACAGCTCGTCTCCTTCTCGACTCCTGGTCAGATTAAAGACAAAACATAAAAACCAGAGACCTGGCCGGCAAGACTTATCAGCTAAACTATGCCTGGAAAAGGATGAGGGCAAGACAGAAAAAATAGACTGTCTTGAGGCTATAACTACTTGATTGATCTAGCCCCTGTAAGAAAAAAGAAAAATCTTGTTGACATACATAGAACTGCTATGTATAATTGTCCTATGTAATATAAGGGAGTCAGATTTCTATGGAAATTGATAAGGACCTGGTAGCCGCGTCAGCTACGCCCCTCGTTCTCGCCATTCTGAGCGAAGGTGAGAGCTACGGGTATGCCATCATTAAAAGGGTGAGTGAGATGTCAGACGGCGAACTGCAGTGGACCGACGGGATGCTTTATCCACTTCTTCACCGACTTGAGCGCCATGGTTATGTTGAATCGTTCTGGGGCAGATCAGAAAGCGGCCGGCAGCGCAAGTATTACCGGTTGACCCGAGCAGGTGCCGAGCAGCTCGACCGGCAGCGCCGCCAGTGGCAGGTAGTGGATAAGACGATGAAAGGCATCTTAAGCTTAGCAATTGACCAGGCGGGTCAGCCTGCTTAGCGGGGTTGGAAAGGAGTGACCGTCTGATGAGTAAACCAACTCTCGAAGAGCGTATCGGGCAGTGGCGCAATTATCTCGAAAAATGGCCAGCGGTTCGCCCTGCCGACATTGATGAACTTGAAGATCATCTTCGCAGCCAGATTGAAGCCCTCCGCCAGGCTGGTCTGGATGAGGACGAAGCCTTTCTGGTGGCTGTCAAGCGACTGGGCGATCTGGATGCCATTTCGCGTGAGTTTGCCATCGAATATTCCGAGCGTCTCTGGAAGCAACTGGTAGTTATTGCTGGTAGCCCCACCTCGCCGCTTTCCAGTCAGCGCGATACTATGCTGGCCGTGAGACTGGCCGTCGCCTCCGCTGTTGCCATCAAAATCCCGTCTCTCTTTGGTTACCACCTTTCTGGCCCACCGTCTGACCTTGCTTTTTATCTGCCTAATCTCAGTCTCTTTGTGCTTCCGTTTCTGGCTATTTTCTTTGGACTTAAGCGGGGACTCCGCCAGCTTGACAGGTGGTTCTGGCTCGCTATTCCTTTCATTGCTGCCGGGCTTTTAGTCAACCTTATGCCTTTCAAAGCCGGTGGCCAAACCCAGGTGCTGACGGCCATCCATCTGCCTATCGCCTTGTGGCTGATGCTGTGTTACGCCTATGCCGGCGGCCAGTGGCGCAGCCATGAGCAGCGGATGAACTATGTGCGTTTCTCAGGCGAGTGGTTTATCTACTATACCCTTATCGCCCTCGGGGGAGCTGTTCTGATGGGTCTGACGCTCTTCATCTTCGAGGCCATCGGTCTTAATGTGGAGCAGGCCATCATAGAATGGGTGCTGCCCTGCGGGGCGATGGGAGCGGTCATCATCGCTGCCTGGCTCGTTGAGTACAAGCAGAGTGTCATTGAAAACATCGCCCCCGTGCTGACCTGGCTGTTTACCCCGCTTTTTACAGCGCTGCTCCTTATCTTTGTGGTCGTTATGATCCTGACGGGTAATGCCATTCAAATAGAGAGGGAAGTCCTGATTGGCTTTGACCTGCTGCTCGTGCTTGTCCTGGGCTTGCTACTTTACTCAATCTCAGCCCGTGACCCGCAGCAGCCTCCCGGCCGGTTCGATTGGGTTCAGCTTCTGCTGGTGGTCAGCGCTCTTCTGGTGGATGTGCTCGCCTTGTGGGCCATGGCAGCCCGCATTTTTGAATTCGGGTTCAGCCCTAACAAGACAGCGGCTCTCGGCTTGAACCTGTTGCTGCTGGTCAATTTAGCCTGGTCGGCGCTGCTTTATGGGCGATTTCTCGCTGGACACATTCCCTTCAGGCGTCTTGAACGCTGGCAGACAGCCTATCTGCCGGTCTTTGCTGCCTGGGCCTGGTTCGTAGCGGTGCTCTTTCCGGTAATTTTCAACTACCGCTAAGCCTCGCCCCCTTATTGCGCCTCAGGTTGTCTGCCGCTCAGTCTGACCACCACTACTCAGCAAAACAAGTGGAACGACAGCCCGCCCATATTAAAGAAGAAGGCGTCTTTTTTTGTCAATCGCCAAGGCAATATAAATTCCTTTCCAACTTCCAACAAATGAATTGATCAAATTGCCTTGCCTTTTTTTCAAATTTTAATTCAAAAAAGTTTCTTGTTTATGAGAGGCAGATCACCACTAAGGTTTGACATCTGGTTTGGCTTAGTCCTTGAGACAACCTTATCCATCCCAATCAGTATTTATATAAATAATTGTAAATAACACTGCCTTGATACATGAGGAAAAAGAAAACGACAATTATTGCCTGAACAAGCTGAGCCCTCCTGCTAACCAGATTAAAAGCCCGGCAAAACCTGACCCTGGCCGGTCTGAAGAAGATCACTAAAAAGATTATTGAAGTAATAATTCCAGTTACCCAGATAACCCAGGGAGGTATCGAGCCAAAACGGACAATGTTGGCTATGTCACCTCTGGGTACAATCGCGCGAATAGTGGTATAGTTTAACCAACCGCCAATAGCAAAAAAAGCCAGGCTATAAAAGAAAAACAACCAGGCTCTTTGCCCGGTTGTGCTCCGCCAGTTGAACTTTAGTAGAAAAATAAGAGACAAACAGGCAAAGATAAAATTGACCAAAGGTCCGGCAGCGGCAATCGTCACTCCCTGCCAGCCCGGTAGTTCTGCCACCTGCTGGTAATCAACCTTTTCATCAATCCCGAATAAAAATGGCGTGTAATGTATCTCGAAGGGATTTTGTTTGACTCCAAAAATAGTGGCAGTCAGACTATGTCCCCACTCATGGCCTAAGGTATTGGTGTACATAGCGACGGTGGCCATGATGAAAAAACCGAACAACAATTCGCCCCAAAGAATTCTCTTATTCATACGCACATTTTCTAAAACTCCCGGCAGCTTTTCAAATATTATTGATAGCCAGTGCCGATAGCGATTATCTGGATGTTAAATTCCACCTCCCAGGACTTTGAACAGTTCAACCTGGTTAGCTCGCTTGGCCAGCCTGGTGCCGACCAGTGCGCGCTGGGCATTGTACAGAGATTGCTGCGAGACCAGGACTCCTAAATAACTGTCTATGCCTTCTTTGAATCTGGCATCTGATAACTGATAACTCGTCTCCAGGGATTGAACCAGCGCTTCCTGAGCCTCCAGCTGGTTGACCAGAGCCGAGCGTTTAGCCAGAGCGTCACTAACTTCCTTAAAGGCGGTCTGAATAGCTTTCTCATATTGAGCCACAGCGATTTCACGGTCAGTTTTAGCCATTTTTAGATCGGCTTGGAGAGCTCCACCGTTAAAGATCGGCTGAAAAACTGTCGGAGTATATTCCCAGAATCCGGTTCCGCTACCGAATAGCTGGGAAAGTTGAGGAGCCAGTGTGCCAGCCGCCGCCGTCAAGGAGATGCGTGGAAAGAAATTAGCCCGAGCCGCTCCAATATTGGCATTGGCTGCCTTCAATAAATACTCAGCTGACATTATATCAGGCCGCCGCAGCAAGATGTCCGAATTTAGACCGGCCGAAACGTCTTTGAGCTCGCCGATGTCATCCAGGCCGGCCGGCAAAAATTCATGGGGAATGGTTGTTCCGGCTAAAAGATTTAGTGTGTTCTGATCAACAGCGACTAAACCGGTATAGATAGCAACTTCAACCTTAGCAGCCTCGACCTGACTTTTGGACTGACTGACAGTCAGATCAGAAGCAACCCCGGCTTCCCGGCTTTTTAGAACTAATTGAAAATAGGCTTCCTGAGAAGCTAAGGTCGCCTGAGCTAAGGCCAACGACTCCCGGTCGGCAGCCAGGAGAAGATAAGCTTCAGCCACTCCAGCTACCAGACTGATCTGAGTAGCTGTCCTGGCCTGCTCGGTCGCGAAGAACTGGTTAAGGGCCTTGGTTTTAAGGCTATGGAGCCGCCCAAAGAGATCTATTTCCCAGGAAACATTGCCCAGAACGCTGTATTGGTCAACTTCATAGGCTGTCCCCGTGCTTGAAGCTTTTTCTGGTATTCGGTAATTATCAACCCGGCCAGAAGCACCGACGGACGGGTATATACTGGCCCTCTGGATACGGTAAGCTTCTCGAACCTTCTCGACGTTAAGAGCCACAACCTTCAGGTCGCGATTGTTTTTTAAAGTCAGATCAACAACTGATCTCAGCTTCTGGTCAGTAAAGAATTCCTGCCAGCTGAGTGCGCTTCCCTCCGGAGCAGCTTCCGCCTCCGTCTTTACAGCTGAATCTTCAGGCCAGGCAGGTGGAACAGGCGAAGCTGGACGGCTGTATCTGGGTATCATGGCACAGCCGCTCAGCAAGAAGACCAGCAGTCCAGTCAGGGTAACAAACCTTATGGAATTTTTGCGCATCTTACCTCTCCTCGGATTGATTCAAAACAGCAACTTCTTCAACTTTCTTCTTCCGCCATTTCTGGGATACTTTTTCAATCATGACATAAAAGAGCGGAGCAAAGAAAACTACCAGGACAGTGGCTGTGATCATGCCACCCAGGACGCTGGTCCCGATAGCATTCTGAGCGCCAGAACTGGCTCCTTTGCTTATAGCCAGGGGCAGGACACCAAAGCCAAAGGCCAGCGAAGTCATCAGGATAGGTCGGAACCTGAGTTTGGCTCCTTCAATTGTCGCCTGAATAAGGTCCATGCCGGCTTCAACCCTGGCCTTGGCAAACTGGACAATAAGGATGGCATTCTTGGCGGTCAGTCCCAGAGTGGTCAGCAAGCCAATCTGAAAATAAATACCATTGGTCAGGCCACGGGCAAAAGTGCCGAGGATACCACCGATGATACCCAGGGGCAGGGCCATTAAAATAGAAATCGGAATTGGCCAGCTTTCATAGAGGGCAGCCAGACATAGAAAAATGACGAAGATAGAGAAGCCGTAGAGCAGGCCAGTCTGTGATGTTGATAATCTTTCCTGATAAGACAGGCCGGTCCAGTCATAGCCGACGCCTTGAGGCAGCTTAGCTACTATTTGCTCCATAGCTTTCATGGCATCGCCCGAGCTGTAACCCGGTGCTGCCTGTCCTAAGATATTCATGGAGGGGAAGCCATTATAACGTTCAAGTTTCGGTGAGCCTGAGGTCCAGCGGCCGGTGGCAAAGGCTGAGAAGGGAACCATCTTGCCGACATTATTGCGAACATAAAGTCTTTCCAGATCCCTGGGCAGCATGCGATAGGGAGCGTCTGCCTGAACATAAACTCTTTTAATCCTGCCTCCTTGAATAAAATCGTTAGCATAGGCACTGCCAAAAGCGGCCGAGATGGTGTTGTGGATGGTACTTATGGGTAGTCCCAGAACACCGGCTTTTTCCCAATCGATGTCAACCCGGTACTGGGGTACATCTTCCAGTCCATTGGGTCGGACCATAGCCAGCCGCTTGTCTTTGGCGGCTATGGCTAGCAGTTGATTGCGGGCATCAGTCAGAGCTTGATGCCCGACACCTCCCACGTCCAGAAGTTCAAAGTCAAAACCGTTAGATGATCCTAATTCGACCACAGCTGGCGGGGCAAAAATGTAAACCTGAGCATTGCGGATGCCAGCGAAGGCGGCATTGGCCCGGGCCATGACAGCTTTGGCTCGAAGGTCAGGCGAATGGCGATATTTCCAGTCCTTCAACTTGGCGAAAATCATCCCGACATTTTGACCGCTGCCAGAAAAACCGGCCCCAACGATGAGCATGCAGGACTCAACAGCCTCTTTTTCATTATTAACGAAATAATTCTGGACTTCGGTCGCTATAGCCTGCGTTTGTTCGATAGTGCTTCCTTTAGGAAGTGTAATCTGAGTCATCAATGAGCCCTGGTCTTCATCGGGCAGGTAAGAGGTTGGCAGACGCTTATAAAGAAAGCCCATCAGGACAACTATTACCAGAAAAGCTGCTATGTACTGTTTTCTCCTTTTGAGCAGGGCGCTTTCCACCACCCGTCCATACCAGTTTCTCAAACCAGCGAATGTCCGGTTGAACCAGCGGAAAAATGGCCGCAGAAAACCGGGAGCAGCTTCGGAGGTATCGTGGCCTGCAGCTACCGGTTTGAGGATGGTAGCACAGAGCACCGGGGTCAGAATCAAGGCCACGGCCACCGACAGGAGCATGGAGGCGACGATAGTCAAGGAAAACTGCCGGTAAATAATGCCGGTTGAACCACCAAAGAAAGCCATCGGGCCAAAGACGGCGGACAAAACCAATCCAATCCCAATCAGAGCACTGGTGATCTGTTCCATTGATCTGGCTGTTGCTTCACGTGGCGACAGGCCTTCCTCTGACATAATCCGCTCGACATTTTCAACAACGACAATGGCATCATCAACCAGCAACCCGATGGCCATAACCATAGCAAACATGGTCAGCATGTTGATCGAAAAACCAAACAAGAAAAGGACACCAAAAGTTCCGAGGAGAACAACAGGCACAGCAATAGTGGGAATAAGAGTTGCTCGAAAATTACCCAGAAAGAGCCACATGATGAGGAAAACGAGCAGGATAGCTTCCAGCAGCGTCTTGATCACTTCGCTGATGGAGACTTTAATAAATGGAGTGGTATCATTAGCATAAACGACTTTCATCCCCGGCGGGAAATAAGGCTCAAGTTCCTTCATCCTGGTTTTGATGGCATTAGCGGTCTTCATAGCATTGGCCCCGGCTGCCTGCCGGATAGCCAGACCGGTGGAGGGCTTGCCATTGTACCAGATTTCTGTACCGTATCTCTCGGTACCGAGCTCGGTTCGGCCGATGTCCTTGATGCGGACAATTGAGCCGTCAGGATTGGTCCGGAGCGGAATCGAGGCGAATTCCTCCGGTGTCTGAAGCATATTCTGAACAATGATGGAGGCGTTCAGTCGCTGACCAGGCATGGCTGGAGCTCCGCCAAACTGTCCGGCCGATACCTCAACGTTGTAGGATTTAAGGGCAGTAAGGACGTCCTGGATAGTCAGCCGGTAATCAGTCAACCGATCGGGATTGAGCCAGACACGCATCGAATAGCCTGAGCCGAAGACTTCGACCTCGCCGACACCCGGGATTCTGGCTACAATGTTCTGCAGGCTGGAGTTAGCATAATCTCTCAGATCAACACTGTCCATGCTGCCATCTTCTGATATCAAGCCAAGAATCATTAAATAGTTTCTGGTTGATTTGCTGACTTTAACTCCTTGCATCTGGACAACAGAGGGCAGGTTAGCCATGGCCAGTTGTAGTTTATTCTGAACCTGAGCCCAGGCCAGGTCAGGATCTGTTCCAGCTTTGAAGGTTAATTCCAGTCTGGCTGCTCCTGAGGATTCGCTGGTAGCGGTCATGTAGAGCAGGTTGTCGAATCCGGTCATTTTCTGCTCGATAATCTGTGTGACGCTATTCTCTACAGTTTCAGCTGAACCACCAGGATAAAAAGCTGTAATGGAAATGGATGGTGGGGCGATAGGAGGATATTGAGAGATAGGCAGATTGTAGATGGCCAGCAGGCCAACAGCCATCAGAGCAATGGCTATAACCCAGGCAAAGACTGGCCGGTTAAGAAAGTATTTTGATAGCATGGTGTGTCTCCGTTAAATTCCGATTGATTGGTTAGTGGGAATGATCTACGACGGTTTGTTTTTACGCCCCGGCCTGTGTGACCGCAACTGCCTTAACGGCAGTGCCTGGTCTTAATTTGAGGGCCCCTTCATAAATGATTTGCTCACCAGGAGCGATGCCTTTAGTAACCAGCCATTTATCGCCGATGGCGCGGTCAAGTTGGAGGAAACGCATTTCGGCTTTACCGTCCTGACCAACAACCCAGGTAAAAGGATTTCCCTTATTGTCACGGCTGATACATTGCTGGGGCAGGAGAATCGCCTGGTCATTGACACCTTCTTCGATTACTGCCTGAACAAACATCCCGGGAAGGAGAATTTTATCAGGATTGGGGAAAACAGCCCGGAGGGTAACTGAGCCGGTTGACTGGTCAACGGTGATATCACGAAACTGCAGTGTTCCCTCCAGGGGATAAACCGAACCATCTTCAAGTATCAGTTTGACCTTTCTGGTGGCTTCTTTGTCCTGACGGAGCAGACCACTTTCCATGCTTTTCTCAAGGCGAAGAATATCGGCACTGGCTTCGATAACATCAACATAAATTGGATCAAGCTGCTGGACAACAGCTAAAGGAACACCCTGATAGGCGTTGACCAGAGCTCCAACCGTGACGCTCGATCTTCCAATCCGTCCCGTAATTGGTGATTTGATTAAGGTATATTCCAGGTTGATGCGGGCAGTCTCCATGGCTGCTTTAGCGGAAGCAGCTCCAGCCTCAGCTGTCTGAAGCGCTGAGACAGCATCATCATAATCCTGCTGTCCAACGGCATGGATAGCCACCAGACTCTTAAAGCGCTCGACCCGGGCTTTAGCCGGCGGAATTTTGGCTTCAGCCACAGCCACTGCGGCCACAGCCTGGTCATAGGCAGCCCGATAAGGGGCTGGATCTATCTGGTAGAGGATACTTCCGGCTTTAACTTCGGAACCTTCCTCGAACACTCGCTTCTGAATAAGGCCGTTTACCTGGGGCCGAATTTCAGCTACTAAATAGGCCTGGGTCCGCCCGGGCAACTCGGTGGTCATGGCCAGCTTCTCGGTAGAGGCCGTAATAACTGATACTGAAACTGCAGTCGGTTGTTGTGGACTGGGGGAGGCCGACTGGCAGGCAGCCAGTGCTAAGGCCAGTAACGGCAGGATAGCTAATTTAGCCAGCCTGGTGGCTTTGGTGCCACAGGAGCTGTAACTTTCTTTTTGATTGAGATTTAACACTTAATGTCTCCTTTCGCCCCGCGAGGGAGCAGCTAACATCTTATTTTTCTTGCTTCTGTTATTTTTATCCTTCATTAGATTTTTAGCTTTTTTTAAATTTCTTCGTGATTGTTTATAGCTTATGTTTTTAAGTCTGGCAGGATTAATTTATCTTACTTACCTGCTTACCCGTGCTTTGCTTTCTGGACTGGTATTTAACCGGTTTACTCTTTAAATTAAAGCCGCCCAGCAAAAACTTCATTATCACATCAATAGATTCCTTATCTTTGTTATCGATGAACATATTCATGGCCAGGCTGCGCTTGACCAGCATTATTGCCCTGACTGCTGCTGGAATTTCCTCTTCAGTCAGACCCTGAAACTCGCCTTTCTGGCGTCCTTCCCGCAGGATTGAGTCGATGATTTCTGCTTCCTGTTCATCATGAAATTCAGCCAGTTTCCGTAACAGGCCCTTTTCGGACATAATTTCTCGTCTGAGGACATCGTTGAGGATTGACATCTGTCGCATATGACTCAAGCTTAGATAAAAATATATCTTAATCTTGTTCTGATAACCTTCCACTTTAGCCATCCTGGCTTTAGCTTTGGCGATCGAGCGGAGAATATGATCGCGGGCCACAGCTTCCAGCACTTCTTCCTTATTTTTGTAATAATGGTAAAGGGTGCACTTGCTCTTGCCGGCTTCTCGGGCGATGTCTTCCATGGTGGTTTTGAGGAACCCCCACTTCTGGAAAAGGCTATCGGCCGATTTTAATATTTCAGCTTTGGTCAGGGCTTCATTGATCAATTTAAACTACCATACAAAAAACGTTTTGCGTTCGATTATAGGCGCAGGTTTTCAGCTTGTCAAGCTGGCTGGAATAATATTTTATTTACCCAGAGCCTCGGCCAGGTCGGCCTCAACGCTGGTTATTGGCCCTATCTTGAACTTGTCGACCAGGACATTCAAAACAGCTGGACTGATAAAAGCAGGCAGCGATGGCCCGAGCTTAATCTTTTCCACGCCCAGATAGAGGAGGGTCAGAAGAACCGCAACCGCCTTTTGCTCGAACCAGCTTAAGATAAAGGAGAGAGGCAACTCATTGACCGAACAGCCAAAGGCCTGGGAAAGAGCCAGAGCAATCTGGATGGCGGAGTAGGAGTCATTGCACTGGCCCGCATCGAGTAAGCGGGGAATGCCACCAATATCGCCAAATTCCAGCTTGTTGAAGCGATACTTGCCGCAAGCTAAGGTCAAAATCAGGCAGTCTTTCGGGACTTTTTCGGCGAACTCAGTATAGTAATTTCGGCCCGATTTAGCCCCATCGCAACCGCCGATGAGGAAGATATGGCGGATTTGACCGGCCTTGATGGCCTCAATAAGCTGACCGGCCACTTTCATGACGGCGTTATGAGCAAAGCCGGTCATAATGTATTTCTCTTCAGAGTCTTCGGAAAAGCCCGGCTGAGCCAGAGCAGCTTCAATGACCGGGGCAAAGTTGTGATCGGTTATGTGTCTTACACCTTCCCAGCCAACCACACCTGAAGTAAAGATGCGGTCCTGGTAGCTATTCTTTGGCTTCTGCAGGCAGTTGGTGGTCATGAGAATTGCCCCGGGGAACTGTTCGAATTCCTTCTGCTGGTCCTGCCAGGCGCCGCCGTAGTTGCCAACCAGGTGCTTATATTTTTTTAATCCCGGATAGGCGTTGGCGGGTAGCATTTCGCCATGGGTATAGACGTTCAGGCCCAGGCCTTCAGTCTGCTTGAGTAATTCTTCCAGGCCTTTAAGGTCATGTCCCGAGACAACAATGCACTTGCCTTTAACCGGTGTCACCCGGACTCTGGTTGGTTCGGGATGACCGTAGGCACCGGTGTTGGCTCCATCCAGGATTTCCATGGTCCGCAGATTGATCCAGCCGCATTCCATGGCCAGGGCTAACAGCGCTTCGGCGCTTTCGGGTTTCCCGGTCAGGTAGTCAAAGGCCCGGTGGATGAAAGCGAAGATTTCTGGATCCTGCTGGCCGAGCTTTTGAGCGTGAACAGCGTAAGCTGAAAGTCCCTTTATCCCATAGGTGATAAGTTCCTGGAGACCGGTGAGATCCTCACCGAGCAGATCAAGACGATTCTCAATGGAGACCGATTCGCCTAAGCCGATAAGTTCATCTCTGTCCTCGACAGCCGCTTCCCACCTGACCGGGCAGTCAAATTCTTCATCCCGGCCGGTGGCTTCCGTGGCCAGCTGGCGGGCGATCGCTTTGATCTTAACCGCTTCCCGCAGGAATTGCTGAATGGCGGCAGCGTCAAAATTAGTGTTGGTCAGAGTGGCGAAGATGGCCTGGATGGTAAAGTGGTCAATCTCATCGCGGCGCTGACCTGCCTCGTAGGCGCGGTGGGCATAACGGGAGATATCTTTACAGGCATAAATCAGAAGATCCTGGAGGGCCGCTACTTGCGGGTCTTTGCCACAAACCCCGGTTAAAGTGCAGGCACTCCCTTTAGAAGTTTGTTCACATTGATAACAAAACATACTCATGGTGATTACCTTTCATTTCCTTTCTTATTCGCTTTTGGAGCGAATCATGACCAGAAGCATTTTAAAGGGGACTTCAGCCGCAACGGCGTGCGGCACATTGGCCGGCATGACGACAGCCTGGCCAGCCGAAACCGTCAGGACATCCTGGCCAATCTGAATTTTGGCCTGGCCATCGAGCACCTCGACCAGAGCATCATAGGGCGCTTTGTGTTCGCTGAGCCCCTGTCCGGCGTCAAAGGAGAAAAGAGTAATCGTGCCGGCCCCAGTATCGATCAGGGTCTTGCTAACTACCGAGCCGGGGGAGTAAGCCACCAGTTCGGCCAGATCTGCCACCCGGCCTGAAACTTCGGGACTGACTGGAGTTTTCTTAGTCATTTCTGTTTTTTATTTCCTTTCTTAGCATTTTTGACAAGTTTAATTTTACTGGCGACTAAATCGGCCAGACTGACACTCTGCAGATAGTCAACCATCGTCTTCTGGAGAGATTCAAGCTTGTCCCTGACCGGGCAAATATTGCGGCGCTGGCAAGTGTCCTGACCAAGCAAGCAGGCGTTAACCATAACCGGCCCCTGGACTGCCTCGATTATTTCGAGCAGTGTGACGTGTTCGGCTGGGCGGGCTAAGCGGAAACCACCAAATGGTCCCATGACACTCTCCACCAGACCCTGCTCATGAAGTTTCTGCATGATTTTTGAAGCAAACTGATAGGGGACGCCGCCTTCTGTAGCCAGGGTGCGGCTGGAAATTGGTTTATCTGGAGCCTGGGCCAGGGCCACCAGCAGGCGAAAGGCATAATCGGTGTGCTGTCGAAGCAAGTCCATTTTTTTATCTCTCTCTCATATAGGATTAAATAAGTCCAACTATATAGGACATATATAGTCTTATAAAAGCAAAAAGTCAACAGGTAATTTGTATTTTGATTTAATATTGTCTTTTTTCTTTCGCCAGCTGAAGACTTCAACAAGTTAGTTTCGCTCCTCGAATTCAGATCATTACTGATACAATAAGATGGTTCTCAAGGCAAAAAGGAATAGTACAGGACATATTCAAGCTCAAGCTGCTGACTTGTTTAGACCCGAAAAAAGTTTTAAGCTAAAAATAGATGAAGCAAAAGATACTCAGGGCTAATCTTTTTATCGGGCTGGGGCTCATCGTTTTTTCGGCCGTGCTTTTAGCGCTGTCTGTCCCCTTTATGAAACACTGGTTTTATACCTTTGCCTGGTGGTCGTTTATTTTATTACTGGATGGGCTTAATTTCAGATTGCAGGGCGACTCATTGCTGGCTCAGTCGGTCAAAAAGTTTTTCCTGCTCGCTTTCTATTCAATATCCTTCTGGTGCTTTTTTGAAATCTGCGATTTGAGGCTTCAGAACTGGAGCTACCACGGTTTGCCTGCGTCGAGGCCTGAGCGCTGGCTGGGCTATTTTTTATCTTACGCCACGGTCATACCGGCTCTTAAAGAGCTGGAGATTTTCTGGTACGGCTTTCTCAAAGGAAAGGCTCTGGCCCTTTTCCGGTTGAGAGCGAGCCAGACACTGCTCTGCAGTTTCTATGTGTCGGGTGCCGTTTGTCTGGTTCTTTCTTTAGTCTGGCCACGGCTTTTCTTTCCCCTCATCTGGCTGGCTTTTGCTTTCCTGCTGGAGCCGCTGAACTATTCGCGGAAAAATCCTTCTTTGCTGGCTGAGGTTGAAAAAGGGAAATGGGATAGATTCTGGAGTGTGGTGCTGGCGGGGTTAACGGCCGGCTTTTTCTGGGAATTCTGGAACTTCTGGGCCGGTTCCCACTGGGAATATTATCTACCTTATCTTAACTTTGGCCGCATTTTTCAAATGCCGGTTCTGGGTTTTACCGGCTTTATGCCTTTCGCTCTGGAAGCCTTTGCCGCCACTTCGCTCTTCCTGGCTCTGGTTGATAAGTGGGGCAAGAATAGAGTCGTCAGGCTGGTCTTTTTCCCGGCCTGTCTGCTCTTTGACGCCTTTGTCTTCCACCTTATTGATCTTTTTATCTTCAAGCCTTAATCCAGGAGTATTAGCCCTGCTTTTCTTTTTGGGTTGTAAAACCAGGAAAAAGACTACCAGAAAAGAAAAGAAGTGAAGCCAAGCTACCATTATGGCTCGCTGCTTTAAAAAATCTATGTCTCCAATGTGTTCCGAGCGGTCTGGCCAGCTTGAAGCCTGGGCCCAGGAGCAGAGCAAGGCTTGAGGCTCTCTTTCCTATCCGGCCATAAAAAAGGAGAAAAATCGCTACTTACCTGATAAAAGTATTGAAGAGCAACTTGAATGTGCCGTGAGTCTGGGCTCGGTTCTGAGCCTTTAAGCCGATAAGAACAATCTGGCCCTGTCCGTAGTCCGCTTCGACCATAGCTGCGGCCCGGCTCAAATATTTTTCTCCTATGAGCCAGCCGCTCTGTAAAAGGTCTCTTTGTTCGTAGCGGACGACTACCCGGTATTTTTCACTCTCACTTCCAGGGAGAATTTCAAAAGCCGGGCTGCCGTAAAAAAGCACTAACCCCTTTTCTGGCAACCCATAAGCCAGGGGATGCTCGTTATTAAAAGTAGCCTTTAGAGTTGAACCCGGACAGAAAAACTCCTTAGAATCAAGCCCGGCCACAATATTTCTTAACTGGAGGTCGAACTTTTCTATAGCAAAATTTCCAGCCGACCCTAAACAGACCAGTACCCCGCCGCGGTTAACAAATTCCTTCAGCTTCTCCAGACCATCTTTGCCCAGGCCACTCCGATACTCAGGGGGATAGTTAGTATAGCGCCTGCTGGCTTCAGGAAATTCTCCCATGATGGTGGAGGTGGAGTCGGCTGGCAAAATCAACAAGTCTATTTTTTTAGATAGCTGTCCGCTTTTGATATCAGAGTCCTTGATGGTGAGATAAGGAAACTCAAATTTTTCCAGAACGAGACGGGTCCAGCCTTCATCCGCATTGCCGCCATAAAATCGTTGATAAAGGCCTACCCGCAGTCGGCGCACCTCATGTGTTCCTTCTGCTGGAAAACTATCCAGAGGAAGAAAATCAACACCTGTCTTTTTTGCTATGGCTTCTATTACCTGGGTCGGTACCTGGCGAATGATGAAATCCCCGCAACGGAGTTGCTCTGTCTTTTTATCGGCTCTGAAAATCTGGATTTTTTCATTAAGAAGAAGGCTAACTGCTCGGAAAGAATCGTTTAAACGGCCATCTAGCCGGTAACCGGCTGAACCGGATTCCACCCGGCCGCTGAGTTTTAAGGGCTCCTTTATGATTTCCAGGTTACCCTCGGGTAATTGGTCCAGCGGATCCACTCTCACTCCCATGAATTCGGCCATGGTATGCGTGGCCAGATCATAAGGTCTGAGAGGCTGATCATCTTTAGAACGGGTCCAGTAGTTGTCAGGATAAAAAGTTCTTCCCAGCAGATTTTTTATCAGACCCATTTTTGGCTGAGCCAGGGAAATAACGAAAGAACCGGGAGGATAGATAAGGCCGTCTGCCTTGAGAGGTGAGGTCGACCTGTGGATTTCAATTCCACTTAGAAGGAGAGTATTAATCATCTTAACAGCAGTAAGCCAATCGTGCTGTTCCGCCGGAACGACAAATGCCCTCGGTTGGCCCTCTCGACCTCGCTCAATCTGTCGACTGGCTTTAAGGTAAGCATTGTAAAGAATTGTATCCCGATGTCTGGCGGCCAGGTCCAGGACTGACCAGGCTGCTATTTTTTGCTGTTCAACTACATCTCGCAATCTCCACCAGCCGCCTTCCCAGGGATGGGGAAAGTTGGTTTGAGCCTCATAAACCGGGAATTGAAGTGATTCTCCCTTTAGCTGATCAGGATGGATGAAAATCGGGCTGGCTAAATTGGCGGAAGCAGATTCGGTCAGCATACCGGCAATATTATGAAATGGGGTAATCCAGTGCCAGCCAAAATGACCCCAACCTGGATACATGGCATCATTGATGATTCCGGTCTTACCGGCCTCTTCCAGCCTGAAGGCTATATGGCTGCCAAACCAGGAAAGCTCACGCCAGATCAAGGGATCGGCATAAGGCCGGATGGGGTTACAATAGGGAGGAACATAAAGCCGTGGGCCATAACTCCCCATATGGTGATGGTCTACATAAGCCTGGGGTTTCCACTCCCGATAAAGTATTTGGGCGGCATAAACCGATTCCTGAAGGTTAATAAACTCGCCATCCCGGTTATTGTCATGCCCGGCGTACTTATGATAAAGCCAGGGCAGGGAAGAGCCTTCATATTCAGTACCCAGCGTTTTATAGTACCAGTCGGTGACCATGATCTGGCCATCCGGATTAAAACACGGGATCATCAAAAAAATGACCTCATCCAGGATCCGCCTGGTCTCTTCATCGTTTCTCGAAAGCAGATCATAAGCCAGCTCAGGAGCCATCTGTGTTCCGCCGATTTCTGTCGCATGAAGGCTCATTGATTGACAGACTATGACTTTGCCTTGAGAAATGAGCTCAGAAATTTCAGTCTCTGAAACCAGACGCGGGTCGCATATTTTTTGGTTTATTTCTTTAAGCCTTTCCAGATTGGCCAGGTTTTCCGGAGAAGATATAATCGTTAAAAGAAAGGGATGCCCCATCGTGGTGGGTCCCATGTTTATAACTTTTATCCGGGAACTTTCTTTTTGTAATAGCTCGAAATATTCTACAATTTTATCCCAACGGGCTATTTTCCTGTCTGCCCCGAGCTTAAAACCAAAAAAAGCTTCAGGGGTGGTGATTTTTTCTTCCGTCTCTAGCTGCCCGGAATAGGCAAACGACAAAGTGGTTAGCAATATAAAACTTAACAGTAACCAGTCGGTCAGATAAATTCTGGCTGCCCTTATCTTCGTTTGTTGTTCAGGCCTGAGATTTAAATTCATTTTCGTCCTCCTGATAGAATCTATTATCTTTATTTCGGTAGTATTTAGCCAACTTTTTTTCATATTTATCGAAAATCCAGGAAGATCAGCTTCATCACTCTCTACAAAAAAATCGATACTTAACCAATTCAATAATAACACCTTGAGATGCTAAAACCTGCCAGGTAAGATAATTGTTTATGACCTGGAGCGGCTCTTTCTTGATGAACGAACAGGACAGGTCGGCAACCGAGTGTGGCGACACTGTTCTGGTTCAGCCTGCTGATAAAACCCGTGCTGATACGATCTATTGATTGGTGAAAGGCCAGAAATATTTTGATGTAAAGGCTAATTCCTATTAAGGCCAGGGAGTATGCAGGCGGCGGACCTAAAACCTGGAATCAGGTACCAAAAAAGACCGGAATTACAACTGGCCCGAGAAGCAAAAATCAATCTATTTCAGTCTGTTAGGCGGTCCTCTAAGAACGGGTTTTTCTCTGGCAAATATTTCTTGGGAAATTTGACCAGAACGGTGCAGTTCGGATCAACCGGCTGAGAAACTTCGGCCTTCATCACCTGGGAGGCCAGCCGACTTGAATCCATCCTGTCCACGCCGCCAGCTTCGGCTTTCCATTGGCCACCCCTTGCTGGAGATAAAAAAGCCATTTAGCCTCAGATTTATGCTGTTTTTAGTTGAGCTTGAATTTGGCCAGTAAATCTTTTACGGCATCTTTATGAATGAGAAAACCCAGAGATTTAAGTTTCACGTAGTCATCGCGATAGAAAAAGTAGCCTTTGATTTTCCCGACATAAGCAGTCCACCACGAATCCTTGACCAAAAACCAGGTATCCTTTGGCGTCTCTTTGTAGCCAACGAGATGGACTCCGTGGTCATCAGTAGTAGCCGAGTTAAAAAACCTCAGCTCGCGACTGTCTTGATTGATGTAATCTTGCGGCAGGTCAAAATCAGGAATAACTCCCAGATTGGCCTCAGGAATATTTCCTGGCTCCGTAAAATCAACTGACAAAACCAATGAATAACCATTTTTGATAGCCTGCAATATAGCGTGGTAATAATCGTCGAGTGGAACATTGTAATATTCCTGGCTGTGCCACCAGTTGTCCGGCACTTTGAATTCGCCCTTGGTATAAAAGGGCAAGTAGCTAAAGCTCATGACCGCTACATAATCATCGAGCGGCAGTTGCAGCACATTCTTCAGGTAATCAACCGGGCTGATAGCTTTTCCATCGACTTCCACTGTCTGAGGAGGTTCACCCAGGTGTTTGTTCAAAATCTTCTTGATGTTGGCCAGAATTTCTTCCTCGTTCCAGAAGTTATTGGTTTTACAGGTTTGGAGGTAGTTATTCATCTCCTCAAAAAGTGCCGTATGATCATGTTCGGTCTTGCCTGGCAGAAGCCCGGTATAAGCAGCCTCCGGAACTGCTCCATAGACCTTCATTCTTTCAATTACAGCATTAGGCTCGGAACCACCCGAGAAGACTGAATCACCCTTTTCTCTGACAAATCTTCTGGCTTTCTCCACAAACTCCCAGTAGACAGTGTACATCTCAGAAAGTTTGACCGGCGTTTTACCCATTCTGGCCATCTCTGTTTCTAAAAATGAGGTGGTAGCGAAGCACCAGCAGGATAGTGTTTTATACTGCTGAATTGGTGGCAGATAACTTACCCGGGTGAATTCCTCAATCGAAGCAGGTCGCTCCATTTTTGCATAGTCCATGGTCAGATAGGTTGTTTCTTTCCCTTCAATTTCCTCTGTCTTATAGATGGCGTGATCTTTGCTCTGATCGCTTAAGGCAGCTTTTTCGACATTCCCTTTTTGCGTGCAACCAGCAAAAAGGAAGAAGGCCAGAGAAAACAATGATACCAGATAAACCAGAGTTTTCTTTTTCATAGCAGCCTCTCCTTTTTAGACTTAAACCGATTAATAATATACCTAATATGTTTTCAACCTTTTGTCAAAATCTTCAAAGTGCCAGACAAATTTATCGCCAGCTGAATGCTCAGCTCCTGGTTCTATCTCAGACTTAATTTTTGGCTCGTCATCTGGTGTCTTGCCAGTTACAAACATCTTGACAGTGGTCGTTTTTAAGAGATATAAAGGTGATGAAAGAACTAACCTGTATCAGGGGTCTCCAATCATGGCTAACCGGGATACGGGCCTGAGGGCAGAAGATTTGACCCGGAAGCCTGATTCAGAACCGTCTAAAACTGTTAACGGAGCGAATAATATGCCGGGGGATAAACTTTGCTCTCTGTCAAATAAGAGCTGGTCTGGTAATGGGTGAAATAAGCAAGAGTGTTCTTATATCAGATAGCCGTGAAGGAGTCTCTAAATTGAAAGAGAACAGAAGATGAATGGAGTCAAGGACGAGGGCCCAGGTAGAAAAGGCAAGCAGTGCCTTTTCTTATGGGAGGGGGGTGATACAAATGCGTGGAGATGGCAGGAAGCCAAAAGAATTTTAGTTAAGGTACTTTGAAAATGGAGGGGAAAAATGTTTTTAAGAAAAAAAGAAACATGGGTGGTTTTCCTATTAGTCATGTTATTGGTAATTCCGTCTGTTGCTCAGGAAAAAGCCCGAACCCATAAGGACTTGATGAGCGGAGCCTCAAGGGAAGACCGAGACGGTTGGATTTATATCCATATAGAAGGTGATCCTTACCAGCTTGGTTACCAGAGCGGGTTCTTAAATGCTAAAGAAATCAAAGAAGCTCTGGACACTATGAAATATTATCTCAAACATGCTACTGGAAAAGATTGGGGTTTTTTCAGGCAGGCGGCCAAAGATCAATGGGACCCGATCATGCCAGAGGAATATAAAAAAGAATTTGACGGTATGGCCGCAGGTATAAAAGCGGGCAAAGTCGAGGGAATCGATGCCCTTGATTTATGGGCCTGGAACGGCTGGATAGATCTGGCCTGGTATTATCTGCCAACCTTAGAGGAAAAGCAGGTAGCTGAGCTGAAAAAAATGTTTCCCAAGAGCCATCCACCAGCTCCTGGCTGCAGTGCTTTTATTGCCACAGGAACAGCGACCATAGATGGTAGAATCGTCGTGTCCCACAGCCTCTGGTATGACTATATTTTCTGTTCTCACTGGAATGTCTGGATGGACATCAAGCCTGAAAAAGGATATAGAATTCTGACCTACGGATTTCCTGGCTGGATATATGGGGGAACAGATTTCTGGCTGAACAGTGGCGGCCTGATGGTAACTGAAACCACTATTTCGCAGTTCGAAGGATATGATCCTAAGGCTTTACCAAACTTTATTAGAATAAGAAAAGCTGTCCAATATGCCGATAATATAGACGACTGGATTAAAATTATGACCACCAGTGTGAATGGTGCTTATGCTAATGACTGGCTGATTGGAGACTACAAAACGGGGGAGATCGCTCGTCTTGAGCTCGGCCTGAAAAATTTCCACGTCTGGAGAACTTTTGATGGCTTTTATGTCGGTTCTAACTGGGCTTTGAGTCCTGAAGTTCGTAAAGAAACTTCCTTTGATTATAACAATTTTAACAGTACAGCCATCTCCAGATATACAAGGGGAGTTAAATTCCTTGAGTCCTATTATGGGAAAATTGATGTGGATATAGCTAAAAAGTTTCAATCAGACCACTATGATTCTTCTAAGTTCAAATATGGTCCAAGCGCTAATACCCTGTGCGGACATGCTGAACTGGATCCACGCGGATTACCGGAGTGGGGATGGGACGCCTATTATCCTGGCGGATCAATCTGCGCTGAAGTAACCGACAGTGACCTGGCCAAAAAAATGAAAGTCTGGGCAAAATGGGGCCATGGCTGCGATTACGACTTCATTGCCAAAGATTTTCTGGAGAAGCATCCTGAATATAAGTGGCAGGAACCCTATCTTAAAGACATCATCTCTTATCCCTGGACCACGTTCGAATCGAAAAAGAAATAAAATGACCCTGGTGACTATTCGTTTTTTACTATAGTTAACCAGTATTTAACACTCAGTTCTTAAAGGTGAAGTAATCAGGCGATGGAAGTTATTTTAGATTGGAGGTGGAAATGAAAAAAAGATTGATGGCCTTTTGCATTCTGGTTTTATTTTTTGGCGTCAGTTATACCCGGGCAATTGATATAAAGACCGGGGTAGAAGGATTCTCACTGGCTTTAAGGGCTGATATAGATGGACTCTTCAGTTTTTACAAGGATTGGAACAGAGCACCGAAGAGCCCCCTCCGCTTCCCGGACAGAGCTTATCTCGGCCTCTACAGCGAATACAAGGATGTGGGAATAGAAGCAAGTTATTATATCTATAAGCCCTGGGCTTCAGGCAGCCTGGCCGAGTATTCACATTTCTGGCACAAATTGTTTTTCTACTGGAAGCCAAGTGAGACCTTAATGATTAAAGCGGGTCTGTTTGATCTTAATTTTGGCCTCAAATTTGACAGTACCTGGTGGATGGCCCTGCAGTGGCCCCTCGGCCTGGAGGAACCGTATGATACCGGGTTAGGTATTGAATATCACGGAAAGAAAACACCCCTAAATGTTTACCTCTCTTATTTCAGAGAAAAAGAAGGAACTTATCAACAGCCAGCCGCTTATGATCCTGCTCCCGGAACAGGTGAAAAAGATATAATCGTAGGCAGAGTCACTTATCCTTTTAAATTAGGCGGATCGACCAAGCTGGAAATAGGTCTGGCCGGATATCATGGCCGCACTCAGGCAAATACCATCAACGAAACGGCCTGGAGTGCGGGAAACAGAAACATGTTTGATGCTGATATAACATTATCTCTGCCCATTGGCCTGACTTTTAGTGGCGAGTATATGCACTTCAAATACAGTGCAGTCGCCTCTGATGGCAGTCTCTGGATGCCCATGTCAGGTTTTGGCATGCCAGATTATTTTGCCACTCCACTTGAAGCTGACGTTTTCTGGCTGGATGGAATTTATACCAGACCTTTGAATTATAAGTTTCTGCAATCGATTTCGCTGGCTAACAATTTTAGTGCTGTTAAATCCAAGGATGGGAGAGACATTTATCAGAACACGGTCAGCTTGCAGTTTAAGTCAGTCAGCACCTATACCTGGATAGAATGGATCATGTATAAGAATGAAACACTGCCGGATCCTGGTTGGAACTGGAATGTTACCATAATCTTGAGATATTCCCTATAGGCTGTTTGGATTCTGATTTATTGGCCGGGACTGTACGGAGGGTTACAGGCTTCTTTCTGGAGTTAGCTCCAGAAATGAAATGGATCAGTCTCTGGAAACAAGGAGGTTTAAGATGAAAGGCAAAAAAAATTTGAGTCTGGTATCGATTCTGGCTGTGATTTTTGTTTTTATATCCGTTCTGTCCTTTTATTCTTGCTCAAAAAAAGACGATTTATTAGCGGGTTCTTTCAGAAAAGAAGCTGATGGCTGGATAATAGTTCATGTCGAGGGGAATCCCCATCAGCTTGGCTATCAGCACGGTTACCTGCTGGCTGATGAAATAGCTAATAAGGTAATACCGAATGTTAAGTTTTATATTAAAAACGTCTTGAGCAGCGACTGGGATACTTTTCGAGAAGTAGTTAAAAAAATTCACTGGGTCAAAACGCCAGAAGAATACCAGCAGGAGATGGAAGGGATAGTCGATGGACTGGCTGCTAAGGGAATAAAAGGCATAGATGCCATCGATATTGCTGTATTAAATAACTGGCTCCAGATTGCCTGGAGCTATTTGCCATGGAGTAAAGCCCAGGAAATAGCCAGAGCCAGGCTGGCGGATCTGCCTCATGGAGCCTGCAGTGCCTTTATAGCTACTGGCACAGCTACCAAAGATGGCTCGATCGTTATGGCCCACAATACCTGGATAGACTATGTCTATGGAGTTCACTGGAATTTGATTCTTGATCTGAAACCGGAGAAAGGCAACCGGATAATGACTCAAACTTGCCCTGGCTTTATACACAGTGGACCTGATTGGTGCATGAACAGCAGCGGCCTCATGGTGGCTGAGACTACAATAGCTGGATTTTTTGGCTTTGATCCTGAGGGTATCCCCGAAACCATCAGGTTAAGAAGAGCCATGCAATATGCCAGTAACATTGACGAGTGGCTCAATATAATGATTGAGGGTGCTAATGGTGAATATTCTAATGACTGGCTTATTGGTGATGCCAAAACGAATGAAATTGCCTGCCTGGAACTTGGCCTGAAAAGCCACCAGGTCTGGCGAAAAAAAGACGGCTACCTGATGTCCTGCAATATTGCTCAGGATCCAGAAGTTAGGAAAGAAACAAAATTCCCTTATGATGATTCACAGACTTCTATGGCTTCAAGATGGAATCGCTGGCAGCAATTGCTGGAAGAGAACTACGGAAAGATTGACGAAGAGATGGCCCAGAAACTGATCAGCGATCATTTTGATGTTACTCTCAACAAAGAACAACCGGGGGCTAACACTATCTGTGGCCACATTGAACTGGATGAAAGGGGAGTTGAGCCGTGGGAATTTGGACCATATTATCCCTGCGGCGCTGTTGATGGCAAAGTGGTTAGCAGTGATTTAAATAAAAAATGGCAAATGTGGTGCGCCTTCGGGCATCCCTGCGGAATGGATTTCAAAGCGGCCGACTTCCTCCGCTTACACCAAGAATATTCTTATCTTGAACCCGAACTGAAAGACTTAACTGCTCATCCCTGGACGCTCATCAGCTTTAAATAAATCTAAAGTAGAAACCTGAGCTGTCTGCCCGAATCAGCAGGCAAAACCCTTATTTTAGCTTGTCGTGCATTCCGCCAAAGACGGGTTTTTTCTCTGGCAAATATTTCTTGGGAAATTTGACCAGAATGGTGTAGTTAGGATCGACCAGCTGCGACACTTCGGCCTTCATTACCTGGGAGACCAGCTGGTAAGAGTCCATCATGTCGAGACCGTAATCCTCAGCTATCCATAGCACCATATCCTTGGTGGCAATCCGGAAAGCATCTTCCAGCGGGCGATACATCCCCAGGGTCATGAGATATTCGTCATTTTCAATCCTGGGCCAGCCGATTTTCCTACCTTTGATGAGGTCAACCTTGAGCTCAACATTAACGGCAGCTTCTACGCCGTAGCCAATAATTTCACCGTCTCCCATCACGAGATGTGCGTCTCCAAAGAATAGATAGGCCCCGGGAACATTGACCGGTAAGTAAATGGTATTACCGGCCCTGACTTCAGGGCAATCCATATTGCCACCGTAGGCTTCGGGAGTAACGCTCCAGCGATATTCAAATTTAGCCGGGGCCACACCCAGGCAGCCAATCATGGGATTCATCGGAATGTCTATAACAGTATTTCCTTTTAGAGATTTATATCTAACCGTTCCTTTTTCTTTATCAACCTCATACCACCAGACAAGCTCGGGCAGTGGGGACTCGAGAATGGCTGTGTATTCAGTCCCGGTTATAGCGCCAAATCCTGGACCATAACTGCTGATGGCATAAGGACGAGCAGGCTCAATCTTTCTGATATGGACTGCCAGTATATCGCCCATCTCTGCTCCCTGGATATAAAAGGGACCGGTTAAGGGGTTGTCGTGCCACAGCTCCATGACTTCCGACGGCTTATCGGTGGGCTTTTTTACTTTGCCGTCATAGCAATCCTCAGCCGAAGAAATTATGACCGTGCCTGGCTTTATCTTCATGACGGGCTTGTGGGGTCCATAGGTGAATTTAAGGTCGCCCGGTTTGGGGAAATATTTCACCACTTCTTCGGCAAATCCCAGATAAGCTAGGCAAAAAATGAGAAGAAACATAGCACCAATACTTCGTTTACATTGCCTCATTGCTCACTCCTTTTTTTATTTTATGAATTGACCTGGATTATTTCTGAATATTACAGGTCAATCCACATTTTTCTTCTTCAGCCAGACTATTTTCAGAACGAAATCTGGGGTGCAAGCAGATTTAAGAAAATCATGTCATCTCCCGATCTTTTCATGCCTGTCGTATTGTTTTTATGATATATATTCCATTTTATGAATAATGCAGGTCAAATAAAAGGCATTTTTATAAAAGCGTAGCAGAGAACTGCCGCCTTTATTATTTCAGCCCTCCGACAATACTTATTTATAAGAGATTCCTCTAAAAAGTCAAATTGACCACTCACTTAGGTCGGAAGATAATATCTGGCAGCCAGAAGTTCTTATATCACAGGTCAAGCTGGTGATAACTAAACCCGGCCTGACTGTTAATCAGTATTAAGACTGTAGCTCAGCCTGTTTCAGCACAGCTTATTGTCTTTCACCGGGTGTCGCGGTGATAAGGTTTAAAAGAAGGGGACGTATATTCCTATGAAAAAAGAACGGCCGAAAATCGAATAGTCATTACTTTGCAAGGAGTAATCACTGCTGTATTCATATCGCAGAACGTTTTTTCGGCCGAGAACATTCATGACCCCGAAATAGAGCACAACCAGTCTTTTCTTGATGGCGAAAGTTTTGGTTCCATTAAAGTCCACTCTCTGATAGGAAGGATACCTTTGGCTATAAGGATCGCCCCAGATCGGGATGAAATTCTGGTCATCTTCGTTCCACTCTCTTCCAACCAGAGGTGTATAAGGCATTCCTGTGGCATAAGAAACTCGCCATCCCAGGGTACCAGTCTTGAACTTGTAGGTGATAATTCCTGTGAAGGAGTTAGTAATTTCGTAAGGAGAGGTGGTCAAGAACTGGACATTATTTTCTTTTCTCTTTGAGCTTAAAAAATTATAGACAAAAACCAGGTCATACTTTGGCCGGACCCATTTTATGAAGGTTTCTGCTCCTCGGGCGAAGCCCAGGCCCTTATTGCTTACTTGGTTTTCCTCATAGAGGAAAAGATTCCGGTATTCCTTATCATACAAGGTCATTCGAAAGTCCAGGTTGTCGCTGATCCTGTCGTAGGTCAGAGAGAGATGGCTGGCTCGTTTAGCTTTCAGGCTATGGACTTTTAGCGTGAAATAATCTCCGTATTGATGATGGAAACTGGTGGAGATCCTCAGGATGTCTTTCCTGGTTATGAAGTAAGCCAGAGATATCCTGGGGTCAAAATTCATCTGGGTGCCATTCAGAGATAAAGCAGACAGTCTTCCGCCGAGAGTAAGGTAAAATTTATCGGTAACTCTGAATTTGTCACTTAAATAAAATCCGCCTCGGGTCGCCCCGACATTGTATTTTTCAACAGAATTTCCTTCCGTCTTTAATGAAAAATCGAGCTTTCTTCTCTGAACATCAGCGCCGAATTCAAGGTAGTGCCTGCCCAGGTCAAGAGAAGTGTCTTCTCTGGCTTGAATTGCTTCGTCTATGAAATCTTGCTGAAAGAGGTCACTAGTCTCGAAGAAGGCGTGATAGCGGACACCGGAGAAAGTGAACGTAGTAACCAGGTTGGGGGCAAGGCTGGAGGTAAGAGAAAAGCCGGTGACTATATTCTTGGCGGTGGTGGAGAACCCACTGTCATCGGCAAAATTATAGCTGTCATTCGTAGCCAGTATGATGAGCCTGGTGGCCTTGTTCAGATTTAACTCCGCTTTGCCAAAGCCATTAGAGGATTTGAACTGGCTTTCTTCACGGTTGTTGATCCAGTTCATCAGGGCTGAGTTTCCCCAGTTGAAGCTTCCGATAAAACTGCCCATTTTTTTTATAGGGGTTGCCACATAGCTATTCAAACCCAGGATGGAAAGTCCGATTCCTCCCTCAGGGCTGGAGATAGAATTTTTAGTCTTGATGTCCATGACTCCGGAGAGGACGTCTCCAAACTTAGCCTGAAAACCTGAGGTAGAAACACTGAATCCGTCGATAACCTGATTGTCGAATATACTGAAGTAGGATTCATGCAGAGAACTGCTGAGAAAGGGATGGGTGATCTCAATCCCATCCAGATAGTAGGCGACTTCTTCAGGCGAACCGCCCCGGATGAGCAGGCTGGAAGAGTCGGGAAAGGAATTGACACCCGGCAAGACCTGAGAGGCGTAGATAGGGTCGGCGGCGGTCCCGGGTAAACTGTAAATATCCATCTTCTTAAGAGTTACTGTCTTCTGGGTTCTATCCTCAGAGACCAGACTGTCGGCTGTAACTATTACGTTGTAGGCCAGAAGAGGTTCCAGCTCGAGTTCGATCAGAATCTTATCTCCGATTCTAGCCTCAACTTCTTTTTTCTTGTAACCAATTTGGAATACCTTCAGGATTACAGTTTTGCTGTCGGCACTGGTTTTCAGGATGATACTAAAAGTCCCGTCATAATCTGCAGCACTTCCAATTTCGGTACCTTTAACCGAGACGTAGGCAGGCAGAGGCTCTCTGGTTTCTTTGTCTATGATTTTCCCCTGGATACAGGCCAGGGACTGAGCATCGAGCGGGGTGGGAATCAAGATGAACATAATCATAAGCAGGAGTAAGAACCAACGCGCCCAAAAGGTCGATCTCATAGGCGATTACTTTTTTTCTAATTTTTCCAGTTCGTTTTTTGCCATACCGAATTCAGGATTAATTTTGAGGGCACTCTTAAAAGCTTCCCTGGCTTTCTCTATTTCTCCAGTCTGGGTGCAGGCCACGCCGAGAAAGGTATAAGCTTCGTCCTCTCCCCAGGAAGGTTTTACCGGGTCCTCGACATTCTCTTTTTTGAAGAGCTCAAGGCTTCTTGATAGGTGTTTAATGGCGGCACTGGGGCCGCCTCCATATTGCTGGGGTGTAAACAGGTCAGATACTCCTTTTAGGTATTGGACCCTGGGATTGTCCGGGCTTTTTTCCAGTCCTCTGTTCATATATTGATAGATCTGAAAGCCCAGCGACCTGGCTTTCCCCTGATCGAGGTTGATTTCGAAAGCCAGCAAAAGCGAATATATGGCATCAAGCTCTCCAAAGTCGGGCGCTATTTGCAT
>Ga0209606_1000428_pt1 | contig 63407 bp, 66 predicted proteins | sample AD_UKC057_MetaG_FD_184412 | JGI IMG/M metagenome (GOLD analysis project Ga0209606, IMG submission 184412) | Active sludge microbial communities of municipal wastewater-treating anaerobic digesters from USA - AD_UKC057_MetaG (SPAdes) (version 2) | ecosystem: Engineered > Bioreactor > Anaerobic >... | reverse complement strand
TATACATCTGGGTTTCCAAATGCAGCCTGTGCTTCAGCTTGACAAGATCTCAAAGCAGATTCTAATTCTTTTTCGGACTTGACAAGTCTCATACCCTTTCCACCGCCGCCTGCTGAGGCTTTGCAGATTACAGGGCAACCGATCTTCTTTACGAGTTTATCGGCTTCCTCGACTGTTTTTATAATTCCATCTGAACCTGGTGTAACAGGTACACCACCTTTCTTCATTGTATCTTTAGCTGTTGCTTTGTCTCCCATTGCATCAATTGATTCTGCACTGGGGCCTATGAATTTGATTCCATTGGCTTTACAAAGCTTTGAAAATCTGGAGTTTTCTGCAAGAAATCCATAACCTGGGTGAATACCTTCTGCGCCCGTGACAATAGCGGCGTTTATGATATTCATCATGTTCAAGTAACTTTTAATTGATGGGGCAGGTCCAATGTTAACTTTTTCATCAGCTAGTTTAACATGGAGTGCGTTTTCATCAGCATCAGAGTAAACAGCAACTGTCTTGATTCCCATTTCTTTACATGCCCTGATTATTCTTACAGCGATTTCTCCTCTATTTGCAACAAGAACTTTCTTAAACATATTAATCCTCCTTACCAATTTCTAAATCTGACTGGTGGTTCGTATAAACCTCCAGACCATTCTACAAGTTCACTCATGCTCTTTGCAGCAAGTTTTGATCTTTTTGCATCATTAAATGAGATGTTTAAATCTTCAGGGAGTGAAACTATTCCCGCCTTTCTTAGCTTTTTAGTTTGTGAGTCATCGGCTGCTAGTCCTAATGGTGTGTAGCCTGCTACTGCTTTAATTGCGTCCATTCTCTCCTTTAGTGATTTACATTTGTGTATGTATGCTATTCCTTCTTCAGTTACTATGTGTGTGATATCGTCTCCGTAAATCATTATTGGGGGTATTGGGAATTTGGCTTGGGCTTGAAGTTTGAATGCATCTAGTTTTTCTACGAATACTGGTGCCATTCCTTCTCCAAATGTTTCAACCATCTGAACGACTAGTTTTCTTCCTCTAGCTATTGGACCGATTAATGATTCTCTCATTCCGTCTTCTTGAGAAGCTAGCAACCATCCCTTTGATGGGTGTCTTCTTCCAGGAGCGTTACATGCCATGTTGGGAGCTCCACCGAATCCAGGTATTCTGCCTGCTGTTGCTGCTGCACTGTTTCCAAATTGGTCTATCTGTAGAGTTGAACCAAAGAATGCATCAACTGCGTAGTGTCCAGCTGCCTGTGACATTACTCTGTTTGATCTCATTGTTCCATCTGGGCCAACTGGGAATATATCTGGTCTTGCCATGATGTATTTTTCCATACCAACTTCGCTACCGAATGGCATGAAAGATTCTGCCCATCCTGATTCTATAGCGGGTATCATTGTTGGGTGTGGGTTTAATGCCCAGTGAGTACAAATCTTTCCTTTCAATCCCATTTCTTCTCCAAATGTGGGCAATAAAAGTTCGGCTGCTGCTGTGTTAAAACCAATACCGTGATTTAGTGTTTTAACTTCATATTTAGCATAGACTCCGACTAAAGCCATCATAGCGATAAATATCTGGGATTCTGTAATTAATCTAGGATCTCTTGTAAAGAGTGGCTCAATGTAGTATGGCTCTTCAGTTGGTATAATAAAGTCTACCCAGCCTCCTGGGATATCAACACGTGGTACCTTGTTGACTATCTGGTTGACTTGTACTATTACAATACCTTTTCTAAATTTTGTTGCTTCAATTATTGAATGGGTTTCTTCTGTGTTAAATCCTGTGTAGAGGTTTCCTTCTTTATCTGCTGCGTTTGCTGCTACTAAACAAACTTTTGGTGTGAGGTCAAGATAGGTTCTAGCGAACAATTCCATATAGGTATGGATAGCACCTATTGTTATCTTTCCACTCATGACCATGTTTGCAAGTCTTGCTCCAACTGGACCAGAATAACAGAAATCTACTTTTGAGGCAATACCTTTTTCAAAAATATCAAGATGTTCTGGTAAAGCCAAGACAGATTGTACCATGTGAATATTATTTACTTTAGAAGGGCTTACTTTTGCTAAACATTTTGCAAGAAAGTTTGCCTGCTTCTGATTGTCTCCCTCTATGGAAACTCTGTCACCTGGTTTTATGACTGTTTCCAAAAGAGCAATCGCATCTGCTGGTTCAATAATCTTTGTTCCTGTCTTAACGAACTTTTTTGCTTCGGAAAGTCTTTTTTCCGTGTCCTCTCCTTTTTTGTCCCATCCCTTTTTTGCTCTCTGTATCTTATCATCATAGGGTATTCCTGCACCTTTACTGGGTGTCTGGAATATATCCCTTAGGTAGTTAACATCTTCCATATTATCACCTTAGTAGGGATTACCCAGTTTAGAGAGGCTCGAGAAGCATTAGGACCTGTCCGACTTTGACAAGAGTTTCATTTGTTACTTTAATCTCTGCAATTTTTGCTTTTCTTGGTGCTGTAACTTCATTAAACATTTTCATTGCTTCAACAAGTGCTACAACTTGTCCAGCTTCAACTATATCTCCTTCTTTTGGAAGGGGTTTCTTATCAATTGTAGTTCCTGGGTATACATAACTTACTCCAGGCGTTGGGGCTGTTAATTCAATCATGTTTGATGCTGCAGCTGCCTTTGGTGCTGCCTTTTCTTCGGCTGCTGGTGCTGTTTCAACGGATCCTGCTGACGTTACTGCTGCAGGCATGGAAATCTGAGGCTGAACAGCATGTACAGCGCCGCTTCCACCGGCAACAACAGTTCTAATTTCAACGGAATCCTTTCTGACTACCAACTCTGCAATATTGTTTTTTTTACAAGCTTCAAGAATTGATATTAAAGACTCTAAGTTCAACATTTATTTTCCTCCAAAATTATTTCTCTTACCTTTATAGGGTAGTTGTTTTAAGTGAATAAAATATGCTTTAAAAATCTTTTGTTTATTTTTATTTTAAACTACAAAAAATAACTTAAAAATAATTAAAAAAATATATTTTAAATATATGATTTTGCATATTATAGTCAATTTAGAACTATGTTATATAATAATAGGCCTAAATATCATTCATTTTTATGTACTTATACGTCATCATTTTGTATAGTAGCTTACTAGCAACAAATTCTGAAACTGTAGAATTTTCTTGTGGTGCTACCTCAACAATATCTACCCCAACAACATTTCTATGAAAAAAAACTTCCTTTAGAAAGTCGCATACTAGATACCACGATAGTCCTCCGGGTTCAGGTGTTCCAGTTCCAGGTATTAATGAAGGGTCAAATGCATCAATGTCAAATGTTATGTATACATTTTCAGATAGATTTTCAATTGCTCTATTAAACCAAGTTTTATTGTCATGAATGTCCTTGGCATAGAAAATATTGTAACTGCCATTTTTTATTTTCTCATATTCTTCTTCTGAGAAACTTCTTATACCAACTTGGACTATGGGCAATATTTCTTCAACTCGTGACATTACAGAAGCATGACTGTATTTGTCTCCTAAGTAAGCGTCTCTAAGATCAAGGTGTGCATCAAATTGTAGAACAGAGAGATTGTCAAAGGCCCTGTTTGCAGCCTTGATGGGGGCCTGAGAAACAGAGTGCTCACCACCAAGAACACATAGAAATCTATTATCATTAAAAATCTTAAAAGATTCTTCTTCTATTTGTTGCATTACAATTTCCATTTCTTGCTTACAGTTAATTTCATCTTTTGTGTGGATGCCCATGGTACAAGTAGAAACAAAAAATTCCTCATCGAAAAGCTCCATATTCTGACTTGCATTTATGATAGCTTTTGGCCCTAGGGATGTACCGCCTTTATAAGAAACGGTCTTCTCAAGAGGGGCAGGCAACACAACAAAATACGAATTCTCATAATTAGAGAATTGGTCTTCAAGACCTCCATAGTTATCAGGTACTATCATCATTAATCAACTATATCGAATCCTTTAAGACTTTTTAGGGTGTCAGCGAATTTTTTAGCATAGACTCTACATTGTTTTTCTGCTCTCTCATCAGGTGAACCAATTGCTACAGGGCCATAGTGGTCGGCATTATGAACACCTACAACTACCATTCCATGGATTAGCATAGCTTTTAGTATAGATAAAAGAGTAGTTTCATTTCCTCCTCCGATATATGCACTTGATGTAAATGCACCCCCAAGCTTACCGGAAAGCTCACCATGGTATTTGACACTTTTATCTATTAGTTCTTTCATTTCAGCTGCCATATCCCCATAATAAGTTGGAGACCCGAGTATAATCCCATCGTATTCTAATAAGTATTCAGGAGTTGTATCAAAAACATCTCTCACTTCAACATCTACATTCTCGTTTCTTATATAAGCAGCTATCATGTTAGCCATTTCTTTAGTGTTCCCAGATTTGGTGTAATAGACTATTAATACGGATACCATTTTAATCCTCAATCTCAATTTTTATTTTTCCCTTCTCATACCCTCTAAGGGTAGACACCATTCCTTTCACAGTATTTTTAATGAACTCTTCAACAAAAGGATTCAAGTCTATATCCTTCCCATTGATAGATACTTCAACTTTTGACATTTTTATCCCTTTCTTCTATTGGAAATTATTATTTATATTTCTATTGTTGAATTTATTTTAATTAATTTTATATATTCCAAAATCAATAATAATATTTGGGGATACTTTGGTTACTCAAAAGATTTTTGAAAGGGCAAAGCAACACCAAAAGAAGGACGTTTTTGTTAGAGATATTTTTATCTCTAGGGAAGAAGTCGAAAATCTAAGAGAGATAAGTTTACCCGCAGATGTTCATCTTGATATAAAAAAATTGAAACAGGGATTTGTAGCACGTTTTTCTGGAGACACTGAAAAGGTCATCTTAGTTGTAAAGACTCTTTTTGAAAGTTAAATTATAAGTATCCATCCAAACTTGATTGATTAATATTCTTTTTATTGAGGTAGGCCTTTCCGTACATCCCACCTCCACCTGGTTCAATGTAAATTTTTCCCTCTCTGAAATCGATAATTGCCTGAGCTACTTTTTCACCTGCTATCCTTTCTATTTCTTCTTTTGGAGTCACTATCAGAACATTGATTTCATTTTTGAATGATTCGACTAATAACTTCCAGAGATCTTGGACTTTTTTTGAGTTAACTGAAGAAAGTCCTAGAGCCTCAACTAAAATCTCTGCTAAGGGAATTGTTTTTATGTATCTTGGCCTATGTGGAGGGTGGATAACTTCTTGGTCATGAAGCTCATTTATTCTATCTACAACACCTTTTTTGATTAGCCCGCCACAAGTACACCTATATTTTGTTTCTTTGGCTTTATCCCAAGAATATTTTTTATAACATCTTGTACATGCAGTCATGTGGTATTTGCCAAGGTCTGGATCAATTCCAACATTAAGGACAAATTCATTTCCACCACGCCTCTTAATTGCGTTAATTATTTCATCATAAGTGTTGTCTTTAACCTTTAATCGATTAAACTCTCTGCCTATTCTATGGGGCCAAGGCGAATGAGCATCTGAGTTAGTCATGAAAGTAACATTCTTCAACTCTGAAATGCAATCTGCCATTTGAGTATCGGCAGAAAGTCCAAGTTCTAGGAAAGGGATATTTTTAGTTTTGTAGCATTCTTCAAGACTGTTATATTCTTTGTATATAGATGTCCATGGGGTGAATGCATGAGATGGGCCTATTAAGCCGTCGATATTTGATACAATATCTAAAAGCTCATCACCTGCTAAATTAATATTACACCTTCCATCTGTATCTAGATTTGGGGATTTATCTTTTATTGTATCCCGAAATTCTTGAACTGCAGAAAGAGAAGGAAATAGAATAACATGATGAACTCTTCTATAATCTTCAACCTCCGTAGTAAGAATGAACCTAATACCACTCTTATGCTCAAATGTACCTTCATCTACTTTTTTTACAGAAGAAACAAAATGATCGAGCCAGTTTTTGTTAAGACAATCCCCCGACCCAATAGTATTTAGTCCTTTGAATATAGATTGCTCAGCGATAACAGGAATTTCCATATTACCTGAAGTGCCGCCTGAATACTTGGAATGTATATGAAAATCAACATTAATCATGAAAATATTAGAATATCTAGTTTTATAACGTTTATTTATGTGGTGATTTTATCACAGATAGGCTTAAAAGATTTCATAAATTTAAGATTTTATGGATGTTTTTGATGTCGCTATAATTGGAGGAGGTCCTGCTGGGATTTCTGCAGGCATCTATGCGGCAAGGTTTAAGTTAAACGCAATACTAATATCTAACTCTTTGGGAGGCACTGCACAGAGTGCACATCTTATAGAAAACTATCCTGGGTTTGGAGCAATATCTGGTTTCGAGTTGATGCAAAAATTCAGAGAACATCTGAAGACATTTGAAATCCCAATTCTAGAAAAACACGTATATTCTGTAAGTAGAGAAAATGACTTATTCGTTCTAAATCTTAATGACCAAGAAATAAAAGCAAAATACCTATTAATTGCTACAGGTACGAAAAGAAGAAAACTAGGTGTTCCTGGAGAGGCTAACTTCTACGGTAAGGGTGTAAGTTATTGTGTTACATGTGATGCCTTTTTTTACAGAGGTAAAACAGTTGCAGTCATTGGAGGAAGTGATGCTGCAAATATGGGGGCAATATTACTTTCTTCTATGGCAGAAAAAGTGTATACAATTTATAGAAAAGAAAAGTTAAGGGGAGAATTAATCTGGATTGATAGGGTCATCACAAATCCAAAAATAGAAGTTTTGTACAATTCTAATGTCATAGAAGTGATGGGAAAAGAATTTGTTGAAGGTGTTAAATTAGAAGATGGAAGAGTTATTCCAGTTGATGGAGTATTTGTAGAGATTGGTTCGATTCCTGAATGTTGTTGTGCTAAGGAACTTGGGATCACAATCAACGAGAAAGGCTTTATTGCAGTCGACACTACTCAAAAAACAAATGTTGATAGAGTTTATGCGGCTGGAGATGTATCCTCTGGCTCAAATGGGTTCCAGCAAATTTTGACAGCTGCAAGTGAAGGCATAATTGCTATAAAAAGTATATTTGATGATATTGAAAGGTCAAAGGGAAAATTATGGACAAAAAAATAAAATATATATTTACAAGTTTAATGATAATAGGTACATTATTTTTGGCTGGATGTAATGAATCCAATCCAGATAAGGTACTTTCAGATGCAGACAAAATAGAGCTTAATAAAATACTAGTTAATATGGATGGTAATATAGATATATTATTCTTTAAATCAGATAATGAATGTTTTAGCTGCTCTAAAACTGAAACATTAATGAAAGAAATAGAACAACTTTCAAATAAAATAGATCTGAAAGTGTATGACGTAGATAAAGATAAAGAAATGGCTGCAAGATATGATATCGAACTAGTTCCAGCTATAGTAGTAATTGGAGAAGATGATTATGGGATTAAACATTATGGATTCCCAGGTGGAAGAGAATTTAATCCACTTTTTGAAGCTATGATTTACTCGTCTATGTCGAAACCACAAGCAACTGAAGATATAACAAAGAAATTAAATACTATAAAAAATCCAATTGAGGTAAAAATATTTGTAACATCTACATGCCCTTCATGCCCTGACATGGTTAGAATAGCAGACAAATATTCAATTGTTTCAGACAAGATATCTACAGTTGTAATAATGTCAAATGAATTCGAAGATTACAGCAAGAACTATAAAATTACTGCTGTTCCTACAACGATAATTAATGAAAGTTTCAGAAAAGAAGGACTGATGGACGAGGAATCATTTATTAATTATGTAGTAGTATCTTCATAAACTAGGAGGTCAAAATATGAAAAAATTCTTAGTTATTTTCTTAGGAATATTAATATTATTTGCAGGATGTACGTCTAATGATGGCACTACACCTCCTCCAAATAATGATACAAATAATTCAGACAATAATTCAAACAATGGAAACGTATCCAAAACTCTCTATCAACAAATCCAAGAAGAAGCCATATGCCCTTGCAGTACATTTGCTCCTCTAAAAGATTGTAAGATGTACTTCCCAGATTGTCAGCACACACCAATTGTAGAAAGTATGATAAATACAATGATAGCTGAAGGTAAAAGTAAAGCAGAAATTCTTCAAGTATTAGACCGGTATAATAATGGGATAATCGAAGATAAATTAAAGGATTTTAGAAACTCTCAGAAAGAAGGAAGAGTTATCTTAGTATACTTTAAATCATCACTTTGTGAAACATGCCATGAAAAAGAGCCAATTTTTAATCAAATAAAAGAAAAATACCAAGGCACTGTAGACATCTATGTATTTGATCGAATTGAAGATTCAGTGATATTCGATTATTTTGCTGTAGACAGAATCCCGAGTATAGTATTCTATGATGGAAATACTAGATTAAATGAAGTCCCATACAACAATATAACTGTAAATGACGTAAGCAATATACTGGATTTTACATTAGATAAAAAGAAATGAGTAATAATGTTTAATATACCCAAATATTTTTAAATCATTATTGTTAATAAGATGTGATAGAGATGAAGATAATCAGTATTATCGCCTTTGTATTGGCGTTTGTACTTCTCATTTCAGGTATTTATGGACTTAGCATAGGGCCACTTGTAATTGAGGGTGGGCAACAGGCAAAGTCAAATCAAATTGGTTCCTATATCTGTCTATCTTGTGTTGGACTTACTGGAAACACAGTAAGTCATACTTTGACCGATGATACCCTTAACAGATTGGCAAGAATTGACTATCCTGTTAAAATTTGGGTTTTTACATCGACAGACTGCCCAACATGCCCAGATGCCAAGGCAATAATACTTAATTTTACAGTTGAAAATCCTAACATAACTTATGAGGAGATAAAGCTTGAGAGCCAGCCACAATTTTTTGATACATATGCTGTATCAGAGCTCCCCACAGTTATACTGTTTAATAAAGATGGAAATGTTTTAATGAAAAATAACTTTGTTTACAAGATAATAGGTATTGACAACTTCCAAGAGAAGCTAATTGAAGCGGTTGAAACGGTGGGTTGATGGGCAAAATAAAGCGTATTCGAACTCTCTCCCAGACGGCATCATTAATTATAATAAACCTTGGTTTTCTTGGAATATTCTTTAAACATATTACAGGACCAGTTTTCAACTGTTATGCATGCCCATGGGCTTCGATAAGTTGTCCAATTGGATTATTACAAAATTTTGTAATGACCGGTCAGGTTCCCACTTATGTTTTAGGAACAATGGGTGCTGTATTTGTTTTTGTGGGTAGTGCATTTTGTGGTTGGGTGTGTCCATTCGGATTTTTCCAAGACATAATTGATTTTATAAAAAGTATATTCAAAAAGAAAAATAAAAAGCAAAAAAAAGTTACGTTAAGATCTAAATCAAAAGATATTTCACTTATAACAAGATTTATTGTATTAATAGCAACTTTGGTCCTTGCTATAAGGTTTGTAGATACAATATTCTGCAAGCTTTGTCCAATAGGTACTATTGAAGCAACTTTTCCATATCAACTCACCAATGGATTTTCATACAACATATGGTTAGGGGCAAGAGTTGTAATATTAATAGTTCTAGTTATTATGTTCTTTATTGTGAGCAGATTTTGGTGTAGATATCTCTGCCCAATAGGAGCTTTATCTGGGCCTTCTAATAAAATAAGCTTACTAAAATTATTCCATAGTGGGGAAAATTGTGGTAATTGCAACATATGTAAAGATGTGTGCCCATTAGATATTGAAGTTACTAAAGATCCAAATTCAACTAGGTGCACTAGATGTGCCGATTGTGTCGATAAATGTCCTAAAGGCCATTTGGGATTCGGATTAGATATTTTTGGACTTGTCACCCCATTAGATATTGAAGTTACTAAAGATCCAAATTCAACTAGGTGCACTAGATGTGCCGATTGTGTCGATAAATGTCCTAAAGGCCATTTGGGATTCGGATTAGATATTTTTGGACTTGTCACTGTATCACCTTTCTCTAAGAAGACAAAGAAAACTACAGAAAAAAAGCTTGTAACACCTTTGTCCGAAGGTATACCTGAAACAGAAACTCCGAAAGTAGAAGGAGAAGTCTTTACAGATGAAGAAACAGATGTTTTAGATGAATTTAAGTACAGGGAAAAGGGAACATTAGTCGAAAGACCAACTTACATGGGTTTCAAAAAGGGAGAAAGGATTTATCTACCTTATGATGAAATTAAGAAGTTAGGGGTAAGACCTCCAAAAGCTTCACTTTCAAATCTACTAAAGCAGGAACAAGACGGTACACTATCTGAAGATTATATCGACCAAGAGCTTGAAGAAAATAAGATATTAGAAAAGTTAAATGAGATCCCGAAATCATTACCAAAGGAAGAGATGGATAAACAACATTTTGAGAAATTTAGGGCCCCTAGAAGAACTGAATTACATTTTGATCATTTAAGATATTTGAGTGAACTTGATGTGCCCATAGATATTAAAACCATAGCAAATAACAGTTCTGAAATACCAGCGGTCTTAATGGCTTTGGTTGATGCATCAAATAAGATTAGTTTTGAATATATTAATACTATGGATAAAAGAGCTGGATGGTATTATCAAGACAATCTTCCTTCAATTTACATTAATGAAAAATATTATAATAGTTCAATCTCAGAGGATGAGCTAATCTACAAAATAAAAATCGAGAGGTATATCCTTGAAAATGTCAGTTTGGCAATAGATTATGCAAAATGCTTAGGATGTAATCCTCAGAGTTGCAAAAAAGCTTGTAATATTTTCAAGAAGATACCGATACTAGAGGAGGGATATGGGATATACCCTCTAAAGAATATTGGATGCAATCTATGTGGAAAATGTATCGTAGAATGTGACCGTGGTGGCGTTTCATTCATTTTTGGTGATAAACTTGTCACTGACACAAATTTCAGCATTGAAGGAATAAAGAAAAACCATGAAATAATTTCTAGCATCTACCCTGAAAATGTAGTATTATTCCTTGAAAAAAATAAAAAGCATTCAAATAGGGCATTAAACTATACAGTTGCTTTGTCTTACCTTTCACACGGTAAGCTATCATATCAACTAGTTGATGCTGAAAAGAACCAAGAAGCCATCTTAAAGAGAAATATTAGTGCGATTCCTTGTTTCTGGGTATCCAGTAATTCTCAAATCTCGGGGATGATTTCAGAAGCCGCAGTTCTTGCATTTGTACGAAAGATTTGGAAGTGGAAAGGATGAATTTTATCGAATTATTAATCGTTGGAGCAATCCAAGGATTTTTAGAATTTCTACCTGTTTCAAGCTCAGGCAATTTAACTTTAATTTTCATGAATTTTCTGAATATGAGCCCATCAGAAAGTTTTTCTTTATCTCTATTTCTTCACTTAGGAACTCTAGCAGCAGTAATGGCATATTTTAGAAGGGACATATTGTCAATATTAATGAATATTAAGAGAGACAAACTATCCCATTTTTTAATTGTCTCAACTATTTTTACTGGAATTATAGGTGTGCCCATATATATTATCTTAAAATCATTTCTAGAAAATTTAAGGATAGATATAGGAAGTATATTGATTGGGGTATTTCTCATTATAACTGGACTAATCTTGAAATATAAGCCAAATTCTGGGACAAGAAAAATAAAAGATTCAAATATTCTCGATATGGCTATTGCTGGAATTGCTCAAGGAATATCTATAATACCAGGTATTTCAAGGTCTGGTTCCACTCTTGCTGTCTTACTTGGTAGGAACTTTGATAAAGAAGATGCCCTAAAAATATCCTTCCTAATGTCTATACCTGCAATTGCCGGATCACTCGTTCTTGAAGCAAAGGATACAACATTTGTCCTTAGTTATTATCCAGCTTTGATTAGTGCTTTTTTAACATCTATTCTTGGTATAAAATTCTTATTGGAACTTGCAAAGAGATTGAATTTTTCTCATTTCTGTATTGGATTGGGATTAATTACCGTAGTAATATCAATTGTATTACTATAATATAAATCGTTCCGAAACATTTAAATAAGTTAACTAATAGTTAAGTTATAGTGAAAATATGGCTACTGCCGAAGAAATATTTGATATCCTTGGAAATCAGACAAGAAGGATGATACTTGAAATGCTAGCTACATCCCCCTGTTATACTACTGAGATAGCCGATAGACTAGAGATTGGACAGAAGGCCATTAACGAACATCTTAGGATAATGCAAGAGTTAGGATTAATTGATTTATTCATTCTAAAACAGAAACGAGGCAGCCCAAGAAAATATTTCAAGATAAAAGATAATATAAGAATGGAGCTTTTTGTGGCCCCTAGAGTTTTTGATGCTTCGATAAAAACTGAAGAAATTGATCTTGATTCAATCTTTGAGAGGTATCCTGAATACAAAGAATTTTATGAAAATATCAAATTTGACTCCGAGATAAGGATAATTGGAAGATTAAAAGAGAATCTTGATTATCTAAAGAATGAGCTTACTGAAATAGATAACACAAAGGCGTTTATTGAAAGATCTATATCGGAGATTAAGGGACTGATATTAAATACTGTGGAAGAATTAAATCTCAACGAAAAAGAGAAGAAAGTACTCCTAGAAATTATATTAAAAGAAACATTTGATCCAAAAGATATAGCTAATACTTTAAATCTAAAAATTGATGAAGTAATTGATTCTATTAGAATACTTAGAGAAAAAGGAGTTTTATAGGATAATTTTTTAAGTTATCTTATTCTAACACCAAACGGTGCTTTGATGGCCGAAGATCTTGGAATTACCATATCCAGAGACGAAGATTTTTCTGAATGGTACAATCAAATTGTTGTTAAGGCAGGTCTTGCTGATTATTCTCCCATTAAGGGATGTATGGTAATAAAACCATACGGTTATGCAATATGGGAAAGTATAAAGGATTTTCTTGATAAAAGAATAAAAGAAACTGGACATGAAAATGCTTACTTCCCTTTATTTATTCCTGAAGAATTCTTCGAAATGGAAAAAGAGCATGTTGAAGGATTCACACCTGAAGTAGCATGGGTTACTCATGGTGGTGACACACCTCTTGAGAGGAAGCTTGCTATAAGACCAACTTCAGAGACTATTATGTACTCTATGTATGCTAAATGGGTAAGGAGTTGGCGTGATCTCCCATTATTGATTAACCAATGGGCAAACGTAGTCAGGTGGGAAACAAAAATGACAAAACTTTTCATAAGAACTAGGGAGTTTTTATGGCAAGAGGGTCACACTGCTCACGCAACCCAAGAAGAAGCAGAGGAAGAAGTAAAAAAAATGCTCGATGTTTACAGAGAGGTAATGGAAGATTTACTTGCTATTCCAACTATCCCAGGTTACAAAACTGATAATGAGAAGTTTGCAGGGGCCGTATACACTATGACTGTAGAATCTTTGATGGCAGATAAAAAGGCTATGCAGGCAGGAACTTCACATTTATTAGGACAACACTTCTCTAAGGCCTTTGGAATTATGTTTGAGGACAAAGACAAAGAAAAAAAATATGTCTGGCAAACATCCTGGGGAATGACAACTAGGACTATAGGAACATTAGTGATGGTCCACAGTGATGATAAAGGTCTGATTTTGCCTCCAAGAGCCGCTCCAATAAAAATTGTTATTGTCCCAATTATATTCAAAGAAGGTAAAGAAGAAGTTCTTAGCCGATGCAAAGAAGTTCAAAATATACTAGGTAAGAAGTACAGAGTAAACCTTGATAATAGAGATGGATATACTGCTGGTTTTAAATTCAATGAATGGGAATTAAAGGGAATCCCAATCAGAATGGAAATAGGGCCACGTGATGTTAAAAACAATAAAGTTGTTATTGTAAGAAGAGACACTTCTGAAAAAATAATCGTCCCAATGGAAAGCTTATCCCAAGATGTAGATAAAATCCTTAATGATATACAAAATAATTTATTCAATAAAGCAAAAGAATTTTTAGAAAAAAACACGCTTGTACCCAAGGACTACAATGAATTATCAGACATTCTTAATAATCAAAAAGGAATTGCAAAGATAAGTTGGTGCGGACAAGGATCCTGTGAAGAAAAAATCAATGAAGATACTGGCGCAACTTCCTGTTGTATACCATTAAATCAAGAAGGATTAGGAAAAGAATGTATAGTTTGTGGCCAAGATGCAAAGAAAGTAATTTTATTTGCAAGACACTATTAGAGGATTTTTGACATATAAGGTCCTTCTTTTTTATATTTAAATTTTCTATAATACTCCCTTGCTCCGATGCCAGAAATTATAACCATTTTTTTTAGGTCCAGATCCTCTTTTGCAATTCTTTCAGCTTCACTCAATAATTTTCTTCCGTATCCCTGATGTTGCCATCCTGATTCTTTTCTATCACCTATATGGATAAGGCTACCATAAACATGTAATTCTCGAATTATACCGGTAGGAACCTTAGAGATTTCTTTTCGGTGTGCAAATTCAGAAGGTTTTCTTAATCTTATGTAGCCAATCAATACATCTCTTTTTACATCCTCAAAACTAATAAAGTATTCTAAACCATCTGATGCTTCATAGGATTCATTCAATAACTGAATGTCTTCAAGTTTTGGAAAGATTCCCTCTTTGTGAGATTTTCTTCCTACTTCCCTACACCGTATGCACTTACATTGTATTTTACGATTTTTTAGTTCTTCTTCAACCATTTGCCCAAGATTAGATTTTTTAACTCCTGATTGCACAAGGGTTGATGGGATATCCCTTTGGATTCTCATTGTCCTTATCCATTTTGGCATGAATTCTTTAATTTTTAAAATAAGTTCCATTGCTTCTTCAGTAGTATATGGTTCATACTCCCCTCTTTTCCACATATCATATAATTCAGTTCCTTCAAGAACTAGACATGAATAGAATTTTACCATGTCGGGCATGAATAATTTATCTGAGAATACTCTTCTAAAAGTTTCAATATCTTTATCAAAAGAAGAACCTGGTAACCCAGGCATCATATGATAATTTATCTTAAATCCGGCGTCTTTTAATATTCTTGTGGCTTGAACGACATCGGATACTGTGTGTCCTCTATTCACTTTTTTATATATCTCATCGGATATGTTTTGGACACCTAGCTCAACTCTTGTACCTCCGTAAGATAGCATTCTGTCACAATGAACTTCCTTAGCCCAATCGGGCCTAGTTTCAAAAGTCATACCGATGCATCTAATTTTTGATTTTTCATTCATTTTTTGTGCAAGAGAAAGTGTAAGGGGCTCATTTTGCACAACATAGGCTGCAAAATCTGTATTAGAATAATTTTTATCAAATCTATTTTCTAGATTATTATAGATAAAATCTATGTTGTATAGACTATCAAGGGTATTTTCATCAGCTATTGGATCAAAATAGTTCATTGCATTAAGGCATTCCCGTATGAAATATTCTTGATAATCAGGCGCTTGAGAAGGAAAAGTCCCTCCCATTATAATTAATTCAACTTTATCGATTTCGTGCCCAGTGTTGTAAAGTTGTTTTAGTCTATGAAATGTTTGTAAGAACGGATGAAATTTAAAATTAATAGCCCTCATTGTAGCAGGTTCTTTTCCAGTATAACTTTGAGGTGTGTTAACAGCATCCCCTGGGCAATATATGCACCTACCGTGTGGGCATTTGCTTGGGAGGGGCATCACAGCTATAACTGCCACGCCTGACATTGTTCTTATGGGTCTTTTTATTAGAATATTGATAAATTCTTCTTTTCTGTCTGTTATATATTCTAAGATATCTGAATTTCTTGGGGTCCTGTTCAAATTGAATTCTCTAGCGATTTCTCCTTTTTTTAATTCAAGTTCTCTAGAATTCTTAATTTTTCCCTTAATAAACTCTTCAGAGAGTCTTTTACAAGCCCCGTCATAGTCCATAAAAATATATTATACCTTTGACTATTAAAATTGACTGTTTCATATTATGAAACTTAGAATAAAACCATTTCAAGAAAATCTTTTTATATTGTTTCAGAGTATTAATTATGTGGTAAAAATGAAAAAAACAGTGAAAATATCCTTGTTAATCTTAATGCCAACGTTACTTATACTAGCCCTACCAATAGATGTTTTTTCTGAAGACTATAATAGTGCAACGACATCAGCTATTTCCTATCTAGAAAAGATTGATCCACAAAATCCTTACCTACCTCTAGCAAAAGATAATTTAAATACTGATCCTAAAATGTCAGTAAATTTTGCATTGAAAGGTATTATTAGTAGCAACAAAGGACAGAAACAGGAAAATCTAAACGAAGCTCTTAGAATAATGAACTCGCTTGATTTAATACCTGAAGATAGGATGGATATGTATGATATTCTGATTTTCGAATATAATCTAACACGCTCACAAAAATACATAGAAGATTCTACAAAGACTTCAAATCTTAGATATGTTGAAAGCTCATCAGAATACCTAAAAAATGCTAATGAAGACCTAACTGAAATAAAAGGTAATGGTTTAGTAGAAAGTGAAACACAACTTAAAAAAATATCAGACAATTACATAAATAAAACTTCAAATTATTCTAATTTATACCGAGAAATGGCATTATTATCTTCTAAAGAGGAGAGATACCTTGCATCTATACTTTTCTCTATCTATGCCAAAAATAATGAAGTAATTTTTGATGAATCAATAGAATCTATAATGACAAGATTTGAAAGTGAATGGAATTCATTCTTCGGTGAAGGCGTATACACTGACTCGCAATTTAGCCCTGCGTCTCTAAAAGAACTTCAAAGCAAAGCAGTTAGATACAAAGAAGAAGGAAACGAGGATTTTGCAAATGTAATTACTGAATACGTTAAGTTTCAGGCTGTTTCCTATACAGAATTTATTAATGCTATTGAGGAGGGAGGACTTTAATGGCAGAAGAAGCAAGATGGAAAAAATATTCCAGAAGATGGGAAAAGAAAGCAAGAGAATACAAACTAAAAAAAGATGAACTAGAAAACAAACTCTCTTCCATCAATCAGGAAAACGAAAATCTAAAAAAAGAATTAATTTCTACAAGAGAAGAAAGAGATAAAGTAAAAGAAAATATTAAAGATGTTGAAAACAAAAGCGAATTTGGTTCAGTTGCAATGGCCGTTATACTAATTCTTGGTGTTTTATTAGCGGCATCTGTTGCGGGTATAGCCTTTCTATATAGTTCTAATGCAACGTTGACTTCAGTTAATACCGATTTGAATAGTGAAGTATCTTCTTTGAAAGGACAAATTTCAAATCTTCAGTATGAAAAGAGCTTATTAGAAGCTCAGTTAGGCGGCTACCAAAACGAGATAACAGATATCGAAAAAGAACTTGATAAGGTGAAAGGAGATAGTGACGCAACTATAAGTCTTCTCCAAAGAGAAGTAATGTCACTGACATCAAAGACATCAAGGCTAGAATCAGAAATTAAATCAAAGGATGTAGCTATAGCTTCATTGCAAAACAAGTTAGCAGAATGCGAATACTGTAACAGATGTTTTAGCGTCAGTATATCACCTGCATCACTTACAGCGACAACTGGTGCCGATCATACACTAAATTATACACTATATTTGCGCTCTGATTCATGCGGAGGATGTGGAAGAACTTTAAACATACCAATAACATTAACTTACGACTATAACACATCCGGAACAAACACTGACAGATTTGGACTTCAAGCGACATCTGGAAATTGGTGCTGTAACTAGACTATCTAATATATTTATCTCTTTTTTTACTTATTTTTTTACCATAAATAATAGGATGCTTTTCTATTTCTCTTCCTTTTTGATTTAATCGCCTAGAATAACCAACATGCCCCACAGTATAGACTAACACGAAAAATAGAATAATTAGAACTGAATTAAATAATAAGAACTTCGGCATTTGTTCAGCATAATTACCGCGAATTATTTCTCTAATAGAAACACCGATAAAGGACAAAATATAAGTAAAAGTAGGTATTTCTATAGAAATCAATAGCGCTTTAATTTTATCCATAATATTCAATCAAAAATGATATTGAGAAAATATAAATATTGTGGTAAAAGAAAAAATTGATCAGATATTTAGTCAATGAAATTAATAGATATATCCTTCATTTCAGGAATATAATTAGAAATATCTGATTTGATAAAAGATTCAAGAGATGATTTAAACGGTGGATTTATCCCCTTAAGCTCAATATTAACCTTTTCTTCTTCTATCGTGACTTTTTGAGAGGAAACATCAATACCTGGAGCTCTAACTTTTAGAATAGAATTAATCTTTTCAGTTAAATCATCAATCTTCTTTGAAAGTGTTACCTCGTATTGCAATGTTTTACCAGCTAGGGGATGATTAAAATCAAGTTTTACCCTTCCACTAGAAACACTTCTTACTGTTGCCCAGTGCCCATTAATCTCTATTTTTAATCCTGCTCTAGGAAATAATCCATGTTTTTTAAAATCATTTAAAGGTAATAATTGTAGTAAAGAAGAGTCTCTTTTTCCAAATCCTTTTTCAGGAGGTATATCAAAAGTCTTAGTTTCGCCAACTTCCATGTTTAAGAGTGACTCGTCTAATCCTTGAATTATATGACCGGCACCAACAACAACTTGGATAGGTTCATACTTATTACCTTCCTTATACACATTTGCTTGCTTTGCTTTTACTTCATCAGTTACATCAAAGATTTTCCCTGTTTCTTTGACTTTTCCAACATACTGTATTTCAACAAAATCTCCCTGTTTCAATGAATCACCTATTTGTCTTCGATTCCATTTTCAGTTACAAAAAATATTGCTTCTCCCTCAGGTAAGTTCGGGGAGTCAACTAATCTGGCTATTCTTTGTCCGCCTTTTCCTTTTCTCAAGTAAAGCCTAATTGTTGATGAGTGCCCTAGAATATGCCCGCCTATAGGTCTTGTAGGATCACCAAAAAAGGCATCAGGTTTTGCAGAAACTTGATTTGTAACGAAAACACAAACATCCTGATTGGATGCTATACTATGCAAGGTCCTTAAATGCCGTCCAAGTTTCTGTTGTCTTTCTGCTAAAGTTCCTCTGCCAACATACTCAGATCTGAATGAAGAAGTAAGAGAGTCTATTACAAGTAGTTTAATTTTTTCTGCTTCAATTAGCTCAACTGTTTTCTCGGTTAGTAACATTTGATGGTCAGAATTAAAAGCTCTAGCAACTCTAATCTTACTCATTACTTCAGTAGGATCAAGGCCAGCTCCCTTTGCCATCTGGATAATTCTTTCAGGTCTAAATGTACTTTCAGTATCAATGAAAATAGCTCCTGCGTCGAGCCCACCTTTTTCGATTGGTAACTGTACGTTAACACAAAGCTGATGTGCTATCTGACTTTTACCTGACCCAAATTCACCAAACGCTTCAATTATAGCCTGTGATTCGAATCCTCCAGCAATTAATTCATCAAGTCTTTTGCTTCCTGATGTAATTTTACCAATAAATTTTCTTTTTTCAAGAAGTTCATTTGCAGTTATAAATCCACCAACATCGGCCGCTTCCCTAGCGGCTTCAATAATCTTTGAAGCTGAGCTTTCACCTATCTCTGCAATTTCAAATAATTCTTTTGGCGAAGCAACAGCTATTGATTCAACTGTTCTAAATCCGGCCTCTCTTAACTTCTCCGCAGTCTTTGGCCCAATACCTGGAAGTTCTTCTAAATCTCTTATTTTTTCCATTAAATCACCGTAAAGATACTTTTAGCCTTAAAGGCAGGATCTATTTCATTAATTTCATACCCATAAAATTCTTTTAGATTATTTGATTCAAAAATCCTCGCTTTTATATCGTATTCCTTCAAGGGCTCTACTTCTTTTTTAATTTTTCCTCTTATATTGCCATAACCATCGTCACATATGATGATATAGTTATCTCCATCTTTTGAAACATGTTTGATTAAAGGAGAAATAATACAAAAATCATTATTTGATAATTCATTAATCAACTTTAAAGGAGGATTTATCAAAGAATCAAGATCTGGAAAATTATCATCTCCTTTATCAATAGAAATTGCGTTTACATGTAATACATCTGAATCATTCTCTAATGTCCCTATCACTTTGACCATATCCCCGACATTAAAGTTTTTGTTTTGTATATTTGCTAAGGAAACAGGGACAGTGCCTGATTCATCTATCACAATTAGGAAATCGCCCTCAATCCCTTTTACTCTCCCCAAGATATTGATAGAATCTCCACGTTTATAATCAACTATTTTTTTGTCCTCTGCTTTTTCTTCAGTTTTTGTTATTTCCAATCTTGATCCAAATCCAACATGCGCTTCAAGCCCATTATTAAATTTGATGTTACAGGAGTCTATTTTGACATTAATGCCTGGGAATAATTGTTCCAACATCTCTGTTTTATCGTCCCATAGTACTACCTTAACTTCGTTGGATCCATCAGATAATAGAAATCGCCCAACTTTTCCTATTCTGTTATCTCTATTAAAAGTTCTGAGTTCATAAATCTCTTTTACAATTCCTTCGAGATTTATTCCCCTCATATTTTCTTCTAGGTCTCCGATAGATTTCTTTGAAGATTCTGCTTTAGGAATGTCCTCTCTTTCACCCTTCTCAATTGAAATATTTGATGAAAATCCAAGATTGATTTCAACTGAGTTTAATCCCATCTTAGAATACGCATTCTCAATCCTAATGAGATCGTTCTTAACAAGATTATTCAATAATTCGGCTTTTTTATCCCATAAAGTTACTCTAATTTCGCCAGTATCGTCCATTATTGTAAAGTTGCCAACTTTTCCCATTGACCCATCTTTTTTTAAAAATTCTCTAACACCGAATACAGAAGAAACTCTTCCTGTAATATCGATATTATTCATTTTATCTTCAATATCTCTAATCTTTATTTTAACATACTCGATTGGAGGGTAATCAGGACTATCGTGACCACTAGTTATGACACCCTCTTTACCTAGACTTATTTCAAATTGATTATTGAGACCTTTTCTAAGGTAACCATTTCTAATTGTGACAACGTCCCCTCTTTTGAACTGTTTTATTTTGTCTATTTGGTCGTCCCAAAAAACAATTCTAATACTTCCAGTTTTATCTGCAATTACAATATTCTGAACTCTTCCTTCTATACCAGTTTTTCTCTGAAAAGTATTGGCATCAAAGATTCTCATTATTCTACCACTAATGTCAATGTGCTGCATGCCCTCATTAATATCAGAGATAAAAAAATGTTTTTTTTCCTTATGTTCTTCTTCAATGCTTATACCAAGCTCGCCTGCAATTAAGAGCAGAGCTCCCTCTTCAGATAATAGTCCACCGACAGATTGAATTTTTTTATCAATTCTTTCTTTAAGTTCAGACTCAGGAATCAATTCTAATATACGTTCATAAAGAGCTAGCGCTGCCATAAGATACCAGTGAAATTAATTATTTGTTATTTATAAAATTTTGGGACGTATTTTTTAAAATTAATAATATAATTTTGATTATTGAAAATCAATAACTACTATTTTACATCTTTATAGGATAAACTTTTAAATAATACTGGGTTACAATATTTATGAATATCAATAAGAAGTGGATATTCATAGCTATTGCTGCTATTATCATAGTTGGAGTTCTTTATTTTGGACAGGATAGTATATTCAACTTCAAAAAAAATCCTAAGATAACTGGAGAAGTCCAAGGTTTGACCTCTAGCGTACTCATAACGAACGAACAAACTGGGCTTTTAATGTTAAAAAACAGTGGAAAGAGTAATGCTATAGAAATTGAGGTAGAGCCAATATCAAATTTCAAAGTTAGTTTTGATGAAAATCCACCAACATTACTAGAGAATGGGAAAACTTCTATAATTAAATTTAGAATAGTTCCAGAGAAGGAAATACTAAAGCTATCAGAAGTTAGAAAAAATATACCACTAAACTTCAAAATCAAATATAAAAACAGCCAAGGCACATTAATGGATACAGTTACTATTAAGAGAAATGTAGAGGTATATAGACCTAAATTTGAAATAAAGAAAATAGACCTAGGTGGAATACTAAAAACTGAATTAAGCTTGAAGAATAATCAAAATGGACTTATTATGATAGATATTGAATCTGATAATGATTTTAATGCCGGAGATTACTGGATTGAGTTTACCTCAGATTATCCAGTATTAGAGGTATCTTCAGTTGATCAATATCCTTCAGAACAGATAATAGGGGGATATAAATTTATTTTCCAAGATAGACTGACAGAGAATAAGAGGGTATCCAAATCCTTTTTACTAAAATCTAGCGTTTCATCAGGTAGTTATGAAACTAAATTCACAGTAAATATGAAGATATTCTGGAAAGGAATCTTACTAGACCAGCAAAATATTAGAGTTGTGGTAACTGAATATTGATTTTTAATTATAAATTATATGTAAAATAAGTAGAAATATTATATAAAGCTATATAGTTATAAACCAAAAACTATATAAATAGGCAATGAAACTTTTTCATGCTAGTTCTCTAGCGTTTTTCAATGAACAATGATTAGAGGGATATAATATGGATGTACTTGTAGGTAAGAAAAAGGCAATGGCATATGTTCTTGCTATAGTCACCGGGTTTAATGCAGGTGAAAATGAGATAACCATAAAAGCTAGGGGAAGAAGTATATCTACTGCTGTAGACACTGCTGAGATAGTAAAAAGCAGATTTGTTACTGATGCTAAAATAACTGATATTAAGATAGGCACAGAGCAAGTTGAACAGAGAGCAGTTAGTACTATTGAAATAACAATGAAAAAATAAAGTTCCTTGAGGGATATAATGGGCAAAAGGCCACGAAAATGGAAAAAGAAAGGCAGAATGCGCTGGAGACACGTTAAGAAGAAAATGAGAAGAATGAAAAGAAAAGCTAGAAAGCAATAAATTCATTCTTTTGCCCCAGTTTATTAGATACTTTTTTTAATATAGTTTATTTCTTTCTTTTATGAATAAAAAAGATATAGTCACTTCATTCTTATTTAAAGATGGAAAGGTCCTACTTCTCAAAAGAAGCAATAAAGTTGGATCTTTTAGAGGTAAGTGGGCCGGTATTTCAGGGTATATAGAAAATGAAAATAGCCTTGAAGCAGCTTTAAGAGAAATAAAAGAAGAAACTGGAGTACAAAGCAATCAATTAAAATTATTGAAGAAAGGTACCCCTTTTGATATAAACGATCCTGTAAATGGGTGTATTTGGTCAATAAATTCTTTTTTATTCTTGTTTGATGGGTCAGAGATACAGATTGACTGGGAGCACGATGAATACGAATGGATAAATCCATCTGAAATAGATAACTATGAAACTGTTGCTAATCTAAAAAAAACTCTTTTTGATCTAATAGATAGTTCGATGAGATAAATATGATAACTTTAAATTCTAATTACTCTAAGGATTATTATGAAAAAAGTTGAAGCTCTACCTTACAAAGTTGATGAAGCCATAACTAAAATTGTTAAAGGGCTTACGGATATGGGGGTAGGTTTCTATCAATCTGGTAGAGAGATTTATGTAAATGAAGACATAATCCTAAATCAAGACCAAAAAGGTAATGATAAGCCAATTATTAAGAAGATTAAGGAGTATTTGAAAAATGAAGTAGAAAAAAATTATGCAGTTATATCATTTGATAGTGCTCCCAAGGGGTCATATATTGTAATCGAATACATGAATTTTGAAACTTTTTCTCTATTGGCTAATATTCTTAAATTAAAACCTCAAGAAGAGATATTTGAAGAAAAACTTATTTTTGAAACTAAAGATAAAAAACTAGAAAGGGAATTAGATATAATTTCAAGAGAGTTATCCGGAGAAGATATTTATTTTGATGATGAAGAAACTGACGAAGACTACGAATATATAGAGTTTGGAGAAAGGCATTGCAAAGTATGTGGATCTGTTATCAGAAGGATAACTGTTGAGGATAAAGACGGTAATATAAAAGATGGGTACAAGTGTATCAATACCAACTGCCTAAAGATTTATATTATCAGGTAATTTTATAAAAGATACCTTTGGATATTTTTCTAAGCGGGGGTTGCCGAGCATGGTCTAAGGCGCCGGACTTAAGATCCGGTGACGCAGGTCTTCGAGGGTTCGAATCCCTTCCCCCGCACACTTTCTGTTGGGTTTTGGGGTTTTTTGGGTTGGATTTGTAATTATTTGGTTCTTTGGTAGTTTATGAATTATTTTAAATAGTAGTATTACTAAATAATAATTGTGATTTCATATGAAGGAAGAAACTGAATATATGATCCTAAAATTAATGACTGAGATCCTAAAAGAATTCAAAACATTAAACAAGAATTTAGAAATGATAAATGAAACTATTGAAGATGTTGGATTTATTGACTTTTATGATGAAGAAGATGAAGATATACCTGAAGAAAACGATAATTTAGAAAATTAATAAATATAATTTCTTTTTAATCTAATAATAATTTTTTTGAATTAATGATGGTATAGTAATATTAGAATAATCTAAAAATTTTAGGAATACCAAAAAAGTTATAAAGGGATACACCTATCCATTTGTGGTGTTAACATGAATGGAGAAACAATTAATAAAATCTTAGTACCGGTAGACGGATCAAAAGCATCACAGAAAGCTATAGAATATTCATCTTGGGTTGCCAGCAAAACGGGCGCTAATATCGTAATGCTCCATGTTGTTGATGCAGACAAATTAAAAGTTTCTTACGAAGCTATGGATAGGTATACTCCTGACTGGGAAGATAAAATAAAAGGAACAGATGATATAAAGAGATACTCTCCATTTTTTGAAGAAAAACTTAGCTGCATGCTTGAAGACCCAATGTGTAAAAGAGGAAACAATATTTTAAAAGAAATGGCAAAGTTTGCAGGAAAAAATGGGATTAAACCTAAGTCATTATTAAAACTAGGGAGAGTAGTAGACACGATTATTCAGACTGCAGAAGACGAAAATTGTGATCATATAATAATGGGGACTACTGGATTAACAGGCTTAAAAAGACTATTAATGGGTCATGTAGCAAATGACGTAGTGAAATATTCACCTTATAGAGTAACTGTAGTCAGACAATAAATCCTTTTATTTTTTCTTTTTATAGTAATATATACGTTATATTTTGATTTTAGAGTCTATAGTGTGGTGCTCTTGAACATCTTCTATTTCTCTATCCAAGAAGTAACTGATGACTGTTCTAATAGTAACAATAGCACCTAAAATCGCTACTTCTTCAAAGCTAGGTTGTAAAATAGTTCTAATTATATCGGCTGCTATAAGAAACTCCAATCCAAGTAATAGATACGTCCCAAGAGTTAATCTGAGAATATCTACATCACTTAAGGACATTTTACCTTTGAATCTTTTATTTTCAATTTTTATAAATTTAAGAATAGAAATAATGCTACCATAAAAAATAACTAGTATCCCAATTACTCCTATTGCCCATGATAGATATTCAACAATTCTTACAAACATGCTTTACCTGTTATTGGATATACATAGAATATATATTAGTTTAACTATAATAAGGTCAGATATATAAGTGATAAAATAGAATAAATAATGGTGAGAATTTGTTAGAGAACGATAAGAGGAAAAGGAAGGTAGCTCTTGTTTCTAACTGTCTTCTAAATCAAAATGCAAAGGTCAACGGATTTGCCTTTTTTCCAGATATGTTATGGGATTTAGTTGAATTATTACATAAGTATGAATATGGGATTCTTCAATTACCTTGTCCTGAAACAGTATATGCAGGGTTGAGAAGATGGTGGTATGTTAGAGAACAATACGACAATGCAAAATTTCGAGATGTATGCAAAAAGGCTATTGACCCTGTAATGGATCAAGTTGAAGCGTTAATAAAAGATGGCTGCAAAGTTGTATTAATAGGATTAGACGGAAGTCCTTCATGTGGAATTAGATCTAGCGGATCTGATCCAAGGTGGGGTGGTAAGCCAGAGATAGACAACAAAAACTATCCACAGGTCCCAACGCCAGGGATTTTTATGGAAGTAGTAAAAGAATGTATTAAAGAAAGAAATCTTCCTCCGTTGAAAGAGATAGGGGCTGGCTTTGATATGCCAAATTTTGACAAGTCCAAAATATCTAAAGAAATAGAAGATTTTTTGAGGGACTAGTTTAGAAGACAATGCACATAATATTATCTATTTTTAATTTTTATGATTAGTTAGCAAATTATAAGATTAAATCAATAACTATTAATTATAGTAAAAATTAATTGGAAATATAATAAATTATCAAATAATAATTACTTTTTTGGATATATAATCAGGAATGAACGAAAGACTTAAATAGAACAATTACCATAACTAACTGTCCAACATGCTATTTTTTTAAATTGCATGAGGGAAATAAGGAGGAAATTAAATGGTATGTCCTGCAACTAAGTTAGCCGGAAAAGATATGATATCAACACAAGAGTGGACAAAAGAAGGACTAGATACAGTTCTTGCTATTGCCGATAGATTAAAAGAGATGTGGGCCTGTGGACACATGCCCCATATTCTTGACAGAAAAACTCTGTTTATGATGTTCTATAACTCTTCTCTTAGAACAAGGAACTCTTTTGAAGTAGGTATGACCCAATTAGGAGGCCATGCACAATTCTTGGACTCTTCAAATTCCTACGTTCCAATTGATTCGTTAGAGTCAGCACCTGGAAGAGAAAGAGTAAAAGATACAGCCCAAGTTCTTGATAGATACGGAGAGGGACTGGCTATTAGAGTATTTGGTAAGCCCGTAAATATGGTTTATGGGGCCGGTAACCAAATGATTAGGAACTTTGCAAAGTACTGTTCTATACCTGTTCTAGATATGGATTGTGATATGTACCACCCACACCAAGCTTTATGTGACCTTATGACTCTAAGAGAAAAATTCGGTCCACACAACTTAAAGGGTAAAAAATTTGTAATGAGCTGGGCAACAGCCCCAAGCCCATGGAAACCTCTCGCAGTAGCGCACTCAAACATTGAACTTATGACAAGATATGATATGGATGTCACCGTAGCATATCCAAAAGAATTCCCACTTGACGAAAGAATTCTTAAAAATGCTAAAGAAAATGCAGAAGAATGTGGAACAACTTTTGAAATAGTCCACGATATGGATGAGGCCTTTGAGGGAGCAGATGTTGTTTATCCAAAAGGTTGGACAAGTATTAACCACCTACCAACACTAAAGGACCCAACAAAGAAGCCTGATGAAGAAAAGATAATGTCCCTGCTCAAGAAATATGAAGCAGAAAAATCCTGGACATGCAATGCTGATAGAATGAAAAAGACAAACAATGCTTACTACATGCACTGTCTACCTGCGGATGTCAAAGACGGATGGGAAGTTACACCTGAAGTCATCGATGGGCCAAGAAGCATCGTAATTGACGAAGCAGAAAATAGACTACACGTCCAGAAAGGTGTTCTAGCGGCAGTATTGGGCGGAAGAGTATAAAATATATTTTTATTTTATTTTTAAATTTTAAATAGGAAAAGGTGATTTTATCGAAACTATTGTTGTTGCCCTTGGTGGAAATGCTATAAAACAGGCTGATGAAAAAGGAACTAATGAAGAGCAATTTAAAAATGTTGCAATTGCCTGTGAAGCTATTTTAAAATTAATCAAAGATGGATATGAAGTTGTAATTACTCATGGTAATGGACCTCAATCAGGTAATCTTATGGTTCAACAAGATGCTGCGGCAAATATTGTTCCCCCTATGCCAATGGATACTGTAGGAGCTATGACACAAGGACAGATTGGTTACATGATTCAACAGACACTTCAGAATATGATGAAGAAACAGAAAATGAACATACCAGTTGCTACAGTGGTAACTCAAGTGGTCGTATCCAAAGACGATCCTGACTTCCAAGATCCATCAAAACCTGTTGGTAATTTCTTTACTGAAGCTGAGGCAAAGAAAATTGCAGCTGAAACTGGTTATGTTATTGATCCAAAGCCTGGTCAAGATCATATTGAAAAGAAAATGAAAGGCCACGTTATTAAGAAAGTAAAACCTACAGGTGATAAACCATATCGGAGAGTTGTTCCTTCACCGGATCCTGTAAAACCTGCAGAAGCAGAAGCAATTAAAAAACTAGTAGAAAGCAAAGTTGTTGTAATTGCTTCAGGTGGTGGAGGGGTACCTGTAGTAGAAGATAAAAACGGCCTACTAATGGGAATCGATGGTGTAATAGACAAAGATAAGGCTGGAGAAAGACTTGCTGAAGCAGTTAAAGCAAGTATATTTTTAGTACTCACAGATATTGAAGTTGCTTACCTTAACTTTGGAAAGCCAGAGCAAAAACCAGTTAACAAAATGACAGTCGCAGAAGCAAAAAAGTATATGAAAGAAGGACACTTCCTCGCAGGCAGTATGGGGCCAAAAGTTTTAGCATGTATAAGATTCATAGAAGAGGCTAAAGGAAAGAAGGCCATTATCACATCATTGAACAAAGTCGAAGAAGCATTACATGGAAAGACAGGGACTACCATTGTTCCTTAAAGGAGGTAAATTATGGGAATGATTGTTAAATATGAAAAGGATACAACAATTTTTACTCCAAATCTCCACTTTGACTGTGATTCGCGCTGGTATTTCAAGAAGGGAGAACCAACTGGAACAATGTCTGTCCTAAGGTCTGATTTTAAGAAAGGTGGTTGGGCAGACTGGCACGATCATGCAGCTGCAGACCAAGCATATTATGTAATAGAAGGGAAATTGAGAGTCTGGATGGATAGTGAAGATAACTATGCAGATCTTGGGCCTGGGGATATGGTAATGTTCCCAATGGGGAGAAAACACAAACTGAAAAATACTGGCGATGGAGAACTTTCACTGGTGGCCATTAATTCACCGGCATTGTAAGTTTCTTTTTTATAATTATTTTATTTATTTTCTTTTGAACTAAATTACAAAACCTATATAAGGAATAAGTTAAATCGTTTTTTATGAGATATGTGGTAGTTACCGGAGGAGTTATTTCTGGGCTAGGTAAAGGAGTGACTACCGCCTCTATAGCAAAGATCATTCAATCGATGGGACACAAAATTACTGTTGTTAAAATAGATCCTTATGTTAACGTTGATGCAGGAACTATGTCGCCATTTGAACATGGAGAGGTTTTTGTTTTGGAAGACGGAGGAGAGGTAGATCTAGACCTCGGAAATTATGAAAGATTTCTTAATATTAACTTAACAAAAGCACATAACATTACTACAGGAAAAGTCTATCTTAAAGTAATTGAAAAAGAAAGAAAAGGAGACTACCTTGGTAAAACAGTACAAATCATCCCTCACATTACAGATGAAATAAAAAATCAAATTAGAAATGTTGCAAAGGGTCAAGATGTCACTATAATCGAAGTTGGAGGAACTGTCGGCGATATAGAGAGTATGCCTTTCTTGGAAGCTTTGAGACAGCTTTCAATTGAAGAAGATGTTGTTTTCATACATGTGACACTAGTACCAACTCTTAGTGTTGTTGGAGAACCTAAAACAAAACCAACTCAGCACTCTGTTAAAGCCTTAAGAGAAGTAGGAATAAGTCCACATATCATAGTATGTAGAAGTTCTGAAAAGTTAAATGATAAGTCTAAAGAGAAAATTGCACTATTTACCAATGTTAAAGTAGACCATGTGGTAAGTGCACCTGATGTAGATGATATACATCATATGCCACTTATTTTTAATCAAGAGAAAATAGGGCAGAAGATTCTTGATCAATTTAAGATTGATGGAAAACCTGACCTTACTCTATGGAAATCTATCCTATGTAAAGATTATAAAAAAGAAGTTAATCTTGCTATTGTAGGAAAATACGCAGATCTCCACGATTCATATCTAAGTATATCTCAAGCGCTTAAACACGCTTCTTTTAAAACTTGTTATAAGACAAACATATCTTGGATTGAAGCAGAAGAATTTGAGAATGGTAATATTTCTAATGAACTTGATAGATATGATGGAATTCTTGTACCTGGAGGATTTGGGTCTAGGGGTGTGGAAGGTAAAATTAATGTAATCAAATATGCAAGAGAAAATAAAATACCATATTTAGGTATATGTCTTGGATTCCAGCTTGCAGTTATTGAATATGCTAGAAATGTCTGTGGCCTAAAAAATGCAAACACGACAGAAGTTGAAGCTACAAATCAGCCGGTAATTGATCTTCTACCTGAACAAAAGAAGATTTCTTCTAAAGGAGGGACTATGAGGCTAGGCGCTTCAGAAATTATTCTAAATAAGAACTCTATGATCCATTCTCTGTACAAAAAAGAAACAATTTATGAAAGACATCGTCATAGATACGAAGTTAACAAAGATTACATAGACACCCTCTTAAAGAAAGGAGATCTTCAATTTTCGGGTAAATCACCTAATGGGTTAATGGAAGTTTTAGAAATAAAAGGCCATCCGTTCTTTTTAGGAACACAATTCCACCCTGAATTCAAGTCAAGGGTAGAGGCTGTTGCACCAACATTCTATGGCCTTGTGAAGGCAATGGGTGAAAAATAATGAATGTAAAATCTTCTGTAAGGAATATAATATCTGAGATAAGTTCTGTTATGGAAGAGATTGATGACACTATCGTAGAAGAAGTGATATATGAAATATTGAAGGCTAACAAAATTTTCATAGTTGGTGCCGGTAGAAGCGGCCTTGTTGGGAAAGCCTTTGCAATGAGACTTATGCAAATTGGTTTCAAAGTCTATGTTGTTGGAGAAACTATAACTCCATCAATGGAAGAAGGAGATTTACTTATTGCTATATCAAACTCAGGTGAAACAAGAAGTGTTTGTTTGGCATCACAAATAGCCATGTCAATTAAAGGTAACATAGTCGGTATCACTTCAAATAAAAATTCTAGATTAGCAAAGAAATCTAATAAGACAATAGTAATAGATGCAAAGCATATAACAGATCATACTAGATTTGTCCAGAAAGGATTCCACAATGAGATACCTTCATTTGCTCCATTGGGCACTCTTTTTGAAGTTTCAACATTCTTATTCTTAGAAGGATTAATTGCATCACTTATGGAAAGAACAAATATCAAAGAAGCAGATCTGAAAAAAATGCATTCTGTTCTTGAATAAACGAAATATTTTAATAATATTGATTTTTTTATTGTATAGGGACTGTGGGGTAGCTTGGCCATCCTTCTGGCTTCGGGAGCCAGGAACCTGAGTTCAAATCTCGGCAGTCCCACCAAATCATAACTTATTTAAACGTAACTATTCTATAGAATATAGGATACTTAATTATTTTCTGAATTAGGATTTAGTATCTCTCGAGGTGTTTTTATATGACTGATAGATTGAGAGATGAAATAATCGATAAAATAAAAAAACCTATTGGTAATAAACCTACTTTTTGTATAATAGGTGCCGGAAACGGCGGCCTTGCAATGGCTGGTTATCTGGCCGTTAATGGTTTTTCTGTGAATATTTGGACTAGAGATATAGAAAAGATGGACGCTCTTGCAGAAGTAGGTGGAATAGAGATTGAAGGAAAGATAGAAGGATTTGGTGAATTAAATAAGATAAATACGGATTTTCAAAAATCTATCGAAGATGTAGATATAATAATGGTTGTCATACCTGCAAATGGCCATAGAGAAATTGGAGAAAAATTAGTAAAATATGTAAAACGTGGACAAACAATTGTATTGAATCCTGGGAGAACAGGTGGGGCCCTAGAATTGTTTAATACTTTCAGAAAAGAGGGAAAAATAAGGGAAGAGATAACTATTGCAGAAACACAAACATTTTTATTTGTTGCAAGAAAACTTGGAGTTCACAAAGCTAGAATATTTGATATAAAAAGATCAGTTCCTATATCAGCGGTCAGATCCTATAAAAATCCAGAACTTATTAAAAAATTAAGAATTGCGTTTCCACAGTTTACACCAACTTCGGATGTATTCCATACAAGTTTAGGAAACGTTGCGGTCATGTTCCACCCCGCAGTGACACTTCTTAATACAGGGTGGGTAGAATCTAATCATGGAAATTTTGAATATTATCTTGAAGGAATATCGCCAGGCGTAGCCAAAGTTTTAGAACATATTGATTTGGAAAGAATCAAAATTGCTGAAGCTTTAGGAATAAGAATACCTTCCCTAAAGGAATGGTTATACTTCTCATATGGTTCTACAGGAGAAGATCTTTACGAGTCAGTTCAATCAACATTAGCTTATAAGGGAGTAATGGCGCCATCGACAATCCACCATAGGTATATCCTAGAAGATGTTCCGATGAGTCTAGTTCCAATGTCTTCAATAGGTAAAAAATTTGGCGTAGAAACTAAATGTATAGATTCACTTATCAATATAGCATGCTGTCAACATGAAAGAGATTTTTGGAGTGAAGGGAGAACTGTAGAGCATATGGGAATAAGTAAATTTGATTTAAAAAGAATCAAGAAACTTATAGCCGGTGAAGTTGTATGAAAGCCATACTTGCTACTATTGGTAATTGCATTCACGTTCAAGGAATCAATAATTTTGAAAGTTTACTTAAGAAAAATAATATCGAAACTGAATTTTTAGGGATATGTGTAGATATAGATAGACTTACAAAAATAATTATTGAAAAAAAACCGGATATAGTTGGTCTTAGTTATAGACTTGAACCTGAGACAGCGAAGATATTGTTTAATAATCTAAAACTAAAATTGGATGAAACAAATTTCAAAACTAGATTATTCTTTGGTGGTACTCCTGCTGTGTGTGAGGTTGCAGAGAAACTAGGAATATTTGAAGGTATATTTAGGGGCGTTGAAACTGAGGAGGAAATACTTGATCAAATATATAAAAGAGGGAAAAATTTAAAGCCAACTGAGTATTCTCAAAGTCTTTATGAACGTATTGAAAAAAACTTTCCCACACCATTAATTAGGCATCATTTTGGACTTCCTTCAATTAAAGAGATTATAGACGGTATCATAGAAATTGCAGAAAGTAAAACTATTGATATCATATCTATAGGGCCAGATCAAATTGCACAAGAATGTTTTTTTAATCAAGAGAATATTTGTAAAGAACTTGAAGGTGGAGGAGGGGTACCTCTTAGAAATAAAGAAGAGTTATCATACATCTATAACTCATCAAGAACGGGGAATTACCCTTTATTGAGATGTTATGCCGGTACTAATAATTTGATAGAATGGGGGAAAATGCTAAAAGAAACTATAAACAATGCATGGGGTGCAATACCCATTTTTTGGTATTCTGAGCTTGATGGAAGATCAAAAAGAAAATTAATAACTGCAATTAAAGAGAATCAAGATACAATAAAGTGGCATGCGGACAACAATGTACCAATTGAAATTAATGATTCTCATCAGTGGGCTCTGAGAAAAACTACTGACCCAATTGAGGTTGCCTCTGCATATATTGCAACTTATAATGCTAAAGAATTAGGAGTAAAATATTATATCCAACAATTCATGATGAATGTTCCCCCAGGAATATCACCAGAAAATGACATAGCGAAGATGTTAGCAAAACTTGAAATTATATCAGAACTATGTGATGATAATTTTCATATTTTGAGAATGATAAGAACAGGCATAGCTTCTCTTTCTGTGGATGAAAATATTGCTAAAGGTGAATTGGCTTCTTCAATAACATTTGGTATGTATTTACAACCACATATTGTGCATGTAGTTGGATACTCTGAAGCTTATAATGTTGCAACACCTAGAGTAGTAATAGAAAGTTCTAAAATTGCTAAAGGAGTAATAAAGAATTGCCTCAAAGGCTTACCTGGAATAGATGAAAACAAAAAAATAATAAAAAGAAAAAATGATATAATTAAAGACACCAAGATGTTACTAGAAAATATAAAATCTATTGGCCGAGAAGAGAATTCTTTAACAAATCCACATGTTCTCTCTAAAGTAGTTGAAATAGGGTTAATGGACGCTGAAAACTTGAAGGGATTTACTCCAGCTAGAGGAGATATAAAAACAGCAATTATTAATGGTGCGGTCGAATGTATTGACTTGCAAACTGACAAAATTATCTCGGAAAAAGAAAGGATTGAAAAACTAGGTATTTAGGATAATAGATATTAATTAATAACTAATAATTAATAGATATTAGATAATAGTTTACTTTAATAGAGCTGAGTCCCGTTTATCAATATACTCTCTAATTGCTTCTTCAACAGTTGAGCTTCTTTCTCCAGTATTCAAACTAATCTTAATAGTTCTTGGTATACCCAATTTATCTTTTATAAGTGTATCAAGTGCATTTACTAAATCTTCGTCCAATGAAAAACTCTTGATTACTTTTTTCTTCTTATATTCGGGTTTTGGGTCGTCTTTATGGGTAAAACGTTGTGTCATTATCTCTTTTTTTTCCTTTTCGTGATCTATTTCTTCTTTAGAGAGAACTACTCTCCTCTGGATCTCTTTCTCTAAATCATTTTTCAATCCTTCAGTTAAAGGCATTATATTCCCTCCAATACTCGTTTACATAGCTGGATATAGTCATAAGCGCCTCTTGAATTTAGGGCGTATTCAAAAATTGTTTTACCGTGGGCAAAACTTTCGGATAATTTTGTATCTATCCTTATGTATGGACTTATTATACCATTGAAATGGTCCATACTTTCAAAAAATTCGATGTATTCTTTTGTTCTCTTTACTCTTTCATCGACAAAAGTTGGAACAATAAGATCTATCTTCAAATTTTTTTGAAAATCTTCTCTTAAATCGTATACTAGTTTGTCTACTTTGAAAAGACCTTTTACCGATAGATATTCCATAGACACTGGTACAAGTAATTTTTGACAGAAATTTAAGGCATTTTCATTTAGTATACCTAAACCTGTTTGGCAATCAATTATTACATAGTCATACTTATCTATACCTTCAAGTCGCTTGATTAGGGCATTTTCTCTATTTCTCCACCCAACCATCTCTAGAGCAACTTGAGAGATGGTCTCATCTGAAGGTAACAAATCCAAATTCTTTCTAGCGCTAACAATACATTCCTCAAATGGTGCTTCATCTTTAAGTAAATGGTACAGGCTTTTAGTAAATTTGACACCTAAACACTCTGCATCGTTTCCTTGGTCATCAATATCAATAATGAGAACTTTCTTTCCCGTAAGGGCCAAAGCATGACCAAGATTAATTGTGGTAGTAGTTTTACCAGTTCCACCTTTTTGATTGTATATTGCAATTGTTTCCAAGAACTCACCTATTATATATTAGTTAATAATTGTTATATATTAGTTAATAGCTAATAGATTTATTTATAAGTTTTTTCCCTTTGTAGAAGAATATTTTTACAGTGTTTAAGCTGGGCTATTAGTGAAAATATTGATATTTACGAAATAATGCGTTTTTAGTTAGTTTAATAAATATTAATTAATAATTAATAACTAATAATAGGTGTATTATACTAGTTATTTTGAATATTATTGATGGTATGGACCATTTCTAAATACAAAAGAAGAATTGAATTCTGATTTAATCAATATTATGGGTATTAAAAGAGCAAATCCTTGGTAATAGATTTCATAGAAATAATCTTATTGTTAATATTTAATATATAATAAATATTAATTAATAATTAATAACTATTCGATGAGATTCCCGTCCGGATCAATCAAGATACCTTTATCCTCAAGATTTTTTCTTAATCTCCAAAAAGAAGTGGTAGAAATACGTTTTTTTGCTTCTTTAAGGAATTTTTCAGCAGCTTTTGGGCTAATAAAGTGTCTTTTAACGAATTCAGTTTCAACTAGTTTTATTCTGTTCTTTCTTCCCCCGCTACCTTTAGATTCAATCAACTTTATTTCTCTTTCAATCGCTCTTACTAGTTCTTCTCGAGTGATGCCATACTTTTTCGATAATTGGGTTTCTAAATCCAATAATTATCCCCCTGCATTTCAAAATTCTGTATTTTGAAATAAGAGATGTTGTTAGATTAATAAATCTTACCTTTTAGGGGATAGTCGGATACAACTATTAATTAATCAATTTTTGTATATATAAATTTATATATTAATGATGCCAATCTATATATCTAGTGATTATTTGAAAATATTTGTCTATGGGTACCTTGAACAGAACATTGTAAAGATTATTGTTAGGCCTGGTACCAAATTATTGCCTGAAATGTTCAAAGAATATCTAAGTGATATGAAGAGGTTTAAATTCGTTTATAATAAAAATCTTGAAGCTAATGAAATCACTATAAAAGATCCTAAGGAATTGGTGGCACTATTAAATTTCTTTGATAAGAATTATAGAGTTAGTGCAGAAATGGAGGGAACAAAGCTATATTCTTGGGAGGAGAGAGGTCAATTTTTAAACGAGGCTATTGATATTTTAAAAATGAAATCACTTGAAAGAAAAAATCAGAAAATAATCGTCTATAATTCTAGAATTGATATACTGTTTATGGCAAAAATTTATGGCGAAAGGTTACCAGAGTGGATTAAGAAATACGATAAGATTGATAGAGATAAGGTATTAGAAGATATACTAAATGAATCAAGCATTGTATATATAAAAGAAAATGTGGGCGATAAAAAATTTTATTATATAGATAAAATCCCACAAAAATTAGAAGAGTGGCTATTTCTAAAAGATAAGTTTATAGAGAAATATTCAGAACTTTAGTTAATGCCTAAAGGAACTTATTCTCTAATTATTTTGCTAGATAAAGAAAAAGAAATAAAAATAGGGAAATTAGGTTCATATTTTTTTAAAAAAGGCTATTATGTATATAATGGCAGTGCCCTTGGTGGGTATGGAAGGGTAAAATATCACTTTAAAAGAAATAAGAAGAAAAGATGGCATATCGACTATTTGCTAGAAAAAGCTAAAATAATCAACGTTTTGATTGCAGAAGTTAAAGAAAATATGGAACACCAGATATCAAAGGAATTATTTTTACAAAAAGGGGCAGAAATCAATGTACCTAGGTTTGGTTCATCAGACTGTAATAGATGTAAGGCCCACTTAATATACTTTAATGAAACACCTAATGTAGAAGAAGTGTACAAAACACTAAATTTAGATTATAATATTTTAAATGAATCTAATTTCAAGGACATATAGAGTTTCAAAATCTAATTTTAAAGAATTAACAATATTATATTCAAAGTTATGATCAGTCAGATATTTTGTCGTATTCTCAAGTGGGTATAAAGAGGACTGTAGAAGATAAGCCTGCCCATTATGAGATAAAAAAGACCCAAAATTATTCAAAAACATCCGTATATACTCTCCCCCATCTAGGCCCCCATTATAAGATAAATCAAGGAAGTTTTTTGGAGGTGTTTCCACAGGCAAATAAGGTGGATTGAATACAATTAAATCAAAAAATGATTCTTTTTTAATAGAAGAAAAAAGATTTGAGGAGAAAAGGTACAGATTTTTGATAGAGTTTAATGTTGCATTTTTCTTAGAAAGTCTTAGGGCGAATGGATTGATGTCACATGCGAAAACCTGATCTAGTTTTTTTGCTAAATTAAGAGATATTATCCCACTGCCAACACCAATTTCAAGAGCATTACGATAATCTTTTGTATTTATTGATTTTATCATTAGATAAGAGTCCTCATCAGGGGGGTATACTCGCTCATCATGATTTATTATTAGTTCAAAAGGCTCCATTGCATCACAAAGATATCATAAATATTAAATATGATTATAAATGTTGTTGGGTAAGAGAGATATTTGAGATTAATTACGTCAGGGATGATAACTTGAAGATAAAATTATTTAGTGATGATTATTACCATAACTTTAATAGTCAAATTAAATGCATTAAGGATTCAGTTTTAACTCTAGAAGAAGCAATTAAACTTTTACAAAGACAATGTCTTAATGAAATGGAGGACAAGTGCAAGATAGTTGCTGAATTAGAAAATGAAGCAAAATCTTATGGAGAAAAATTGAATAGTGAGAAAGAGTTATTTTTAGGGCCAGACCAGATTAACATCGGTATTTTCTATGATATTATGGATCATGTTGGTGAAAAGGTCAAATTAGCCTCTGAAATTCTAATTCGTATAAAAAACGAAAAAATATCAGAAGGATTAACAAGTCAATTAGTTAAATTAATTGAAAATGATGAAAACATTTCAAGGAATATGTATCTAACAATCAAAAAAATGGAAAAATTAGATATAAATGAAATAAATAAATTATCAAATAAAATTGAAAAAAATCAGAAAGAAGTAGAAGAAATAACGTATAACATATTTAATGATAATCGCTTAGAGAAAAATGAAGATCTATCTGCCGATTGTAAAGAGTTAATTAATATATTAAAGGATATATCAGAAGAATCAAAAAATGTGTCCTTACTATTTAGATGAATTTAGGTAATAAAATGAATATTATTGAAATTAAGAATGTTACTAAAAAGTTTAATGGTGTAACTGCAGTTGATAACCTGTCCTTTATTGCAGAAAGTGGAAAAATATATGGATTTTTAGGGCCAAATGGCGCAGGTAAAACAACTACTATCAGAATGATTATGGGGATAATAAAACCCGACTCTGGAGAAATCAAAGTATTTGGGGATAAAATTTCAGAACAAAATAAGGGACAAATAGGGTATATACCTGAAGAAAGAGGCCTCTACAAAAAATATAAGGTTATTGACCTATTAATGTATTTTGCAAGACTTAAAGGAATGAATTATACAGAAGCAAGTAAAAACATAGATATATGGTTAGATAAAGTTAATCTAAAAGACAGGGCCAATAACAAGATAGAAGAACTATCTAAAGGAATGCAGCAAAATATTCAATTAATAGTATCATTGATAAATGATCCTAACCTTGTTATACTTGATGAGCCATTTGTAGGATTAGATCCAATAAATGCTAGAAATATGAAAGATATCATACTGAAACTAAAAGAATCTGGGAAAACTATTATTTTTTCAACTCATCAAATGAATGAAGCTGAGAGACTTTGTGATCATATTTTTTTAATCAACAAAGGAAAAAAGTTAATTGATAGCCCTATATCAGAAGTTAAAAAGAAATATTCTAAAAATTTTGTTACTGTTGAGTTTAAGAATAAGATGCCTGATCTTAAAGGTATTAGTATTATAAAAAATTTATATTATGAAGGAAATAAAGTAGAAATCGAACTAATAAAAAATGCAGATAGTAATAAACTTTTAGAACTTCTTTTAGAAAAAGAGGATATTAAAAAATATGAAATTTCTGAATCATCACTTGAGAGTATATTTGTTGAGGTTGTAACAAATGAAATCTAAAACAAAAATTGTAGCTTTAACTGAATTCATTACAAATGTGAAAAGAAAGGAATTCATAATTTTAACTCTTCTTCTCCCTTTAATATTGCTAACGTCTATGGTAATCCCACTATTCTTTATGCAAACTGTAAGTCATGAAAAAGAAACTTTGGGGATAGTGGACGAAACTGGTATTGTAATGCCTGTATTGGAGGAAAGGTATACTGATTATTTGATCAAAGAAATAGCAAATGCAGAAGAGGCAAGGCAACTCCTTGAAAACAATAATATTTCAAGTTACATCATTATTGAAAAAGATTTTATAGAAAAAGGAAAAGTTTCATATTATTCTAAAATCCAACTATCGTCATTTTCATCTGCTAATATGAATCTTGAAAGAATAGTTTCTGATATTGCTATAGAAAATTTGTTGAGAAATGAGGGAATTTCTAATGAAATAATAAATAAAGTAAAAGATCCAATTGAAATGGAAAGGATTACAGTTACTAAAACTGGTGATGAAAAAGAAACGCCGTTTTCATTTGTTGGTAATTATCTCCTCCCATTATTCCTTTTCATGTCAATTATGAATGCTGGGGGGTATCTCCTTAACGGGATAGTTGAAGAAAAAGAGAATAAAGTTGTAGAAGTGCTACTATCGACTATATCACCATCCGAGTTATTATCAGGAAAAATATTGGGCCTAGGAGGATTAGGTATATTACAAGTTAGTATATGGGGTATTGGTATAATAGCGGTCACTAAAATATTAAATATACCATTGATTACTTTTGAAAAGGGTATCATAATAATGATATTCTTTATTCTTGGGTACTTTTTTTATTCATCTATATTTGCGATGATTGGGTCTATTTCTACATCAACTAGAGATTCACAACAAATATCGGCAATAGTATCTTTTATAGTTTTTATACCAATGCTACTATTTTTTGGGATTGTTCAAAATCCAAATATGGCTTTCATAAGATTATTAGGTATGATCCCACCGTTCACGCCAAGTATTATGATAATGAGAGTTTTATTGACAGAAACGCCAATAAGCGATATAATAATTTCTATAATAATACTTATAGGCTCAGTGATAGTAGCTGCTAAAATAGCCTCAAAAATATTCAATATTGGGATATTAATGTACGGGAAAAAACCTAGTTTAAATGAAATAATAAGGTGGATTAGAGGATAACTTTCATGAAAAGGATAGGGTTACTAGTTTGTCAGATTTTTGAAGAGGAACTACTCGACATAATAGAGAGTTACCCAGAAATAGACAAATTAATAATCTATGATAATGATGCATCGAAAGAATTTCAGAATATCGTAATTAAGAATATCCCTCACAATAAATACAAAATAGCAAGAGAACTATGTTCTGTAAAGTTTTTGAAAAGGGAGAATAACTTAGAGTTGTTACTATATATTCTTCCTCTTGCTTTACATGTTGATCCTAAATTAATCAAGAAGGAAGTTGCAACGGCAGCTAAAGAATTAGAAAAACATGTAGATTATCTTGTATTATTTTTTGGATTATGCGGAAATTCTCTTGGAGATGTTGAAGCATTAATGAAAGAGAACAGGATTGACGTTCCAGTTTTAATATTAAAAGATCGAGATGGGGAAATTGTTGATGATTGTGTGTGCGCACTTATGGGTTCAAGAAAAAGATACATAGAAATATTGAATGAGCAGCCAGCGACATGGTTTATGACCTATGGGTGGGCAAAGTATTGGAAAGAATTATCGTGTGAAACTATTGGATCTTTTGACATAGACCGAATGAAGCTTGTATACGATAGGGCTGGGTATAAAAGAACTGTTGCTTTGGAACTTAACTTTGGAGAAAAAGAAATTTATCATAAAAGATGTGAAGAGTTTGAGCAAATATTTAATCTACCAGTATGCTACAGAGAAGGGCATACAAATATATTAAAAGATGCTATAGGAAAAGCAATAGACGAGGTATCGAATGATTGATCTAACCAATATATTACTATTATTCCTTTTTGCAAAGATATTTGGCGACATTTCTGAACGATTTAATATCTCAGGTATTGTAGGTCATGTTCTTAGTGGTATTATATTAGGCCCATTCCTATTAGGGATAATCTACCCTGGAAAAGAAATAGAAGCTTTGGCAGACATTGGGCTTTTAGTTATAATGCTATACGCAGGACTAACAAGCGAATATAAAGAATTATTAAAGGCTAAATATAAAGCTGTTATAGTTGGTGCATTGGGTGTAATATTTTCATTTGTCCTATGCTTTTCCGTTGTATGGTTCCTAGGATTTGGTTTGATACCTTCTCTGTTCACTGGAATTATTCTAAGTAACACAGCTGTAGAGATAATAGGTGGATTAGTAACAAATGAAAATAATCAAAAAGTTTCAAGTATACTGCTTGGGGCTTCATTTTTTGATGATATCATTGCAATCTATCTAGTTGGATTGCTTTCGTCAATTGCAATAAATAAATCAACTATAAATCTAGTTGATGTAGGCAGTGTGACACTAAAAATTATTATCTTTTTTGTAATAACAGTAGTAATTGGTGAATTTTTGGCTTCCTCAAAAGGGAAGAAATTATTGAAGTATTTAGTTGAAGGGGACCAGCACCAATCAATTATGATTGTTTTTATCTTCACCCTTGTATTGGCTCTATTTGCATCTTTTATAGGACTTCATGAAGTCGTTGGATCATTTCTTGCTGGATTAATACTTAGCAGGATAAAGGAAAAAGAAGATCCAATGCTATCTTTTAGGATAAGATTTAACGAGATTACGGGAGAGATGAATACATTAATGAGATTTTTCTTCATGCCCCTTTTCTTTGTGTACATAGGTCTATTATTTACAAGAGAGAGTAATCAGATTAATATTCCTCTAACAATATTATTATTCTTAGCGGCTATGGGCGGTAAAATAATTGGATGTGGATTGGGAAGTAAAATTTCAAGATTAGAAAATAGAGATTCGCTTGTAGTAGGAGTGGGCATGTGTGGCCGAGGATCTTTAGAACTTGCGATTGTAAGGTACGGGTTTGTAAACGGTGTGATTTCAAGTGAAATATATTCTTCGATAGTAATATTGACTCTACTTTCAATAGTAATTACACCAATACTGTTTGGTAGATTATTGCAGAAATCAGACGTGTATTTCTATGATGTCTCCGTCCCTTAAAACGTGTTCAGGTCCAACTCTTTGTCCTTCAAATTTAGCTGAATCACCCCAAACTCTAGCAAATTTAAAGTTTTTATAGAGAGTTTTGTGGACCTTTTTAGCAGCGTCAAGAGTGGTAGAATCAATCTTCATTGGCATAGCCTCATTATCAATTTCTCCTTTAGGGGAGCGAGTATAAACTCTAATGATTCCTAAAATAGAGAATATCTCAGCAGGCAAGATATCTACATTAACATTATTGATTGCAGAAACAGGGATAATTTTAAAATTTTTAACTGCATTCTGTAACTTTTCAAGACCTTCTTTACTTCCAGGTAAATCCCCTTTAGTCCCAATGATTATTGCTTTCTTATATTCTAAAGAGCTATCTAAAACTTCAAAGATATCTGTTAAAGTAACATTTTCTTTAATAGTTATTATGGCGTTATGAACTCTTTCTTCCATTAGAATTTTTCTAACATCCTGTGGAGAACAGTCAACTAAATAGTTTTCCCCAATGATTTCTATACCACCAGTAGGTATCTTTTCTATGTCGATATTTGGTACTTTTTTGTTAATTCTAAGTCCTTTAGCCTCTAATTCAGATAAAATAATTCCTAAATCTTTGATTGGATCAACTGATAAATCAATTAGGATAATTATCGCATCAACTGCTCTAATTGCACTAATTAATGGTCCGCCCATACCTTTTCCAAGTGAAACACCTTCAATCAGCCCAGGCATATCAACGAGTTGTATTTGTATCCCTTTGTAAGGAAGCATTGCAGGAATTGGTTTCACAGTAGTAAATGCATAGTGCCCAATCTCAACATCTTTTCCAGTTAGTTTATTTAGCATTGTAGATTTTCCAGAATTTGGTAATCCTACTAGGGCAACCTGTGCAGCTCCTTCTTTTCTAACAAAGAAAGTAGCTCCGCTGCCACCTCCAGTTTTCTTAAGCTCTTTTTCCTTTTCAACTTCTTTTTTTAATTTAGATAAATTTCTTTTTATTTGGAGTTGGAGCTTTTCAGTACCTTTGTGTTTTGGAATAGTGCTAAGCATGAGCTCAAGAGCCGCTAGTTTATCTTTGGGATTTTTAGCAGACTTGTATGCTTCTTCTGCTTTCAGGTATTCTGGAGTAACGTTAGTTGGCATGATATCTAACCAAAATCTTCACTTTAATATAAAAGACTTGTTTATACAAATTTAAAACTATTGAGATTACGTAAAATATAATTGTATAATGATAAAAAAGAAATATTAATTTAGTTTTTTGATTCCTATCAAAAATTTGTCCCCATCTATATCCCATTCTTTTTCAATGAAAGTATTGTCTTTAGAGAATAACAAGGTCTTGCTCCTAGTTTCTCTTTTGATATAATCTTGATGTTGCTTTAACTCCTTCTCAAAAGAAGATTGGACATAAGAGTGTATATATTCCTCAACGTTTAGATCTGCTTGTTTTCTCATTTCTTGGATTCTTCGTATAACTTCTCTAGCGATTGCCTCTGACTTAAGTTCTTCAGTAATCTCAGTATAGAGGTATATTCTACCATTTTCAAATTCACTTAACTCGTATCCTTTGGGTAAAAGGTAGTTGAAATTAACATCTTCTGGGGATATTTTAAATCCGTCAAGATCAAATAATCCCTCCTTCTCTAAGCCTGATTTAATGATGCAGGGGTTGTGTGTTTTCAATAATTCAACTACTTTTTTAGCATCGCCTTTAAATTTAGGGCCAAGTGATTTATGATTTGGCAGTATTTCTAATTCCTGAACTACTTCACCAAGGACAATTTCTTTAACGTTGATCTGTTTCTTGATGATCTCAGATAATGTGTTTACCGCCTTAATTACATTTTTGTCCTGTGTCTCAACTATAGCTTTAGACATAGGCCATCTTAGTTTAATTCCTGCTTTTTGTCTTGCGTGTAAAGTTCCCTCGATAATAGTCCTAATGATGGACATATTAGCTTCCAACTCTGAATCAATTAAGGAAATATCGTGTTTATCCCAGTTAGAGAGATGTATGGAAGGTTCGTCAATGAAATTCTTGTATATTTCTTCAGATATAAATGGTGAGATGGGCGCTAATAATTTTGTTAATCTCTTGAATACGTATAAGGATGTAACATATGCACTTATTTTCTCTTTATCATCGCCCTCAAGCCACATTCTTTCTCTTACAAGTCTAATATACCATCTTGAAAGATCTTCAAGAATGAACTCCTTTAACTTTCTAGGTATAAGGTGAAGATCTAAAGTATCGAAATTCTCTTCTGTTTCCTTAGTGAGTGTATTGATTCTAGATAGAATCCATTTGTCCTCGTCTCTGAGGGATTTTTTTACTTCACTTAGTGGTGTATTGACATCAAACTTGTCCAGAGACATGTATAATGTTACAAATTTGTATGCGTTCCATAAAATATTAAATGTTCTAGAAACACTTTCAACATTTTCCCAGTTGAATTTTAATTTGTCCCATGGAGCAATTTCCCATAAAAGATAGAATCTTGTAACATCTGCACCGTATTTTGCTATGACTTCTTTCGGGTCAACAACATTTCCAAGTGATTTTGACATCTTCTGGCCATATTGATCTAAAACGAAATCATTCATTAAAACTTGGTTGTAAGGTGCTCGGTCAAATACAATGTAACTCTCTAACATTAAAGTGTAGAACCATCCTCTAGTTTGGTCGAGCCCTTCAGTTATGAAATCCATTGGAAAGAACTTAGAAAATATATCTTTGTTCTTGGGATATCCTAATGAACTCCAAGATGATGCACCTGAATCAAACCAAACATCTGCTATATCTGAAACACGTTTCATATTCTTTGAACATTTAGGGCATTTTAGTTTAACTTCATCAATATATGGTTTATGAAGGTCATCTGGTATTTTTCCACCTAAAGAAGCTATCTCATCTAGTGAAGAAACAACTTCAATTGAACCACAAGAGCATTCCCAAATTGGTAATGGTATACCCCAGAACCTCTGTCTAGAAATACACCAGTCTCTGGCTCCTTCTATCCAATTATGGAATCTCTTTTCACCAGCCCAATCAGGCACCCACTTAACTTTTTTATTTTCTTTAAGAATTTGATCTTTTATTGCTTCCACTCGGATAAACCATTGGTCAGATGCCCTGTATAATAAAGGAGATTTACATCTCCAGCAATGTGCATATCTGTGAAATACTGAATCTCTCAAAACGAGAAATCCTTTATCTTCAATATCATCTATAATAATATCATTAGCATCTTTTATGTACATGCCCTTGTATTTCCCTGCTTCGTCTGTGAAGTTTCCCGTTTCATTTACAGGGGAGAATATAGGAAGTTTAAATTCAACACCAGCGCTATAATCGTCAGGCCCGTGCCCAGGGGCTGTATGAACGCATCCAGTACCATCTTCTAGAGTAACATAATCTGTAACAACTATTGTGTGTGCATTGGGCTCATTGAATTTTTTATGGACTGGGACTTCATCTTCAAGTATATGTCTATATTTTAGGCCAAGAAGATTTTTACCCTTAATAGTTTCAATAATCTCGTAATCTTCAATCTCAAATAGCAACATGAGTTTTTCTAAGAGCTCTTTTGCAACAATCCAAACTTCACTACCTGCTTTGACTCTTACATATTCGTATTTTGGATTTACAGCTACTGCAACGTTTGCAGGTATGGTCCATGGTGTTGTTGTCCATATAATTATATATTCATCTGGTCTATCCACTAAAGGAAATTTAACGTAGATGGAGTCATCTTCAACGTCTTTATACTCGTCAGTTGCTTCATAACCTGAAAGAGGAGTTTCACATCTTGGACACCAAGCAACAGTGGCCTTGCCTTTGTACAAGAGGTTCTTTTCCCAAGCTTTCTTAAAGAAATACCATGAAGATTCAATATATGAATTTGATAATGTCATGTAAGGATTTTCAAAGTCACCAATCATTCCAAATCTTTTATAAAAATCAATCCAAATTTTTAGAAATGAAAGTCCTCTTTCCTTGCATGATTTAATGAAAAGTTCAGTGCCTATTTTCTCTATATCACTTTTTGTTTTTGTCCCTAATATCTCCTCAATTTTTACCTCGATTGGAAGTCCATGCATATCAAATCCTGGTTGATGCCAAACGTTGTATCCATTCATCGATTTGTACTTTAAGACAGGATCTCTCAAAGCCCTTGTTCTTGCATGACCAATATGTGGCACTCCATTCATATATGGTGGTCCATCAAGAAAGTAAAATTTAGGGCCACTGGATCGCAGTTCCTTTAATTTGGCATAGATATCTATGTCGTCCCAGTTCTTCAGTATTTTTTTCTCTAAAGAGGAGGGATTATAGTCTTCAGGCACCTCAGAAACCATGAAGTCAATAAATTTAAAGGTTTTAAAAGTTTTTGGTAATTTTATACCTTTCTTTCTAACACAAACTTAGGAATAGCGTCTTTTAAGGGATCAAAATTGTTAATATTCTTTATTTCTACACATTTCATTGAGACTTTAGAGTGAAGGGTTGAAGGTAATCTTAGAATTCTTTTAACATCGACAGTAACTTTTCCGTCAACAAGTGTCCCATTTATCTTCTCTATGTGAGTCAGAAAATCATTTAGTGTTTTGTCCCCCACACCTTTGAAATCAAGAAAATCAGCGTGTCCTTCCATTATCTTTGAAATGATATTATTTTTTTCAGATAGAAGCTTGTTTACAATATTTTTGTTAAAAGGAAGGTCTTTTTCTTTCATTTTAGCAAAAGTCAATGCAAACATTTTACGGTATACTGCAGGGTATCCATGAGAAAGAAAAATTTCTTTAGGACGTTTAGATCCTGTAACATATTCAAGTATCTCTGATCTCCTTTCAATTGATAACACTTCGTTATCGTTTACTCTCAAATGGTATCCTCTACCTGAGTAAATAAGAGAGAGCTTTTTTATTCCGAAATCCCCAATTAATGTATCTTTAATGTTAAAGACAATCTCTTTAGCTTCAGCTAAACATTTTTCACAAACTTGACCATTTTTACATTCACAACTCTTAACAGCAAGATCTTTAGCATCTATATCAAAAACAAGCTCAGCACCTTTCCAATCTTCCCTATTTTTTGGATTGGAATAAAAAGAAACGCTCGTGCATACTGCATATGGAAAATTTTTAATCAAAAAATCTGAGAAAGAACCAATAGTATCAAAGGCTTTGTATCTATCATTATACCCATTACCATCATGATCAAAGGCGAATTCCCTCTCAGTTATCCGATCAATAATAAATCGAGGGACATCTTTCTCCTTCCATTCCTCATGGTAGTAAATCTTCCTCTCTCTAAGCGAAGCCTCCTTAAACTCCAACAACTCACCTATTTATGGGTTAAGATTACAGTTACTTTGTTTGGTTCTACTTTATCGACTCTAACAAATCCAAATCTTTCAAACTGAACTATGTCACCCTCTTTTAGAGTAGCTATACCTTCCTCTCCATAGCCAGATATTGTCTCGAGAGATCTTGGATTTATTTCCTCACCTTCATATAGAATTCCAGGGACGATAACAGATACATTAACATGTTTATCCGATACCCATTGAATCTTCTTTACTTTAGAAAGTTCATCTTTAGAAGATTTTTCATCAGTGTGCATTGCTTTTATTGAATTCCCTTGAGCGTCTATTATGAAGATATTATAAAGATCTTTCAATCTTACAATCTGTCCTTTAGTCAATTCTTTAGCATCGTTTCCTGATATGTAGAATTTGCCAGTAATCTGTACATCTCTATAACCTCTATCAAAATCAGGATGTTTTTTCAAATGAATAATTTGATAAGACGCATCTATGACATCTAAGTTTATTGGATCAGGGACAAAATAGAATCTATCAGAGGTAGAATCTATTACTTTTCTATTTAGTGATTCGATTAGTGACCAATCAATTTCAGGTTCTGATTTAGAAAGACCTATCTCTTCTGCAACCATATGAATTGCTTCAGGAGTTATACCTCTTCTTTTAAGGCCACGAATAGTAACTAGTCTTGGATCATCCCATCCTGAAACTAAGTTTTCTTCTATTAAAGGTCTGATTAATCTTTTTGAGGTAGGGGCACCTTTGACAGTAAATCTAGAATATTCTATTATTTTTGGATTTCTAAGGTTTAGAAGACCTCTGATATAATCTTGCAATTCTATTCTTAATGCAAATTCATTACTTCTTAAGACATGAGTAACACCAAGAACAGAATCCTCTATAGCACAGGCAAAGTCATATACCGGCCATATTCGATATTTATCCCCTTGAATTGGATGTGGATGATCAACTACTCTTAGCATAGTTGGATCCCTCATCACAGTATTTTTTGAAGACATATCTGCTCTGAGTCTAAGAGAATATTTCCCCTCTTCAGATGTTTCCATTTCCTTCCATAATGAGAGATTGTCTTGAATAGAATTAGAAACACAAGGACAATCTTTAGATTCAAATCTAAGCTTAGATACATATTCTGCATCACAATTACAAACATAGGCTTTACCCATATTGATTAGATCTAAAGCGTATTTGTAATAGAGCTCCATGTCATCTGACATATTGTGTTCTTGATCCCATGTTATTTTGAGCCATTTCAAATCCTGTTTAATAGCTTCGTAGTATTCCAGTTTTTCCTTCTTTGGATTTGTATCATCAAATCGTAAGATAACTTTACCATCATATTTTCTTGCATAATAATAATTGAAGTAAAACGACATTCCATGCCCGATATGTGGATAACCGTTAGGTTCAGGAGGTAATCTTGTTACTACCTTTCCCATTTCAGCACCTTCAAGAGGTGGAAGTTCCTTTTGAACTTCTTTTTCCTTAGGTTTTTCAGAAAAATATTCTGGAGAAACTTCTTTTATTTTATTTTCTATATCCTTAGGGGACATATTAGAAATCAAATTTATAGCATTTTCAACTGCAGAAATTACATCCTTTGCTTGTTTTCTCATTTCGGGCAACTCTGCCATAATCTTACCAGTAACAGCTTTTGAATTAGGAGTACCTCCATATTGAAAAGCATTAATAAGAGCATATTTAAGAGCAAGTTTTTGTAAATCATCACTCATATTACCACAACAAAAGATGAGGATTACAGATTAAAAAGGTTATCAGTAATAAAATATACGATAAATAAATTTAGATAAATATTTAAAGAATCAATTAAAGATAAGTTAAAATTAGAAAGGATTAGTATGCCCCGAAAGAAATACATCTTGATCTTCTTTGTTATTATTTTACTATGTCTATCCCTTGTAAGCTACTCTAACACTACTATCGGTAGAGTACTTAGATTTGGACCGGCTAACGCAAATGATTATCTAGAATTCCCTTACCATGAAATTTCAACGACGTCAACCTACTTCAAATTTGGTGAAGCAAATCTAGAAAATATAGCAAAGAGTCGTTTTTATGATGTTACTTATGGAAATAATCAAAAGGTAGGGGACTTGGATAAATTTCTTGAAGATACCGATACTACATCCTTCATTGTAATTTACAAGGACAATATCATTTATGAAAAATACTATAATGATTATAATCGTGAATCGATCGTAACTTCATTTTCTATTTCTAAATCTTTTACATCGGCCCTTATAGGTATCGCAATAGATGAAGGGTACATCAAATCTGTTTATGATCCTATTACAGACTATCTTCCTGAGTTAAAAAAACGTGACCCAAGATTTAGTAATATTAAAATTATTGATCTATTGTATATGTCCTCAGGGTTATCATATAAAGAACCCCCAGACGATATATACACCTATTTTGCACCTGATTTAAGGAAATTGGCCCTAGAAAAGACTCAAGTAGTAGAGGATCCTGGGAATAGTTTTCTATATAACAATTATAATCCACTCTTTCTAGGGATGATTATTGAAAGATCAACAGGCAGAACTGTTTCTGAGTATTTGGAAGAAAAGATTTGGAAACCTATTGGGATGGAATTTGATGGATCTTGGAGTATTGATGCTAATGATTTTGAAAAGATGGAAAGCGGTATTAACTGCAGAGCCATTGATTTTGCTAAATTTGGACGATTATACCTAAGAAAAGGAAATTGGAATGGAAAACAAATAATTTCGACTGGATGGTCCGTTGCATCTACAGCCCCTTATGGCCCAGAAAATAATGAGTATTACCCCAATATACCAATATTCAAAGAGTATCCTGGGTATTATTCTCTTATGTGGTGGGGAATTAGAAGAGACGATAAAAATTATGATTTTTATGCAGCCGGTAATCACGGACAATATATCTATGTTTCACCAGAGAAGAATTTAATAATTGTCAGAAATGGTATTAGCTACGGAAAAGGTATGGAAAGTGAAGATATGAGCTGGTGGCCTATAATATTCTACCAGTTTGCAAATCAATTCCCCTCTGAATAAGTTGTATTATTCTTTTTTGGTAATATCTTTTTTATTAAGGGTAGGAAATAAACAGATAAAAAGATTAAAAATCCAATATAGGCCAAATTTGATGGAGCTAAAAATGCAATAGCTATACCTATTCCTCCAAGTATCATCCCTTCCTTAGAACAGAATGGGCATCCTCCTACAGAACATGATTGACCTTTTTTATCAGAAGATTGATCCATAATTATTAGGTTAAATTTTTATTTATAATAATTTCCGTGAATAATTTATCACATAATGGAAGCAGGATAACAATGAAATATAATGTATGCCTTAAAGCAAAAAGATTTTTTAAATAGAAAGCGAAACATTTATATACCTAAAGTTAGGTTAACTTATTGTGCATAAAGTATAAGAGGTGTATTAACATGACCTGGTTGGATATCATGGAAGATATGAGAAAAATGCAAGAAGAAATTGAGAGAGCATTTCCAGAATTTTGGAGAAGGTCACCACTTTTAATTCCTGGTGAGTCAAAAGAAGGAGAATTAATGAGATATAGAAGACCTCTAACAGATCTTAAAGAAACTGAAAATGAATTCATAATGGAACTAGAGATGCCCGGTATAACAAAAGACGATATTGATATTAAAGTAACAGAAGATACTATTGAAATAAAAGCAGAAAAAAAATATGAACAAAAGGAAGAGGATAAAGAGAAAGGATACTTCTTCCAAGAAAGAAAATACCAAGGATTTTACAGATCAATTCCATTGCCTGCTGGCATAAAACCTGAAGAAACAGAAGCAAAATTTGACAATGGTATTCTCGAAATAACTATGAAAAAGACAGAAGAAAAGGAGAAAGCCCTAAAAGTAAATGTTAAATAATTTTCTTTTCTTTATTAATTAATTTTTTATATTAGCCTGTGTTGAATTGGTGGAACATAACTTGAAACTTTTTTAATCTTGAAATCATTTTCTAAAAGATTCTTTAGTTGAGAGTGTGGAACACCTAATGAAATTTCTCTTGTTCTGCCATACCTTCCTTTGCTAACTACCTTAGCATTGATGATACCAAGCATATCAAGCTCTGCGATTAGGTCTGATACCCTTCTTTGAGTTAATATGTCAAGTTTCAGTATATTACTCAAATCTTTGTATATGTTGAATACATCACCAGTAATAATTTCACCCGGCATGTACTTTTCAATTAAATATACAGAGTACAATATTAGTTTAGACTGAGTTGGCAAAGTTTTAATTACTTCAGATACTCTATCTTGTTCGATTTTATCTTTTGCAACTCTTACATGAGGTTCTGTAACTTTTTTAGCATTTTGTCTTTCGGCTATTTCCCCAGCAGTTCTTAGTAAATCAAGCGCCCTTCTTGCATCTCCATGTTCTTGAGCAGCAAATGCCGCACAAAGAGGAATAACACCTGGAGTAATTACAGATTCATTAAAAGATATTTTTGACCTATCCTCTAGAATATCCATAAGCTGCGGTGCATCATATGGCGGGAAAATAATTTCTTCTTCGCCAAGTGAGCTCTTTACTCGTGGGTCTAAAAATTCTATGAACTTCAAATCATTAGAGATTCCAATTATACTAACTTTGGCATTTTCAAGGTCACCATTTATTCTGGTGAGATTATAAAGAACGTCGTCCCCTCCTTTCTTCAAGAGTTGGTCAACTTCATCAAGGATAATAATAACAAGTTTCTTTTCGCTATCAAGGCTTTGAGAAAAAACATCATAAATTTTATCTGTTGGCCAACCTGTCAAAGGAACAGACTGACCGAAATATTCAGCTAATTTTGACAAGAGTCTATATTGGGTGTCTACAACTTCACAATTAATATAGATGAAAGTTATTGGCATATCCATTTTGCCATTTGAAGATAAATCTGGTTTTGGTAGACCTGTGTTACAATCGATTGATGGGGACGTTTTTAAAAAGGCTTTTCCACCTATTTTTTTTACAAGTCCATTACCGACATATTTTACTACTACAGTTTTTCCAGTTCCAGTTTTGCCATAAACAAATATGTTAGATGGTGTTTCTCCTTTGATAGCTGATACTAAGATAGAGGCTAACTTTTCTATCTCATTTTTTCTGTGAGGGAGAATCTCTGGAGTATACGAATGTCTTAAAACTTCCTTATTTTTGAAAATAGAATTTGATAAAAGTAATTCATCGAAAAGATCATCTAATGAGGATTGTTTAGTAGAAACAAAATCTTCAACAGCTGAGGCAATAGTATACTGTAATTCTTCTTTATCAGAGACTTCAGAAAAATTCTTCATCTTTGAGTTTTCATTGTATTTCAAAGGTATTTGGTCGTTCTTGTCGGTCAATTCATCACTTATTATCATCTGTGTGTGTTTCCTTTTTATATATTTCTCCCACCCCTTTATTTCCACTGGAGATTTATGTTAATTGGAAAAATTGGCACAAATCAAATTTAATCTAAACAGAAATCTTAAAAATAAGTTATAATTGGCTTTATTTTCATTTTAACATATATTAAGAGATCTATGAAATTGATTATGATAAACTCATTTATTTGTCCAAATGACAAATGATAATAGAAAACTATTTATAGTAAAAAAAAGATAGAATTATGGGATTTAAAAAAATTTACTTTTTTGAAAGTATTTTAAAAAAATTTACCCTCCAGTGGAAATAAAGGGGTATCTCTATAAATAATAATTTAAATAAATTTTCAATAGTATGTTCATGGAATTAAATGATAGTTTTTATAACAATTATAGAAAAGCTGGAGAAATACTAAAAACTGTGAAAGAAGAGTCAAAAAAACTAGTAGTTGATAATTATAAGGTAGTAGATCTAGTTGAATTTATAGAAAAAAAAATCATAGAACTAGGAGGATTTCCAGCATTTCCTTGTAACATTTCTATTAACAGTGTAGCTGCTCACTATACACCTAATCTCACAACAGATTTAACTCTTAAAACTGGAGATTATGTAAAAGTTGATATTGGCTGCCATATTGAAGGGTGTATAGCCGATTCTGCATATACAGTAAAAGTCAATGAAAAAGATGATAATTTAATATTGTCTACTCAAGAAGCCTTGAAAAATGCCATCGACGTTGTAGAGCCAGGTGTCAAGACTAATTATATTGGAAAAGTAATAGAAGATACCCTCAAAGAATTTAATTTTAATCCGATTAAGGATTTATGTGGTCATGGACTTAAGCCATATATTCTTCATACTGGAACTACAGTTCCAAATTATAACAGTAATATGGGAACTAAAATTAAGGAAGGTGATACTTTAGCAATCGAGCCTTTTGCATCTACAAAAGCCGGTAAATTGAAGAACTCAGAAGAAGTGTACATATTCAAATATCTCCAGGATAGACCTTTAAGGGATCCAGGGTCAAAAAAGCTCCTATCTGTAATAAAACAGAACTATAAAACCCTTCCATTTGCTGAAAGATGGCTTGAAAGAGATTATTCTGACCTTAAAATAAATTTTTCATTGAGAAATCTTATTAGGGCGAATGCTATATACCCATATAATGTATTAATAGATAGTGAAGGAGGTTTGGTGTCCCAGGCCGAAAATAGTGTGATTGTCACATCAAATGGCTGCGAGGTATACACCTAAGAGTATTATGATGTGTATGGTTTGTGGAAAACACGTTGTTTACCCATATGTATGCAGGCTTTGCGGAAGAACTATATGTATCTCATGTGTAGAGGAAGGACAAGTTTGTAAAGAATGTGTAAAATCAGGTAAAAAATATAAATAAATATATATTTTTGGATATATTTATTAAAACATATCGGTATTCCGTAAATCTTTTATATGAATATAAATTAATAATTGCAATCCTAGGAGGGTAATTTTAATGAAACATATAGTTTTTGATGAAAAGAAATGCGCTGGCTGCAATTTATGTGAACTCTTTTGTTCATCAAAATGGTACGGTGCATTTAATCCAAAAAAATCTAGAATTAGAATCACAACGGAAGATTATGCTGACCCAAAATATAATGTTTGTCTACAATGTGACGACGCACCATGTGTGGAAGCTTGTCCAACAGAAGCTTTAGTAATTGATCCAGACTTGGAGAGAGTTGTCTTAATTGAAGATAAATGCATTGGTTGTAGATTATGTGTTAGGGCATGTCCATATAATGGTATTTACTGGCATAAAGATTACAAACTCCCAATAAAATGTAATTTATGTGAAGGGGAACCTGAGTGTGTCAAGATATGCCCAAAGAATGCATTATCGGTAGGTGATTAAGATGGTTTATGGTTATACAGGTAAGATATTACATATAGATCTTACAACAGGAAAAACTGAAGTAGAAACCCCAGATGAACAATTTTATAGAAAATGGCTCGGTGGAAACGGATTTGTTATAAAATACCTTTATGATGAATTAAAAAAAGGTACGGACCCCTTATCACCTGAAGCTGTTTCTGTATTCGCATCTGGTCCTTTGAGCGGTACATTATCACACGGTGCCGGAAGGACTCACTTTGGGGCGAAATCCCCTCAGACAGGGCTTCTTGCTGATAGTAGTGCTGGCGGTGGATTTGCAGCAATGTTAAAATATGCTGGATATGATGCCGTTGTAATCAAAGGCAAAGCAGCTAAACCAGTTATCATTGTAATAAATAATGAGAAAGTTGAGATAAGAGAAGCAGAAAGATTTTGGGGACTTAAAACAATAGAAACTCAACACAGACTAAAAAAAGAATTAACCCCAGAATACAAGATAGCATGCATAGGTCCAGCCGGAGAAAAAATGGTACCTATGACTTCAATTGTTACCGATACAAGGGTAGCTGGAAGAAGTGGTAATGGAGCAGTTTGGGGATCTAAGAACCTAAAAGCCATCGCTATCTATGGAGACAAAGACGTTAAAGTAGCAGATATGGCAAAGGTAAAAGAACTTTATGGAGAATTTGCCAAGAAAGCTAAAGAAACTTTAGGTGGTCTTTCTAAATATGGGACTACAGCACTCCCTGCAAGTATTAATGCATTTGGGGGAATGGGAACACGAAACATGCAATTTGAAACATTTGAACATGTTGACAAAATAGGTGGAGAAATTCTCAATACTGAACATTTAATTAGACATAGATCTTGTTTTAGCTGCTGCATACACTGTGCAAAAGATTTCAAAGTAAATAAATGGGATAGTATTTCAGAAGGCCCAGAATATGAAACCCAGTACTCTTTTGGTAGTATGCCCGCTATTGGTGACGTTGACTATGTAATTGCTGCTGATAGGCTTTCAGATGAGTATGGAATAGATACAATTTCTGCAGGTGTAACAGCTTCAATGGTTATGGAGTTAATGGAAAGAGGGCTCTTAACAGAAAAGGACACCGGCGGAAAAACGTACAAATTTGAAAATGGAGAAGACCTCTTAGAGCTTGTTAGAATAATTGGAGAAAAGAGAGGGGAATTCGGAGAATTAATTGGAAAAGGAACAAGAGCAATTGCAGAGAAACTTGGTGGAGATGCCTATAAATATGCATTCAATGTAAAAGGCCTTGAGCCCGCTGGCCACTCCCCAAGAGCACAAAAGACAATGTCAGTAGGGTATGCCACTTCCCCAAGAGGAGGAAGCCATCACGATGCAAGACCAATAGAGTATGGATTACCCCCAGAGAAGAGAAATACAATTGAAGGAAGAGCACTTAACGCCTTTAACACACAGAACTGGACTTGTTTAGGAGATTCACTTGTAGTTTGTCACTTTGAAGAGAAGATATATGGAACGTCTGTAGCACAGGTACATGCAGACTGGATTAACGCTGTTACTGGATGGAACACTACTTTTGAAGAAGTTAAATTAATGGCTGAGAGATTTTACACTTTAGAGAGACTATTCACAATTAGAGAGTCTGGAAAAGCTAGAGAAGCTGACACACTACCATGGAGAGCCATGAATGAACCAATTCCAACAGGAACTTCTAAGGGAATGTACACTCCAAAGAAAGAGCTTGATGCAATGCTTGATGAATACTATGAACTCAGAGGCTGGGACAAAAAAGGAGTTCCAACAAAGGCAACATTAAAGAGACTTGGTCTAGAAGAGTACTCTTAAATTATATATTTTTATTTATTCTATTTTACAAGTTTTAAACTAGTCTATTTTTAAGGCCATTTTTATTCTAATCAATAAACCTTATATATAGGTGTTGGATTGGTTAGGAAAGGTTCATATAGAAAGGACAAAAATTAATCATTTTTTCAGAGTTCTTCTATCCTCCTCCTTCTCGGAGGTGTTTTTTTGAGTGAATTTGACATTATAATTAAAAATGCTAAGATAAATGAGAATACTATTTCTGATATTGGAATTCGGAATGGCGCAATTGAAAAATTAGGAAAACTTGAGAATGGTCTCAAGACTATTGATGCAGAGGGTAGGTTTGTCCTTAATGGATTTGTGAACTCTCATTGTCATCTAGATAAATCCAATCTCTTGGATAAAATGGGCGAAGGCCAGTTCGGTAAGTCCCTTGAAGAAAATAGAAGACTTCTAAAAGAATTAAAGAGTACATATTCTAAAAAAGATATCGAGGCCAGAGCATCTATTGCAATTGAAAAAATGTTGGCTAAAGGAGTTACTGCAATAAGGACGCAAGTCGATGTAGACCCAACATGTGGGCTTGTTCCAATTGAATCCCTTCTTCAAGTAAAGAAAAAATATGAAGGTAGAGTTTCAATTGAAATATCTGCTTTTCCCCAAGAGGGAGTGGTCGGTGACGAAAAGAATGAACTTATGGAAAAGGCTATTGAGAAAGGTGCAAATGTTGTTGGCGGTCTTCCATTAGTGGAAGATAAAACAAATCAAAAAAAACACCTAAATCTAATTTTTGAAATAGCAAAAAAATACGGTAAATCACTGGACATCCAAGTTGATGAATCAAATGATCCAAGAACTTCTATACTGCCCGAGTTAATTAAGAAAACATCTGAAGAAAAATTTTTCAATCGAGTGAATGTAACACATGCGATATCACTTTCAAGATTCCCTACACAAAAAGCATTAGGATACATAGATGAAATGGCTAGACTCGGGATGAGTGTAATAGTCACGCCTAGCGCCAATATGATAACGAGATTTGTTGAAGAAAGTGATGTATGGATGAGGCCTTCAAATAGCATTACAAGAGTTACAGAGCTTTGCGATAAAGGCATACATGTATCACTTGGAACAGATAATATAAGAGATATATTTTACCCGTTTGGAAATTGTAGTATTATAAGAGAACTCCATATGTTGATCTCTGCTACAAGGATGACAAGCAAAGACCATATTGACAAAGCATTTGAGATGGCAACTATAAACGGGGCAAAACTTCTTGGCCTTAACTATGGAATAGAACCTGGAAAAGATGCAGATCTAATAATTACTAACTCATTCTCTAAGATTGATATTCTAAATAACGATGAAATAGTGCCGTGCACTATAAAAAATGGAAAGATACAGTATATAGACAAATCTATCTTAAGGGGGGATAATTAATGGTAGAAATTAATCAACTAGTTAAAGAATCAATAGATCTCCATTACCATATAGGGCCAGACATACTTCCTAGAAGAGATACAGTTGAAACTCTTGTTGTATCTGAGAGGGGCAAAATAAAAGGAATTGCTTTAAAGTCACATGCATTTCCAACAATCTCCACTATCAACACTATAAAGAAAAGAGAGGACGATCCGCTCCTGATTGGTTCAATCACTTTAAACTATTTCATGGGAGGATTCAATCCAAGTGCAATATACGCTTCAGCAACAATGTCTAAAGGATCTCATTTGATTGTATGGTTTCCAACAATTCATGCGGAAAATCATCTCGTAAAAAATCATAGCGAGTATGAGATCCCACCGGACTGGGTGAAAGATCCAGCCTTCAAACCACGATTAAAATCGGAACTTAAAGCAATAAAAGTCACTGACTGGAACAATAAACTATTTGATAAATGTAATAGAGTTCTAAAAACAATTAGGGACACAGGGTCAATATTAGCAACTGGGCACCTATCCTGGCAAGAAAGTTATGTCCTAGCAAATGAATCTTTAAAAATGGGTATAAAAACAATAATTACCCATCCTATGCAAAGAGACATTGCAATGCCAATTGATAAACAAAAAGAGCTTGCAAAGAAGGGCGCATTCATTGAACATTGCTATATTATGTGGCTTGATAGGGACCACCCTGAAGACTATCCTCTAGAAACTATTAAGCGAGATATGGAAGAAGTTGGGTATGAAAAATGCATAATAACAACTGATGCCGGCCAAATAAGAAATCCATCACCAAGTACATCTTTGGAAGAATATATGAATCTCTTAAATGGAGTAGGCGTGTCGAAAGAGGATCTCGAAACAATGGCAGTTGATAATCCAAGAAGAATACTCGGAGTGGATTGGCAATGTTAGATATTTCCTCTAAAATTTCAGGAGTAAAATTTGATGGGTGTATATACAATGCTTCGGGGCCACTTGATGCTACCTTAGACGAGTTAAATAAAATAGGAGATTCAAAAGCTTGCGGAATATTGATGAAATCTTGCACTATTCTTCCCAGAGAAGGTAATCCAGAACCAAGATACAAAGATGTAGAGGGAGGATCCATAAATTCGATGGGATTACCAAATATGGGGTACAAATACTATCTTGACATATTATCTTCTTTGAAGTCATTCAATAAACCTATAATTGCAAGTATAGCCGGTCAGACTCTGGAAGAGTATAAGCAAATGATACAAGCATTCAACAATTCAAAAGTAGATATCTTAGAAATAAATCTATCTTGCCCTAATATTGTAGGAAAACCTCAGATTGGGTATGACTTTGAATTATCAGAAGAGATAATCAAGATGTGTAATGAGGTTTCTAATAAACCTTGGGGATTAAAACTACCACCTTATTTTGACTTTGTTCACTTTGAGCAGATGGCATCAATTATAAATAGATCAAAGCCTGATTTTATCGTCTGTATAAATTCAATTGGGAACGCCTTATTCGTAGACTGGCAGAGTGAGCAAGTAGTAATTAAACCGAAAGGTGGATTTGGAGGGCTTGGCGGGGAGTATATCAAACCAACGGCACTTGCAAATGTAAGAAAATTCTATGAACTTCTTAATAAAGAAATAAAAATAGTTGGGGTAGGTGGAATTTACAATGGTATTGATGCATTTGAATTCATACTTTCTGGTGCGTCTTTACTACAACTTGGAACATCTTTTATCCAAGAAGGACATGGTATTTTTGGAAGAATATCCGATGAATTAAAATCTATAATGAATAAAAAAGGATATTCCAAATTAGATGATTTCAAGGGAAAATTAAAGGTGATTAATTGAAAGACCTTTATGAAATAATGATTTCCTCAGGAGCACTAGTTATTGATACAAAAAAATATTTTACTTTTTCATCAGGAATTAAAAGCCCTATATATTGTGATACAAGAAAACTTATTTCTTATCCAGAGTACAGAAAAAAAATCTTACTTTCATTAATTGAAAAAACTAATCAAATTGGAAATATTGATTGTATCGCCGGTGTAGCAACTGGTGGGATTTCTTGGGGGGCATGGTTAGCCGATAGACTAGATTTGCCATTTTGTTATGTCAGATCAGAAAAAAAATCTCACGGCGCTAAAAAATCAGTTGAAGGAGTAATTGATGTCGATAGCAATATTTTACTTGTAGAAGACGTTGTCACCACAGGAAAATCTTTAGGGCAAGCTGTTATGCAGATTAAAGAAATTAATAGGAGTAATATCTCTTCAATATGCTTGTTCTCATATGAATTTAGAGAATCAAAAGAACTCCTCTCTGGCCTTAAAATTAAGCTTTACCCAATAATGGATCTAAAGAGTCTATTAAATCAAATAACAGACGAAACTCAAAGAAAGGATATAGAAAAATGGAGTAAAGATCCTTGGGGATGGAAAAATGAAAATTGACAATGAAGAAGTAAAAAAGAAAATTTGTTTGGCCCTAGATTTAGACTCTATTGAAAAAATTAGAGAAATTATTTTTCAGACATCTGAATATGTTGGAACTTATAAGATAGGTAAAGAACTTTTCATCTCACAAGGTATTGATGCAATAAAAGAAGTTCAGAAATATAACAAAGATGTTTTTTTAGATCTGAAGCTTCACGATATTCCTAATACTGTTGAAGGTGCATCCAGAGTTATTGTAAAGCATGGCATCAAATTTTTTACAATTCATTCTTTAGGGGGGCATGAAATGATTAGAGCATCTAGAAGGGGTGTAGAAAATGGAGTAAAATTATATGAGAATAAAGCCCCAATAATTCTTGGAGTTACTGTTCTTACAAGTTTTAATGATTCAAATCTGAAAGATATATTAATAACCAAAAATATAAATGATGTCACTCTTCATTTGGCTAAAATTTCATTGGATAATGGGTGTGCAGGAATCGTATGCTCAGCAAAAGATCTTCCATTTTTAAGGCCAAACTTAGAATCTGATACATTCTATGCAACACCTGGAATTAATGTTGGCCCTAAATATAATTTAGATCAGAAAAGAATAGCTTCTCCTTATGAAGCGATTTCAAATGGCTCTTCTCTTATAATTGTAGGGAGGAGTATCATCGGTTCTGATAAAAGAGAAGAGGCATTAAAAATTCTTTTTAATGAAGTCAAAGAAGGATTAAAGTCTAACTAAGTTATATTTTATTATTCAAAATTTAAACAGAAAACTTTATATATAATCCAATAATTATATGTTTAAAAAATATACTCTTTATAACAATAAAAACTGATGCATATGCAATGTAAAGGAGATTAATCATGAAAGAAAGAAATACTTTAGCTTTGTTGATTATACTATTTATAGGATTTTATTTCATGCCTACCGATAGTAACTTGTTTAAAGAATCTTTGTCTAGCGCAGTTTTTTTATTGCATGATTATGCAAGAAAACATGTTTTAACATGCTTAGTTCCTGCAATGTTCATTGCGGGTGCTATAAGTATATTTGTTAAAAAAGATGTTATCTTAAAATATCTTGGAAGTGAAAGCAACATCTTATTATCTTATGCTATTGCATCAGTTTCTGGTTCTATACTTGCAGTATGTTCTTGTACTATATTGCCATTATTTGCATCCATCAGAAAAAGGGGGGCTGGACTAGGCCCTGCAACAACATTCTTATTTTCAGGTCCAGCAATAAATATCGCTGCTATATTTCTGACTTTTAGTGTCCTTGGGTATGAAATTGGATTAGCACGAGTTATTTCTGCTGTGGCTCTTTCTATTTTAGTCGGTATCACAATGGAGCTCATTTTTAGAGAAAGATCTGAAGGAGGTAAGCTCTACCTTGAAGAAAGTAAAATAGTACCTATCAGTTCTCAGATTCTAGCTCTGTTTTTTATATCCTTAGTATCTATACTCGTGGTAAACGGATTAACAATAGCACAAACCCCAAAATATGTTGTAATGGGAGTATTAACGATTGTTGTGGCAGGTATAGCAATTCTAAAGTTCTCTAGAGATACGTCTAAAGAGTGGCTCAACGAAACATGGAAATTTGCTAAAATGTTAATACCACTTTTGTTTATAGGTGTCTTTATTGCAGGATTTATAATGCCACTTTTACCTCAACAATTGATTGAGCAAATAGCGGGTAAGAATACGATCTCTGGAAATCTGATATCTTCAATATTTGGTGCTTTTATGTATTTTTCAACTTTAACTGAAATACCAATAATGCAGGCACTTATAGCTAAAGGAATGGCAAACGGGCCTGCTTTAGCACTCTTACTTTCAGGGCCGAGTTTGAGTTTACCTAGTATGCTAGTTATCCGGAGAGTAATGGGAAACAAAAGAACAGTTGTTTATGTGGGCCTAGTTATAATCTACTCAACAATTGCCGGATTGGTATTTGGAAGTTTATTTTAATATATTAATATTTTTACAGAAGAATTCTATTATCCAATCTTTTATTTCTTCTCTAGTTTTTCTGAATGCATTGAGTTTATCTCCATAACTTCCTTCAGTAGAAGAAGGATCATTAAAACTCTTATGGCCATACTCTTTCGCTCCAGGTAAAAAGGGGCACGTTTCTTTGGCATTGTCACATACTGTGATAACATAATCAAAGGTATAATCCTTAAATTCTAACATACTTTTAGAATAATGATTCGTGATATCTATCCCTATTTCGCTTAGAACTTCTATAGAGAAGTGATTGACTTTAGTTGGGGCAGAGCCCGCACTATACGCCTCATATTTATCTCCACAAAAATAATTTAGTAATCCTTCTGCAATTTGAGATCTCGCAGAGTTATGCGTACAAACAAACAATACTCTCTTTTTCATAAAATTAAAAATTAATTTATTTTTTACAATCGCAATTGACGTTGCCTCTTATTATCTCTTTCCAATCGCCTATCACATCATGTGTCCAGCAATCGTCAGCTCCTGCAGCTTCTCTCATTACTAAGGCAAAAATGTAGCTAAGTTCCTTTACTGTAGCACCAGCTTCAAGGGCTCCTTTGAAATG
>Ga0209606_1000422_pt1 | contig 64225 bp, 41 predicted proteins | sample AD_UKC057_MetaG_FD_184412 | JGI IMG/M metagenome (GOLD analysis project Ga0209606, IMG submission 184412) | Active sludge microbial communities of municipal wastewater-treating anaerobic digesters from USA - AD_UKC057_MetaG (SPAdes) (version 2) | ecosystem: Engineered > Bioreactor > Anaerobic >... | reverse complement strand
TAATTCGTAATCGAGGCTAGAGACTCGAGGCTAGAGGCTCGCTCCCGTCCCGATCGTTCGTGCTCGTAATCGTGATCGTAATTCGTAATCGAGGCTAGAGACTCGAGGCTAGAGGCTCGCTCCCGTCCCGATCGTTCGTGCTCGTAATCGTGATCGTAATTCGTAATCGAGGCTAGAGGCTCGAGGCTAGAGGCTCGTTCCCGTCCCGATCGTTCGTGCTCGTAATCGTGATCGTAATCGTCATCGAGCTGTTTGAAGATTTAAAGGTTTGAAGGTTAGAACGTTCGCAGGTTCACAAGTTCCAGGTTCACAGGTTACAAGCCTCAATCTTTAACCAATTCCGAACCTTCAAACCTTCTATCCTTAAAACTTTCAAACTCTTAAAACCGAAAACGGCCGGCACCCGCCGACCGTTCTCTTTCCATTGACCAAAAAAAGTCTTCTTTGCGCCTTCGCGCCTTCGCGTGCCCTTATCCCCCTCGCCTTTCCATTGACAAAAAAATGATCTTCTTTGCGTCTTCGCGCCTCTGCGTGCCTTTCACTCCCCGTCCGCCGACGTCGTCACCACCACCACCCTCTCCTGCAGCGGCAATTCGATGGTGAGCGTCCGCGCCACCTGCCCGAGCCGCCCTTCCGCCGCCGCCAGCGCGACGAGGTACGCGCCGCCGGCGCGCGCCAGCAGCGACTGCCCCCAGAACGGCGTCGCGTCGGCCAGCGCCGCCTCGACCGCCTTCACGCCGTCGCCGTCGGGGGCGGCCAGCGCCGCCTCCAGCCGCGCGAAGCCCCGGCGCAGGCGCCGCCACGCCTGGGCGATCCCTGAATAGTCGCCAGCCGCGGCCGTGGCGCCGTGGTAGCGGATCTGCCCGGCGAAGGTGTGAAACTCGCCGAAGAGCGGGTCCCGCCCCCCGCCGCCCCCCTCGCGGAGAGCCAGGTGCTTCCCCCCCGGCGCCGCCGCCACGTGGCGGCGGGCCGCCGCGGCGTATGCCCGGAGCGGCTCCCGGCTCCGGCGCAGGTACTCGCGCCAGAGGGGCGCGTAGAGCGCCTCGCGTCGGTCCGGCTCGCGGCGCGCCGCGTACCGCTCCAGGCGCGGCATGGCCCGGGCCAGCGCCCGCGCCGCCGCCGCGTCCCCGCCGTCGGCCAATTGCGGCAGCAGCGCCCGGAGCGCCGCGTCGTCCAGCTCCAGCGCCACGCCCAGCGTCGCCGGCTCCCGCGCAGCCAGCTCCGGCGCGAGCGACGCGGCCACCTCCGCCGCGCCCGCCGGGGTGACGGCCCCCCAGACCATGGCCAGGTCCAGCGCCTCGGCCAGCTCCGCGCGCGCGAGCTTGCGCTCCCCCCACTCCCATTGCAGGCGCAGGCCGAGGCGGAACTCGTCCGCCGCCGGCCGGTCCGCCGCGGCGAACTCCGGCATCTCGGCCCACAGGTCCGCCGTCCACGCCGCCGTCCGCCGTCCCCACTGCGCCTCGTAGCGCCGCCGGGACGACAGCGCCACCCGCTCCCGCCCCGCCCCGTCGCGCTGGACCACGTGGCGGCGCTCCGCCACGTCGCGCCCGGCCGCCGCCCACGGACCCAGCGCCACCGCGAGCCCCCAGGCGCGCCGCCTGAGCCGGACGTCCTCGCGCAGAAACCGCTCCAGCGCGGCCCGATCCGGGTGCGCGCGCGCCGTTTCCAGCATCGGCGCCAGGTCCAGCCGCACCAGCGCCGGATGGCAGGCGAGGAAGTCCGCATCGTCCAGCACCGCCTGGACGAGCACCGTCCCGGCTCCAAGGCGCAGGTACTCGTAGCGGAAGCCGGCGGCCGCCTGCGTCTCGGCCGCCGCCGCCACCGCCGCCTCCACCCGGCCGCGGAGCGCCGTCCAGCGCCGGGCCACGCCGCCCAGCGTCCGGAACGTCCGGCCGAGGCGCACCCGCTCCAGCACCTGTTCCAGGAGCGCCCGCTCCGCCTCGCCCAGCTCCTCGAGCGACGCCCGCCGCAGCACCCGCTCGATGCGCCCCACCGGCCCGCCGCACACCGCCGCCCAGGCGCTCGCGGCCGCGGCAGCCAGGTCCGCCCCGCCGTCGAGGGTCACCCGGAGCGCCAGCGGCGCCCCCGCCGCCGTCCCCCGGGCCTCGACCTTCTGCACCGCCACGCGCACCCGCCCCGGCTCCGGCCGGGTGAAGACCACCCCGAAGTCGTCGCCCAGCGTCACGGCGAAATCCGCCGCGGCTCCGGTCGAGGCGTGCGCCGCCAGCAGCCGCTCCGGCGGCAGGAGCCGGGCCACGGCCCCCAAAGCCGCCTCCCAGAGTGCCGTCCACCCCACGGTGAGGCGCACCGTCAGCTCCCCCCGCACCCGCCACGCAAGCGCGTCGCGGGGCCCGAGGGCCAGCACGTCGCCGGCGCGCAGGGCCAGGCGCGGCGCCGCCAGGTCCGCCCGCACCGCCGCCCGGGCGTTCTCCGCCCGGCCGTGGCCGCGGTAATCGGCGAGCACCGTCTCGGGCCCGGCCTCAAACGCCAGCCCCCTGGCCGCGCCCTGTGCCTTCGGCCGCGCGGCGATGCGGTACTTGAGCCAGGCCGCGTCGGCGGCGAGGGTCAGCTGCGGGGCCGTCGCCGCCTCCCCGGGCGCAGCCGGCTCGGCGGCGGGGACGCCCAGCACGCCGTCCTCATCCACGTCGTCGAGGGCGTTGAACGCCTCGATCCGCACCTCGCCGGCGGCCCCGAACGTGGCCGATGCGTCGCCGGCGTCCACGGACCAGGCGCCCGACGGACGGGCCGCCGCCAGCTCCAGCGGCAGCGCCGCGTCGCCCAGCGGCAGGTCCGGTATCCCCGCCAGCACCGCCGCCCAGTCCACCGCTTTGGCCTTCACCGATCCACCCGCCCGCTTCGATTGGGTCATTGTCTGTTCCCTCCCCATGGGATTCGGACATCGGACATCGGACATCGGATATCGGATTTCGTGCTTGTGCTCGTAATCGTAATCGGGCTGTTTGAATGTTTCAAGGTTTAAAGGTTTGAAGGTTCTTTATCAAGAGTTGATAGTTGATGGTTGAGGGTTCGTGCTCGTAATTCGTAATCGTCATCGTAATCGTCATCGAGGCTCCCGAGACTCGTTCCCAACGATCAACCATCAACTATCAACCATCAACCGTCCCCGAACCTGCGAACCTGGAACCCCTGAAACGGAAACGGCCGGCTCCGCGCCGACCGCTTCTTTCATCTTCTTCTTTCTGTTTACCGTTTACTTTTTACTGTTCACTATCCCAGCGTCCTGGCGCGCCTGTCTTTCCCCTCCGCGCGCTCACTCCTCACTCCTCACCCCTCACTCCTCACCCTGGTACGCCCGGTACACCGTGCGGATCCCCTCCGCCAGCGGGATCGCCGGCGCCCAGCCCAGCGCCCGGAGCCGCGACACATCCAGCAGTTTGCGCGGCGTGCCGTCGGGCTTGGACGCGTCGTACCGGATCGCCCCGGCGAAGCCCACGATCCCCCGCACTGTCTCCGCCAGCTCGGCGATGGTGCCGTCCTCGCCGCTGCCGACGTTGATGAAGTCCCCCACTGCCTCCGCCGACGCGGTCTCCGCCAGGTGCACCGCCGCCGCGGCCAGGTCGTTCACGTGGAGGAACTCCCGCCGCGGCGTCCCCGTGCCCCACAGCGTCACCGCCTCCGCCGCGACGCCGTGCCCGGCGCAGGCCGCGGCGATCGCCGCCAGAGGCAGCTCCGCCGGCGCCGCCGGCAGGCGGCAGCCCGCCGCCAGGGGCCGCCGCGCCAGATCCCGCCGCAGCCCGTCCAGGTCCCCGGCGGCCAGCAGCTTGGCCAGGTGGAACTTGCGCACCAGCGCCGGCAGGACGTGGGACTGCACCAGGTCGTACGTGTCGTTCGGCCCGTACAGGTTGGTGGGCATGAGCGAGTAGAAGTCGCAGCCGTACTGGGCGCGGTAATGGGCGCAGAGCTTGAGCGCCGCGATCTTGGCCACCGCGTACGCCTCGTTGGTGGGCTCCAGCGGCCCGGTGAGCAGGTGCTCCTCGCGCAGGGGCTGGGGCGCGTGCTTCGGGTAGATGCACGACGAGCCGAAGTTCACCAGCCGCTTCACGCCGCTCCGGCGGGCGGCCTCGATCACGTGGGCGGCGATGAGCAGGTTATCGTACAGGAACTCGGCCGGGCGGGTGGAGTTGGCCACGATGCCGCCCACGGTGGCCGCGGCGAGGAACACAACGGCGGGCCGCTCGGCGGCGAACAGCGCCTCCACGTCCGCCTGGCGGCGCAGGTCCAGCTCGGCCAGCGTCCGCCCCACGATCCGGCGGTAGCCGCGCGCCTCGAGGCGCCGGACCAGCGCCGAACCCACCATTCCCGTGTGCCCGGCGACGTAGATCTTGGTTTCGGGATTCATGGCAGCTCCTGGCAGAGTGAGGAGTTAGGAGTGAGGAGTGAGGAGTGAAGAGTGAGGGGGGAGGGGTGAGGAGAAAAAGATGGCAGAAAAATACAAAAAAAGCCGAACAGCGGGGAGGGATGATCGTTTGTATGGGTAGAAGTCACTGACAGGGAGGATGGAACGTGGACAAACCGCACCGACGGCTGGCGGCGTGGCGACAAGGCATGACCCTGGTCCGGGAAGTCTACGCGGCCACGGCCGGATTTCCCGCCGCGGAGCGCTTCGGCCTCACGAGCCAGGCCCGCCGCGCGGCGGTCTCCGTCGTGGCCAACCTGGCCGAAGGGGCGGCGCGGCAAAGCCCGCGGGACTACCTTCGATTTCTGAAAGTGTCCGCCGGTTCCGCCAGCGAATTGGACACGCTCCTGGAGATCAGCCGGCAGGCAGGGTTCCTGGATCACGCACTCTGGGCGACGCTGGACACCCGCCTGGCCGAGGTGGACCGCCTGCTCTTCGGCCTCCGGCGCCACCTCCGCCGCCAGCTTCCCTCCCCCAACTCCTAACTCCTCACTCCTCACCACTCACTCCTCACTATTCCCTACTCGCTCCCGACTTTCACGGAATACCCGCCGGCCAGCAGATGCCGCTCCCGCAGCGCCTCGGCCAAGTCCGCCCGGGCCATCTCTTGGACCAGCTCGGAGAAAGTCACGGTGGGGGTCCAGCCGAGCTCGGCCCGGGCGCGCGCGGCGTCGCCGCACAGGTGCTCCACCTCGGTGGGACGGTAGTAGGCTGGGTCCACCGCCACCACGACGTCCCCCGGCTGCACCGCCAATTCCAGTTCGCCGTTTCGCCGGCTCGCCGTTTCATCGGTTCCCTCATTCCACGGCAAGGCCTCCTGGAAACGAGAACTGTCCACCGCGGCAACGACTCCCTGCTCGTCGCGCCCGCCCCTGCGCCACTCGAGATCGACGCCCAGCTCGGCGAACGCCGCCGCGGCGAACTCCCGCACGCTCCGGCTAACCCCGGTGGCGATGACGTAGTCGGCGGGCGCCGGCGCCTGGAGCATGCGCCACATGGCGTCGACGTAGTCGCGGGCGTGGCCCCAGTCGCGCCGGGCGTCGAGGTTCCCCAGCAGCAACCGGCGCTGCAGCCCCAGGGCGATGCGGCCGGCGGCGCGGGTGATCTTGCGCGACACGAACGTCTCGCCACGCCGCGGGCTCTCGTGGTTGAAGAGGATCCCCGAGCAGGCGAAGATCCCGTACGCCTCGCGGTAGTTCACCGTGACCCAGTGGGCGTAGAGCTTGGCCGCGCCGTACGGCGAGCGCGGGTAGAACGGTGTGGTCTCGCGCTGGGGCACCTCCCCGATCCCGCCGAACATCTCGCTCGTGGACGCCTGGTAGAACCGCACCTGCCCGGCCAGCCCCAGCAGCCGCACCGCCTCCAGGAGCCGGAGCGTCCCCAGCCCGTCGGCGTTGCCCGTGTACTCGGCGGTCTCGAACGAGACCTTGACGTGGCTCTGCGCCGCCAGGTTGTAGATCTCGTCGGGTTGCACCTCCTGAACCAGCCGCGCCAGGTTGGCCGTGTCGGTCATGTCGCCGTAGTGCAGGTAGAAGCGGGTGGCCTCCAGGCGCGGGTCGTGGTACAGGTGATCCACCCGGTCGGTGTTCAGCGACGACGCCCGCCGCTTGACCCCGTGCACCTCGTAGCCTTCCTCGAGCAGCAGCTCCGCCAGGTACGACCCGTCCTGCCCCGTCACGCCCGTGATCATCGCCCGTTTCATGGGGACACCTCTTGCGAAGATACGCACAGCTTACCGAGGGGGGAGGGAGAAGGGAAGGGAAAAGTGAGGGGTGTGAGGAGTGAGGAGTGAGGAGTAAGGAGTAAGGAGTGAGGAGTGAGGAGTGATGGGATGCCCCCATTTTCTGGACAGTCTAAATGTTAGGCCGACCTAGGTCGGCCCCCGCGATTTGGACACGCGGCATGTTAGGGTCCTGCGTTTGAAAGATCGACTCCTGCCAGACGGCCTCCGGCGTTCGGTAATCCAACGCCATGTGGGGCCGCTGTTCATTATAAACCAATGTCCATAGACTGACGGCCATTCGCGCTTCAACGATGTCCTCGAACAACTCCCGGCTCAGACACTCCCGCCGCAGCGTGCGATGAAAGCTCTCCACGTGCCCGTTGTCGAACGGCTGCCCCGGCGGGATCTCTTCCTGCTTCACCCGCCACTGGGCCAGCACCCGCTGCACCACCCGGGAGCGGAACTCGGGGCCGCCGTCGCGGCGGATCACCGCCGGCACGCCCTCGCGCCGGAACAGCGCCGCCAGGTGCGCCGCCACCGCCGCGCCCGGTACGCTCGTATCCACCAGCGGCTCCAGCGCCCGCCGCGAGTACACGTCCAGCACGTTCAGGATCCGGAACGCCCGGCCCGTCGTCAGCCGGTCCTGGATGAAGTCCATCGTCCACACTTCGCCCGCCCGTTGCGGCACCACCGCCTCGAACGGCTGGCGGGGGCGCCGGAAGCGCTGGCGGCTCCGGAGCGGCGGCTGCCCCAGGTCGTGCCCGCGCCAGTACCGGTGGAACCGCTTGGCATTGATCACATGCCCGGCCTGCCGCAGCTCGTGCAGCACCTTCCGGTAGCCCCACGCCGGATGCTGCTGCGCCAACGCCTGCATCGGCGCCAACCAGACCGGCACCGCCACCGGCCGCGGCCGGTAGTACACGCTCGAGCGCGCCACCGCCAGACGCCGGCAAGCCGTCACCACGGGCACCCCATACTGCTGCAGCTCCCGCGCCATCATCCGCTGCTCCCGCCGCGTCAGTAGTTTTTTTTAACGATCTCCGTCAACGCGTGCAACTCCAACGATAAGGTAAATATTCTTTCGCACATTTTCGAGAAGGAGTAGTCCTCCAATCTGAACGGAAGGTAAACTTCCGGTGCGACTAACACAACCAGAAAGGAGGACTACGGATGAAGTCTAACAAAGAACGGGCAGCGAAGAAAGCACTGCGGATGGGTGAGGTGGTGCGAATCGACACGGCGGAGATCCAGCAGCATGTGGACCAGGTGGTGCGGGACACGGTGGAAGAGACGCTGAACGGGCTGCTGGAGGCGGAGGCGGACCGGCTGTGCCGGGCGGAGCGGTACGAGCGGACGGCGGAACGGGCCGACACCCGGGCCGGCCATTACCCGCGGACGCTGCAGACGCGGGTGGGGGCGGTGGAGCTGAAGATGCCGAAACTGCGGCGGCTGCCGTTCGAGACGGCGATCATCGAGCGGTACCGGCGGCGGGAGACGTCGGTGGAAGAGGCGCTGATGGAGATGTACCTGGCGGGGGTGAGCGTGCGGCGGGTGGAGGACATCAGCGAGGCGTTGTGGGGGACGCGGGTGAGCACCGGGACGGTGAGCAACCTGAACCAGCAGATGTACGAGCGGATCGAGGCCTGGCGGAACCGGCCGATCGCGGGCGCCTATCCGTACGTGTACCTGGACGGGATCTGGCTGAAGCGGAGCTGGGGCGGGGAGTACCAGAACGTGGCGGTGCTGGTGGCGATCGGGGTCAACGAAGCGGGCTACCGGGAGGTGCTGGGGGTGGCCGAGGGGCTGAAGGAGGATCACGCGAGCTGGCTGGGCTTCCTGCGGCACCTGAAGGCGCGGGGCCTGGCTGGGGTGCGGCTGGTGGTGTCGGACAAGTGCGTGGGGCTGCTGGAGGCGCTGGGCGAGTGCTATCCGGCGGCGTTGTGGCAGCGGTGCGTGGTGCACTTCTACCGCAACGTCATGGCGGTGGTGCCGCGGGGGAAGCTGGGGACGGTGACGGCGATGCTGCGGGCCATCCATGCCCAGGAGGACCGGGTGGCGGCGGCGGAGAAGAGTCAGGCGGTGGTGGCCAAGTTGAAGGAGCTGAAGCTGAGCCAGGCCGCCCAGATCGTGGCCGACGGAGCGGAGGAGACGTTGCGCTTCTATGCCTTCCCGCGGGAGCACTGGCGGTCGCTGCGGACGAACAATCCGCTGGAGCGGATCATGCGGGAAATCCGGCGCCGGACGCGGGTGGTGGGGTGTTTCCCGGACGGGCGCTCGGCGCTGATGCTGGTGGCGGCCCGGTTGCGGCATATCGCCGGGAGCCGGTGGGGCGAGCGGCGGTACCTGAAGGTAGAGCGGTTGGAGGAGCCGTCCGGTGTGGCGGCAGAAGGAGCGCAGGAGGCGTGACGGGCTGCCCAGGGCGATTCGCTACGCTCATCGCCCTGGGCAGCGGGTTGGAGGATACTTGAAGAAATGTGCGAAAGATTCTTGACGCTACTCTTCATGATGATGCTCCTGCCGCACCACCCTAACATTCTACACTGTCCAGTTTTTGGGGGCCGATCCAGTGAAGAGTCAGGAGTGAAGAGTGAGGAGTAAGGAGTGAGGGGTGAGCAGAGTTCATCGGTATCGGTGTCGGTGTCGGGATCGGTGTCGGGATCGGAATCGGTATCGCAGCTCAATCCTCAATCCTCAACATTCCCTGAACTTGCGAACCTTCAAACCTGGGAACCTTCGAACCTATAAAATGAAATCGGCCGGCACCCGCCGACCGCTTCTTTCATCTTCTTCTTGCTGTTTACTGTTTACTATTTACTGTTCACTATCCCACCGCCTCGGCGGTGAATCCCGACGCATTCTCTCCCGCACGACCCGCATCAGGAATCTCGGGTTCGACACGAAGTTCCGCCGCCACAGCCGCCGCGGCTGGCGCAGCAGGCGCGGCAGCCACTCCAGCCCCAGGCGCCGGAACGCCGGGTGGGAGCGTTTCACCCGACCGGTGTAGAAGTCGAACACCGCGCCCACGGCGGCGGCGAAGCGCACCGTCTCGAGCCGCGTCAGGTTGCGGTGGATCCACTTCTCCTGCTTCGGCGCCGTCATCCCCACCCAGAGGACGTCCGGCGCCGCCGCGTTCACCGCCGCCACCATGGCGGCGTCGTCTGCGGCCGTGAACTCATCGCGAAAGGGGGGCGAGTAGATTCCGGCCACGCGGACGCCGGGGAAGTCGGCGGCCATCTTCTCCCGGATCGCCGCCAGGTTCTCATCGGTGGACCCCAGGAAGAAGCACGACGTCCCGCCCCGGGCGCTCAGGGCCGCGTTCAAGGCCAGAAAGATGTCGCTGCCGGTGACGCGGGCGCGGATGCGCCCCCCCATGATCCGCGACGCCAGCACCATCCCCACCCCGTCGGGCACCAGCAGGTCCGCGGAGTGGAGCGCGACGGCGAACGCCGTGTCGTCCCGCGCCACCTCCAGCGAGTGCGGATTGGCGCACGCCAGCCACTGCAAACGGTTGACCGTAGTCATGATTCCGATATCTCTCTCAAAAAAAATAATAGATCTTTTTATCTGATCGACGCATTCCGTTAGATTCAGGACCGTCAGATCATAGCCCAGACACTCTTCCAGTTTGTTGCCTTTCATAATATATTACAAAAATTTATGTCCAATAGTTTATTTCACACTATATATTTTCTCTTTACAAACAATTATTTCTAATTATCAAGACTCATATTACTTCTTAAAGCATTCTCAGATATATATACGACATCTACTCTTCTTAGACGAGGTTCTGATGTTGGCCATTCGAGTTCTTGATTGTATATACCAAAAACATAATAGTTTCTCTCAATTAAAAATTGATTAATAATTTGGAATGGAACATGATAGTTATTTGTTGAGCTGATTCCTACCTCTGTTTGCACCAGATCGATCGATTGTGATTGAAGTAAATCGTCTGCTCCTTTGAGAACTTCAAGATCGTACCCTTCTGTGTCGATCTTCAAGATCTCAATTTTATTTATATTCATCTCTTGACAAAACTTACTAACTGTGGTCATTCTTACTTTTGCCTCCTCGCTGATTACTATGGCTAACTCAGGTTTCAAAGTCCAGTTTACCCGCCACCAGATAGACCATGACCATGAGATTGTTCAGGGTGCGATAGCCTCGCGCCTTGGCCTTGGCCGCCTGGATCAGGCTGTTGATACCTTCCAGCAAGCCGTTCGTCACCCGCGTTTGAAACCAGCGCAGGATGCCGTCCTGGTGCTCCCGAATCGTCCGCGCCACGTCAATGAGCGGCGCCAGCCGGCTGTGGGTGGCCCAGAAATACCACCGCTTCAGGTACGCGCCGGCCCATTCGGGCGGCTGGTCGTAGAAGTCCTGGAAACTTTCCCGGAGCCGCAACGCCCGCGCCGTTTTCAGGTTCAACCGTCGGTCCTCCAGGTCGGCCAGCCGGGCCCGTTGCCCAACGGTCAGGTGCCGCCGGTTTTTCAACCACAGGTAGCGCGTCCGCTTCAGTTCCGCCCGCTGGCCCTGCTCCGCCCGCCGGACCTGGTCCACCGCCTGGTTGAGCAGCCGGGTCACGTGAAATTTGTCGAAGGTGATCCGGGCCGCGGGCAGATGCTCCCGCACCCCCGCCTGAAAGGCCGGCGACATGTCGATGCAGACTTCCGCCACTTGGGACGCCGCTCCGCCATGGGCGGTCAGATCCTCGGCGAAGCTCGCCACCGTGTCGCCATCTTTGCCGGGCGCCACATGCACCACTTTCGCCCGGTCCAGATCCACGAACACGCTGATGTAGTGGTGACCCCGCCGGCTGGCCGTCTCGTCGATGCCCACCCGGCGCACTCCGGACAGGTCGGCTTGCGCCCGCGCCGCGCCCACGTAGTGGTGGACGATCCGCCACAGCCGCGTGTCGTGCTCGCCCACGATCCGGCTGGCCGCCCGCACCGGCATCTGCCGCACCAGCGTCATCACCAGCGCTTCGAACAACAGCGTGAAGCCGCTGCCCGGCCGCGCCCACGGCACCGCCACCGTCTTCACCCCGCACTGGGGGCACTCCGCCCGCGGCACCCGGGCATGCAGGTACGTCTCATGCTGGAAGAAGTTCAGATGCCGCCAGGTCCGCTCCTCGGTGTCGTACGCCGGGCAGCCTGCCTGCCCGCAGTCCGCACAGGTGAAGCTCCCGCCCTTGGCGAAGTCGATATACAGGTCCAGCCGCTGCTCGCTCACGCTGAACTGGCAGTCCTTCACCAGCCAGGGCGGCAGCAGCCCGAGCGCCAGTTGAAACAAATCCGTGTCTCGCATGATGGTTCCCTACGTGGTTTCTGGGTTAGCGGGGTAATCGTAGCCGGGGCTGTGGAATTGTGGGAATCCCGGAGTCCGCGCAGGGATTTCCATATTTCCACAGCCCATCTTGCCGCTCTATCGTAACCAGGAGTGCAGGACTTGTATAGCGTTACCCACACTAAAAAGCGAAGAGCCTTACTTTTTCTATGCATTTATCGATCACGTGCTCATTTGATGTAGTTTTATTTGATGAAAGTAGCGCAACTCGGCTGAGACTAGAATCTTTTTGAATTGATATAGGTACAATTGCCTGTATCGCTCCCATAGCCAGGTTCCAACAAAAGACTCGTGAATTTCCTCCATACTCACTCCTGAGTCCAGTATACGTGGCTGAAACTGGTTCAAAACAATGAATCTTTGCTTCAGGATATCCGTCAATAAAAATTTTTGTTGTTTGCCCAACATTTGCACCAACATCAAAAATCGTTAATGCACGAAATGCAGGCAAACTACGTTTCACATCTTGTAAAAATTCAAACCCATGAGGACAATTTTTTATTATTCTTACTTTAAATATCCGTTGTAGTAGTTTTATTAATGTTTTCATTTCAAAAATTCCCTGCCTTTAATCAAATTTAAAAAAAATGATTGCTCAGAGGTTTAATAGTATCATCCAATTTTTCTCCATAATTTACAAAAAAGATATTTTGGCCCCTCACAAATAAAACCCAAGAACCCTCCCATTCCTGGATAGATTTTTAACTCAAAAAATTTCAATTCTGGACAAAATTTAGAAGCTAATTTGATGAGGTCATTCCCCGTTTTTAATTTACAATGTGCATAGTTTCGACATGCAATCGAAAAAACACGATTGGCAACACCACGCCTTATTGAATGATTACGGCCAGAAATATATTTTTCAGAAAAATCAATAATTCTTTTATAAAACTCTTCCTCATCTTTGACAGATGCACATCGTCCTACGTCTGTCACACGTCCGGTTTGCTTATGACCACGAAAATACCCCAGTACGTCTGGAATAAAGGAAAATTTAGCACCAGAAATAGCCAATCTCAGGTGAAGTGATACATCGTCACCAAACTTTCCACTTTCATCAAATCCGCCAATTTTTTCCAACACACTCCGACGATGTAAAGGTGCATGTGTTTGAACATCATGACTCAATTCCAAAAAGAAATCCACCATGCTGCCTTTCCATCCTCGATCATTAATATTTGAAAAAGCCATAGGATTTAAATCGGAATCACAGTAAGCAATTTGTGCAACAACAACATCTAGTTCCGAGTTTTTCTTTAAGTGATGCAATTGAATTGATAGTTTTTTCGGATGAAGAGTATCATCATCATCAAGAAACTGTATATATTTCCCCTGTGATTGAGCCAAGCCCCTATTTCTAGCAACACATTGTCCTAGATGGTGTTGTTCAATCAAAAATATGAAGAAACAAGGTTCAGCCTCAAAAGAATTTATATAATCTTTAACAATGGAAAGGTTATTTGATGATGAACCGTCATCTATGATGATCACTTCCACTGGCCTGTGACTTTGTGCCCTAACTGATTCCAAAGCCTCGATTAAAAAGCAAGGACGATTATATGTTGGTATAATAACACTTACTAAATCTGTGGATTTATTCATGCTCATAACTCATTCACATAAAGATCTAAGCCAATTTTTTGTCTGGGTGTACGATGTTTATGAAATTAGTACTTCAGTTCAGATGTTAGGATAAAGTATTGAGAACTGACACGTTCTTATTCTTTATTTTATTTGATTTATGCATGATTAACTATACTTCTGAAATGCTTCAAAACTCAAACTGATTGATAGATATTAAACGCGTTTTATTTCAAATGATAACGACCTCATTCTTTCGATACTAAATAATGACCGATTTGTATATCTGAGACATTTTCTCGGCCTTGCTATCCCAAGAAAATAACTTAACACGCTTTTGAGCTGCTTCCGATAACCGTTTGAGTTCACTACGATCTTGATACAATCTGTGAATCTCTCGTGCAAATGCTTGGGTTACCAATTTGAGGTTTGTTATAGGTATTTTAATTCCGCATTCGGAGTCGATAACATCGGCTTGCCCACAATGATCCAGACAAATCACTGGAACACCAAGTGAGAGCGCTTCCATTACCACAGTCGGAGTGCTCTCATGTAAACTAGGAAATGCAAAAAGATCTGATTGAGCAATAATATTTAGAGCTCTTGGCCTCTCAATCCAACCATGCCATGAAATTTTGTCTGATAATTCCAAGCTCTCCGCTATTTTTTTCCATTTCAAAGAAAGCGGACCATCTCCAATTACATCTAAATGGAAATGGATTTTATCTCTTATTAGTTTTAACGCATGGAGTAGAATAGGCAATGCCTTGCGTGAAATATGCAGCCCACTCCAAGATATTCTAAAAGCAGAATCACTTTTATGGGTGATAGTTATGGAAGTTGCAAATTTTTCAGAGAAAGGCCCATTATCGTTAATCATTATACTCTCTCTTTTCAGTTTATCCATGAATGCTTTTTGAGTGTCTCCTGTTGAGGTCACAAAGCCTTTTGCTCGCCTGAGGGCAATTTTTACCCGAGGATGAAATCTGATCTGAAGATTGTTGATGCTTACTTTCGCCAGATGATAGCAAAACTCCTTGACACCCAAAATTTTAGCAAATCTAAGTGGCACATTAGCAGTTCCACCAACCGGCCCCCATACAAAAGGTAAGTCCAGTTTCCAGAGGTAACCAGGTTCTCTATAACCCGACATATTGAGTTGATGAGCTATATCAAAGTCATTCTTTTCAACAAGGCCTCTTGCAACATCTAAAGCCTCTTTGTGCCAAAGCCGATAAAGTCGATAATAATACAAAGGCCAAACACGCTCTAACCAGGGTCCATTTGGGCGGGGTATGAAGAAAAAATTAATTCTATCTCGTAAAGTTGGAACACGGTTCATCTCTCTTTGAATGGCTTCACGATTTCCCTCTCTTTCTCCCGTAATAACCCAAAGATCGTGATATTTAGATAGAGCTAAGATCCACCCCCACCCAATGCCGGGTTCAGAACCTTTGTCCGGATGAACGGCAGCTGCCACCATCAAGACTTTCAATCTACGAGATTGATAATTTGAATTTTCTGTGATCATTAACAGTAGATTAGGGAGTGTTTTATATATTTAACTGATGTAACATTTGTGCGAAGCTTTTGTAATAGGTTTCAGCTGAATACGCCTCCGATGAACAGGATAGAGCTGAATACGAAATCTTTCGCCTCAAATTTTCATTAAACCACAAAGTACGAATGGCTTCGGCAAAGCTCCCTGGATTGCCTGCCTCCACTAATAGTCCAGTGTGCCCGTCAGATACGAAGTTTGGGAATACACCAATTTTTGGTACAACAACCGGTTTCCCACGGACCATGGCTTCAGCGATGCTCATCCCAAACGTCTCAAAACATCTACTTGTAGAAACAATAATTTTAGCATTGCGATAAAATTTTTCCAATTCCTGACCATGTAAAAATCCTACTAAGTGAATATTTTTGGGTAAAATAGACGGAAGCGGATGGTTTCTGTTTTCACTTCCAGCCAAACGGAACTCAATCTCAGGACACATTTGAGCAACCTCAAGAAGAATGTCGATTCCTTTCTCATGACTCAATCTTCCCACATAACCAACGTATTCACCCTTAATTAAGTTTTTTTTATCGACCGCGCCTTCAGGAAATTTGACGATGTTTGGAATCACATAAATTTTTTGAGAGTTATAACCCGCATCAATCAAACGTTGCTTCAAGAAATCAGAGGCACAAAGAAATGCTGTCACGTTGTCTTGATAATACCTGCACATCCGTGCAATCCAATTCCGGACTGCATAGGCCATGCTTTTTAGGTGATTGCATTCACAATTTCTCAAGACACACCACCATTCATTTCCATTTAAACACCGTTCACAGATTTCCTTGCGCGTGAAATGTAGTCCATTCGGGCACATCAGCCGGTAGTTGGCTACACGCATGATGATGGGGATATTTCGTTCCTGAATTCTCGGCAAGACCGCTGGGGAAATGAGCGGATAGAGGTTTTGAACATAAATTAAATCAGGTTTTTTCAAATCAATAAAATCCAAGATGGAGCGAATCGCAAATGGATTATATACTCCTGCTAAGAAACCTTTTATGTTACCCCATGGATGATCAGCTAATTCAGTTGAACTTCGAGTGAAGATATCAACCGGGTGACCGCGAGATTTCAGCAAAGCAGCAGTATTATGGAACTCGACCTCTTCACCACTTATAGTTGCATAGTCATTATGTATCATTAAGATAGCGTGTTTTCGTGTCATGACCATTCGGGATGATTCGATTTTAGGTTCTAAGGAAATATATAGCAATCACAAGACTTATAGTACTCTCTTTAACCATCAGTCTTTAATGTTTACCTAATGATAAATAACAAGCTTTAAAGAGAGACTCTGCTGCTTTTTTGGGTGTAAATTCCTCATTGATTATTTTCGAAGCTTCCCCCATAAATGGAAGTCTTTCCTGATGAATCGTACACCAATCAAGTAGGGTTGATAATTGATCCGGATAGTATGGATCGAAAGTCCATCCGTTAATATTGTTCTTGACTAACTCAGGCCAGCATCCATTGTAAATTGAACATAGAACAGGCTTTCCACAGGACATGGCTTCGGGAACTACTAGGCTCCAGTTATCCTCCAATGTTGGCATAACAAGGATATCTGCGATAGAGTAGTAGAAACCGATATCTGAATATCGTACGCTCCCGAGAAGATGAACATCCTTTAATCCTCTTGCTTTAATCTTCTCCTCAATGTGTGAGTGTTCTGGTCCCTCTCCCACAATAATCAGTGAACCGTTAAGTTGATTCGATTTCTCTGTATAGATTTCCCAAGATCGTAATAGCTCTGATATTCCCTTCAGTCTTATTAGGCGCCCTATGAAAAGAAAAATAGGATGTTTGAGGGACAGTCCCGCTCGGAAGGCAGTTTTTTCTCCTTCATCAATCAATTGCACCCTTTTGGTAATATTTTCAGTATCCGCCGCCATGACTCCCGTCACTATTCTTTCTTCCGGAACATTCAGTACCTGAAGGCAGTATTCTTTTGAAAGAAAACCGTTGCAGCATATTACCTTTGCATACCTCGCGCACAGACGACGGTATCTCGTCCGCAGGAAACCTGCGTTTCGCTCCGTATGAGCGGTACGTTCATAAGTGATCACAAAAGGAATGTTTCTGCGGACAGCAGCTCTGAAAGCGGCAAGCCCCCACTGAAAAAATCCTTCCGAAATGATGACATCGGGACTAGATTCAACAATCGTCTTGATAAGTCGTGGCTGATAAGGAATCTGAAACCCTGTATTCGCGAATTCCCCCTTGCGCCAAGAAACGCAGAATAATTTTTCTCCCGGTAGGGCAATGAAACGACGGCCAAGGATTTCGTCCATCTGTCTACAGATGCTCTCCTTCATCCGCCGCTTGGAACAAATGATCGTCAGGCCATTATCGAGCATCAGATCGAGCTGACGATAAACGGGCATCCGATACTCTAGAAAGCATGGATTTACCCAAGTCACCTTTGTTGGGAAATGACCAAATGGGATGCTATATTCAGGCCGATTACTTTCAGAAGGCAGAACTTTCATTTACATTCATCAAAAACGCGTATTCATCTGAGATCGTTTAATAACTGTCGCTGTGGTGAAAAGGGTCATCATAAACAACATGTGGCAGATCCATCCCAGAGAGAGGAATGCCGTGAAAGACGATATTGACATGCTATTCAATAGCATTGCCCCAAATCCCGCAGCGAATAGATTGAAAACATATAATCGGCGAATCGTCCAGAGGCCCTGGATCAATTCTTTTAACATCATCAGGAACAACATCAAGCCCAGCAATCCCAGATTCGTCAAGGAACTCATAACCACGTTATGCATGTGCATCATACGGAGTCTTCCAGCTTGGATGTTGTACAAACGGGCCAGAAGTTCGCCCGTTCCAAATCCATAACCAATAAGAGGTCGTTCCTGTACTTTCTCTTCGAGCACCCACTGCCAAACTGGTACCCTGCCCGTAGCGCTTTGAATCTGATAGTCTGACTTCCCCCAGAAAATGTACTTCTCCAAATCGATCTTCCACAGTGTCAAGGCTACTAATACAAATATGAGTCCAAGGATTGCTATTGGTTTGTTCTTTTTCGCAAAGAGTAAAGCTATTCCTATTCCAACAAGCAGGCTCAGATATGAAGCTGCGGAAGTGGCCAGGATTACCGCTGCTATCAGTACATAGTAAATCCATCGCCATAATCCTTTGGAGATTCCCCAGCCGACAAAGACCATCGGAATGATAGCTCCTGGTACTAATGAATTATGGAGAGAATCAAGTGAAAACGCATACTGTAGTACCGAAATTTCACCGACGATTGCAACTACGAGTCCGACAGTCAATAATAATCGCAAGCTCATTCCTACAGAAGCACTCAAACGCATCGCGTCAACAATAATTATCAGGAAAATGAATGCTTCAAAACCACGATAAAGAGTGTAGTCTGGTCTATCGGACCATATACTGCTCAAAATAGCGATCAGGTAATAGAGAGTAAACCAGATTATAGGACGATGAAACAGGAGATTATTAAACGAACGCAAGGCGTGAAGATATCGTGCTAGCATGATCAGGCCGACACAGCCAGTAAAGATAATCTGGAGCCAAGCGGAGGTATCCACATCATACGCTGATTCAGCCGAACGCTGACGAGAAAGAAGCGCTTGTATTATTGGATATGATATTAACAACCAGTGAGGGAAGCTCAGTTGAGACAAGAATCTCTTGAAAGTAATCTTTTCAGTACGGATGTCCTCTTGGATTTTCGAGATTGGACTTTCCAGTGCTATATTTGCCAAATTCATCTTAAGTTGAAATTGTTATTTTCTTCGACGATCTCTATACCAATATTGAGCTCTGTTCCTCATTCGCACTAGAACGCACAAGGGCTTCCAGGTTAGAAATCCAAAAAGTAGTCCTAACCTCCAGAGTTTGCCAAATTTTCCTTCCAATGAATCCCTAAACTGGATCGCTGTCTTGAACCCGTCCCTATCCCGGCCACAGAACACAAAGGCAAAAATATACCAAGTCGCGACGCGGCCACGAATCCGACTGAACCCATCTATTTCGTCGTCCCTGATTCGAGGTTTGATTCTCTTTTCCCAATCATCGACCGTGGCGCATCTCAGATATCGCTGATAGTATTTTTGATAGAGATTCCCTCTCGGCACCTGTGTACCATCAACATGCAGAAGGATCTCCGGAATGAAGCCCCAATTGCCGAAGGTCGCAAGAAAAGCCCAATATTCCATATCCCCGCTGAGTATTAAGTCGGTTCTCTGCCCTCCCGCTTCCTGCACTAACGAGTGCCTCAACATCACAGCTCCCGCGCAAACGTGGTCGTGATCTGCCCAAAAGCTAAAAAAATCTCCGATAATTATTGGGAGCCTTTTTAAATCTTCTTTTAGAATAAGGTATTCAGGACGGACTAATGGAGTATCACTCAGTGCGGATCGATGCTCCACGGCAACGCTTACAGCAACAGTATCTGGATGAGTTCTGAGGAAGCAGACTGTCGACTCAATAAAACGAGATTCCCAATAATCATCATGGTCAATAAACGTGATAAATTCGCCTTTTGCCTCGTTGAAACCTCTATTTCTGGCCGCTGTTTCGCCCTGGTTCTCTTGGTAAATATAATGCAATTTTTCGCCATATGACTTGGCAATTTCTTCCGTTTCATCTTTTGATCCGTCGTTCACTAAAATAAGCTCGATTAGTGAATATGTTTGGTTGAGGACGCTTTCGATACACCGCCTGATACTTGGGGCAGCGTTGTATGCGGGAATAATCACAGAAACCAAGCCAACCGTGATATTGTCATTGGGAGTCATATTGGATTACTCATAAATACCACTGAAATTTCTATTAACCCTCGTTGATGATTGACTGAATTTGTTGGATATCCAACTTATGAGAAACCGTACGCTGGTATATCTGTTCTCGCATTTTGTGAACCAAGCGATAATATTTCATTCGAAATGCATTGGGGAGGTCTGCTTGGAAGTGTCTTTTGAACACCATGCGATGTTCATCCAGGAATTTGCCTGCATTATCGATATCCTTAAATGAAGCAATAGTCGATTTGGATTTCCCATGTTCTCGATAGAATCCCAAAAAGGCTGGAATATGCCTGAATTTGGTGCATTTTTGCAGCCTGCACCAAAGGTCAAAATCCATAGAGAAATGCAGCTTTTCGTCCAGGCCACCGACGAGCTCAAAGAACTCGCGACGGAAGAACGCGGTTTCCTGCGGGATAGTTATATTTCGGGACAACATAGCACGATAGAATGGTGGACAACGATTGATTCCGATTACGTTTCCCTTCTGGTCAATGTGAATCCGGTCGCCATAAATTAAACCCAAGTCTGGGTCAGTAGTTAAAAATGATGCAGCCAGCCTGATTGCAGAAGGAGTCAACAAATCATCTGAATTCAACCAAGCAAAAAGCTCACCGGATGCTGCGCGGAATCCCTTGTTTATGGCCTCCGACTGCCCTGAATCTGGCTCGCTCTCCCAGAAAGCAAGATTCTTTTCATATTTCCTGATGATGTCCTTGCTCCCATCATTGGAGTCTCCATCAATTACAATTATCTCAATATTTTTATAATCTTGTCTTACTATTGATCTAATCGTTTTCTCTAAGAAGTTTGCCTGATTAAACGATGGGATTACAACACTGACCAAACTTGGTTTCATTTCATCCTTTCTTTTAAAGCAGAATTTCGCTTGAGATATCTCGCCAACCAGTACACACATCGAAATCTCAATCTGATCAAGTGTAAATTTAATAGTGGCAATAGTTTTCTTAGGCTAGTATCTCCTTTATTTGAATACCAGTCATTGCATCCTGTACGACGAAAACGGGTATACCCATACTGCTTTAAATACTCGCAGTTCGTCTCATCTCTAAAATTGGTGTTATCTTCAAGAATAATGATTTTTGGGCGCCATTTCTCTAATGAAAACCCCTCCAAGACATTCAACTCGAAGCCTTCAACATCAATAGTAATGAAATCTACAGTAGAAATCTCCTCTTCTAGTAATATTTCATCTAAAGTGCAAGTTTCAACATTTATGGATTGAACTCGCTGCGATTGTCTTTGAACTCTCTGCATCTGATTTACGTCTGAACTAAGAGTCGAAAGCTCCTCAATTCCTTCGGCTATATGCAAAGTAGCAAATCCAGATTGATTGGAGGCGGCACATTTATATAGTTTAGATTTTCTTATAGACTCTATTTTTTCGTGCAACAGTGGATTCGGCTCAATTAACACACATTTCCAGCCTATCTTCTCAAACAGATAAGTTGTTGAATATGTCACCCCATCATAACAGCCCACCTCGACACATGTTCCCGTGTCTTTATTACAAAAATACTCCTCTAGTAATAAGTCTTCCTTATATTGCGAATATGATATCGTTTGTTGTGTTCTCACATCATTGTATCCGTGTAAATGTGCCATCGCGTCCTGTCCCGCTGAAATATATAGCCACCTCCTATAACTCCTATAGAAAGAATTAAAAAGAAATGTACGGCAGCAATGGAATGGATCTCAACTTTGTCAGCCAGCAGATATACCACAACCGCATTGATACATCCTAAGATCAGCATCAACAGGAATAACGGCTCCTTTTTATGTGCGCGAAGATATACCGATCCCGCCATGAGGATTTGATATGCAACTGCTGCCAATGCTAAAAAAACAACACTCGTAATTGTCAACATCCTGTTGCTAAGTATTGTCGCTATATCGTTCACAAAGACTGTCAGCACAACAAACAACGTCAGCCCAAGGACCGAGACGGTCAACGATTGCTTAAGAGTCCTGAAAAATATAACATCTAATTCTGAATATTTCTTACTTGCAACAAGCACTCCGAATTGAGGAGCTCGGGCATTGAACCAATACAACGACACGGAGACGATTACCGAGGCCACTCCATAAGTGAATCCCCATCGGCCTGCGTCGATGGGATTTCTTAAGGCAAAGAAAATAGGAGTGATTATTTGTGTCAAGAAATATCCACTCAGCCAGCTGATTGCGACCCGCCATTGCATCGGCCAGATTTCTTTCAGCCAGTTCAAGCTACTATGTTCAATCGAAGTCTGCCATAAATCGATAAAAACTTCCCTCTTCGTGTGAAGTATATACCAAGAACCGATCATAACCCCTGCCATGCTCATGAAAATGGTAGAGAATAGTTTGAGTCCTATGAGCAGTGCCGACCAGGTAAATAGAGCACTCGTTATTGTCTGTACCAGTCTGAGCTTGGAGATTTCTTGGATGAGGCCGAGACCTTCAAGAATAGCCCCACATGCTGAAAGAGGAAGCGAAAGAGATTGAAATAAAACAAGGATCATCCACGGATATAGCCAGGTGACTGTTCCATAATCACGTGAATTGTGTTGAAAGAAAATTGCACCGAAGATTCCCAGAAAAATTAGAACGAGGACAGCGATCACGAAGTACCACTTGAGGCTATTTTTAAATAATTGAGCCAGTCTTGATTTAGAATCCTCACTCCCTTGAATTGTGCCATCCGGGGCCCAACAGAGATTGGCTTTTTCATGACTGGCAAACTGCATGACTACAGAGGCCAGACCAAGTTCAAAAAAGACTGTCAATCCGCTGATACTGAAAAAAGTGTAGTAAAAGCCTTGCTCTACCTTGTTTAAGCAAGAGAGAATCAGAATAAGGGAAACGGGACCCGCGATTACACTCCAACAGCGTCCAAGGATTAAGAATCCCACTGTTCGATCGATTCCAAAAAAACGAAAGATTGTTTTAATGCTTCCTTCCATTTATATGTTCATTGCTTTGACTGGTTGAAAGGTTGCAATTGATCCATTATCAAGACAGGGTTAAGCGCAGATAGTCGAGCTGGAAAGTGGCCACCGAACGCGTCAAGGAGTGAGGCGACCTGGAAGAGGACGCGCTCGCCGGCGAGGCGGCGGGAGAGGGTCACCCAGCCGCGGTGGGTGCCGGCGGCGTCGCGCAGGGGGATGCGGATGCGCCAGCATTCAGACTCGGTGGCAGAATCGTGGCCCCAGTTCCATCTATAAGTTGAGAGTTGAGGGTTGATTTCATTAGTTGAGAGTTGAGAGTTGAGAGTTGAGGGTTCCAGATTTGCTGATTCCAGATTTTCAGATTCCGGTTCGTCTTTGTGTTCTTTGTGGCTTTGTGGTGAAGAGGGCGGCGCGGGCCAGAGCTCCACGGAGCAGGCGGAGAAGCCGGCTTCGGCGAGGAATTCCTCCAGGCGGCGGAAGAGCGCGGCGGCGTCGGGGGCGGAGCCGATGTCCTGGACGAAGCGGCGCAGGCGCACCTGGTTGCCGATCACCTGGCGCTGGAAGCGGAGCGCCTTTTGGAACATGGCCCAGGCCTCGGCGAACTCGTCGTAGCCGAGGTGCCGCACCACCAGGAGGGCTAGGGCGCCGAGCCCCACGGGGATGAGCACCGCCGACGGCTGGTTCCCCGTGAGGATGCCCAGCAGCGCCAGCACCCCCATCACCACGGTGAGGCCGTACAGGAGCAGCACCGCCATCCGCTGGCTCAGGCCCGCCTTGAGCAGCCGGTGGTGGATGTGGTCGCCGTCGGCGTCGAAGAGCGGCTGGCCGGAAATGAATCGCCGCGCCACGGCGAGCGCCGTGTCCAGCAGCGGAATCCCCAGCATGGCCACGGGTACCGCCACCGCCACCAGGATGGACGACTTGGTGGAGCTCATCACCGCCAACGCCGCCAGCACGAACCCCAGGAAGTAGCTCCCGGCGTCGCCGAGGAAGACCTTGGCCGGGTGCCAGTTGTACGGCAGGAAGCCGGCGGCGGCCCCCGCCAGGGGCACCGCCAGGATGAGCGCCTCCTTGTTCCCCATCACCGCCGCGGTGATCATCACCGACAGCGACACGAAGAGCGCGATGCCGGCGGCCAGGCCGTCCATGCCGTCGATGAAGTTGAAGGCGTTGGTCACCGCCACCACCCAGAGCACCGTGAGCACCGCGCCGGCCACGGCGCCGAGGTCCACCCCGCCGGCGAACGGCAGGGTGATCGCACCGATGCGGAAGCCCAGCGCCCACAGCAGCACCGCCGCCAGCGCCTGGACGCCGAACTTGGTGCGCGCCCGCACGCCGCGCAGGTCGTCGGCCAGCCCCAGGGCGAACACCACCAGCGCCGGGAGGAGGATCCGGCCGATCTTCGGCACCATGTCGGTGAAGATCCGCGTCACCACGTTGTCGTAGAAGAAGAGCGCCGCCAACGCCGCCAGGAACGCCGCCACCACCGCCACGCCGCCGAGGCGCGGCACGGGGCGGTCGTGGATCTTGCGCGGCGCGCCGGGGCGGTCGAAGAGCCCGAACCGCCGGCAGAGCGCGATCACCGCCGGGGTGAGCAGGGCGCTGGCCAGCGAAGCGACGGCGAAGAGAACGAGGTAGGTTTTCATTGGACGTTGGTTAGTGAGGAGTGAGGAGTGAGGAGTGAATAGTGAGGGGTGAGGGGTGAGGAGTGAGAAGTGAGGAGTGAGGGGGCGGCAGTTTGGTGGTTGCCGTGGCACCCATCTGACAACCGAGTACTATGTCAGTTCCTGACATTCTCTCTCTCCTAACTCCTAACTCCTAACTCCTCACTCCTTACTCCTTACTCCTCACTCCTTACTCCTCACTCCTTACTCCTCACTTCTCCCCGCCTCCCGGATTTTCCAGGCCTCGTAAAGCTTGCCGGCGCAGAAGCGGGCGAAACGGGGCCCGGGGCCGGCCAGGGCCAGGCGGACGGCCGCCCGCTGGGAAAGCGGCGCCCGATGGGGAGCGGACCCGTTGGTCGAAGCGCCGGCGGCGTGGCCATTTGAACCGAACGAGATGTAGAGGCGCTCATCGGCGAAGTGCCGCGCGGCCGCCAGGCGCCGGGCGGGGGCCAGGCGCGCCACGGCGCCCGCCGCCGAGCCGGGGAAGAAGCGCGCCCGAAACGCTTCCAGGGCCGCGAGCGCCCGGCCGACATGCCCCTCGCGCGCCATCGCCCGGAAGCGGTCCGCCTCGGCCGCGTCGAGGAGCGCCAGCAGCTCGAGCGCCTCGACGCAGCCGCGCAGGTTCCCGAGGCCGTAGTCGGAGACGTTGTTCACCAGGGCGAACCAGGCGGTGTCGGCGGGGGAGAGAGTGAGGAGTGAGGAGTGAGGAGTGAGGAGATCGGGAGTGGAGGATTCACCGCAGAGGCGCAGAGGACGCAGAGAAGGCTCTTGTTGTTTTTGGAGATCAGCAGATTGCCCGTTCGCAGGTTCGCCGGTTCGCAGGTTCGCCGATTGCAGTTCAGAGGAATCACCGCGGAGGCGCAGAGGACGCAGAGAAGACTCTTGTTGTTTTTGGAGATCAACAGATTGCCCGGCCGCCGGTTCGCCGGTTCGCGGGTTTGCAGATTGCGGATTGGCAGATTCACCACAAAGGCACAAAGGACACAAAGAAGACTCTTTTTGTTTCTGAAGAACAACAGGCCCGTCTTGGTTCGGTTGGCATTCTGTGGGTGTTTGAACAGTGGTCGGATCTGCTCTGTGTTCTCTGTGTCTCTGTGGTGAGTCCGGCCCTTCGTGCTCCCTGTTTCTCTCTGATGAGTCCGAGCCTTCGTGTTCTTCGTGCCTTTGTGGTGAGAATGAAATAGCATGATCCCAAGCCCCTTCGAAGGGGCGCCAGAGGAAGTGCCAGTGGGGAACCACGTCCCAGTGCAGGTCCACGTTCCAGGCGCCTTCGGGGTCGGCGCCGGCGCGGGTGTAGCCCGCCTCGCAGGCGGCGCGGGGGCCGTGCCACTTCACCCGGCGGCAGCCGAGTTCACCCCGGAGCAGCGCGTCGGCGGCGGCGAAGTCCGCCCGACGGATGAGCAGGTCGAAGTCGGACGAGTGGCGGCGGAAGGGGTCGGCGTAGAGGTGATGGGAGAGGACAAAGCCCTTCAGGGGGATCACCGGGAGGTCGGCGGCGGCGAAGGCGGCGAGGAGTTCGCGCCAGGACGCGAAGCGCGCCACCTGCTTGTGGTGGAAGAGCTCCTGCCAGGCCACGATCCGGGCGCGGGTCTCGAAGGGGGTGGCGGCCCAGAGCGCCGGGCAGCGCGTCTCCCAGTGGTGAAGCGCCAGGGGGGCCACCTGGGTCTTGAGGACGTAGCCGAAGAAGGCGGCGGGATCGACGCCGGCCCAAGTATCGGGCCAGGGCAGCTCGCCCCGGAAGTGGACCGGGAGGAGGGAGCAGAGAAGCTTGAATTCGGGGGAGATCGGGGAAGACATCAGAATATTTTCACCACAGAGGCACAGGAATATTTAACCGCAGAGGCGCAGAGACGCAGAGAATATTTATTGTTTTCAGACAGCATGGATCATTTATCATCTGTTATTTATCATTTGTTATTTTCAGATTATATATTATTGATTATTGCTTATATATTATTTGTTATTTATTAGCTTGGGGTGTGGTGATGTTCAACTCACAGCTTGTACTGTAGTGATGTTTAACTGTTGGTGTTCAAACATTAAGAAAGTCTTCTCTGCGCCTCTGCGTCTCAGCGGTGAATGATTCCTGTGTCGCGACGGTGAATTTGTTGCTCTGGATCTCCTCACTCCTCACTTTTCACTCCTCACACGATTACGAGCACGAGGGGAGGGCTAAGCCTTCACCACATTCGGTAAATCCTGCCGATAAAGGCCGCGGGTGTCGATGACGAGCGGGGCGTGCTTCGCAACCAGGGCGTAGTCCACGTTGCGGTGGTCGGTGACGATGAGCACCGCGTCGTGGGCGGCCAGGGTCTTCTCGTTCAACGGCAGGCTCTCCATGGGCGGGAGGCCCGGCCAGGTGCGCATCCGCGGCGCCGCGGGGATGTGGGGGTCGTGATACGAGACCTCGGCGCCGAGGTGCAGCAGCAGGTCGATGATCTCGAAGGCGGGGCTTTCGCGCGGGTCGTCGATGTCGCGCTTGTAGGCGATGCCGAGCACCAGCACCCGGCTCCTCTTCACGGCGCGGCCGCGGTCGTTGAGCGCCCCCTGGAGCTTGCCCACCACGTAGTGGGGCATGCGCAGGTTCACGTCGCCGGCGAGCTCGATGAACTTCGGCGACTCGCCGTGCTCCCGCGCCTTCCACGACAGATAGAACGGGTCCAGGGGGATGCAGTGGCCGCCCCAGCCCGGGCCGGGGTTGAAGCGCATGAAGCCGAAGGGCTTCGTCTCGGCGGCATCGAGTACCTCCCAGACGTCGATGCCCATCCGGTCGTAGACCATCTTGAGCTCGTTGACCAGGGCGATGTTCACGGCCCGGAAGATGTTCTCGGTGAGCTTGGCCGACTCGGCGGCGCGTGCCGAGGAGACGCGCACCGTGCGGGCGATCACGAGGTCGTAGAGCGCCTGGGCCAGGTCGCCCGACGCCGCGTCGACCCCCCCGACCACTTTGGGCGTGGTGGTGGTGGTGTAGTCCTCGCGCCCCGGATCCTCGCGCTCGGGGGAAAAGGCGAGGAAGTAGTCCTGCCCGCACTCGAGGCCCGCTTCGTTCAGGATCCCCTTCACCAGCTCGTCGGTGGTGCCGGGGTAGGTGGTGCTCTCGAGCACCACGAGCTGGCCGGGGCGCAAAGACGCGCGCACCTGCCGGGCGGAGGCGGTGACGTAGGTCATGTCGGGCTCGCGCTGAGGGGTGAGCGGCGTGGGCACGCAGATGAGGATCGCGTCGGGCTCGTTCAACCGCGCGAAGTCGGTGGTGGCGGCGAAGAGCCCCGAGCGGGCCATGGCGGCGACGCGGTCGGCGCCCAGGTGCTTGATGTAGCTCTCGCCGCGCGCCAGGCGGGCGGGCTTTTCGGCATCGACGTCGAAGCCCAGGACGCGGACGCCCCGCTCCACGAAGGCCATGGCCAGGGGGAGGCCCACGTAGCCGAGGCCGATGATGCCCACCGTAGCGGTCTTGGCGTCAATTTTGGTTTTCAGGTCTTGGAAGTGATTGGGCGGCATGGGAGACCTCGTTGATTTTTCAGGAATTATTCACCACAGAGGACACGGAGGGCACAGAGAAATTCATTGGGTATTTCGGATTATTGGTTATCGGTGATTGCTTATATTTTATTGGCTATCTGGTGTCGAGGCAGATTGTGTCGGGACGATATCCGATGTCCGATGTCCGATGTCCGATTATTCACCACAAAGGCACAGAGGACACAGAGGGCAGACAGGAATCATTCACCGCGGAGGGCACAGAGGGCGCAGAGTATTTTTTGGATTTGAGACATGGGGCATGGGCTAACGTTCAACGACTTTTTTCATCAAGAGATCTGCATTCCGTCTCAATAACCCAAGAATACTCTGTGTCCTCAGCGTACTCTGTGGTGAGTACGTAGCTCCGCCGTCAAGAGCACGGGGCTCAAGAAAAAGGGGGCGGTGGGTTGTGCCGTCATCCGCATACACGACCGTTCGTATTGTACCCCCGGCGGATCGGGCGCCGGGGCACAAATCGAACAGATCATTCTAGTGGAAAGCGTTGGAAAGTCAAGAAATCCGAGGGTTGGGATGGGGAGATTTCACCACAGAGGCACAGAGGACACAGAGGAATTCATGGGTCAATCAGAGTTGGTGAATGGGTCAATGGGTGAATGGGTGAATAGGTGAATGGGTGAATAGGTCAATGGGTGAATAGGTGAATGGGTGAATAGGTGGGGAGACGGTTCACGATTCGGATTCAGAACAGAAATAGCCTTTGTGCTCTATGTGCCTTCGTGGTGAAGACAAACTCTCTGAGATCCGATTTCCGAGACCCGATGTCCGAAGTCCACATGTCGGGAACGAGCTTCGAGTCTCGAGCCTCGACATCGGATGTCCGATGTCCGACAAAGACAGGTGAATTCCTCTGTGTCCTCTGTGTCTCTGTGGTGAAAAAAATGCCGGCCCCATGGAGCGGGCCGGCCAACTTTCAATCCTTTGAACCTTCAAACGTTCAAACGGCTTGTTTTCGATAGGCTATTCTTCCCCGACCTGGAGGCGGGCGAAGCGGCGGACGTCGAGGGCACCGGCGGCGGGCGCCAGCGACTCGAGGTAGGCCTTCACCGTGAGCTTGTCGTCGCGGATGTAGAGCTGCTCCACGAGGCAGTTCTCCTTGAAAAACTTGTCCAGCTTCCCCTCGACGATCTTCTCGATGACTTGGGCGGGCTTGCCGCTCTCCTTCATCTGCTCGCGGAAGATGACCCGCTCGTGCTCCAGCACGTCGGCGGGGACGTCCTCGCGGCGGACCCAGCGCGGGTTGGCCGCGGCGACCTGCATGGCCACGTTGCGGCCGGCCTCGCGGGCGGCGTCGCCGGCGGCGCCGGCGATTTCCACCAGCACGCCCAGCTTGTGGTTCGAGTGAATGTAGGAGGCGAAGAACCCACCGGCCGGGGCCTGGTGGCGGGCGAAGCGGCGCACCACGATGTTCTCGCCGATCACGGCGATGGAGGCGGCGACGTAGTCCTTCACCGCGAGCTTGGCGTCGTGGACGTACGGCTGGTCCATGAGACACTGCTTGGCGTCGTGGGCGCCGGCGGGGGCGTCCTCGCAGCGGACGTAGGCCGGCGCGGCCTGGCCCACGTGGTAGGCCAGATTGGCGGCCAGCTCGCGGAACTTCTCGTTGCGGGCGACGAAGTCGGTTTCGCAGTTGATCTCCACGAGCACGCCCAGGGTCTGGCCGGCATCGGTCCAAGCGGCGACGACGCCCTCGTTGGTGCTCCGGTGGGCCTTCTTGGCCGCGGCGGCCAGCCCCTTGGTGCGGAGGTAGTCGACGGCCTTGTCCATATCGCCGCCGCATTCCATGAGGGCCTTCTTGCAGTCCATCATGCCGGCGGCGGTTTTCTCGCGAAGCTCCTTCACCATCGCTGCAGTGATTTCCATATCGTATCTCCTAAACTCAGAATTCCATTTCTCGCCAAGACGCAGAGACGCAAAGAACAATTATATTTTCAGCTCAAGAAGGCGCTAAGACGCAAAGAATACACTTTTTTTGTTTTGAGTCCCGTTCGGTTCAGGCGGACAAGATCGTTTCGGTTCTTCCGGTCCCGCCCTTCAACGCCCGAATGCAACGGCTTGAGACAAAAACACAAAATCCGCTTGGCATCTTTGCGTCTTGGTGCGCCGATTTACGCGTCGGGTTGCCCAGGCGCGTGATCGGGCGCCAAGCCGCAACGGACTGAGACAAAAAACAAAAAATCCGCTTGGCGTCTTTGCGTCTTGGTGTGCACGAAACTCCGCGAGGCGCCTCTACTCCGGCAGGCCCATGACCAGACGGTGGAGGCCGTCGCGGAGCAGCGCCTCGTTGAAGTTCATGAGCAGCCCCAGGTGCAGGCCGGTGAGCTTCAGGTAGGTGAGCACCTGCTTGAAGTGGACGGGGAGGAGCGTCTCCACCGACTTGATCTCCACCACCACGCGGTCGGCCACCACCAGGTCCAGGCGGTGGCCCAGGTCGAACGTGTGGCCGTCGTACACCACCGGCACGGGCATCTGGCGCCGGACGTCCAGGCCGCGGCGGCCCAGCTCGTAGGCCAGCACCTCCTCGTAGACGCGTTCCAGCAGGCCCGGCCCCAGGGCGCGGTGCACCTGCAGGGCGGCGTCCACCACCTCGCGGGCCACGTCGTTCGCAGTCATCACCCGGGCTTCGGTCATGGGTCGCCTCCGTTCGAAGGGATATACCCTATCCAACGGATCGGCCCGGCGGGTGTCCGACGTTTTCCGCCGGTTTTTGCATCCCGGCCCGAAAATAATTCAACTCAATATCAAAGAACTTTTAAAAAAAGGCGCCTGGAATATGCTCGCAAAGGCGCTAAGACGCTAAGAAAACACTTTTTTTGTTTTGAATCCCGTTGGACCGTGGCGCACGACCATGATCCTGAAATTCCCTTCGTCCCATTCAACGGCTCACTAAGACGCAAAGACGCTAAGAAAACACTTTTTTTGATTTTGAATCCCGTTCGGTTCGGGCGGACAAGATCGTTTCGGTTCTTCCGGTTCCGCCCTTCAACGCCCGAATGCAACGGCCCGAGACAAAAACCCAAAATCCGCTTGGCGTCTTGGCGCCTTCGTGCGCCACTTCCCGTTTCGGTTCTTCCGGTTCCGCCCTCCAACGCCCAAACGCACCGGCTTGAGACAAAAACCCAAAATCTGCTTGGCGTCTGAGCGTCTTCGTGGGCCTATTCACGCGTCGGGTTGCCCAGGCGCGTGATCGGGCGCCAAGACGCATCGGGCTAAGACAAAAACTCAAAATCCGCTTGGCGTCTTCGCGCCTTGGCGAGCCGAAACCGGCGTCTGGGCGCGCCGGTCTACTCGGCGGGGGGCTCGGCCGGCGGGGCCGGCGGAACGGGCGCAACCGCGGGCGCCGCTTCGCCCGGAACGGCCGGCGGCGGCATCTCGCCGATGATCTCGCGCGGCACGTGCTTGCGCGGCGGCCGCGGGGCGCGCGGCGTCCGGTCGGAGGGCCGGCGGGTGTCGGGGCGGCGGTCGCCGACGGGGCGCCGGTCACCGGCGGGCCGGTGCGCGGGCGCGGGCGCGACGGCGACCTCCTCGAGCACGCCCGCGGGCGTCTCGGGCTTTTCGCCGGTGGCCTCTTCCTTGACCGCCTGCTCCAGCTCGGATTTACGCATGGTCACGCCCTCGATGACCGCGTCGGAGAGCTTCGAGACGATGAGCCGCACCGAGCGCAGCGCGTCGTCGTTGCCGGGGATCACGTAGTCGATGAGCTCGGGGTTGCAGTTGGTGTCCACCAGGGCGACGATGGGCACGCCCTTCTTCTTGGACTCCAGCACCGCGATCTGCTCCTTGCTCGGATCGACGATGATCACCAGCTCGGGGATCTGGTCGAGGTGGCGGATGCCGGCCAGGTTCTTCTCCAGCTTGCGGCGGATCCGCTCCAGGCGGGCGACGGCCTTCTTGGAGATCTCGCCGGCGTAGTTGGCTTCCTTCTTCTCCTCGAGGGTCTTGTACTTCTCCAGCGACCGGCTGACGGTGGCCCAGTTGGTGAGCAGGCCGCCCAGCCAGCGGTTGTTGATGTAGTACATGCCGCAGCGCTCGGCCTCTTCCTTCACCGCGTCCTGCGCCTGCCGCTTCGTGCCCACGAAGAGGATCCGCTTCCCCTGGCGGGCGCTGTCGGCGACGAAGTCGGTCGCCTCCTTGAAGAGCTGCAGGGTCTTCTGCAGGTCGATGATGTGGATGCCGTTGCGGTCACCGAAGATGTAGGGCTTCATCTTGGGATTCCAGCGGCGGGTCTGGTGCCCGAAGTGGACGCCCGCTTCGAGCAGTGCTTTCATGGTTACAGCAACCAACGGTGCCTCCTGATCTGTTCCGGGCCCCGGGCCCGGGTGATTTGCGTATCCTGTCTCGTCAGGCGGTGAGCCCGAATCGGGCCACCGCCGGCTCGCCGGTTCCCCGGCTCGCCGCTTCCCCGGTTCGCCGTTTCGCCGGCTCGCCGGTTCGGTTCGCTCAGGCGGGACGCCTGAACCACAGACTAGCGCTTCGAGAACTGGAAGCGGCGGCGGGCGCCGGGCTGCCCGTACTTCTTCCGTTCCTTCTTGCGCGGGTCGCGCGTGAGGTACTTGGCCTGCTTCAGGCGCAGGCGGAGCTCCAGGTTGAACTCCACGAGCGCGCGGGCGATGCCGTGGCGCACGGCCACGGCCTGGCCCATCAGGCCGCCGCCGACGACGGTGGCCTGGATGTCGAACTTGTCCATGTTCTCGGTCAGCAGGAGCGGCTGCCGGATGAGCGTCCGCTGCGAGCTGGTCTTGAAGTACTCTTCGTAGTTGTGGCGGTTGACGAAGATCTTGCCGGAGCCGGGGCGCAGGAAGACGCGGGCCACCGAGGTCTTTCGCCGGCCGGTTCCGTAGTATTGCACGCTGCTCAAGGTCCTCTCTCCTTACTGTTGAATTTTCAGCTCGACGGGCTGCTGGGCCTGGTGCCGGTGGTTCGCGCCTTTGTACACCTTGAGCTTCTTGATCATGGCGCGGCCCAGCTTGGTCTTGGGCATCATGCCCCACACCGCCTCCTTGATCACCGTTTCGGGGCTCTGGGCGAAGACCTTTTTCATCTGGGTCTCCTTCAGCCCGCCCGGATAGCCGGTGTGGCGGCGGTACATTTTCTGCTCCTGCTTCTTGCCGGTGATGGTCACTTCGCCGGCGTTGATGATGACGACGAAATCGCCGGTGTCCAGGAAGGGGACGTAGCCCGGCTTGTGCTTGCCGGTGAGCACGTGGGCGACCTGGGTGGCCAGCCGGCCGAGGACCTGCCCCTTGGCGTCCACGACGAACCACTGGCGCTGGATGTCGTCTTTCTTGGGAACGTAGGTTTTCATTGTATACTCCGCAAGTAACTGTTCTGCATCATGGCCGGGCGACGCGCGCCCGGCGCCGATTCGCCGGCTCGCCCCAACGGTGCCGCCGATTCGCCGGCTCGGTTCGTCCCAGGCAAGATGCCTGAGCCTCCGCTTCCGGCGCGGTTCGAGAACAAACGGTGCGATCGAGGAAAAGCCGTCAGTCCCGATGCCCTGGATTTGGGCCGGCATCCCGAGGGCCGGGTCGCCGTGGTTTCGCGCGCGGGTGGCGCGCCTCAAAGAACCCGAACGGATCGGCGTTGAACGGCAATCCAGGTAACCCATTCAACGGAGGCGCGATTTTATAGGCCGTCGGGGGGGATGTCAAGGGAAATTTGGGACGGGAGATTACCCGCCAAGGCGCGGATGAGCAAGGGCACGCTAAGACGCGGAGGCGCAAAGAAGGCGTTTTTTTTCAATGGAAGGACGAGGAAGGATGGGGCGGAGATTATTGGTAAATGGGTGAATAGGTCAATAGGTGAATCGGGAGACGGGAAAGGAGAGACGGGAGATGGGAGATGAGAGACGGGAGACGAGAGACGGGAGACGGGAGACGGTTCACGATTAAGGTTTAGAACATATATCAACCTTTGTGTCCTCTGTGGCTCTGTGGTGAGGGCCGGGACGGTTGATGGTTGATCGTTGGGAACGAGCCCCGAACCCCGAGCCGCGATTGCGGTCGCGATTACGAGCACGATTACGATTTCGAATTACGAGCACGAGAACTGTTCGTTCCCAACTCCTCTCTCCTCACTCCTCACTCCTCACTCCTCTCCAGCTTGTCGTACACGTCCCGGCGCGGGCCCACCCGGACCACCAGAATCCAGACCTCCGTCTCGCTGAACGTGTAGAGCACCCGCCAATCGCCCACGCGGAAGCTCCACAGGGTGCCGCGCCGTCCCCGGAGCGGCTTGCCGGCGCCCCGCGGATCGGGGGCCAGCTTTTCGCGGATGGCGGCCAGGACCCGGCGGGCGGCCGCCTGGCCGATCCGCCGAAAATCCTTCTGCACGCTCTTCTTGAAGCGGAGCGCGTACATCAGATGTCCCAGCCCAACTCATCCAGGAATTCCCGCTCCGTCTGGACCGGATCGGCGGGATCGCCCAACCGTTCCATCGCAATCTGGTAGTCCGCCCACGTGTCCAGATAGAGCTCCAGGGCTTCCCGGACGATATCGCCGCGGTTCCGCTGGCGCTCCCGGGCGACCGCCTCCACGCCGGCGACCACGCCGGCCGGCAACCGGGCGGAGATCACCTTCTTTTTGTCGGCCATGGTGATGCACCTCCGCGGCAAGTATACAACGTTTACATTGTACACGCAAGACCTTCGGGCGGCTGACCGTGCGTTATCGTCGATCGTCGAGGCGCGCCGGTTGGTGGCAAGATCCACCGCCGGGGCGCTCCGGACGCGGAAGAGGAATGGAGCGCCAAGACACGGAGGCGCAAAGAAGGCGATTGTTGTCATAGGTGAATGGGTGAATGGGTGAATGGGTGAATCGATGAATGGGTGAATCGAGAACGTTCGCAGGTTCACAGGTTCACAAGATCGAAAGTTTGGGGGGGCGTTGCTGGTTGTCAGTCGATGGTTGAGGCGGACAGGTTCTGCGATCCAGGTCCCGGAACCCAGTTCCCAGTTCCCAGTTCCCAGGTCCCAGCACCCAGGCCCCAGTTCTTAGGTCCCAGTTCCCAGTCCCAGCCCCCAGGTCCCATCCCCTATCTCCTATCTCCTGACTATTCACCGTTGATTTGTGACATAGCCTGGCACCATCACCGATCGAGAACGTTCGCAGGTTCACAAGTTCGAAAGTTTGGGGGGGCGTTGCCGGTTGTCAGTCGATCCGGCGCACCGGCTCCAGATGGTGCTTGTTTTAATGGCAGCTTGTTTTAGATGATTGAAAATACTGGCGCACCCGGAGGGGCTCGAACCCCCAACCCTCGGTTCCGAAGACCGAACGTACGATCTGATCGCCCCAAAACCGGGTGGTATTCGGCAATACCAAGTCATGCCAATGTGATTGGAAAATAATAAGTTATCCAGATTTGCCGAACTGCCACCGGGAGCGGCCGAAGATTGCGGAAAATCGCCTATTGTTGTGGTTCTGTGTGACACCAGTGTGACGCGAAACGGGAGCCCCGGATCAATCAATAGGCCTTCCCTTGTAACAACTCCGGCTGACAGTGACACTCCGGTGGAAGCTGAGACGGCCTGAATAGTCACACTGGATGGCCCTGCTTCAATATTCTGCTCGACACGCCGAAAGGATGAGTGTTTTTGACACAAATTTTGATAGGTTTTCGGGTCAAAAAATAACAAAAAAATCCTGCAAAACTCAGGGACAACAGTCTTTATCAAAATCTACGAATGTGGCCGGGTTAAATGTTCTCTCCAAAAACTTCATTGATCTGGGATCCCTGGATACCGTCGCCTTCACCCTGAAGCGGCATCGGCAGATTGTCGTGCCCGGAGGATGGGTAAATGTGAAACCTGGTTCCCCGGGTCTCCATGATCGCATGTCCCACAGCGGCGTCGGGAAGGTTGAGGTTCAGCATCCGAATGAACCACTCAGGCACGTGGTGGCGTCTGCCGACGTAAACGGTGCCGGTGGGGATCGCTTGCACGCGTGCCCAATCGGTTTCCATGGCTTGCCTGGCCGTATCGTCCAAAGCGGCGAAAGTGGCCTCGATCTCCCGCAACCGTCCTTCCAGACGCGCGACCGCTTCCTGGGGTTCCCGGATCGCGAATTCGTTCCAGATCATCGGTAGCGATGGATCCATGTGTCCGCTCACGATCAGGCTGCATCCGGTTTGAGCGCCGATCAGGGTGACGAACGGTTCCTTGCCGGGGCTGACATGGCTGACGAAGACCCGGATCTCGTCCTGCTGTTGATTGGCCTGGACGGTCTCGAGGAGCCGGGCGTACTGTGGCAGGACGCTCCACACCTTGCCCCGGCTGCCGGCGATGGGCGTCTGCCAGAGTTTCTTGCCGACCAGGAAATTCCCGCCCAGGCCGAAAACGTGGATGTTGCCCAGGTGGAACGAAACGTTTTCGTGCAAAAGATGCAACTGGTCTACCGCATAGTCACCGTAACGGAACCGCCGAATGACTTCCACGTCTTCGTGGTTGCCCCAAACTGCATACACGGGGACGCCAAAGCGCTTCTCGCCCCGGAGAAATTCGGGTAATTCACTCAAGGGGAGCAGGCGTCTCACGAACTCCATTTGTTCGGCCAGTGGTTGGGCGAGGATCTCTTTCTTCCTCTCCGGATTCAGGTCGGAGTGCCAGATATGCAGCGCCACTTCCCGGTCGCTCAAGCGGCCGAGACTCCCATCGTCAGAGAATCCGAAGTCGCCGGCATGAATGACGGCTTCGCAGCCGTTTTCCAACGCTAGCCGGTTGATCGGCGACAGCTTCCCATGAGTGTCGGAGACAAGGAGAATTCGGGTCATTCAGGACACTTATTCAGTAGATCTAATTTCTCCAAGACATATTGCACCCGTTCATACGAATCGCGCTGAATTCTGGCTCTTTCCCCGGAATCCGTGATCTCTTCGAAATCGGCCACCATTTTGGGACCGACGTGGTCCTCCGACGCAAACTTCTCGGCGATTTTCGCCAGTCCCTCTCGGATCAAACCATGGTTTATCCATGGCCTGAGTTCATGGATCAAGGCATCGATTCCGCCTGGGAAGAAGCGGAGGCAATAGTAAATGTCCCAGGCATCCTTCTCCTTCATCCGGTCAGCCAGGGCCATCCCCTTCATGGAGATGAAAGCCGGGATCGAGGCAACTCGAACGATCACGGTGTCCAGGCCGCCGTCCGGGAGCGATCCCTCCAACCGGATCTCGACCGGAGCTACAAAGGCCAGGTCGCACCCCCGGGCTTTCCGGGCCATCATGTCCTGCACCCGCTGGTGGCGGTGAGCGGCCGTCGTGCCTTGGTATTCGCCTGCCAGGAAATCGACTTGGACCTTGATCGGGAGCGCGGCCGCCGGAACTTCCCGAAAGAAGATGAACGGCTGTTTCCCGGGAGAATAGCCTCTCGCCAGCAGCAGTTCCCGGATCGTTCGATAATGCTCCTCGGTCAGGTGGAGGTGGTTGACCGCCAGGTCCACATCCAGGCTGCCCACGTGTGGAGCGGTTTTGTTCGAGAACAGCATCTCGGGCACCCAGCCGCCGACAAGCACGATGTGGGAACGGTAGGCGGCCAGGACATGCGAAAGTTCGATCAAGACGGCCCGCGCGGCCTCGACTTCATCTCTGGGAAAATCTCTGCGACTCACCATGACGGCTTGATGACCTCCTCCAGAATGGTCTCGGCGGCTTCCTCACCCCGCCCCTTGAAGTTGCGGAGGTCCAGGTATAGCTGGATCGGATGTACGACCTGGAGATTGCCAATTGTCGCCGATCCGTAGAATATCCCTTCGTCGTACGGAGTCAGCAGCGTCACGTTGGCGCCGCTGTCCACGGGTTTCAATTTCAAGTGTGCCAGCGCATCCTCCGGCATCGCCTCCACGAACGCCATGACCCGCTGATAGCGCACGGCCGGGGAAACCCGGGCCGCGCCCGAAAATCCCGTGAGGGCATACCGGATTCCCTGTTCATTCAACACCGATCCCAGTGTCTGCTCGATTTTGTCCGGCGGATCCAGGGAATAATAATCCGTGGCGAGGTTCTTCCTGAAATTATAGCTGGACGACCATTCGGCCAACAACTCTGCCGGCGCGGACAATCTCACTCCGTCTCCTTCGTCGGTCAGCCATTCCCGATCACGCAGGCCCTGGAGCACATTGGCGACCTGCCCCAGGCTGACGTTCGCCTCACGGGCCAGCTTTTGATACCGCCAGTCCTGCCGGGCACTCGCCAGGAGCACGCGGAGTACCCGGGTCGATTTCGGTGAATACAGCGAACGCAATTCCCTACGGGCCGGGGCGGGATTGGGCGCCCCCACCTTCTGGATGAAGACCGTCTGAAAATTCAGGACGCAGTTCCCGGCCAGGTCCAGGTAGCCGACTCCTTCTTTACGGCACATTTCGGCCGTCCGCTCGGAAATATAAGGGGCGAAGATGATGCCGTAACAATCCGGCATCTGGGCGCGATACTGGGCCAACTGATTGATCGCATATCTCGCCACGCGTGGTTGCCCGCTGGTGATGATTTCCACGATCAGGCGCTGTTTCACACCCTGGATGTCCGTGCTAATCGCGAAATCGGCGCCAGCGGCCTCCTGCCCGGCTGTGGCACTCTCTCTTTCCATCCGCAAGGAAGGCACTTGGAGAAGACAGGCACGAAGCAACTCCTTGGCTTGTTGGACGAGTGCAGCTTCCTTGACTTTCATTATTGCACCTATTTTCAGCATTTGCTGAAAAGCATTATTTCACTGAAAAATTAAAAGTCAACTTCGATTTTTAAAGTGAGCGAGTATGCCGGGAGAATTTAGATCCATCAGAGCATCGGTTTTTCAAAAGTCCCTTCGTGTCACAGCATGCAATGATATCCAGCCACACCCCACCACGGTCGGCAACAAGTATAGTTATAATGTAATATCGTGTAAGTTATTGAAAATATGGCGCACCCGGCAGGATTCGAACCTGCAACTTTCGATTCCGAAGACCGAAGGGAGGATCCGATCGCCCCAAAACCGGATGGTATTCGGCAACACCAAGTTATGCCAAGGTGATTGAAAAATCTGGAGTTACCCAAATTTCCTGCACCACCAACAGGAGCGGTTGGAGTTCGCCGAATATCGCCAGTTTTTGTGGTTCAGTGTGACACCAGTGTGACGCGAAAAGGGAGCTACGGAAATATCAATAAAGCCTCTAAGCAAATCCAACTGACGTTTATCTACTGCGATAGTTGAAAAGAGAATTTTTCAAAGTAGGCGGGGTGGGTTGTTCAGGCGAAAGGATTTCACCGATTTTGGATCACGAAACGCTAGCATCAGCGGACGGCCATGAGGCGTTCACGGCGCCCATAGTGCCGGAAGCGGAATGCCCCAGAGCTTGTCACCGGACGGAATGATCCGGTCTCCGAGATAGCACACCACCCCGTTGTGAAATTGGGGGCCGACCTGATCGCGCAACGCCCGGAGGGCCGCAAAGTCAGTTGGCGTCAGGGTGGCGCTGGCCTTTACCTCGATGGCCGCGATTGAACCGTCAGGCTTTTCCAGAACGACATCCACCTCCATACCGGTGGCAGCCCGGAAGTGGTAAAGCGCCGTCCGGGGGGCCGTCCAGGAAACCTGCTTGCGGAGTTCGCCCACCACGAAACTCTCCAGGATTCGCCCTAGTAGTTGGCGTTCCACGGAGATCCGCCGGGCGTCAGCGCCTACCAGGTGACAGGCGAGGCCCGTGTCCACCACGTGCAGTTTGGGCGCCTTGACCAGGCGCTGCCCCAGGTTGCGGGACCAGGCCGGCAGGCGGTGGACGAGAAAGACGGTCTCCAGCAAGGCCAGGTAGCGGGTCATAGTGGTGTGGGGCAGGCCCGCGTCGCGGCCCGCATCCGCCACATTCAACAGTCCGGACGTTCGAGAAGCCAGAATCTGCAGCAGGTTCGGGAGGGTATGCAGCGCCTCCACCCTGGCCAGATCCCGCACGTCCCGCTGCAGGATCGCCGAGATATAGGATGCGAACCAGGCCCCCCGGCGGTCTGGATCTTCGCGTTGGACGGCTTCAGGATAGCCGCCGCGAGTCAACCGAGTTTGAATGTTGTCGTCCGCCAGCGGCGGTTTCCATTGAGCGAATTCGCTGCCGAAGAGCCGGGGCAAGAATCCCTCGGCGGTACTCGCGATTTCTCCGGCCGACAACGGATATAGTGGCAAGATCTCCATTCGCCCGGCCAGCGACTCGGCCAGGCGCGGCAGGGTCATCACATTGGCCGAGCCGGTCAGGAGGAAGCGGCCGGGCTGGCGGTTCTGGTCCACCACGAGTTTGATGGCGGGAAACAGATCGGGCACCTTCTGGATTTCGTCGAGGATCACGGGGCCGTCCAAGTTGCGGATGAACCCGGCCGGGTCTCCCGCGGCGAGGGCGAAGGTGGCTGCGTCGTCCAGCGTCAAGTAGACGGCTCCCAAATGGGTAGCCATCATCTGCGCAAGTGTCGTCTTGCCGGTCTGGCGGGCGCCGTTGAGCAGCACCACCGGAGTGTCTGCCAGCGAGCGTTGGATAGAATTTTGGATATAGCGCCGATACATGGTGATATTATGCCCAACTTATGGTGAATTTGCAAGATTTCTTTTTGCTGAGATGGCGGGAGTGATCAGTATTTCTGATCCCGCTGTCTCCAGGATCGCGTGCCCCACGGTGGCATCGGGCAGGTTGAGGTTCAGCATTCGGAGTGCCGGAGGTGCAGCGCCACTTCCCGGTCGCTCAAGCGGCGGAGGCTCTCTTCATCAGAGAATCCGAAGTCGCCGGCATGGATCACCGCCTCGCAGCCGTTTTCCAACGCTAGCCGGTTGATCGGCGACAGCTTTCCATGAGTGTCGGAGACAAGAAGAATTCGGGTCATTCAGAAAATCATCTCAAAGGATCTATTCCACCGCGAATTCCCGGAGCCGGGCGGTGGCCGGGGCGAGAAATGCTTCCCCCGGCAGGTCGAACACGTTGTGGAACTCGGCCGGCAGTTCCCGGATTTCCTTGATGTACAGAGCTTCCTGCAGAGCGGCGCGCAGCTCCGAGGCTTGAAGATAGGTAGAGACTCCGGTCCAGTCCCGCCCATACAAGAACCGCCACATGTGCTGATGAAAGTGGAGCTGCGCCGCCCAGTTCACCCAGCGGACCGGCCCCGTCCCGAGAAAGTCCCGCCATCGCTCAGGCATCAGCCGGTAGCGGCGCTGGTTGCCTTGGCGGAAGCTATGCACCAGACCGGAGGATTCCAATTCCTGGCACACCCTGAACAGGCTGGGTTGCGAAAAGTGCACCCCGCGGGACAGCTCCGAGGGGTGGGCCGAATCGTGGGTCAGCAAGTACACGATCACGTCGGCCCGGATGTTGAGACCGAAAAGGTACCGCAACCTGAGCCAGAGGGTGGCGGCGGATTTCGTCGAGACCCCAGTGCTCAGGTCACGCAAACGGACCGGGCCGCGCAACCAACCGGCCCGTTGGAACGCCGGGTCCTGTTCCCCCCAGCCGGGCAGCGGCTGCCCATGCGGATCGAGAAAAAAGGCGGCCGGCCTTTCCGGACGCGAGATCCCGGCGAGACGTTTCCAGCGGGTGTCTCCGAAAGTATTGAACAGCCAGGCGGCCGGCGCCGCCACCAGGGAGCGGTCCAGCTCCGGTTGCCGGCGGGCCAGATTTCCCAGGCGCTGGAGGTTGATCACCTCGCCGTGTGACACCAGCCAGGACAGCACCTCGTCGTAGAGGCGGGGATCCAGCCGTCCCAGCTCCCAACTGGCCAGCAGCAGCGCTTCCGGATCGATCACCGCGATCTCTTGGTCAGCATTCACCTCGGGAGCGGTCCCGGCGGCGAACACGCCCAGGGCGGCCCACTGCCGCCACAGCCGGGACAGAAAGCACTCGGTGTATTCTTCTCTAAAGGTTTGCAGCGACATCGTCATACCCCAGCGCCTGGATACAGGCACGCAGGCTGTCCCGGAAGGGTGCGGACACATCATGACCGATCGTCCAACGCGCGGCCATCTGGATTTCTTCGCGCGCCGGCCGGAGCGCCAGCAAGTCGGCGTCGAGTTCTTTCGCTCCAATCTCATCCATGTGTTAAATTATATCTATAGAATCTATAGCAGCAACTTAATTTTTCAAATTCTCCATGATGGGAAAATGAAATCCCCCAAAATGGCAGCAGCGGTTTCCTCACCCCGCCCCTTGAGGTGCACAGGTCTGAGCAGTACTTGATCGGATCTACAAGCTGGAGTTCATCCGTCATCGCCGATCAGCCAGTCCCGGTCGCCTGACAATCTGATGTATCTCAAACCTGACTCATCCACACCATGTCCAGCACATCGACACGTCCGTCGGCGTTCAGGTCGGCGGCCTCCATGGGCGCGATGAACCCGGCCTCTCCCCAGACGATCGCTTCGGACAGGTACAAGGCGAACAGTTCGAAGTCCACCGCGTCGACCACTCCATCCAAGTTCAAATCACCCAACAAGAGGTCCGGATCCACGATGAAATGCGGGACGAGCTCATAATCGTGATCGAGCACCAACACCAGCGGATTCTCACTCCCCTCGTAATCTCCGGACCAGTGGGAAAACACGTAGCCGGGATCCGGGAGGCCCGCCACCCGCACGGTCCAGCCGTCCGGGTAGGTGTAGCTGCCCGGGGTCGGCCAGGTCAGCCCGTGGGCACCCGACTGAACGCGCAGCACGCAGGCCGCAGGATGCGAGGTGGGGTCCAGTGGATCGGATCCCGCGGCCACTTCTTCACCATCGGTGTACCCGTCGCCATCCGTGTCCCATGCGTGGGGATTCGTCTCGCCGGGGTCGATCACTCCGTTGCCGTTGGCGTCTTCCTCCGCCGTGGTCCGGCCGTCGGCGTCCGGATCGGCCTCCGGATCCACTGCCTGCAGCCAGCCGGCGGCGTACAACCCCGATTGCATGACGTCCCCGCTGGCTCCGTCACCGGTGGCGACGCTCCCGGAAACGACGGACCAGATGCCCGTCTCCGACTCGTAGCGGTAGAGGGCCAACTCGCCCAGGACGGATGGATCGGCCCCGGCGATGGCTAGATCTTCAGGCGTGACAACAAGCGCAAGGGTGACGGGAGCGGCAAACTCCGGCTGCAGTTCCCCGGCCTCATCCTCGGCCGATAGGTGGACGGCATGGCCCACCAGCGTCAACTCATCGATGACGGCCGCCTTTCGGGTCGCGGGCAAGGCCACCCAGGCGTCATTACTCCAAATGCCGGTGCGGTGATAGAACCGCTCCGGATCGCCCACCGGTACGGCCGCTACTTGCGGGGAAACAAACGTCGTCTGGCAGGGCAGCCAGCGTTTCCCGCCCTTATCGCCAGTGGTGCCGGTGATCCGGTCGGCCAGCACGGCCGTGTCCATCACCGCTGCCGACAGGCGCGCCGCGGGCTGAGTCGCCCAAGTCTGGAGCGTCCCCACCGGTACGCCTGTGACGGACGCCAATTCCGTGGTACCGCTCTTTCCAAAGACCACCTCCGCCACCGGGATGAGCCGCCGGAGGATGTCGGACAGAAACGGAACGGTCGTCATCAGGCTGTTGCTGACCGTGCTCAGGAAAACGGCCGGACTCGGCGCCCAGTCATGTTTCCGGTAGTCGGCCAGGAGATAGGACTTGTCCTCGAACACGACGCCACGCGCGATATCCTGCTCTACTTCCTGGTACAAACCGAGGCCGAGAGAGAGTTTCAACCCCTTGAGATGCGGGATGGGAACCTTCAGGGCCGCCTCCGCCCGCAGCCCCCGCACGGACTGGGCGCCGCTCCGGGTCAACGAGGACGGATCGGCCGCCTCCACCGTGGTGAGGAAATCCTTGATGTCTCCGGACAGCCACGCCGGTGTGAAGTTGGTCAGGGATGGCTGATGCCCGACAGCCACCTGGGAAAGCGTCCCGGCCAGCAATTGCGGGTTCTGCCCCACCGTGAAGATCGCCTTCGAATCACTGGTGGTCCACTTGATCCGGGTACCAGCGTACGACTGGCCGCTGAAGAGCAGCCAGGAAGCGCCCACCGTCTCCGTAGTCTCAATGGTTCCGCCGATGCCTGTGATCTCGGGCCCCTGGCTGGTCACCTCGTACTGGACGGTGTTGGAGTGGGTGCGGTTGACGCCTTCCAGGCTGTCCAGCCATTCCAGCTCCTCGGCCAGGTTCAGCTGGACACCGGCGCCGGACGACAATCCCAACGCCAGGGAGTCGGAGACATCCCCCTGCCCGGATGGGCTGAACTGGCGTCCTTCCTGCAGCGTGCCGCTGAATGCCACATTGCCGTTCAGAGACAGTGGCCCCAATTCGATAGACGCACCCGCAGTCGCCCGTCCTTCCGCGCTGGCGCCGTACTTGACGCTCTGGTAGTACCGCGCCGGTTCGAACTCCGCCGTGGGGTATCCCTGCGAGGAAAGCCAAATCAGCGTCGCCGTCTGGACATGCTGCGCCAGGAACCGGACCGGGGTGCCGCCGAAGTTTCCGAAGAAGGCGAGGGCGCCGGTGACGTCGGCGTTCCGAGCCGCGCCGGTCCAGCCCCCCGCGTTGTAATCGAGCTCCCCGCCCAGATACGCGCCGGCCTTCAGTCCGATCGAACCCGAGGCCTCGGCTTTCGGGGCGCCCGGGAGGCCCAGATCGGCCGAAACTTCACCCGACAGGCTGAAATCCCCCTGCCGCCCCAGCCCCTGGACCACGCCGCCCTGAGGCGTGTCGGCGGCCAGCAGCTTCACCGTGTAGCCGGCCTGCGCTCCGAGTGACAGCTTGGCCGACGCCACCGACTGCTCGCCGCCATCAGGTGTTTTCGCCTCCCAGACCGGGCCGCCCAGGGCAAATACGTAGTTGGAGCGCCAAGGCCGCTTCTGCTGCACCCGGACGTTGAAGTCCAGGTCCTTTTCAAGCAGGAAATAGTCCTTCCACTCGCCGTTTTCCTGCAGGCGGATGGTTCGGGGGAAGTCCAGATTCAGGGTATCGCCGGCGTGCACGCCCCATTGCTCCAGGTCCAGCTTCACCTGCAGCACACCGGGCTTGATGATCTCGGCCTGGACACTCACTTCGGCCTTGTCCGAGTTCAGGTTGAGCTGCACCGGCTGGACCGGCACCGGCTGCCGGTCCACGTCCAGGATCTTGTAGTAGCGGTATAGCCGAGTGTCCGGATAGGCGGTATTGGCGGCCGCTCCGCGCGGGGTGAGGTCGGCGTGCAGCTCCTCCAGGAAGATGGAGTTCTGAAGATGAGCCTCGCGATACTCACTGTAGACTGTGTTTGGATTGAGTTGGTGCGGCCGGGTCACCGTCCGCACAAAAAAACGGGTCCCGGCATTCAGCGACACGCCTTCGATGATGATCCCGGCGGCCGTCTTGTCCGGCGTCTCGGCCAGCCACACCATCTCCCCTGACGATTCCTGCCGCTGGTACACCTGGTAGAAACCGTCGTCCTCGTCGTATTCGATCGGAGTCCAGGTCAGTTGGAGCGTGTCGGGTTCCTGGAATCCCCAGCGGGGCTGATCGGGTGGGACCGTTTGGGTGCTTTCGAAATCACCGTAATGGTGATCATTCACAAACACGCGGACAGTATCATCCGTTGTGAAAAGCGCGTTGTATGAGAGTCCTAATCCCCCTCCAGCCAAATTGGTTAAACTCTTGATCTCATGCGGAATCTCCCCGGAAAACATGTTGCCGGTGAATTCAATATGACTGAGTTGGCTCATCTCCCCGATCTGATGGGGAATGGCCCCCTCCAACTGGTTTTGAGCCAAATTCAAATAGTTGATTTGTGTGAGCTGCGTGAGCTGAAGTGGAAATGGCCCCGACAGGAGGTTGCGACTCAGAACCAATCCTCTGAGATGGTTACAATTACCGAGCGTACCGGGTAGGCTTTCGATCAGGTTCATGTCCAGATTGATATTCAGAAATCCGGTCTTCGGCTGGATGTCATCGGAGATGCCGTTCAACTGGTTATAGGACAGATCCACATTCGCCCCAACAGTGGGAGACATGTTGAAAATGTTGGATGGGACTGATCCAGAAAGATTGTTATGCTGCAGTTCCAAAGAAGTAATATTTGTCAATTGCCCGAGTTCAGGAGGAATCGGTCCCTCAAGAAGATTGTTCTCAAGGCGGAGATAAGACAGATTGCTTAAATTTCCAAGGCTCGCTGGGATCGTTCCTGTCAGTTGGTTATCGTTTAAATATAAACCCCACAGATTATGTAGGTTCCCAAGATCGGTGGGAATGGATCCTGTCAAGTGGTTGCTCCCTAAAAACAGATAATTCAAATTTATGAGATCTCCGACCCACACCGGGATGCTTCCACCCAACTCACAGCCTTGCAATCCGAGACCCCTCAAGCTGGACAAGTTCGATATCACAGCGGGAATGGTCCCTCCGATTGAATTCCCACTTAGCTCCAAGATCTCCAATCGAGTCAACGAAGCGATTGTGGGCGGCAAGTCCCCGCTCAGGTTGTTTCCGTATAATGCCAACCTGTTTAAATTGACCCACAACTCCCCGATCCACTCGGGTATCGGACCCGTAAACTGGTTATCTCCCAGATTCAGATCACGACATACGCGGTAGTATCTGAGCCATTCGGGGATCGGGCCTGAGAAGTGGTTGCCGCTCAAGTCCAGTCTTTCAATATAGAGATACAGGTCCACCATCCCCGCCGGCAGTGGCCCTTCGAGCTTGTTACCACTGAGATCCAAGGTAGAAATTTGATTGAGTTTTCGAATTTCGTCAGGGACAGTGCCGATGAGATTGTTGTCATCCAGGTCTAACCCGATCACATGACCGTACTGCTCATCCACGGTGACGCCGTACCATCCCCCCTCAGTGCCCCAAGGACCCAGCCATCCGTAGTTGTTTCGCCAGTTCGGGCCTCCGGTGGCGTTGTAGATCGCGATAAGGGCCTCCCGTTCCGAGGCCGGGATGATGGCAAAAAGTTGGGATGGGATAATCAGGAATACCAACATCCAGAATATTCGCAAGCGGTTGGGCAGAGCAGGGATGATCCTCCGAGAAGAGCTCCTGGACATGGATTCACCTCGGTCGCTGAACTATTTTTTACAGATTACAACACGAGGAATTGACTCCGCAAGGCTTTAAGTTGTTTGTTTAGATGCGATGATCACCGGCGTGAAGAGCTATCATTTTCCGAGCTTTTCCGGCCAGCTAAAAAAAACCGTCGGGCGAACTTGAGGATATCCTCGATGACCTTGTAGTCGGTGATCTGCGACTCTGAAATGATCCGGCGCAGGGACTTCCGCTTTTTCGGTTCCATCGTGTCAAGGAGTCGAAGCATGCCGGTCTTTTCCTCGGCCACCTCGTCCCCCATCAGGAAGAAGTCCGGCGGGTATTGGAAGAAATTCGATGCATGATTGATCCGGGCTGGGATGCCCCCAATTTCTAAACAACCGAAATGCTATGCCGGCCAGGGACCACTTCGCCTCGCCGGGCTCCAGGCCTTGCAGGATATGGTTTCCCCATCTGAAAGCCACTCAGCATCCCTTTTGCCTGTCAGGATCACCTGGTGAAGCTTGGCGTGTTTCGGCACAGATGCTTGTTTGAAAACTCGCTCAAGCACAATACCCTGCATTGATGCTCGGTGCGGCCAGGTAACCCTAAACACACCGCATCAGACGGCGAGCTTCCACAGCACGCGGCAACGATTGCAGTGTTCGTGTAATTTCTCGCAAACCACTGATAATATTGGCGCACCCGGCAGGGCTCGAACCTGCAACCGGCGGTTCCGAAGATCGAAGGGAGGGTCTGATCGCCCCAACACCGGGTGGTATTCAGCAATACCAAGTCATGCCAATGTGATTGGAAAATCTAAAGTTATCCCGATTTACCGAACTGCCACCGGAAGCGGCTGGAGATCGCCGATTATCGCCAGTTTTTGTGGTTTAGTGTGACACCAGTGTGACGCGGTTAGCACGTGGTAAAGCCTGCCCGTAATTGTGTGCTGGTTGTCTCGGGAAGAAGGCGGGCGCTGTCCATCCGAACGTCTGCCGTCACACGGAAGGCATGTCATTATAAACTGCCCATGGCAAGGATCGCGTCCTAAAGTATGCTGCCGCGTGTTGAGTTAGACACCTATTGAACTGATCAGTCCGGGTATTCAGTAAAAGAACTCCCTGCGTTCCGGAGTCGCACCCCGGGGAGTCGGTTGGGCAGCGGTGTACCCAGCCCCATCGGACTCAAACCATCTGTCAATAACAATCCGCAACCGAGCATATCTATATTTCATGATATTACAAAAGCTGTAGCTTCAACAGATTACAAAAACCATTGTGCGTGTATTTGTGGTTGACAATCGCCCGGTGTTGTGGAATGTTGCCCGGGATTACGATTGAATCCACAATTTGGGGAGATGTCACCATGAGGCGAATGGGGGGCGTTGTCTGTTTTGCAATCTGGATCAGCCTGCTCGGCTGCACCCTGTTGGGAACGCAAGTCCATTACCCGCTGCCGGCGGTATCGGGATCCTCGGCCGATGGCGTGCTGCGACTGATCAATGCCAGCGACACACCGCAGGATGCGACCATCTGCTTTTTCCTCCATGGACGGCTGTACACGGATCAGCCGGCCACGTTGACTGTCCCGCCCCACGGGTTTGTGGTGCAATCCATCGGCGCGCTTGCCGTGGCGTTATCCGATCCGCCGGCCGGCCGCCCCGGCTATCTCGTGGTGACCACGCCCACCGACTCGGTCCACGCTGAAGTGCTCCTTGCTAGTCTGCCAACCGCTCCCGTGACGGGCAAAGCCCGCCCGGATTCCTTCTCCAACAAATCGATTAATCCACCCGACCCCATCGCACTCTATCCCCTGTACCCGACTGCACCCCAGACCGCCTGGACCACGTTCTTTCAGGGACCGGCAGCGGTGACCGGCACATGGTTCCTCTTGGGCAATCCAACAGCCACTCCGGCTCAGGTCGGGTTGCGCGTCGACTCTCCCGGCGCCACTGTACCCATCGCCGCAGCTCTCACCCTCGCCGGCCATGAAGTCCGGTGGGTGGCCGCGGAGGGTGAGTTGTTCAACGGATCCGGTCTGCCAGACACCGGTGTGCTTCGCCTCACCGCGGACCGGAGTGTCCTGGCCGTAGCATGGTATCCCGCGGCCAGCGGCCTCATGGCGGTTCCTGAGTCCACAATAAGGATCGACAGTGACGGCCGGCTGGTGCCGGAATACGACACCTTCCCCCGCTTCGGAACCGCCGATACGCTGTGGCTGGCCAATCCGGGCCCGGCACCGGTCAGCCTGACCGTGGATCTGGTCACCACCGCCGGCACCCGGCTGGGTCAAGGCACCATCGACGTGCCGGTCAACGGGTTCGTTCGCCGAAGCTGCGAGGAGTTGTTCGACGGGATCAGTTTCCTGCTCTATCAAACCCATGCCATTCTCCGCACCGATGCTCCGACCTCGCTCCTGGCGGCAGCCGTGATCTGCGGCGCGCAGCAATCGGCGGCCCCGATACCCGCCGCCATGGGACCGGCGACGGCCAATCCCACCTGGCACGTGGTCAAGGACACGACGTATTTTCCTCTGACGGTGCACAACCCAGGTGCCGCTCCCGCCACGGTGATGGTGACTCAGTACAACAGTTCCGGACAGGTCGTTCGCCAACCCGTCTATTCGGTGGCGCCGGACGCCAACCGGGTCATCTGGCTCTCGACTCCGTTGGAGTTGTTCTGGGACTGGTATTGGAACCGGCCCAGCCTGATCACTGTGACTGCGGATGGACCGATCCTCGCCTGGACCTGGCATACGGCGATCACGACTGTCGGCGGCGTGCCCGGATGGGGTTTGGCACCTGCAATTGCGGATCATCCCATACCGGTGCTCACCGCGCTGGAACCGGCCGCAGCGGTGGCCGGCAGCGCCGACCTCGCCGTTACGCTGCACGGATCCGGCTTCATCCCCGACAGCCTTGTGTTTGCCGACGGCTCGCCGTTGAGTGTGACCGGCCAAACGGACACGCAGCTCACGGTCATCATTCCGGCGGCAGATTTGATCCAGCCAGGCGCCGTGAACGTGTGGGTGGAGAATCCACCGCCAGGCGGCGGCACTTCCGCTTCGCTGACTCTGGCCGTGGTGCCGGGTGTGCCGTCCATCACCGCGCTCAACCCGGCGCAGGTACCGGCCGGCAGCGCCAGCGTCACCCTCCGCGTCGACGGCGGCCCGTTCCACGCCGACTCGGTCATCACCCTGGATGGGACGCTTTTGAGCACGACGTACCATGCCGGCAGCCAGGCGTACCTTACGGCGGTGCTGCCCGACGGGTTGCTCACGCTGCCCGGCACCCGGGGAGTGACCGTGATTAATCCTGGCCTGGGCGGCGGGGAATCCGCTCCGGTTGTTCTGACCGTGACCGCCGGCATCCCGTCTCTCGTCGCGCTGGACCCGGCCGAGATTCCCGTTGGCAGCGCGGGTGTCGTTTTGCGCGCCGATGGCGGGCCGTTGTATCCCGACTCGTTGATTCGAGCCAACGGCGCGGACCTGGCCACCACGTTTTATGCCGGCAGCCCGGCGTACCTGACCGCCGTGCTACCGGATGCGCTCATGGCAACTACCGGTGTCCTGTCCATCACCGTTGTCAATATCGGACCCGGCGGCGGGGAATCGGCGCCCCTCGAGTGTCAAGTGACTGCCGGCATACCGGCCATCACCGCGCTCGATCCGGCCGCAGTCTTGGCCGGCTCCACCGGCGTAACCTTGCAGGTTGACGGCGGGCCGTTCCACCTCGATTCCGTCGTGACGCTCGATGGTGCGATTCTCCCGACCGATTATCACCCCGGTGATCCTGCCTGGCTCACCGCGGCGGTGCCTGCGGCCGCCACCGCGCTGCCGGGCCTGCGGACCGTCACCGTGATCAATTCCGGCCTCGGCGGCGGCGAGTCGACCCCGGCAACGTTCACCGTGCTGGCCGGCGTGCCGGTCCTGACCGTGCTCGACCCGGCGCAAGTACCGGCCGGCTCCACCGGCGTGGTGCTCGGCGTCCAGGGCGCTCCGTTCTATCCCGGCTCGGTCATCCGGGTGGATGGGACAGAGCTGGCCACTACCTATCATGATGACAGCCCGGCATTTCTCACGGCGGTGCTGCCCGACAACCTGCTGGCTCTACCTGGCAATCTTCCTGTGACAGTGGTCAACGCTGGTCCAGGCGGCGGTGAGTCCGCCCCGGCGATGCTCACCATCACCGGTGGCGCCGAGCAGCCTGTGATCACCCTCCTCACCCCGGCGCAGGTAACGGCCGGCTCAACCGGCGTGGAGCTGCTCGTCTACGGCCGGCCGCTTGACGCCACCTGCCTTGTCCGGATCGACGGAAATGTCATGGCCGCGACCTTCCACGATTGGCTGCCGCCCGCTCTTGGAGTAATGCTACCCGATTCGTTCACTGCCGTCGGGGGTGTCCACGAGGTGGTTCTCCACAATCCGGCAGTCGGCGACTCCGACCCGGTGCCCTTCACCGTGGTGGACAATCCTGGCACGCCGGTCATCGTCAGCCTGGCGCCGCCGGAGGTGCCCCTCGGCTCCGCCGGCCCGGAACTGACGGTCTTCGCCTGGCAGGTTCAGGACGGCGCCACGATTCTCCTCGACGGTGTCGAACTGCCGACAACCCTCATCCCGGCCGATGGCGGCTACCCGGCCGAGCTGACCGCGGTGCTGCCGGCGGACGTCACGGCCACCACCGGCGCCCGTGCGGTGACGGTGCGCAATCCCGGCCCGCCGCCGGCCGACTCGGCGGCGGTGAGTGTTCAGATCGTCGACCGGGATCCTATGATTCTGGACGTCTATCCACGCGAGTTGCCCCAGGGGGGATTGGATATCGTCATCAATACCCTGGCCGACCCCATCGACTCCAACAGCATCGTTTGGGTGAACGACATCGCGTGCGAGACTCATCTCTGGCGTACTTTCGACATGCCACCGACGCTGGACGCCTGGGTGCCCGATGCCTTGCTGACCGAACTAGGCGCGCTCCAGGTCACGGTGGTCAATCCGGGTCCGCCCCTGCGCGAGTCGCCTCCCAGTGTTATCCAGGTGGTCGCGGGTGTGCCGATGATCGCCGCCTTGACCCCCGCCGAAGTGCAGGCGGGTAGCGCCGGCGTCACCCTTCGCGTCGACGGCGGCCCGTTCCACGCCGACTCGGTGGTCTGGACCGATAGTTACGAAGTGCCCACCATCTACCACGAAGACGGCGACAGCATCTGGCTCACCGCCGAGCTGGACGCCGCCCTACTGGAACATGGTGGTTTTCTCCCCATTCAGGTCTACAACCCCACCCCGTGGAGCCTGGTGTCCGAACCGGTCGCGCTCCGGGTGCTCAACCCGGCACCGGTCCTGGATACCGCCGTCTTCGAGGGCTACCTGGCCGGTTACACCACCTTCCAGGTCCGACTCCAGGGAAGCGGCTTCCAGCCCGCGCCCGACGGCTCGGCGGTCCACGTCGACGGTGGAGTATATGCGCCAGTGTTCGAGTCCACCGCAGAGTTGAGCGTGGTGCTGCCCGTCGGCGCAGCCGCCGGCGGCAGCGTGGACCTGGCGGTAGAAAACCCGGCCCCGGGTGGCGGGCGGTCCGCCACGGTGACCCTGGCCGTGCCGCCGGTGCCGCCGCTGGTGGCCAACGCCGGCCCGGTTCAGGCGGTGCTCGAGGGCGATGCCGTCGTCCTGGACGGCTCGGCCAGCTCCGGCCCCATCAGCGGTTACCAGTGGGAACAGCTATCTGGACCCGCCGTTGTGTTGGACGACGCGACCCTGGTCCAGCCGCAGTTTGGGCTGAACCATGTGGACCGGGATGCCCTGCTGGTGTTTCGGCTCACCGTCACCGACGGCTGGCGCCAATCTCAGGCTACCACGTCGGTCCTGGTGCAGCGTCGCCCGGCGGTGTTCGCCATCGAGATTCTGTCACCGCTGGAAGATGAGGCCTTCGACACCTGTGCCGTCACGGTCACGGGGCGCATACTGGGCGCCTTTGATCCGACGGGTGTGTCCGTGCTCGTGGACGGCCAACCCGCCGCGCTCGACGGCGACACCTTCACCGCCCCCGCTGTCCGCTTGCTCGACGGCCGCAACCGCCTGGTGGCCACCGCCACGGATCGAGCCACCCGCAACCAGGCCAGCGCTGCGGTTACAGTGCACTATGCGCCCCCGGAGGTTGATCCGCCGGTGAGCGATACCTGCGGATGGATCACCGGCACGGTGTACAGCGCCGCCGACCGGCAGCCTCTCGCCGGCGCCCGTCTGACCGTGGAAGGAATCGACGCGCGGCTCTACACCGATGCCACCGGCGCGATCCGCTTTCCCATTGCTGACCTGTCGGACGAGCGACCGGCCCGGACCGTGGTGCTCAACATCACCGCACCGGAGCATTTGGACGCCCAGCGGGTGGTCATGGTCAAGCGCGGCCGCTATCCGCGGGTGGACGATGTGTTCCTGGTTCCGGCAGACCCCGTGGTATCCACCATCCCGACGGCCGGCGGCACCGCCGTCAACTCGAACGGCCGGATCACCATGGACTTTCCGGCCGGAGCCGTCGACACGCCGCTCCAGGTCACCCTGACCGAAATCCCCTTTGGCGACGCCCTGCCCAACGCCATGCCCACACCCTCGGTGTGGACATTCGCCTTCGACGTCACCGGCGACACCACCGAGGTGCTGAACCTGCCGGTGCGTGTGCGGGTGCAGAACTTCCTGGGCTTCGAGCCGGGCACGCCCATCCCCGTGGGCTGGTACAACCGCCGGGCGCACCGCTGGGAGCACGACTCCATGTCGGTCATTAGTGAGGATGGACTCTACATGGAGTTTTATATCACCCATTTTTCGGTTCGCGATCCCAATGCCGTGGCTCCTCCGGGAGATCCCGCTCCCACCGGCCCTGGAGAAAACCCTAAAGATGAATGCGAGAAAATCGACGGGGGCATGTCGGAGATCAGTATCGATACCGGCAACCTCCGCATTAGCTATCAAACGGTACCTTATAAAGTGATGGGAGGGGACGCCAGTCTGACTCTGTCTTACGACGGCAAATCGGTGACCGATCACTTTGTTTTCACAGTCAAGGTTGACAACACCGAGGTCATTCGGCCGGACTTCACCACCATATATCTTGACATCGCTGATCGGCACTACCGGACCACGTTCAGCAGCGATCAGGCTGTCAATTATTTTAAAATCCGCATTCCTCTGACGGACGCCCAGGGCCAAAGTCTGCAGCCCGGGATTCATCCGTATGACTGCGTGGTTGAGAACGGCTACCGCACATACAATTACTGGTCCACGGCCTGCTTCGCTTGTGAACCGTTGACGGACACCGGAGTGCCGATGCGCGAACCTTATCGTCAACGAGTGCGATTTTCGGGTAACTTTTTGCTGCAACGATCCGACTTGACTCACTCCCCATACGGTGCCGGATGGTCGTTAGGTTTGAATACGCTGAAATACCTGCACTTCTCGGCAGATGGCGAGTCGATTTACATCCAGGAAGACTCCGGCCAACCGGTGGAACTTCATGCCGGAATGATCGAAAAGGTGTCTGGAACCGCTACCGACGTTCGCCCACCTGCCTGTCAGATACAACCCGACGACAGCATCGCCAACAACGCGTTGGGAGCCGAAGGCATGTATTTCCATCATGGCGAGCTCTTCTACAATCTTAGCCTAAACAATCCGGAATATTGCCATCAGCTTCGCAAGGTGGATTGTCAGGGACAGCTCCGCATACTCATCGGCGGGGGCGATACCGATGTGGACTGGTCCCAGACGGATGCCATCCCGGCCAACTTGGTAAAAAATCTGTATCTAAATATGAGTGGCGGCGGCAATGACTTTCTGGGACATGACGAACAGGGAAATGTCTATTTCGCCAGCAGCGGAGGCGCTTGGAATCGCCTGTTTAAACTGGATCGGGAAGAGATGGTCCGATTGGTGGCGATTATGCCAATGGATATCAATGAACTCTGCACCGATCACATGGGCAATGTCTACACGCTGTCGTGGGATTACACCAGTCAGTCCACCGTGATTCACAAGGTTATCGCCAACGGTGGAGTGGTCCGGATTGGCGAACTGCAGTTCGATACAGGCGACTTTGCCTGCGATCTAAGAGTGGATCGGGAATTGAATCTTTGGGTTAATGTCAATCGGGCTTCGGGCCTCGAAATCTGGAAAGTTACCCCGGCCGGTGATGCCTACCCAATGGCTGGCTATGACGCCGCCGGCACTGCCGCCGAAGCGATGTTCGAAGAAGGAGTACCCGCCGCAAAGGTGAAAATCAATGGCATTTTGCAGATGTTCCCCGACAGCGATGGAAACTTCTACTATCTGGAGTACTATCACCTCCTTTCTGAAGGGATATGGGGCGACCGGTTGCGTAAGATTGACGCGGCAGGCCAGGTCTGGACCGTAGCCGACTTCCGCAGAAACGGCGGATTGCCGGCGGGTGGTGATGATTCGGTCATGGAACCGTTTAACCTGAATTTATTGGAACCGTGGTCGTTTTTCTTCGACGATGACTTTGAGAATATTTATTTCATGGCCAAAAATGGTCATCTGTACAAAATGAGCCGCCAAATGTACGCCTTCGATTCCAGGCACCGCTACCAATATGACCGCTTGACCAACCAGTTGGTTGACCGCAGTGAGAAGGCCACATGGGAGTTTGATGCCAATGGTCATCCTTTGGCCTGCACAGATCGCAACGGCAATCGGACAGAGTATGGCTGGAATACCCAAGGGTTGCTCACCACAATCACCGATCCCCTGGGAGCAACGATATTCATACGCTACTCGGCGGAAGGGTACCTAACCGAGGTGGAGGATCCGTTGGGACGGGTGACCGAATTCGTAGTGGATGGAGCAGGTGATCTTGTCCGGATAGTACAACCGGATCTGTCATTCCTGCAGTTTGAATATGACTTCTACCATCGATTGGCAGCTAAGACCATGGCTGATGGCAGCCGCTTCCGGTATGAATATGAGCCGGACTATGGCACTCTGGCCCGGGTTATTGCCCCGACCGGAGAGCTGCGGCAATATCTGCCGGCGCTTAATCAGGGGCAGGTTCTGGATCCTGATTCTTGGACAGAGGCCAACCCGTATTCTGCCGATGCCGCCAATATGAGCACTGTGATCGACGGAGCAGGTCACACCCGTTATCTCTGGACCGATGAAAACGGCCATGTGCTGGCCACTGAGGATGCCCTGGGTCAAGTCACACTGCAGCATCCCGATGGCCGGGGTTTGGTCAAGGCGGTCCAGTATCCTGATGGTTCATGGGATGAATATTGGTACAACGAATATGGCCAGTTGATTCGGATGACCAAACAACCACTCGGTTTGACGCGGCGGTACTTTTATAATTTGTTGCCCCATCGGCTGACCGCCAGCGAGGATGAGTTCGGACGTCGGACAACATATGAGTATGATGAAGGACTCAATCAAATCGAGCAGATCGATCCAATGAATCATTCAACCCATTACACGTACGAAACAAACGGGTTGTTGCAGGAGGTGATGGATCCACTGGGCCACGGAACGCATTACGAGTACGACGCATATGGAAATGTGGCGAAGGTGACCGATCCCCTCGGGCATGAAACGGTCTACCAGCGCGACGGGGCCGGCAACATCACCGCCGTCACCGATCCCAACGGCCAGACCACCACCTTCAGCTACGACATCATGAACCGGAAGATCAGCCAGACCGATCCCAACGGCCAGACCACCACCTTCAGCTACGTCTGCGCCGGGACCAACGCCTCGAGCTGTTCCTGCTGCAGCGGCGAGAGCGCGAAGGTGGCCTCCATAACGGATCCGCTGGGAAACGTCACTTCCTTCGAGTATGACGGCGTGGGCAACCTGGTCCGGCAGACCGATGCGCTGGGACATTACCGGTCGATGGAATATGATCTGAACCGCAACCTGGTCGCTGTAACTGATGAGATGGGCCGAGTTACCCGGTTTGTGTACGATGCCGCGAACCGCCAGACGGCCGTGATCGGCCCGGATCCGCAGGTCCTCGGCGGCCCGGACGGTCCCCGAACCGACATGGACTACGACGCCGCCGGCCGGGTGATCGCCCGGACCGACCCCCTGGGCCGGGTCATCCGCTTCGAATACGATCCGGCGGGCCGCCTGACCGCCCAGGTGGACGCCCTGGGCGGCCGGACGGAATTCACCTACGACGCCGCCGGCAACCGCACCGCGGTGACCGACGCCAACGGCCACACGACTGCGTTCACCTACGACGCACTGAACCGGCTGCTCACCGAGACCGATCCCCTGAACCGGATCCACTCGCGGACCTACGACGCGGCCGGGCGGTTGTCATCCACCACCGACGCCGAGGGGCAGACCATCACTTACGACTACGACGCCGCCGGCAGGCTGCTCACCAAGCACTACCCCGACGCCACCCAGGAGACCTACGCATACGATTCAAACGGCAACCTGCTCCAGGCGATCAATCCCGCCGTCGCCATGAGCTACACCTACGATGCCCGCAATCTGCAACTGACCATCACCAATGATACAATCGGGAAAACCGTCGGCTACACGTACGACGAACGGGGGCGGAAGGTGGCCCTGACGTATCCGGACGGCGAGACCATCAGCTACACCCGCGATTCCCGCGGCCAGGTCGTGCATTTGGAATCCGACCAGCCCGGGCCCGGCGGCGAGCCGCCGCCGGCGGTGGACTACGCCTACAACGCCGACGGTTCTTTGGCGACGATGGACTACGGCTTCGGCAAGCATGTCGAGCGGATCTACGACCCGGCCGGCCGGCTGGTGGACCTGAAGTACACGAAGCCCGACGGCACGGTGATCTCGGACTTCGCCTACACCCACGACGTCGCCGGAAACATCCTGTCGAAGACCACCGACTTCGGGCTGATCCAGTACGGCTACGACGACCTGGACCGGCTGGTCCTGGCCGACTATGATTGGAAAGCTGACGAAACTTTTACATACGATCCGGTTGGTAACCGCACTTCTAGCGCCGATTACCCCGTGTGGCAGTACGATGCGGCTAACCAGCTCCTTGCCTATGGAAATGGTATTCACGATCCTGTCGGTCAGACACCCCCGATTGCTGCTAAGGATACTTTTAGCTATGATGCTAACGGTTTGACCATAGCTTCAACAGAGAGTGCTTCGGGATCCATCGATCAATATAAGTACAATTACGATGCCTGTATGACCGAATTTCAACAAAACGATATCCTTGTGGCCAGATACTATTATGACCATCAACATCAAAGGATCAGAAAAGACACGTATAATGAGGGATTTTTGGGAAATAGCACTTGGTATCTTTATGGTACTGAAGGATTGCTGGCAGAAATTGATTCTAGCGGCAATTGTCTCACTAAGTACACGTGGCAACTGGATAATAAATGGAGCACAGATCTTTGTTGGAAGACAGACGGAATGATGAATCGTTTATTTTCAGTGAACGACCATCTGTTTACAACACAACAGTTGATTAACTCCGCATGCGAGACGGAGTGGCAGTTAGATTTAGATGCGTTCGGAGGTAGGCGGATTATTGGTGATTCAGAAGAAAACAATTGGGGATTTCCCGGTCAATATTATGACGGCGAATCACGCAACTATTATAATTTTAATCGTTTCTTCTCAACGAATATCGGAAGATATCTGACTCCAGACCCAATTGGTATTACTGCTGATTATCTATATTCTGAGGATAATCCAATTATCTTTTTCGACAACACGGGTCTAACTCTTGATGCTGTCCTTCTTAGGCATATTTCCGACATCTGCAATTGGTTTCAATTGTATTCCAATCATCCGAGTCCCCTTACTGAAAGAGGGGCTCATATAACGGACTGCGCTGGTGTGGAAAAATTCAAGGATGATGGGCCGGGACCTGCGGGGGGCGGCCAGGCTCCGATGAAATGTGAATTTAACTTCAGCACGGGTTTAAAAACGATTGCCTTGGTCCATACCCATCCGAGAGCCATTGAATATATTAATGGTAGGCGTTATCACGTTGCATGGCAACGACCCAGTCTTGCAGATTGGGACTCGAGTGATACATGCACAAAAAAACAACAAGTTGGTTTCCCCGGTATTATAGTTCCAAACTATGTACTTTCAAAGGATGGAGTCTGGAGAACAGATAACACCTTGAAAAGAGGTAAGAGCATTCGTTTAGAAACAGGTGAATGGTACAAACGACTTTGTCCTGGTATCACTAATTGGGGGTTTAAATGATCATCCTGTCACGACAAAGAGCACATTTCATTTATTTCGTACTGGCTACAATCATGCTCACATCCTATGGGTATTGCGCGAATATGTCAGATTCGTCGCAGGAGCTGACAGACTATGAAAAAATAATCGATTCAGTTTTTCCAATCACGGAACAATTCGACAACACCATGGGTGTGAGAATAGTCTACCGATCTGTCCCGAGCTTCTTATGGGAATACTATTTGGAATTGAAAATAGATCTTCCTGAATCAGACAAATCGAATTATTCAATGGAATGTATTTTTCCGCAAGCTGCCTCATTCAATTATCAAGAAGGTCGTTTAACGGAAAAGTTCCCCGGAGCCGGGTGGAAAGACAAGCGTGCAAGGTTATTACTGCATACATGTAGGATTGAAGGCAAAACAAATAAACAAACAAGAGCGGTAGTTGGAAATTTGACAAATATCAAACTTAGATTCAGAGATAACAATACCCAAAGCATTATCTCCGATCCAAATTTATCTATTATTCTGATTCAAAACAAATTTTCTCTTCTCACGCTCAAGACCTCGGATGAGATTCTCCAAAATGTATTTAAAAATTGGTTCAAGGTCTTACTGGATCGATGCCCATGCTATGATCGAGGAAAGCAACTCTTTTTTTTTGATGAGAGCACAAATAGTCGGACTCAAGTCTTAACTAAGGAAGAAGCCCAAATTTCTGCTGCATTAAATGGAGATTACGAACAGGTTCAGAAATTTGTCCATCAAGGTGCTAAAATTAATTACCAATCGGCAAACGGGCTTTCTGCTTTAATGGCAGGAGTACATGGAGGGGATTTTACGATATGTAATTTCTTAATAGAAAATGGAGCAAACTGTAATTTGCAGGACGATTTTGGTGAAACTGCGTTGATGAAAGCGATCCAGAAAGATAGCTCTGAAATTACCAGACTGCTTCTAGATCATATGGCAGATGTAAATCTAAAAGATAAAGATGGTTGGACCGCCCTTCATTATGCTGCAAGATATGGTTCATCTGAGATTATTAGTGATTACCCGCAGTTTGTTCAAATACTCAATCTAAGAGACAATTTTGGTTATACTCCTTTGATGCTTGCTGCATGGAATGGGCACCTCGATACGGTGAAAGTTCTGCTTCAGAATGGGGCCAAGCCGGAGGAAAAAGTGCGAAAGGGGGAGTACACTGGATTTGATGCTTTAAAGTTTGCCACCATTATCAAAAACAGTGAAATTGAAAGAGCTCTAATTCCATTCATCCAGATGTATAACTAAGCATCTCGCTGACATTTTGCCATTGAGCGATGTTGATGGTGTCAATGGGACGGTTTAACTGGATCTACGACCCGGCCGGCCGGCTGGTGGACCTGAAATACACGAAGCCCGACGGCACGGTGATCTCGGACTTCGCCTACACCCACGACGACGCCGGCAACATCCGGTCGAAGACCACCGACTTCGGGTTGATCCAATACGGCTACGACGCCCTGGACCGGCTGGTCCTGGCCGATTACGACTGGAAAGCGGACGAATTTTTCAATTATGATCCAGTCGGCAATCGTATTTCCACAGCAGACAATGATTTGTGGGTGTATGATTCAGCCAATCAGTTACTCGGGTATGGAACGGGGGGAGAACTATCTTTCACATTTCAATACGACTCGAATGGATCCGTGTTATCGATGTCTGACAATATCACTGACACTGTTGACTACTATTCCTACAATAATGAAGACAGAATGTCCGGCTTTCATCAATCGAATGGAACCATTGGCGCTTCCTATTGTTTCGATTCATCCAATCAGAGAATTAAGAAAGAAATCCATGAGAATGGTTCGCTGCTGAGTTGTACATGGTTTCTCTATGGCAATGAGGGTTTGTTGGCTGAATATAGTAGTAATCAGGTGATGTTGAAAAAGTATCTATGGCATCCAGACCATCAATGGGGAACTAATCCTCTATGGCAGAGAGATGACCAAGGTACAAATTTCACCTTTATTAATGATCATTTAGCTACACCACAATACCTCATCGATGATGACCTCGGTTTTTCCTGGGAAGCTGATTGGGATTCTTTCGGGGTAGAAATCGCAACGGGAATCATTGAGAATCCATTTGCATTTCCTGGTCAGTATTTCGATCAAGAAACAGATTTGTATTATAATTTTCACCGATTCTATTCACGAGAGACCGGAACCTACATGCAACCAGATCCTATTAATCGTTATTTCAAGGACGGAATTGAAATCCTGACCGATGATTATATTGATTATCATTACGTACTAAACAATCCAGTAATTGCTTTCGACCCTTTAGGTTTAAAAGCTTACCGTTGTATCAGACCATTAGGAGATCATGGGCCGCCATCGGACAACGTTCGATATGGCCCAGACCTATGGGGGAATCCTCTATATCATAGTTATTATTGTGTTACTATTGGAGGGACGACTAAATGTTATGGACACGCAGGATCCGGCATGCCTGTGGGACTTGGTAGCCGAGGAAGACCAACTACGCCGAAGGACGGGGATGTCTACGATCCACGCCGGTGTTGGGAAATTCCAAGCAACTGCTGCTTTGAGAAGTGCTTAACAAATTATGGCAACAGTCGTAGGCCGTGGTACAATCTGCAGCCAATGATTCCTTTTGCACAGAATTGTCAGGAATGGGTGGATGAGGGTATTCAGAAGTGTAAAAAAGAGTGTAAAATGAAATGATAGTAAAGCAATTACTCCAAGTAGCTTATGTTGTCGTGGTTGTTGCTTTGTTCGCTTGGACCATTTTTGCCTTTCGATTACCTGATGGGACAATAGACTTTGAAGGGCGTGTTTTTCTTGGTATTTGTTTGTACTACATTGCTTTTTTACCAAGTTGGTTGATTGGCTTGCTGGGTATGGTTTATGTTCAACTCGGCTTGCCCTACCCGCAAGATACTTGGATTGAGTGGGTGTTTTTCTTGCTAATCGGATTTCTTGGTTACTTCCAATGGTTTTGGCTTCTTCCTCTAATCTTCAGATCTCTCAATCGACTAAGATGCAAAGTCGCCAAATTGATTCAGCGTTCATCACAGTAGAGAACAATCTGGCGTTCTCAAACATTCTACTCCGCCTCAAAGCATGTGGTTACAAATTGATTTCCTGTATTATTAGTCATCTTCGCTGACATTTTGCCATTGAGCGATGTTGACGGTGTCAATGGGACGGTTTCCCTGGATCTACGACCCGGCCGGCCGGCTGGTGGACCTGAAGTACACGAAGCCCGACGGCACGGTGATCTCGGACTTCGCCTACACCCACGACGCCGCCGGCAACATCCTGTCGAAAACCACAGATTTCGGCCTGGTCCAGTACGGCTACGACGCCCTGGACCGGCTGGTCCTGGCCGACTACGACTGGAAGGCCGACGAGACCTTTAGCTATGACCCGGTGGGCAACCGCACCGCCGACGCCGGCCACCCGGTCTGGCACTACGACGCCGCCAACCAGCTTCTCGCGTATGGCGCTGGCCCCCACGACCCTTCCGGTCAGACCCCGCCGGCCGTCCCCGCTTTCACCTTCGCCTACGACGCCAACGGTTCCACCGTCTCCAAAACCGATCCCGCCGCCGGCACGACCGACCAGTACGGTTACAACTTCGACAACCGGATGAGCGAGGTTCGAAGAGACAGCGAATTGACCGCCCGGTACTTCTACGACCACCTGTCCCAGCGGATCCGAAAGGATCTCTTCACGGATGGATCCCCAACAGTCTCCACATGGTTTGTCTATGGACAAGAAGGTCTGTTGGTTGAATATGACGGCTCCGGCTCAATCCTTACAAAATACACTTGGCAGCCGGACAAGCCGTGGTCTACCAATCCTATTTATCAGATTTCTCTTTTGTCTGAAGAAGGTTATTACATTTGCGATCATTTGTTTACACCATATAAAATAATTGATTCTGTTTTTAAAACAACATGGCAGACGGATTGGCAAACTTATGGCGAACTTAATATCATTCATTCGGATTACTCTAATACAATCAGATTTCCAGGACAGTATTACGATTTTGAGAGTCATTTACATTTCAATTTGAACCGTTTCTATTCTTTTTCAACCGGGAGATTCTTCCAAAGCGATTCCTTAGGAATTCAAATTGACTGTTTAAATGGTTTTATAGGAAACATCAGTACTGTCCCGTTAACGGATTTTCAAAGCGTTCTAACATTTAATAAATGAATGGCTTACTGGGCATTTTCGCCAGAAACGATTTGAACTTTCGGTTAGCATCTCCGGCAGGACATTTCCCGCTCGGAGGCGCTGACCATGAACGAAGGCCGCACCATATTCGCCCAACTGATGGACCACGTCCCGCACCACCTGTTCACCCGTTGCGTCGCCCGCTATCAGGGCGACCACCGCGTCCGCTCGTTCTCCTGCTGGGATCAGTTCCTCTGCCTGGCCTTCGCCCAGCTGACCTGGCGGGAGAGCCTGCGCGACATCGAGCTGTGCCTGCGCACGGCCGGCCGCAAGCTGTACCATTTGGGCATTCGCGGTCACGTCGCCCGCAACACCTTGGCCAAAGCCAACGAGAACCGGGACTGGCGCATCTACCAGGAGCTGGCCCACGAGTTGATCCGCATCGCCCGGCCGCTGTACCTGCACGACGATTTCGGTGCCACTCTCGACCACACCGCCTACGCCCTGGATGCCACCACCATCGACCTGTGCCTGACCCTGTTCCCCTGGGCCGAGTTCCGCCGGACCAAGGCCGCCATCAAGCTGCACACCCTGCTGGACCTGCGCGGCAGCATCCCGACGTGGGTGGTGATCACGCCGGCCATCGTCCACGAGGTGCGGCTGCTCGATGCGGTGATGCCCGAGCCCGGGGCGTTCTACGTGCTGGATCGGGGCTACCTCGATTTCGGCCGGCTGTTCCGGATCGACGCCGCGCGGGCCTTCTTCGTGATCCGCGCCAAACGCAACCTGTGCTTTCACCGGGTGTACTCCCACCGGGTAGACCGTGCCACCGGCGTGCGCTGCGACCAGACGATCACCTTGCCTGGCCAACCCGACGCCTATCCCAACCAACTGCGCCGCATTCGGGTGGCGGGGCCGCACCCCCGCACGGGGCTCACCTTTCTGACCAACAACTTTCAGCTCCCGGCGCTGACCATCGCCCAGTTGTACCGCGCCCGCTGGCGGGTCGAGTTGTTCTTCAAATGGATCAAGCAGCACCTGCGGATTAAGAAGTTTTTCGGCACCTCGCCCAACGCGGTCAAGACGCAGATCTGGGTGGCCATCTCGGTCTATGTGCTCGTGGCGATCATCAAAAAGCGGTTGCAGCTGGACCACAGCCTCTACACCATTCTACAGTTTCTCAGCGTCCACCTGTTCGAGAAAGTCTCTCTGCGGGAAGCACTTACAAATTATACTGACAATGATAACCGGTATACTCCGTGCAAACAGCTCAAATTATTCGACTTTTAACGGGACAGTACTGA
>Ga0209606_1000421_pt1 | contig 64236 bp, 49 predicted proteins | sample AD_UKC057_MetaG_FD_184412 | JGI IMG/M metagenome (GOLD analysis project Ga0209606, IMG submission 184412) | Active sludge microbial communities of municipal wastewater-treating anaerobic digesters from USA - AD_UKC057_MetaG (SPAdes) (version 2) | ecosystem: Engineered > Bioreactor > Anaerobic >... | reverse complement strand
ATCAAGAAACAAGGCCAGAATCGATAGCGCGATTTTTGGTCCACGTAGTCATCGCGGCGTAAGCGCCCCTGCTTTTCGCGACGGCGCGATACACTTTTGTACGGGCTCATCGCGGCGTAAGCGCTTCTTCTTTTCGCGACGGCGCGATACTTCGTGAGCTGGGAACGCCAACTTTTAAGTTGGCATGTCTTGAAAAAAAGCTCACACGGAGGCCACGAAGGTTATAAAGAAGAGAGGTGCTTAGGAGCGCTAACGCCAGGTTTATGTTTCCACTGTGTTCTCTGCGTTCTCCGTGCGAAACCATCATTTACTCTTCTAAAACATGCCGAACTAAAGTTCGGCGTTCCCAGGCGCACCATCGCGGCGTATATAAATCAAAAGACGGATCGTGGGGTCGTAAAAACCACTTACCCCGCGATAACCCACACGGGCATCGTGGCGTAAGAAGGACAATAGGCGGAGCTCCTCCTCTTTCTATTTTTTGTTGCACCTCGATATTATACGCACTTTACCTTTTCGAAAATCCCGCCTTTACGGTATAATCCGATGAGACTTTATTCTGGAGGGATACCCGTGGAGAAGATAAATAAACCGCACGACAAATTGTTTAAAGAAGTTATGGGAGATATCGAAACGGCGAAGTCCTTCATCCAGCACTATCTGCCTCCGAAGATCGTCCGGTTAATCGATCCCGAATCGATAACGATAGAAACAGACAGTTACATCGAGAAAGACCTCTCGGAATACTTTTTCGATCTGCTCTTTCGGGTGAAGATGCAACAGGAAGAGGGGTATGTCTATCTGCTGTTCGAACACAAAAGCAAGGTTGACAAACACGTGAGCCTTCAACTCCTGGGGTATATGACCTCCATATGGAAGAAGACAGTACCGCGGCCTCTGCCAGTGATTTTGCCCGTGGTTTTCTACCAGGGGAGAGAGAAATGGGAAGCGCCGCAATGGTTTTCGAATCGCTTTTCAAACGCCGATCGTATGGACGGGGACTTGAAAGAATACATCCCAGACTATAAATATGAACTGTTTGAAATTTCGTCATTGAGAGAAGAAGAGGTCAAAGGGGCGAAACGTCTTCGTATCTATTTGGACGTCATAAGGATGAGAGCGCTCGAGGGAAAAGAAGCGATTCGAGAAGTGATGCTCCGAGTCGCATTGACGATTTCGGAATTGTCGTGGACAGAAGCGAATGAACGGTTTTTCCAGGTCTGTACGATCTACCTGTTCGATACGATGGGAAGGGAGTATTTCCAACAATTGTCAGAACTGATGAAAACGGTATCGGAAGAAAGGAGCGAAAAGATGCAAACAATCGCGGATATGCTCAGACAAGAAGGAATGGAAAAGGGAATGGAAAAAGGCTTAGAAATGGGGATTATAAAAGGCAGAGAAGAAGGCTTAGAAAAAGGAATGGAAAAAGGAAGAGAAGAATTGCTTTGGAAACTAATATCCAAAAAGTTCCCTAAGATATCGCAAAAGTATTTCGAAAAGCTGAAGACCCTTACGATAGAGAAACTTGACTCCCTAGGACTTGAGCTAATCGATATGAAAAATGAGGAAGAGTTAAGGAAGCATTTAATGTAGAGAGTCCGACAAAGGGCTTGAACCCGATTTGATATATCATGTGCGCGAAGTTATTGCGGCTATTTCGAGGGTCTTTTTTCCCTCTCGTTTTTGTCTTTTTTCTTATTACACCCGGATATTATACCCACACTCTACCAGGTGTTGTTGACGGGTTAGTGCCACGAATCCGGCAGAGTGGGTCAAGCTATAGGGTGCAATCAAGAAGCAAGCCAGATACAATCGCACGATTTTTGTTCACGAAGTCAGCGCGGCGTATGCGCTTCTTTTTTTTGCGACAGCGCGATACGCTTATGTACAAGCCGATTACAGCGTAGCAGGAAGGGGTAAGGAGGGATCGCGGGGTCCCGTTGGTTACCCCGCGATGAACCTCTTAGTTATGTCATCTCATAGCGCGGCCCACACAATCTGTCGGGGTGTAGCCGGATTCGTGCTATAATCCTCCCGCGATTACCGAGATTCGCGAAAAGGGGGACAATCCTATGAAAACCTGCATATTATATGCCGGTAAATACGGAACGACAGAACACATCGCGAAAATGATCCAAAGCAAGCTGGGGAACGACGCGGTCCTGATCAACCTCACAGACCAGAAAAAACCTGACATTTCCGCCGCCGAGCGCGTTGTCATCGGCAGCGGCGTGTATATGGGAAAGGCGCGTAAAGAGGTGCGCCACTTTTGTAAAACCCGCGCGAGCGAACTCAGTAGCAAGCGCACGGCCCTCTACCTCTGCTGTATGGAGAACGTGGAAGCAGAGGTCGAGAAGTACTTTCAGAAAGCCTTCCCCGAGGCCGTCCTGTCGAAAGCGATCGTACACCGTCGATTTCCGGGGGCGCTGGTTCGTTCTCAAAAAGAGGGATGGATGACGCGCGCGATGTTCGAGCGTATGAGACAGACCAATGCCGAACGGAAAGAACCCGTCGAACAATGGGTCGCTGCCTTCGTCGAAACGATCACGAGATGAATACTGACCATAAGACCTTAGGAGGTGAAGGCGCAACGCCTTTTTGAATGCCTAAAAAAACGATTCTTGGACCCACATTCAACGAGATGCTACATCCGGAAACCATCCCGGAAAACTTCAGAAAAGCCGCGCTTCAGGCTAAGCACCGCGACCCGTTGGATCCGATCAATTTCTTCAACATCACGTGGAAGAACGAGAAGAACGAGATCCCCTACTTCGTCCTGCCGAAACAGATCACCGGAGTGCCCTGTCATATCGTTATCCTTTACGGAAAGGACTTCCCCACCGGTTCTCACAAAGTTGGGGCAACCTATTCGATCTTGATGGAAAAGGTCATACGTCACGAGGTCGATCCTTTCTATCATCGGCTCGTATGGCCATCCACCGGAAATTACGGGATCGGAGGCGCCTGGGTCGGGTGTCGGATGGGGTTCGACTCCCTCGTGATCCTTCCGGAACTGATGAGCCAAGAGCGGTTCGACATCATCCATTCGTACGGCGCGAAGGTGATCGCCACCGCCGGGTGCGAGTCCAATGTGAAAGAAATCTACGATAAATCGAAAGAATTGAAATGTGCAGACCCCGAAAAAGTGAGGGTGCTCAACCAATTCGAGGAGTTCGGCAACTACCGGTTTCACTACTATGTCACCGGTAACACGCTGATAGAACTGGCGGAACTGCTCAAAAAGGCCGGAATCGGAAACGGAGAGATCTCTTCTATCGTCTCTTCGATGGGTTCCTCTGGCACAATTGCCTGCGGTGATCGGCTGAAAGAAGTCTTCCCGCGTTGCTTAGTGGTGGGTTCCGAGCCCATACAATGTCCCACGTTGATGCAGAACGGGTACGGCGGCCACGATATACAAGGAATCGGCGACAAACACGTCACTTGGATCCACAACGTGATGAATATGGACGCGATGGTCGCCGTCGACGATATGGAATCCAAACTCGGACTGCAGCTGCTCACCGACCCCGCCGGAAAAGCCTATCTCCAATCCATCGGCGTCTTTTCCGAAGAGGTCGAAAAGATGGCCGCCATCTTCGGCATCTCCGGCGTATGCAACGTTCTCAGCGCAATCAAAGTGGCCAAATACTACGACCTCACCGAAGAAGACACAGTCGTGACGATCGCGACCGATGGCATCGACCGCTATCACACTGTGATGGACGCGTTGAATCAGCAGTTCGGCCCTATGGATCGGACCCGGGCCGCCGTACTTTTCGAGAAAACCTTTATGGGAGTGCGCACTGACTGGCTGCAAGAGGGGACTTACGAGGTTCGCAAACGGTGGCATAACCTCAAGTACTATACCTGGGTGGAGCAACAGGGTAAAACCGTCGAAGAGCTCAACGAAACGAGGAAGCCAAGTTTTTGGCGAAAACAGCAAGACATAATCGAGGAAACCGATCGCCTCATGCTCGAATACCGCACAAGAGGAGGGGCGCCCGTTTAGTTCTATTTCCGCCTGGTTTCTGCATCTGAACATCTGGGCGGATTCAACGGATTCCTTAGCTGCGTTTAGAGTTTAGATCCTATGCCCGTACTCTATACTTGGTGCGGGTATAATATTGAGGCGCACCAAAAAAAAGACAAGAGGAGGAGATCCGCCTTTTGTCCTTTTTATGCCGCGATGACTACGAGGATCATTCCGGGGTAAGTGGTTTTTACGACCCCGCGATCCGCCTTTTATGTTTTTTACGCCGCAATCAACACGCATAAAAACGTATCGCGCAGTCGCATAAAAAAGGGCGCTTTCGCCGCGATGACTACGTGGACGAAAAACCGTGCGATTGGTTCTGGCCTTGTTTCTTGGTCTCACCTCATAACTTGACCCACTCTATACTTGACGTCGACGTATTTATTTGGTACAATTAGGGAAACAATATACGAAGTTTGTTTCGAGGGCTGCGCCCTCGAAACTTTTTACTGGTGAAAAGAGGATGGAGAAGAAAGAGAGAGAAGAGATCATCCGAAAGCTCGTTCAGGAGGAAGGTTTTGAGCTATACGCCTATCGATATACTCCCGGAAAGAAGGGAGCGCGGCTCTACATCGCGATCGACCTCGTGGAGCGAAGGATCGATCTGTCCGATTGCGAAAGGGTATCCAAACGTTTAGGCGAGTATTTTGATCGCGAAAACTGGTTCGATTCCCCCTACACCTTGGAAGTCTCTTCTCCGGGAGCCGAACGAGAGCTCAGAACCCCGGAGGATTACCGGCGCTTCTCGGGAGAAACGGTAAAAATCGTTTTGAAAGAACCCCTCGAAAAGCGAAGCGTGTTCATCGGCCGCCTTTCCAAGGTATCTCTCGAGGAGCGGCGGATAGAGATCGTAGAGAGGGACTCCACCCGCAGCTTCACCATCGGATTCGACCAGATAAAAAAGGGGAACCTTTACCTGGAGGTATGATGGGATGAACATCCAACTGATTAACGCTCTGGAACAACTGCGGGAAGACCGTGGAATCTCGAAAGAAGAGGTGATCGACGCGCTGGAAAAGTCGCTCAAGGTCGCCTATAAAAAGTCCTTCGGGGAGGAGGAAAACGTCGAGGTGAAGATAGACCCACGCAACGGGGAAATCACGGTCTTTCGGGTTTTTGAGGTGGTGAAAGAGGAGTCGGAAGTGACCGACATCAACAAAATCCAGGTGGATGAAGCTCGGAAGATCGAACACTTGATCGCTCCGGGTGACATACTCCGGCAAAGGGTGAACGTTAAGAAATTCAACCGTATCGCGGCTCAAACGGCAAAACAGGTGCTCATACAAAAAATCCGGGAGCTGGAAAAAGAGAGTCTGTTCGCACAATATAAAGATATGAACGGGAAAATCGTCACCGCAGAGGTCATCCGGGAGACCCGCGACGGGTATGAATTACGCGTAGGGAAACTGGATACGACCATCCCTTTCGATCGTTTGTTACCGAATGACCGGTATAGAAACGGCGACCTCATGAAAGTCCTGGTCGAGTCGATCGATCGCCGGAGTAGAGCCGCCGCGATCAAGGTAGACCGGGTGTCCCCCCAATTCGTCCAACAACTGCTGACCTTGGAAGTGCCGGAACTGGAAAACGGGATCCTTCAAATCAAGGCCATAGCTCGCGAAGCAGGCGTGCGGACCAAGATCGCGCTGGTTTCCGAACACCCGCAGGTAGACCCGATCGGCGCCAGTATTGGAGAAAGCGGCGGTCGTATCGCCTCGGTCGTACGAGAATTGAAAGGAGAAAAGATCGACGTCTTCTATTGGTCCGACGACCCGAAAGAGCTCATCAAAAACGCGTTGGCGCCCGCAGACGTGTTGGAGGTGGAGATCGTCGACCCGGACAACCGCATCTCACGGGTGTGGGTGCCTCCGACGCAGCTGTCGCTAGCGATCGGAAAGGGCGGCCAAAATGCCCGATTGGCCGCAAAATTGACGGGCTGGAAAGTGGATATCAAACCGCTTCTGGAATGAAGATGGTGGCGGACGCATACCGGAGCGCGCAGACGTATGCCCCAGCATTCTCGAGATAGCCGCGCCATTTGAGCAACCTGACCGGCTTAGCCGCCGCGTTCTTCCTGACCACCGTTTGTGATTTCGTCGTTCCCTTTGTTATACTCGACCGAGAAAAATCGTGATGTTTTCATATCTTTGGAGGTGTATGAATGGCAACGAAAGTTATCATTATGGGCGCCGCCGGGCGCGATTTCCACAACTTCAACACGTTTTTTAGAGACAACGCGGACTATAAGGTCTGCGCCTTCACAGCCACCCAAATCCCGGGCATCGAAGGAAAGGTCTACCCCGCGGCTCTAGCCGGAAAACTCTATCCCAACGGCATTCCGATAGAGGCGGAAGAGGAACTCAAAGAACTCATCAAGAAACACGCGGTGGACCAAGTGGTTCTAGCCTACAGCGACCTTCCCTTTTCTTATGTGATGGAAAAGTCCGCGTTAGTCAACTCGTGCGGAGCCGACTTCGTCCTGATGGGCCCCAAGCGCACCATGCTCAAATCCAAAGTACCCGTGGTCGCGGTGGTCGCGATCAGAACCGGCTGCGGTAAAAGCCAAACCACACGCAGAGTCCTCGACATCCTGCGAAGCCACGGGAAGAAAGTGATCTCCATCCGTCATCCGATGCCTTACGGTGACCTCGTAAAGCAGAAAGTGCAGCGTTTCGCCAACTACTCCGATTTGGATACGCACGATTGCACCATCGAAGAACGTGAAGAGTACGAGCCCCATATCGATAGAAAATCGGTCATCTACGCCGGCGTCGACTACGAAGCCATCCTTCGAGAGGCAGAGAAAGAACAGCCCGACGTGATCCTTTGGGATGGCGGCAACAACGACTTTCCCTTCTATAAACCGGACCTTTGGATTACCGTTGTCGACCCCCACCGCGCGGGCCACGAATACTCCTATTACCCCGGCGCAGTCAACACCCTCGCGGGTGATGTCATCATCATCAATAAAGAAGAAACGGCCAACCCCGAAGACATCCAGCAAGTTCGTCTGCGGGTTCAGAGTTTGAATCCAAACGCGACCATCATCGATGCCGCGTCCCCAATTTTCGTGGAAAAGTATCAACAGATCAAAGGGAAAAAGGTGCTCGTGGTCGAAGACGGCCCTACCCTCACCCACGGGGGTATGAAATACGGTGCGGGCCTCGTGGCGGCGCAAAAATTCGGAGCGGGTGAGATCATCGACCCCAGGCCATACGCCAAAGGATCCCTCCTATCGACCTATAAAAAGTTCAATCACCTCGACAATATCCTACCCGCGATGGGTTACGGCGCTAAGCAGATGAAAGAGCTCGAAGAATCCATCAACGCCACGCCGGTCGATCTGGTCATCATCGGAACGCCAATCGACCTCACCCGAGTCATCAAAATCAACAAACCCGCGCTCCGAGTTCAATATGAACTTCAGGAGATCGGAAAGCCAGACCTGGAAGACGTTCTGCAAGATTTCATCCGGAAGCACAATATATAAGCGGCCGTTCGGCTCGACAAGGTGAGGGTATAATATCGGGGTACATAAAAATGGGAACGCCGGACTTTAGTCCGGCGTGTTTCTTTGCTTTTCTGAAAGCTCTCGAGAGCCCTTAAGCCCTTACGCCGCGATGGGCCAGTGGGGTTATCGCGGGGTAACCAGCGGGCTGACTTCGAAAGCCCACGAAGTCCCGCGATTCGCCCTGGGAACGCCGGACTTTAGTCCGGCATGTCTTTTCTTTTTCCGGGAGAACCCTGTCCCTTGCCAGTTTTTCCTCTGTGTTCTCCGTGCTCTCTGTGTGAGCTTTTTCCAAGACATGCCAACTTTAAAGTTGGCGTTCCCAGAGAGACGAGCCGGCTGGAAGTCGGCCCCACAAAAAGAAGGGGCGCTTACGCCGCGATGCTCGTGTGTTATCGCGGGGTAACCAGCGGGCTGACTTCGAAAGCCCACGAAGTCCCGCGATTCGCCCTGGGAACGCCGCATTTTAGTGTGGTATGGGTTCATTGTTATCTCCGTGCCCTCAGTTCCCTCCTTGCGAACCCTGTTTTCTGGGAACGCCGGACTTTAGTCCGGCATGTTTCTTTGCTTTTCTGAAAGCTCTCGAGAGCCCTTAAACCCTTACGGCGCGATGGGCCAGTGGGGTTATCGCGGGGTAAGTGGTTTTTACGACCCCGCGATCCGCCCTTTGCCTTTTAACCGCGATGGGCGCAGAAAAAATCGTATCGCGCCCTCGCGAAAAGAAGGGGCGCTTACGCCGCGATGCTCGTATGTGTTATCGCGGGGTAACCAGCGGGCTGACTTCGAAAGCCCACGAAGTCTCGCGATCCTGATGAAGCCCTACGATCAGCACGTATAAAAGCGTATCGCGCCGTCGCGAAAAGAAGGGGCGCTTACGCCGCGATGCTCGTGTGTTATCGCGGGGTAACCAGCGGGCTGACTTCGAAAGCCCACGAAGTCTCGCGATCCTGATGAAGCCCTACGATCAGCACGTATAAAAGCGTATCGCGCCGTCGCAAAAAGAAGGGGCGCTTACGCCGCGATGACTACGTGGGCGAAAAACCGCGCGATTGATTCTGGCCTCGTTTCTTGGTTACACCTCATAACTTGACACCCACACGGGGGGGATCCCCGATGATTTTCTTATGCTATAATCAAGAGGGGGATGACGATGAAAAAAAAGGGCTTATGGATAGTCGCGATCGGCGCCGTCGTTCTGTTTTGCTCCGGCTGCTTCATACAGGACACGATTTCGTATATACAAAGCGTTGAGGATATCGTCAACACGGTGTACGTGATCGGAATCGTGGGGTTTGTTGCCGGATGGTTGCTCTTCCACAAAGAGTAGTCGCGTTGTCTCGAGATTTCGTACTTCTATTTTTATCACGGGCTCCGACGCGAGCGCGCCCTCTTGCCACATTTCGTTTTAAGTCGTTATAGGACGACAGTCTTTGCTTTTTTGCTTGAAAGGAGCCGAAAATGTCAAAACGCGTTTTCCTCTTGTCTTTCTTAATCCTAATCACGGTCTCCGTGGGACTTTCCTTTTCAGTGTGGGTTTCCTGGGAAGGGGAAGACTGGTATCGGATGATCGCGAAAGCCTACACCGAGGCGACTCAGACACCGGTCGAGATCGTCCCGATACCGGCACCCGACCAAAAGCTTCTAGTGGCGTTAAAAACCCCGGACACCTTGCCCGACCTTTGCTTGATTAAAAGCGACGATTTTCCGCTGGCTGCGACGATCGCCCTTCCTATCGATTTGCCGCGGCTGCCCCAGTATGCGGATCGTTTCGCACAGATCGGGATACAGACCTACACTTCGGGCGGCGCGTTACGCGCGGTTCCTTTTTACGCCGATACCCAAGTGCTCTTTTTACAAACGGCCGTCTTCGAAAAGTATCGGATTCCTCTTCCTGAACCCGATTGGAACATCGGCGATTTCGAAGCGCTCCTGGCCCATTTACGCGCCGAAGGCGTGATGCCGATCGGCTGGGGATTCAATTCCCCGTACATCTTTCAGGGGTTGCAGGAAGGCTTTGGCCAGTCTTTCCTACCGGACGGTACCATCCGCGTCATCACAGAAGAAAACACCCGCTTGCTCAAGAGAATGCGCTCCTGGGTGACGAACGGTTGGTTCAAAGACTATCCGCAACGGCCGGGATTGGTCAAAGATTTCTCCGCCGGAAAGGTGGCGATGATGCCACAGGGCAGCTATCTCATTCCCGATTTGGATGAGATGGGGGTCCCTTATGCCCTCGCTCCACTACCCGAACCATGGCGGTCGGTCATCGACACGAAGGCCTGGGTGATCTTCAAAAACGAGACGCTCGTCTATCCCTTTCTTTCCTTTCTCTTCGAACGAATGGAAGGCCTGTGCGCGACGTATGCGAAACAAAGCTTGATCGAAGGGATTCCTTTCTCCGGAAACGCCGGGGGCGTATTGGAGAGAGCGTTAGAAAACGGCCTCGTCCAACCATCCACACGCGCGTATTCGGAAGGGTATTGGACCGCGATGAAAGCGTGTTTGGAGTTGTATTTACGCGGAGAAGGGGAACTGCAAGAACTCTTGTCCACCGCTCAAGCCTACATCGATCAGTTTCAATGACCTTTTTTCTCCCATTTTTTCTGCTCATCGCCGGAATGACCCTCTTTCCGGCCGTATTTTCGGCGATCGCCGGCCAAGCGCAGATACGATTCGACCTCTTTTGGACCTTGTTCCAAGACGGGGCTTTCCGAATTTCCGCTCAAGTATCCGCTCTGTACGCGTTCATCGCCACCCTATCGGTCTTCTTCTGCGGTACAACGCTCGCTTACCTCCTCATCCGATTGCGGAGGTTTTGGAGAAAAGCGGTGGCTCTGCTTCTGTTCGTGATATGGGCGCTTCCTTCTTTCGTTTCCCTGCCCATATTTCGAGCGCTTCTGCTCAATACGATCGAAAACCCCATCGCTTCGGAAATCCAAGCCTTCTGTTCCATCCTGGTCGGGCGTTTTTGGGTGGACCTTCCTGTCGTGGCCCTGATCGCACTGGCGCTATTCGAAGAGCTCCCTCCTTCGTATGAGGAAAGTATGCGGCTCGAAGGCGCCGGAACCGTCGACCGCTTTTTTTCCCTCTTCTTCCAGATCGCTCAAAAAAGCTTGGTCGGCTATCTCTGCGTTTCCTTTCTGGACCTTATGCGCGACGTCAATGTCCCGATGATGATCACCGAAGGCCGCCCTTTATCCTACGCGGGCTTCACGCCTTATGGGATTGCGGGTGCGACGACGACGCTGGGATTCTTTTTGAAAAACAACCTGCTAGACTTTGCTGCAACGGACTCTTGGACCTTCTTATGGTCGCAAAACGCTTTGGTCACCGTCACCCTCTTGGCCGGCTTCTGGTTCCTGAACCGGATGTTCAAGCGTCCGGAAAAGACCTTCGGGATTTGGCTCGGGTTGGAGATCGTGTGGAGTTTTTCCCTCGGATCCTTGTTGTTTTTACCCGCGTTTTTCTTCAGAGACTGGCATCGTCGAGGTCATCTACGCGCTTGCGCGATCATCGCCTTGGGGGCTTCTTTGATCCTTCGGCAGCTCTCTCCGTCCACCGTCATCCTCTGTTTTTATCTATTGTTTCGGCTTTTTCCGTTCCAAAGGGCCTTCGACCGACTCCTCTTTTTTTTCAATGTCGCGTTGGCCGTTCTATGGATAGCGATGAGCGGGGGCGCTTTAGGCTTCCTGGTTTGGCTTTCTTTTTCCCGATACCGGTATCTCCCCCCCTTTCCAGGGATCGCGGACGCCTTCAAGGGTCTCAGTTGGAACAACTACGTCTATCTCTTCGACTCGGGATTTCTCGTTAATCTGAAGAACAGCCTTTGGCTGGGTTTGGGAAGCGGGTTGTTGGGGGTGCTCGTTTTCTCGATGGCCGCATACGCGGCATTAAAGAACTCGAGGTATCACACCTTCGCGAAGGGGTTAATCGGCTTGACTCTGGTGATGGCGGGAATGAACACCTTCGTTCCTCTCGTGTTGACGCTGGACGCGTTAGGCGGCTTGAATCGGTTTCTACCGATCGTGTTGGCGATTTTGAATCAGAGCGCTCCCATCGCGTTTATGACCGCCTATGCTGCCTTTCGGCAAACGGATCCGACCTATGCCGAGTTGGGACAAATCGACGGGGCCTCGCGTTGGCAGCTCTTTTGGAAGATCGTGTTCCCGCTGGCGTTTCCCACAGTAGCAGTCTTGTTTCTGTATATATTTATCCGAGGGTGGTCGAGTTTCATCGCGCCGCTGTTGCTGATCTCGTCACCGGAAAAGTATCCCGTCTCCTTGCGTCTCTACGATTGGGCGGGCAATCCCGGCTTACACCACACCCGTTGGGGGCTTTTCGCCGCCGGGGCGCTCCTGACGGTGACGATGATGGCGGTGTGCTCCATCCCGTTGCCTGCGTTATGGCGCAAAAGGTGGTCGTCGGGTTGACGACAGACGACCACCCTTACAGGCCGAAGGGTCTATCTTAACACCCCTAGCTCTTTACCGACCTCTTCGAAGGCGCGGATGCCGTAATCGAGGTCTTCTTTACTGTGGGCCGCGCTCATAATGACCCGTATACGCGCTTTCCCTTTGGGAACCGTCGGGAATCCGAGCGATTGCGCAAAGACACCCTTTTCAAAGAGGGTTCGGCTGAATTGGCTGGCTAAAGGCGCCTCGTAGAGCATCACCGGCGTGATCGGGGTCTGCGTGTGGCCGGTATCGAATCCGAGGCGCGTCATATTCGACCGGAAATATTCGGCGTTCTCCCAAAGCTTTTTCACCAACTCGTCGCTTGACTCCAGGATTTTGACCGACTCGATTGCGGCCGCCGTATCCGCTGGGCTCAGAGAGCTGCTGAACAAAAAGGGACGCGCCTTCTGTTTCAAGTAATCGATCAGCGGTTTTTTCCCGGCGACGAACCCGCCGATCACTCCGAAGGCCTTCGAAAGCGTGCCGACTTCGATGTCCACCTCTCCGTGGAGATGGTAATGGTCGACGATGCCGCGCCCGTGTGAGCCCAACACCCCCTCGCCATGCGCGTCGTCAACCAACACGATCGCTTCGAACTCTTTCGCCAGAGCCACGATCTCCGGTAAGGGCGCGATATCGCCATCCATACTGAAAACACCGTCGGTGATGATGATCTTTCGCCTAGCACCTTCGAGCTGGGCCTTTCGCAACTGTTCGCGCAAGTCAACCATATCCTTATGCTTCCAAACGAAGCGCATCGCTTTCGTCAGACGCGTCCCATCGATAATGCTGGCGTGATTCAATTCATCCGACAACAGGGCGTCTTGGGCGCCGACCAAAGGAGCCAGCACGGCTTGATTGGCTGTAAAGCCGGATTGGAGCATAATGACGGCTTCTACCTTCTTAAACGCGGCCAGCCGCTCTTCGAGCTGGTTGTGCAAAGACATCGTCCCCGCGATCGTCCGAACCGCCCCCGGACCGACGCCCCAGTTTTGGATCGCTTCGATTGCCGCCTGTTTCATCGCCGGATGATTGGCTAACCCCAAATAGTTGTTCGAAGACAGGTTGAGCACTTTTTTCGACTGTATCGTCAACCAGGCGCCCTGTGGCCCCTCCAACGTCCGAATCCATGTGTATAACCCTTGCTCTTTCGCCTCTTCCATCTCATTCGTGAGTTCCATCCAATCCTGCATGATTCCAACTCCTTTCTACTTTTTTCCCCCGGACCACGGCCATCCTTCTTTTGTTTTCGTCCCCAAACCCTATGAACTCGCCGGATTGGAACATACACAGCTTTTTCGTTGTAATGCGATTCAGCGAAGACTTGATCATCTTCCCGTAAAACTGTATCGAGGATGGAGCGTCCGCGGTCTCACAATACGGTTCAAGACTATCTCGAACGGAGTAGTACAAAGTTTTTTTGGAAATCCAAAACTCCAGCTCCTCGGGATAACGGGATAGGTTTAGGATGCCGTTATCCGAAAGCCGAAGCGCCTTAGAAAAAAGCTTTCGGGCCTTTCCGGAGTCCACCCGCGCCACCGGTTCCATCCGCTCGTAGACGTGCAACAGTCGGAAGAGGTCGGTCTCGTCTCTTTCGTCCAGCGCTTTCATACACAAAGCCGTCACGGCCCCAGCCGTTTGGAAATAAATCTCCTCGCTTTCTAGAGAAACGCCGATCTTGAGTTCATTCACATCGATGAGCGAACACGCCTTCACAAAATGGCGGATGCTGGCATACGGGATTTGGGCTTTCAAAAAGCTGCCGTCTTCGAAGCGACGAATCGGAATCTCGCTATTGAAGAGCGCGAAGCTGTCCTGCTCCACGCTGACCACCGCAAACTGCCCGTCGTAATCGACCAAAAAAACCCGATCGAGCATAGGAAGAGAAATCGTCGCGAAGTCTATGCCGTTCATAAACGCCTTGAAAGGCACCGTACACAACGAATCCGGAAAGGACAAGTCTTCTATCCGCCTGTCCTGGCCCTGCCTTAATGACAATACTTCGTTATCGCAACGAAAGATCGCCGATTCTTCGCCTAGAAGAACGTTAACGTGCGTATCCACCGACCGTTCTTGCAAAAAGAGCTTCAACGGGCGTATCGGAAATTGGTAGGCGCGCTCGAAAGCCGGATACTCCCCCTTCGCCTGGAAGACCGTTCTCAAAGAACCATCCGTGACGAAAATCCGCAGCCCCTGATGGTGAAAGAGCCAAAAAAACCCGTATTTCTTCTCGGAGCCCGCGATCATCTCGCAATAGCTCACGATCTTCAATAGCCGCTCTTTTTCTATACTGAAAGCGGCGAGAGGCAACATCGCGCCACTTGAACGAACCACGGGAGTCGGACTCGGCCAGCTCATACGACATCCCCACGCGAAAACCGTGTTAAAGTCGCCCAACAGCCGGCGTCCCGACACAGGCTTTCATAACGCGCCAAGACCGACGGGTCAGTATCGGCCTTAAACACGACGTAATGAGCGGATCCAGAACCGCTCATCCGTTTGAGCAAGATCGCCGGGTCCCTATGCATCCCGTCTTCACCCAGACGAGAGAAAAAACTGTGAAAAACACGGTATTCCGGATAATACGTCAAAGCCACCTCTTCAAAGTCGTTGCGCGAAATCACCGGCAACTGTTGCGCCAAGGCCATATAGACATCCTGAGCGGTCTGTTGGTCCGACCTATCCTCCCTGAGCGGATGATTCGGGCTCCGTGAGACCATTTGATCGTACTGCTCGTACATTTTCGCGGTACTCATCGCGTACGGCGGTTGGACGAGCAACACCGGCAAGGCGGGCAACGGCGGTAACGGGGACAAGGCGCTCCCGTTTTCTTCACCTATCGCGGTACCGCATAGGAGAAAAAACGGAACATCGGCGCCAAGCCGTTTCGCTACGCTCCATTCGGTATGCGGGTCCAAACCGAACCGTCGACACAAAAACCGGAGCAACACCGCCGCATCGGCGCTGCCACCGCCGAGTCCCGATTGCGTTGGGATCGTTTTCTTTAGGTGGATCTTCCAATGCCCGCACGTATGACCGGCGGCGTTTTCTAACACTTCGAAGGCTTTGTACAGCAAATTGCGCCCATCCCAACGCAGTTCCGGTTGAAAAACGATGCTAGGATCGTGCTCCACAGAGAAGGAGGTGGGACTTTCCGTCTCCTCGAGTGTCAGCCTATCCGAGAGAGCGACCGTCTGGAACAGCGTCTGTATCGGGTGGTATCCGTCTTGCCCGCGAGAGAAGACCCGTAAAAAAAGATTGATCTTCGCCCGCGCCTCTAATACCGTGACCTGTCTCTTCGCGGAGGTTATTGTAAGGCCTCTATCCGTTTTTTTGCCTCCGAAACCCTCGAAGACGCGGGGTACTTCGCAACCAGGTCTTGGTATATTTTCAGGGCCTTGTCCCTCTCGCCGGACTTCTCGTAGCATAAGCCGATGTAGTAATAGGCGGTGTCGTTTTTGGAAAAATCCGGATAGGAGGTGATCAGCTTAAAAAACTGATTCTTCGCATTTGTGTAATCGTTCTTGTTATAGTAGTACAGGGCATAATCCTGTATCGCCCAGGGTGTTTTCGGGGATTGCGGGTACTGATCGATCAGCTGCTCGAAGGCCGCGCGCATCTCCCCTTCGTTCCCCTGAGAGGCGTAGTATTTCCCGCGTATATACAGGTACCCTCCCTTAGATCCCGCGGACAACCGATCGAAGCTTGCGTCCCTCAACGCTTCGAAAGCGGAAATGAGGTCGCCTTTTTTCAAATAGGCTTCGGCTCTCAGATACCTTAACTCCGCGCTGAGAGCAGAGTCCGACGTCACTTGAAGGGCCGCATCGATCTGCCGGGCGATTTCCAGCGGGTCCTGATTCGTATCCAACATCACCGTATACTTTTTCAGAGTCACCGTCTTATAGTACTTTTTCGAAACGTCGTTTCTCAAAATCCAATCGTACTCGTTCAACGCCGAAGCGGGCAGATTCCGCGCGATATAGGTTTCGGCCATATAGAACGCCGCGTCCAGCGCCGCGCTGAGGTCTTTCGTGATCTCTGTTTTCAAGGTTTCAAACTGCTTCTGCGCGGTCGCGTAGTCTTTGGCATTCAGCGCGACGATTCCGAGGTTCAGGATCGCTTGGCTTCTTTCCGCTTCGGAGGCGTTCTTCAAGGCATTTTCGTACGCGATCTTCGCCTTTTGATAATCGCCGGTCTGGAGGTAGAGATCGCCTTGGAAGGTATACCCTTGGAAGACAGCGGCTTGATTTCCCGAGCGGATAACCCGGTCGACGTAGTCTTGGGCCCGCTTCATATCTCCCGTCTTCTGGTAGAGTTGGGCGAGCGTGTAGTTCGCGTCCTGATAAAAAAGACCGGACGACAAGACACGCTGTAACAGAACCTCCGCTTCCGAGTACCGCCCCAAGGAGAGATACACTTTCGCGCTCTCCAGGTCCAAGGCCGTCCCTTGCGAAGGAAAGGTGGCCTTCATCTGGTTCAGATAGGACACCATCTTCGCCGAATCCCCCGTGTTACGTAAAACATTGATCGCCTGTTTCGCCACTTCGAAGGTTTCGATCGGATACTCCGCGGCGCCTACGCTGATCGCTTTGTTCCAGTTGGCCAAAGCGGTCTCGTAATTACCCGACTTGTAGGCGAGCCAACCCATCGCATTGTAGGCGTCGACCAAATCACGGGTGCTTTTGGCGTTTTCGATGATGTAATCGATATAGCGCGCGGCGTTGGCATATTCGCCCGTGCGATACAACAGTTCCACGTGCAGCATGAAGATCTCATCGCGATAGCGGGTTGTGGAATAGTTGCGAACCAAGTTCTCGGAGTAACTCAACGCCTCCCGATAATTCTGAAGGTTCATCATGGCGCGGATCGTCTGGTATATGCTGGCGGCCATCAGCTCCGGGCTCTGCCCGAACTGTTTCGCCCGCTCGAAAGCCATGATCGCCGAAGGGTAGTTCCCTTGCTCAAAGAAGATCAATCCTTTGTAGTAGCTGGCGAATCCTATGGCGCTCGGGTCGGTTACCGCGTCGAAACTGGAGGAAGCGGCGAGGTAATCGCCCTTCGCTTTCTGGATCATCCCTTTCAGCAAATAATAGTCCTGTTGGTATCCGGAAAAACTGACCAATTGCTCTAAAAGGATCAACGCCTGATTCAACAGAGAGTCGCGCTGGCTTTGGTGGGTCTCCATCGCCATATGATAGGTCGCGTAACACTTCGAATAGACCGCGTAAGGATAGTCTTGATCATCTTTACCGGTGTATTGCAGCGCTTTCTCGTAAGCTTCTATGGCCGTACTGTAATAGCCTTTGTAGAAGTAGGCGTCTCCCGTGAGCAAGTGAGCTTTCGAAAGGACGTAAGGGTCGGAACCTCGATCCAATATGATCTTCTGAAGATCAATGATCGCGGCATCCAACAAAGAATAGTCGTTGAGATCGTAAGCCAGTAGAATCTTGGATTGGACGCTTTTCAGCTCGAACAAATCTTGAGAAAAGGCCGTCAGCGTCAGGCAAATGCATAAGACAACCAGCGTGAGCGTCGTTTTCATCAAACCCCCCCATTTATCCGTCATTAAAATAAGCCTTTCTGAAGTCTTCCAGTTCATTTTCATCGATCTCCCTGATCTGCCCGGGAATTTCTATTCCTTCGAGGGTAAAGGGCCCGATTTGATCCCGCCGCAGGTACACCACCCGAGACCCGACCGATTCAAAGAGACGGCGTACCTGCCGCTTCTTCCCCTCGTGTATCGTGATCCGCCAGCACGGTCGGCCTGTAAAGCCTCTCTTTTCCAGACGCGTTTCGGACAGTTTTGCTTTCGCGGTCTTCACGCCGTCGATCACAACCCCGGATTCCAAGAGGAGTATTTGTTCGTGACCGATCTCACTCTGCAAGACCGCCAGGTAGACCTTCGGGATCTCGTGAGAGGGATGCGTGATCCGGTACGTGAAGTCCCCGTCATCCGTGAGAATGAGCAGCCCCTCGGTCTCCTTATCCAACCGACCCGTCGGATGCAGCGGCCCCGAAAGACCGTGAACGCGTCTGACGTAATCTATGACCGTAGGCCGTCCTTGAGGGTCCGATACCGTCGTGATGAGTCCGCTCGGTTTATGGAACAGGTAATAGCGATGACCCAGGGGCAACGCGCAAACCGCCCCGTCGACCGTGATGCGATCCTTCTCCGGGTCCACGGGCGCCCAAAAATCGCGAACGACGACTCCGTTCACCCTCACCCGTCCTCCCTCGATGATCGCATTGACCTTTCGCCGCGCGGCCAGTCCGCACCGATGGAGATAATACTGCAGCGTCATCTTAAAAGGGCTCGATGAGACAAACCGACAGCCCGATTTTCCGAGCGGATATCTCGATTTCCACGGTGAGATGGTCCCTGAACCGATGACGATCGCTTTCGATGAAAAATCGCGTCTTAAACTCGACGGTGCCCAACAACCAGTCCATTGTGTTCAAAGTATTCGGGCTTCGAATGATCGGAAACCCGATACCCAACTGAAACATCCACGGGTGAAGATAGTATTGGCCGTATAAACCAGCGCCCAACCAGTATCCGCTGTTTTGCCACACTTCCCAATTGGATAGGTCAGAGGAAGTTTCTGAAGGGTCCTTATAGGTGTCGTAAAAATTCCCAAACTCGAAGGTGCCGAACAAGCCGAAGCGGTACCCTTCTCTCGTTTCCCGCCGGCCTAACAACGGAATCATAACATCCACATCGAAATTGAGGTAGTTCGTAGGCGTGGCCTCTCGCTCTCCCGATTCGCTGAAAGAGAACTGAGGATGATAGGTGACATCGAGGGTGAGCATATCATTGAACTGGTTGAATAACCCCAAATCCAGGTTCCAGCCGTGGTTGGCGAAACTGAACGGTGCGAAGCGATAGCCCGTTCCGATCTCGAACAACATACCAAAGACCGATAGCCCGAAGAGCGATAAGAGAAGAAACGCGCAAAGTCGAGGTCTCATACGAACCCTTCTCGTCCGGGTAGGTATTGGGAGCCGATCTTCGTAACCAGCCCCTTAAGCGACAATCCTGTCAAGATGCGGTTCAGGGTCGACGCTTGATATCGGGTCCTCTCGGCTAGGCTATCGAACTGGTCACAGCCCTCTACGATGAGATCATAGACGGCTCTTTCCTCGGAAGCCAAGGAGGCGCTATCGGCGCCAGCTGCTGGACTCGCCAGGGTATCGGGGACCAACCAGGGGTATTCCTCGACGATATCCAGCGCGTCCGTCACCAACTTGGCTCCTTTCTTGATCAATCCGTTGGTGCCCTCTGACAAAGCGCTCTGTATCGACCCGGGGATGGCGAAGACATCCCGGTTCTGAGAGAGTGCGTGCTGGACCGTTATCAACGAACCGCTCGTCTTGGAGGCTTCGATGACCAAAACCCCTTGGCTTAACCCCGAGATGATCCGATTTCTTTCAGGGAAAAAGTAGACCTCCGGTTTTTGCCAAGGCAAGTATTCGCTGACCAGACAGCCCTGTTCTTCGACCTTCCTGAAGGCGACCGTGTTGGATGCGGGGTAGATGTGGTCCACACCGAAGCCCAATACGCCGATCGTGTGGGTGCCTTTCTCGATCGCCGTCAAATGGGCCATCACGTCTATTCCGTATGCGAGTCCGCTCACGATGGTCACCCGACGTTCGGCTAACTGACCGATGATCTTTTGAACTACGTACTTCCCGTATGATGACGGTTTTCGTGAGCCGACACACGCGATCTTCAGTTCCGGGCTGGATAGCCACTCCGCTTGCCCTTTGATGAACAAGACCTGGGGCATCGGATCGATCTCCCTGAGCAAAGGGGGATAACCCTCTTCTTCGGGAAAGAAGATCGTGAGGTCTTTGCGCCCTGAAACTTTCCGGCAACGATCGGCGATATCGGCGTTCCACATCTGCTCGACTCTTCGTTTCTTTCTTTCGAGCATAGGGGCGGTTTCGGATTTCAAGAACTCCGAAATCGAAGAAAAGGCTTCGACCGTATCGATTTCCGCGGGGGTGAAGATCTTCGAACCCCGGAGGGCCAATCGTTCTATCCGTTCCACGGGTTATCCCCTTTACAAAATGTAGGATGAGAGATCCTGGTCGGAGACGATCGGGCTCATAACCGAACGGACGTAGTCTCCGTCTATCATCCTATAGGTGTTATCGGTATCCGGCGCGTCATATGATATCTCTTCCAAAACCTTTTCTAGAACCGTGTATAGCCTTCTCGCGCCGATGTTTTCCAACCGTTCGTTGAGCTCGAAAGAAAGGTGCGCGATCTCGTGTATTCCCGTATCGTCGAAAACGAGGGTCACGCCGTCTGTTTCGAGCAAAGCTTTGTACTGTTTCACCAAGGAACATTCCGGTTCCAGCAAGATCCTCTCGAAATCCCGCTCGGTCAGGGGGTCCAATTCGACTCGGATGGGAAACCGTCCCTGCATTTCGGGAATGAGATCGGACGGTTTCGAGATGTGAAACGCTCCGGCAGCGATAAACAAGATATGATCCGTACGCACGATACCGTACTTGGTCATCACGGTCGTGCCGTCTATTATCGGGAGCAAGTCTCGCTGAACGCCCTCTCGGGACACGTCCGGCCCCGAAACCGACTTCGAGGAGGAAGCGATTTTGTCCATCTCGTCGATAAAGATGATCCCGTCATTTTGGGCCAACTCCAAGGCGTCGGAGGTGATTTTATCGGTGTCAATCAACTTCTCCGATTCTATAGGCATCAAGATTTTTCGGGCTTGGGCGACGGTCATCCGCTTTTTTATTTTTTTAGGTGGCATCAGATTGCTCAAAACGCCCTGCAAATCGATTTCCAGATCGCTCATATCCCCTCCGAGACCCATCACGCCGAGGGGGGGTTGCTGAGCCTTTTCGATCTCGATATCGATGAACTGGTCATCCAACTCGCCGTGACGATAGCGTTCGGCGAGGTCCATCGGGTGTGGGGGCGGCGTATCCTCCTCGAAGGTTTCCGCTTTCTGACTCGTCTGTCTGTCGCGGTCTCCGAAGGACTCCATCGTAATTTTCGAATCCAAAAAACGGCTGAAGAAGTCCCCGAGTTTCTTTTCCGGTTGCTTGACGGACGTTTTCGTGATCGCGTTGAGGATGATCTTCTCCACCTCTTTTTGCGCCAGAGCCACCACCTTCTGCATCTCTTCCTTTTTCAGAAAGTTGATCGCAGATTCCACCAGCTCTCGAACCATCGAGTCTACGCTCCGCCCCACGTAACCCACTTCGGTAAACTTCGTGGCCTCCACCTTCACAAACGGAGACCCGGAAAGAAAGGCCAGTCTCCTGGCGATCTCGGTTTTTCCGACACCCGTGGGGCCTATCATGAGTATATTTTTCGGAATGACCTCTTTCCTCAAAGGATCGAGTAGTTTTTGACGGCGAATCCGATTGCGCAATGCGATCGCCACGGCCTTTTTGGCAGCCGTTTGACCCACGATATACTTGTCCAAAATCGCCACGATGCTCTTGGGCGTCATCGAATCCGTTCGGTTCGGGATAGGCTCTTTCGAAACGATCTCATCCGACACCGTTTATTCTCCTTTCACGAACAACACGCCTTTCGGAGTGACTGTGATGGTATGTCCGTTAATCGCGATCTCAGAATCGCAGTTTGACAACAGGCCTTGTCTATATAGCTCTCCCACTCTTATATACAACTGCAAAGAAAAAAGCGAACGCCATTTTGCGATTTCCATCGAAACGAGCAGGTTTTCTTGGCTTTGAACATCGTCCAAGTACCACAGAAATGACACGGAAAAGACGAAGAGAACGAAAACGGTCAGCAGGATGAGGACACCGCTACGTTTCCACGTCATGCCTAACGTATCCGATGAAGGGAAGGTTCCGGAATCGTTGATTGTAATCGAGCCCGTACCCCAGCAAAAAGTAGTCTGGAGCGTTGAACCCCACGTATTTGGCTTTTATCCCGTAATGGTCTTTGGATACTTTGTCGACCAGGGTCGCCACCTCCAAAGTTTCTGGGTGATACTTGGACAAGTAATTCAGGACGTACTTCAGCGTCTTTCCCGAGTCCAATATGTCTTCCACCACGATGACGTGTTTCCCTTGCACCGACTCTTCAATCCAAGATTTTACCACGATTTGTCCGGTAGAGGAAGAGCCGGTGTAACTGGCTATCTGAATGAACATATAATGAACGTCAATAGGAATATTCAGCAGAAGGTCGGAAAAGAAGTGGGTCGACCCTTTCAACACGCAGACCATATACAAAGTATCGGTCACAGGCGCGTAATCCCGCGCGATTTCCCTCCCGAGTTCAGCGACCCTATTCTGGATCGTCTGTCGGTCATAGAGCACTTCGATCGATTCTCTTTTAATTTCCATTCGCCGATTACTCCCGATTCTGCTGGTCTTTTAATGAGGGGTCAGCCGTTGTCAGGGATGCCAACATCCCGGAAGCGGCCCGGGTGATCTCGGTTTTAAGGGTGTGGTAGCGCCCTTCGCATTCTTCCTGGGTTTTTCCAACAGCGGACAAATAGATCTTGAGCTTCGTTTCGGTTCCGGAAGGGCGAAAGATCGCCTTCATCCCCTGATTGAACCGGACGAGAAACACGTCCGCCCTCCATAGGGGGTCGACCTCCACGTTATAGTCTCTGACCGCTTCCACGGGCAATGAAAACAAACGATGTGGGTCGGCCGCTCGCAGAGCACTCATAAACTCTTCGATCCGACGGGCACCTTCCGACCCCTCGAATCGCTGTGTCTCCGCGCTATCACGATAGAAACCGAATTCTCGATAGATTTCCTGCAGTCGATCTATCATTCTCGACGCGCTCCCCAGGTTCCTCAACAGCAAGCCTAACAGGAGCGCGGTGGAAAGGGCGTCTTTGTCCCGGGCGTGATCTCCGTGCAAAAAGCCGTAGCTCTCTTCGTAAGCGGCCAAAAATTCCTTGTTTTCGCCGTTTATGGCTTCTATTCGATCTCCCAGGAACTTGAAACCGGTCAGCGTTTCGATCACCTCTATACGGTTCTTGAGCGCGTAGGGTTTCACGCTGTCCGACGTCACGATGGTTTTGAGGAGGACTCGGGTTCGGTCTTCAGTTCTTTCGGGGTGGGTGGGCGTGGCGCGCACTAAAAAATCGGTCAGGAGCAACCCGATCTCGTTCCCGCTTAAGGGGCGGTAGGAATCGTTCTCTAAAAGGTAGACCCCGATTCTGTCGGCATCGGGATCGGTCGCCAAGATCATTTCCGGCATCGGGTGCATGCCTTTGGCTTGTGTAAGCGCCAACCCGAAAGCCTCCGGATCCTCCGGATTCGGATATCTCACCGTGGAGAAGGTGGGATCCGCCCGACTCTGTTTCTCGACCACTCGGCAATCGAAACCGAAGCGATCCAGCAGGGGAGGAATGTAGGCGCCGCCCGTTCCGTGCAACGGCGTGTACAAAATCAGATGCCTTCGCCCGTCGGGTAGGTCGAACGGCGCGTTTTCCCGGCTCACCTCTTTCAGGTATTCGGTTTTGATCTCCTCCCCGAGGAAGTCGTAGGCATAGGCTTCCGGGACTCTCTCGAAGAAACCGAAGGACTCGAGATGCGTTTTTAGGGTTTCAATCCGGCTCGGGACCATTTGCACCCCACGATTATCGTAGACCTTGATGCCGTTGTACGCCGGTTCGTTATGGCTGGCGGTGATGACCAAGCCCGACTGGGTTTTCAACCGTCTGATGGCGAAAGAAAGGACAGGCGTCGGCGCCGGCTCGTCGAACACGAGAACTCTGACTCCTTGCGCCGCCAAGGTCCTAGCGGCCAGCAAAGCGAAATAGCGCGAACGGTGCCTGGTGTCATAGGCGATGATCGCGCTTTTCACCATCCGAGAAAGCCCCAAAGAAACCCGTATGACCCAGGGGTCATTCAGCCCGTTCGTGCCGGCGCGAACGATCTGCCGAATCCCGCCCGTGCCGAAGTCGGCGAGAAGGCCAAACCGCTCGCGAAGCTGCTCTTCGAAGTCCCGGGAGGGTAAGAACTTCAACGATTCCAAATCCTCGCGAACCCAACCCGCGCTCTTTTCAAGCCATTCTTGATACCGAAGCAAATAGTCGTTCACACACCGCGCCCCCTGACGAAAAAGAACTGCCTGTGCCTTTGTATAAGCCTTGCGGTATTATACCATAAAGGTATGGCGGGCTTCAGAAGGGATGTGTGTCAAGTTATGGGGTGTACTCAAGAAACAAGACCAGAATCGATCGCGCGATTGTTAGTCCACGTAGTCATCGCGGCGTAAGCGCCCCTTCTTTATGCGACGGCGCGATACGCTTGGGAACGCCAACTTTTAAGTTGGCATGTCTTAAAGATAAGGCCGGGCTCACACGCAGGGCACGGAGGTCACAAAGAAGAAGTGTGTTTTCGAGAGTCAACACCAGGTTTATGTTTCCATTGTGTTCTCTGCGTTCTCTGTGCGAAACCATCTTTTACTTTTCTAAAACATGCCGAACTAAAGTTCGGCGTTCCCAGGCGCACCATCGCGGCGTAAGCGCTTCTTCTTTCAGCAACTGCGCGATACGCTTTTATACATGTTTTGAAAAACAGGGTCACACTGAGGGCACAGAGGGCACGGAGAAAAGATTCTTGTGAACCCCCTGGGAACGCCTCGATATTATTCCCACACGTTTTGGATATAGAAAAACGTAAAAAATGGTATAATTCGCCGAGTCTCATTTTTAAGAATACAGGGGTTAAGAGTCAGTGCACTTCATACTATAAGGGGGTACGTAAGATGGAGCATTATGGCATTCTGGGACTTCTGCCGCCTTTGATCACGATCGTATTGGCGCTTCTAAGCAAAGATGTCATCCTTTCTCTGTTCTTGGGCATCTTCTCTGGAACCCTGATCTTGGCGGGCGGAAATCCGATCATCGCAATCATGAAACTCACGGATGGTATCGCGAATTCTTTAGCCGATGGATGGAACATCCGCATCCTGTTGTTCTGCGCGTTGTTGGGCGCCTTGATCGGGCTGTTGGCGAAGACCGGGGCGGCGCGAGCGTTTGGGCTATGGGCCTCGTCGAAGGTCAAAACGAAAACCGGAGTCTTGCTTTTGACGTGGGTTTTCGGACTTCTGATCTTCATCGACGACTACTTCAACTCCTTGACCATCGGAACCGTGATGAAACCGGTATCCGACGAAAAAAAGGTGTCGCGCGCGAAGTTGGCTTATATCCTCGATTCGACCGCCGCGCCAGTGTGTATCTTAGCCCCCATTTCCAGCTGGGTTGTCACCGTGATGAGCTTGGTCCGAGATTCCGACGGATTCGGCTCATTAGGGGTCTCGGAATTCTCGTTCTTCATCCAATCGATTCCGTTTAACCTGTACGCGATTTTGACATTGGTGATGGTGGCCCTCATCGCCGTCACCAAGCGCGATTTCGGGCCTATGCTGCGTAGCGAGCTGCGTGCGGAAAAAGGGAAGGGGCTCTACGACGAAAAGACGTACGGACCCGTCTCGGGGAACGTGGAAGAAGAGGTGGGAAAACTCGCCTCCAAACCGATGGATATGCTCTTTCCTATCATCGTGTTGATCGTGTTGGCCATAGTCTTCTTCCCGGTCACGACGTATATGAGCGCGATCGACGGCGAAACGATCACGACCTTTGGACAGGCCGTCGGGTCGATGACCCTCGGGGAAGCCTTTAACAACACGGACGCTTCCGTCGCCCTTTTCTACGCCGTTGTCGCCACCTTGTTCATCACGTACGTCTATTTCGCCATCCGCAAACTTTTGAACATCAAAACGGCCGCCGATGGCATCGTAGACGGTATCAAATCGATGGTGCCGGCGATCGTTATTTTGGCGATGGCTTGGACGATCGGTAGCCTAATTAAAAATGCTCCGGCGGATGACGGTTTAGGCCTTTCCACCTATCTGTCCGAAGTCGTCGTGAATGGAGGATTCCCCTTGGCGTTGCTCCCGTTGATCGTCTTCGCCCTCTCTTGCCTTATCTCCTTCTCCACCGGTACCAGCTGGGGAACCTTCGCGATCATGATACCTATCACTATGCCGATCGCCGTATCCTTAGCCCAAAACCTCGGAATGACAGGAGCTGCGTTGATGAACGCGGCGTTGATCAGCGTCGGAGGCGTTCTGGCGGGAGCGATCTTCGGTGATCACTGTTCCCCGATCTCCGACACGACGATTCTGTCCTCTATCGGCGCCTCTTGCCCCCATCTCGAACACGTAGCCACGCAAATCCCCTATGCCGTGTTCATCGCCGCCTGCGCAGGTGTGGGCTTCCTGTTCGCGGGGCTGACGAACAATATGATTTTCGGTTGGGCCGCCGCACTGGTCATTTTTATCGGCGGGATGTTCTTACTGCCAAAGGTTCTTGGCGCCAATCGCTATTCGCTGGACTAACGCGTTAGGACATTCATAAGAGTACGACATAGAATAGAGGCGCCTCGGCGCCTCTATTCTTATTTCATAGAGAACGCTTCGGATTCTCGCTCGTTAGGGAAACCGGCATCTCTCGGTGAACGAGTTCGATACCTTCTCCCTCGACCAGCTCATAGGTCACCGCTGAAAAGCGCGCGCGGACTTCCAGTATGGCGCGACGGTAGTACAATCTGAACGCATATCCGCTCCAAGCTGGAGGAACGGTCGGGTGAAAGCGAAGTTTGCCTTCGTTGACTCGCAACCCACCGAAGCCGAAAACCAGAGCCATCCAAGAACCGGCCATCGCTGCCATATGCGCGCCGTCCACAGTATTACAGTGGAGGTCGTGCATATCTAAGAATACGGTTCGATAGAAATAGTCTTGGGCTTTGTTTGGATATCCGACTTCAGAGGCCAATATCGAGTAAATACAAGGAGAAAGGGAGGAGTCGTGCGTGGTTAAGGGCTCGTAGTAATCGAAGTCGCGTCGCTTCTGCTCCACGCTCACCCTTTCCCCGGCCAGTAGGTGCGTCAACACCACATCCGCCTGCTTGCAGACCTGATGCCGATAGATCACGAGCGGGTGGTAGTGTAACAGCAAGGGGTAGTTCTCCGTCGGCGTCCCCGAAAAATCCCATCGCCGTTTGGCGAGGAAACTGTCATCTTGAGGTGTGACTCCTCGACTGTCTATGGGAGGAAAATACATCCGTCGGCCTTTCTCACGCCAATCGCGCGGTTCTTCCTCCGACATCCCCAGGACACGTGTCAGACGCTCGTACTCCGAAGGGAACCGCCGTTCCAGCCAATCCGCCGTCTGCGCGGCGAACAAGAGGTGCGTCTGCGCCATACGGTTGGTGTAGTAGTTGTTGTCCACGACGGCGGTGTATTCATCGGGACCGGTCACGCCCTCGATAGTGAACTGGCCGCCCCTTTCCGGGTTGAAATGCCCGAGATCGCTCCATAACCGGGCGGTTTCGAAGAGAATCTCCGCGCCTTTCTTGACGAGGAAGTCGTCGTCGCCAGTCACTTCCCAATACTGCCGAATTGCGTAGGCGATGTCGGCATTGATATGATACTGCGCTGTGCCTGCCGGATAATAGGCAGAGCACTCTTCTCCGGCGATCGTTCGCCACGGATACAGGGCGCCTTGTCGATGCCCCAAGGTACGCGCGCGCTCCCGAGCGAAGGGAAGAAGGCCGTGGCGGTACTCCAAGAGCTTTCGGGCGATTTTTGGCTCACGAAAAATAAAAAACGGGATCATATAGATCTCCGTGTCCCAGAAGGTATGACCCCCATATCCCTCGCCGGTCAGCCCCTTCGAAGCGACGTTCCTTTTTCCGTCCTTCCCCGTGGATTGGTACAGGTGAAACTGATTCAGAGCCATGGCCTTCTCGACCTCAGGCTGATTTTCAATCTTCACCTCGGCAACACGCCAGTAACGGGACAGGATTTCGCCTTGAGAAGCCGCGTACGCGTCAAATCCTTCTTGGAGCGCGTGGGCTCCCTTCTGCCGCAAAAACCGGTCGATCTCTTCGACCGGCGTCTCCTGTGAGGTGGTGTAGCACGCGAATTTCGTCAACGACGCTTCTTGCTCTGGATCGAGGAGCAGGACATATCGGATGGCGGCTTGCCGATTCTCGCACGTGACCTCGGGAGCCTCAGCCGGTTCTCGAGACAACAGATGGTGGATGGAACAGCCTAAGGTGAGGTTCGAGTGGCGCGTTCGAAACACAGAGATGGCCAAGCCCTCTTTCGCGTAGCCGGCCGATGAAATCGGTTCTAAGAAAAGCCCCTCTGACTGGCTTCCCACACGGGGATCATCTTCGTTCTGTATATTCCGGACGTTTCCGTCGATGAGAGAAACGAGTTCTATCGCCCCGGAAAAGTTGATCGGTGTCAGCGTCAGATGCATCGCCAGCAGGTGAGGGTCCTGCAAGGATACGAACCGACGAAAGCGGAAGAGAACCCGTTTTCCTAGAGGCGACTCCCAGTCCATTGTTCGAGTTAGTACCCCATCCGCCAGAGACAACACTCGCTTGTAGGCCCATAGCCGCCCTGTGTCGATGAAGACGGGTTCACCATCCACCGTCAAACGAAGGCGTGTGGCATCCGGAATATGGAGCATAATCTGATTCGTTTTCGCGAATCCAAAAGCGGACTCCCCGTAAAGGATCTTTTCATTCTCATAAAACCCGTTGATATAGGTTCCACGGACGCTTTTGGGAGAAGGCCCCGCGAACCCTTCCTCAAAACTCCCTCTGATCCCCAAGTATCCGTTCGCTTGCGCGAAAAGCGTTTCGTGCAACGGATAAATTGACGGATCCCAGTGGTCTTCGGTAAAGACGATCTCATTCATCTGACGATCCCCCTCTGTTTTAAGAGATAGATGTGCGAAGGAGAGAAATCGGGAATCACCAAATCCGCCTCTCCGAGGTGCTCGGGAGACCCCACACCGACAGCGGTCATCTCTGCCGCTTTTGCCGCCTCTATCCCGTTTTGGGCGTCTTCAAAAACGACGCACTCAGAGGCGCGAATTCCCAGCGCTTGGGCGGCTTTGATAAATATCTCGGGGTCTGGTTTGGTCTTTTCGATCATCGAACCGTCTATCACCGCATCGAACAGCGAGGCGATCTCCAGCAGAGAGATGACCCGCCGGGCGTTTTTGCTCGCGGAGGCCAGTGCGACGGGCCTGTGGGCTTCCTTAAGAGACCGGAGGAAGTCGGCGATGCCGGGTAAGGTGTCCGAAGGCCGAAGGGTGTCGACCCACTCCAGGTAACGTGTATTCTTCTTCTCGGTGAAAGCCCATTTACGCTCTTCGTCCAAATGAATGCCGGCCAATCGGAGGATGATCTCGAGCGATTCCATCCGACTCACCCCTTTTAGCCGCTCGTTATCGCGCTCGGTCAGTTCAAACCCCAATTCTCGCGCGGTTTCTCTCCAAGCTAAAAAATGAAAACGGGCCGTATCAACGATGACCCCGTCCAAATCGAATATGTAACCCTTAATGTCAAACATAGCCCCTCCGATGCGCTCATCAATAAAAAATTATAACACGAACCTCGTAAAAGAGCGCCTGAGAACGCCGAACTTTAGTTCGGCAGGGTTTTTTTCGTTTGCTAGAGCACCTCAGAACGCCACTCTGGGAACGCCGAACTTTAGTTCGGCATGTTTTTTGCTTTTTTTGAAGCTTCCAAGAACCCTTAAACGCTTACGCCGGGATAACTACAAGGTTCATCGCGGGGTAAGTGTAGTTTACGAACTTGCGAAGACAACGACGTTTATCGCGGGGTAACCAGCGGGCTGACTTCGGAAACCCACGAAGTCTCGCGAAACTAATGAAGCCTCGCGATTAGCCCGTACAAAAGCGTATCGCGCCGTCGCGAAAAGAAGAAGCGCTTACGCCGCGATGCCCGTGCGGGGTAAGCGCGGGATAACCAGCGGGCTGACTTCGGAAACCCACGAAGTCTCGCGATACTGATGAAGCCTCGCGATTAGCCCGTACAAAAGCGTATCGCGCCATCGCGAAAAGAAGAAGCGCTTACGCCGCGATGACCATCGGGGCACCGCAATGAGCCTGTGGGGTTATCGCAAGGTAAGTGTAGTTTGCGACCCCGCGATGCGCTCTGGGAACGCCGAACTTTAGTTCGGCATGGTTTAAAGCCGGGGTTTCGCACAGAGGACACAGAGAGCGCAGAGAAAATATAAACCTGGTGTTGACTCTTGCAAACATCTCTCTCCTATAAGCCCTCCGCCGTCTCCGTATGAACTTTTTTCAAGACATGCCAACTTAAAAGTTGGCGTTCCCAGCCCACGAAGCCGCGCGATCCGCCCTGGGAACGCCGAACTTTAGTTCGGCATGTTTTTTTGCTTTTCTGGAAGCTTCCGAGAACCCTTAAACGCTTACGCTGCGATGGCTTTATGGACTAAAAATCGCGCGAGCGATTCTGGCCTTGTTTCTTGATGGCGCCTCATAACTTGACCCTCACTGCCCCCTATTGACTCGGAAATCTATGGTATAATTCGCGTACACGCGTTCACGCGTACGAATACGCGCCACGCTTTCGAAGGAGGCTATTCGGATGAGTCGGGTTTTGTTCTCTTTTATTGTCGGCCTATTTGTGTGTACTTCTCTCTTAGCGTTGCAATTCCAGGATTACGCGGTGTACAACGAGATCGAAAACGGGCTGAAGGTCGCCGCGTTAACTCAGAAGGGGGTCGTGTTGATCTTTACGCGCCCCAGCTGTCCTTCTTGCACCCAATTGAAGGCGGAAGGCCTGGCGACTCTGGAATTAGCGAACTTGTTGCGGTTGAATCACATCGTCATCGTTGCGGAGGCGGAAAAAGATTTCTATGCCCGCTTTCCTTTCGATGTATTTTTAAACCCGGATATTACGCAGTACGAGACGTTGAGCTACTACGATATCGCGGCGAAAAAATTCCACGTCTCTGCGATTCCGCGAACCTTTCTGCTGGATTCCCAATTTCAAACCGTCGGTTCGGTTGAACGGTATCTGAGCTATGAGTCGTACGTGACTTCGTTGCGCTCGGTAATGAACCCCGCGATGTCCCAACCGGTTCGGCTGATTCGATCGGTCACGTCTAAGGAAGCGACGCTGCTGACGGCTACGTTACCGAATGTTCGGACGGTGACCTTCAGCGAGTTCGCCAAACTCTTTCCCACATACGACTGGATGGGTTATTATATCCTGTTGAATACCAGTGTCCAGGAGGTTCAGGAGTTTGCGGCCGCGAATCCCACAGTCCCGCTCAATTTACTCGTTAAAGCGCCTTAAACCCTACCTCGCGGCCCTATGGGTCATTCTGTTCTTATCGTTCGCATCTTTGTCTTTCTGCCTCGGGCAAATCGAGGATCCGTGCGCGGAAGAATCCGGGGGATGCAGTCTCCTCGATATTCTGGGGGAAGGGCTCGATGTCCATACGGACTCAACAGTTCAAATTCGGCGAGAGCCGGAGAACGGGCGGGTATTTTTATACCTTTTTTACGGTGACGATTGTCGTCACTGCCAAGAGCTCCGAGCGTTTTTGAACACGCTGGTCGACTCGGACGCCTATGAGGAGTTCGAAGGGTACACGGTCAACCGGGCGCTCTATGACCAATACCAATCCGTTGATCCCCGTCTTTTAATGAACGCCTACGAAATCAGCCGTGACGCCGCCAACGCTTCCATCCTCGAATCCTTTTTCGCTGCTTACGATACCCGGTTCACCGGAATTCCCATTCTTTTCGTAGGCCGGGAGGCCTTTTCGGGGTTTGACCGCACGACAATGCCAGACGAAATCCTCAGAGCCATCATCACCGCCTATGGTGTCGCTCCAGTCTCGTCCGACAACACCATCACGCTTCCCCTGTTTGGCAAGATCGACCGGAGCTCGCCTTTGTTCTTCCTGACCATCCTGATCGGTCTGCTCGACGGCTTCAACCCCTGCGCTTTCTGGGTGTTGATGTTCCTGCTCAGCCTGCTTTCCACGGCTAAATCGCGCAAGCGAATGCTTCTGATCGGTTCGGTCTTCGTCATCGCCTCCGGTGTCGTTTACTTCGGCTTTATGTCCGCCTGGTTCAACTTCTTCTCCCTCATCGGGATGCACCGGATCATCACCTGGATCCTCTCGGTGGTAGCGATCGGTATGGGGCTCATCAATTTGAAAGAGGTCTTCTTCTTCAAAAAAGGGGTCTCTCTGATGATCTCCGAAAAACAGAAGCCGAAGCTGTATCAACGCGTGCGAAAGATCATCCAAACACGAAGCACGCTGCTGGCGATCGCGCTGACCGTTGCTTTAGCCCTATTCGTCAATTTGATCGAACTCACCTGTACGATGGGGTTACCGGCGTTATTCTCGAAAATACTGACAGAACGGAAAATCGCCATCGGCGCGAAGTATTTCTACCTCGTTCTCTACAATATCGCCTACATCTTTCCTTTGTGGCTGATCGTCGTCGGGTTTTCGGTGACGTTGGGGAAGTATAAGATGACCGAAAAGAGCGCCAAAGTTTTCAAAGCAATCAGCGGTCTTCTGATGATCGCCTTGGGTATCTGGCTATGGTTTGCGTAAGACAGAATACCTTTCGAACGCGTAATTTTCAGCTGACTTCCAAAATCGCCGCCTCGTAAGGCTCCAAAGAGGTGGAAGCTGCGTTGAAGCGCTCGGGGCGCGATGTTGTGCCTCCTATGTAACGCCGAACCTCGACACCAAAGCCTTTCAAATTCAATACGACCTTGCGGTCTTCGAAATTGAGGAGAACTAAGACCCGTTCCGACTCGCCGATCCTGAAGAAGCCCATCAACGCCGGATCTTTCGTGTCCAGGAGCTCCAGCCGACCGAATCGCAGCGCCTCGGATTCTTTCCGGATACGTATGAGTTGCTTATAATAATGGAACATCGAACCCGGTTCCGCTTTCTGCCGTTCGACGTTCACTTCCCGCGCGTCTTCTCCGATGGGGAGCCAAGGCTCAGTCTGAGAGAACCCCGCATGGGGAGAGGCGTTCCAGGGCATAGGTGTTCGGCATCCATCTCGACCGACGTTGTTCGGCCACAGGTTTTTGCCTTGCGGATCGACGATCTTTTCGTACGGGATCACGGCTTCGCGCATTCCTATCTCTTCACCGTAATAAACGAACGGCGTTCCCCTCAGCGTCAGAAGTAGAGCGGCGAGGACCTTCGCCTTACGCACGGCGTCTTCGCCTTCACCCAATTTGGACAGAAACCGTTTTGAGTCATGGTTACCCAGCACGTAACTCGGCCAGGCAAAGTCCCGAAACACCGCCTCGTTGAGCTTGATGTGTTCGACATAAGTCTTGGCCGCGAAGGGCCGCAGCTCTTTGAAATCGAAATTGAAGGCCAGGTTCAAGCGATTCGGCCGTGTATAAGCGAAGTACTGCGCCTGCCCCAGCTCGGTTGCCACCTCACCGATAGAAACCCGGTCTTTATAGCGGTCCATCAGCTCCCGTATCTCCTCGATCGCGCCCTCCGTCTCCGGCCTGTCGCGCGTGTAGAGATGATGATGACGATTAAACGCGATCGGTTCGTCCGGATATTTTGTCGGATTGTCTCGCAACCGCTCGTCTTTGTAGTACAGGTTGACCACATCGAATCGAAAGCCGTCCACCCCTTTGTCCAGCCAGAACCGGATGCTATCCATCACCTGTTTCCGGACATCGGGATGACGCCAATTCAGATCCGGTTGCTCTTTCACGAAGAGGTGCAAATAGTACTGTTGACGCGCTTCCTCCCATTCCCACGCCCCTCCGCCGAAGTAGGAAAGCCAGTTGTTCGGCGCTTGCCCCTTCTCTCCATCCACCCAAATGTACCAATCGGCTTTTGGATTATCTCTCGAAGCGCGCGATTCCACAAACCACGGGTGCCGATCGGAGGTGTGGTTGTAGACTTGGTCCAGGATCACCTTGATCCCGCGTTCGTGCGCCGCATCCAACAGACGGTCGAAATCGGCCATCGTTCCGAAGATCGGATCGATCTCCAGATAGTCGCTGATGTCATAACCGAAGTCCTTCATCGGGGATTTGAAGATCGGAGAAAGCCAAATGGCGTCCACCCCTAATTCTTGGATATAATCCAACTCTTCGGTTATGCCCTTGAGATCGCCGATCCCATCTTGATTCGCATCTTTGAAACTCCTCGGATAGATTTGATAGATAACCGCTCCCTTCCACCAGGGCTTGTCCATCTCGGGCTCTCCTTTCGTCAATCTTTGACTCCGCCGGCCGTTAACCCGGCGACGATCCATTTCTGAAGCAATAGTACCATCACGATCAAGGGTAAGGTGATCACCACGCTCGCCGCGGCTATCAATTGCCACGAGGAGGTGTACTGACCTGAAAAGAGTGTCAACGCGCGGGGAACGGTGAACTTTCGATAGTCGGTGATGAAGATCGAAGCGAAGAGCAGCTCGTTCCACGCGCCGATAAACGTGAGGATGAAGGCGGTGAAGATGCCGGGGGCTGCCAACGGGAAGAGGATTTGGAATAGCGTACGCATCGGGCCCGCCCCGTCAATGACAGACGCTTCGGTTAAGGCATCGGGGATTTGCTTGAAAAAGGATTGGAGAATCCATATAGTCATCGGCAATGAAAAGGTCAGGTAGGGCAAGATCAGCGCCCAATAGGTGTTGATGATCTTCAAGTCCGAAAATTGCATATAGAGCGGCGAGACGACGACGATTCCGGGAAACATCGAAACCGCCAAGACGATGCCCAAGATGAGGCTTTTAAAACGCATACGGAACTTGGCCAACGCGTAGGCCGCCCAGCTCCCGATCAACACGCTGATGAGCGTGGTAGAAAAGGCGATCACGAAAGAGTTCTGCAGGTTCTGACCGAGATTGTGGTCGGTGAAGATCGTTTTATAGTTATCCCAGCGCGGATTCTTCGCGATCCAGTCCGGCGGCATTTTATAGAGATCGAGATCCCCTTTCAGAGACATGATGAACAGCCAATAGAAAGGGAAAAACATGAAGACGATGATCACGATCACGGCCAAGGTCAGCAATAAACGGGGGATCCACCGCTTCTTCATTTCAATTCCCTTCCCTTTGAGGCGTAAGGATCGGCGCCGAGGACTTTAATGAAAAAGACGGCAATCAGCATCGTAAAGACGAACAGCATAATCGCCACCGCGCTCCCACGGCCGTGCTGCCCTTGTTGGATCATCAATTTATAGTTGAAAAGGGACAACAATTCCGTTCCGGAAGCCGGTCCCCCTCCGGTCAACACCTGCGCGATATCGAAGGCCTTAAAGGTGTCGAGGGTCCGAAAGATCAAAGCGACCAGTAAACTGGGTTTGAGCATCGGGAGCGTAATACTGAAGAACTGCCGCCACTTCGAAGCGCCGTCGACCCGCGCGGCTTCATACAGTTGCAAAGGGATCGTCTGTAGGCCCGCCAAAAGCAGAAGCGCCATAAACGGGGTGGTTTTCCAGGCATCGGCGGTGACCATCGACCAAAAAGCCGTCGTCGTACTGTCTCCTAGAAAATTCACATAGTCGGTGATCAAACCCAGTTTTTTCGCTATATCGTTGATCACCCCACCCTGACTGGAAAACATCATCCGCCACATCTGAGCCGAGGCGACTGTCGGAATCGCCCACGGAACCAAGGTCGCTGTGCGCACCAACCCTCTACCCCGGAATTCGCGGTTGATGATCAGGGCGATCAACAGCCCCAGCACCGTTTCTATCGATACCGCAACCACCGTGAACAGGAAGGTGACCCAGGCGGAATGCCAGAAACTGACGGTCCAGCTGAGCGCTTCGTCCGGATTGACCAAGCCTTGGAATATTGCAGTGTAGTTGGTGAGTCCCGTAAAGTATTGTCTGCTTTCGAATTTGATATCCCAGCGGAACAGGGAGCGATAGAAGGTTTGGCCGATCGGGAGGAAGGTAATCAGAACGATGACGATCAGCGACGGAAGCAAGAAGAGCAAGCCCATCCGCGTTTCTTGTTTTTCTCTAGAATAGCGTTTTCTCAAGGTCCAAACACCTCCGAAAAAAATCCGGCCCTCTCAAGGGCCGGAAAAAACGTAATGTACAGACTACTCGTAGATCTCTTTGATCTTTCTTTCTAAGGCTTTGACCGCATCGGCGGCGGTTTTCTTGCCGGTCAGGACGGCGTGGAACTCTTCCTGAAGCGCGTTGCTGACTTGGGCGTAGAACGGAGTAACCGGTCGCGGAACGGCGTTGATCATAATCGGATACAGAGTTTCGACGATCGCGTTGGCTCTCAGTACCGTGGGATTCGAGTAGACGGCGATGCGGGTGGGCGCGTTGCCGGCCACCAAATTCCGTATGATCTGCGCGGATTCCGACGTGATGAACTTCGCGAACTGCACGCCAGCGGCCTGTTCTGCCTTCGAAGCGAACGGGTTCACGAAGAGCATCCAACCGCCAAGCGTCGCGGCGCCTCCGGATCCTTTCGGACCTTTCGGCATCGGGATCATTCCGTATTTTCCTTTAACCGCAGATTGGTCTCCAGCCATATTGGAAGGAGAGTGGCAGTAAGGCCAGTTTCTCATAAAGACCGCGTTCCCTTGCTGGAAGGCCATACGGGCGTCTTCTTCCATAAAGGTAAACACTTTGTCGGGGGCAGCGCCGGAAGTGATCAGTTCTCTCATGAACTCCAACGCCTGGATGACTTCGGGGCTATTCACTTTCACGTTCCCGTTGCCATCGATGACCTCCCCGCCATTCGCGGCGATGAACTCGACGGCGTCACAGACCAAGCCTTCATACTGGGCGCCTTGGAAGACGAAGCCATCGATGCCTTCCTTCTTCGCGATGGTCGCCGCGATCGTTTTCAGCTCTTCCCAGGTGGTCGGCGGTTTATAACCGTATTTTTCCAACAGGTCGGTGCGGTAGTACAGCAGACCGCCATCGGTGAAACTGGGAATCGCGTAAATCTTACCAAGGTAGGTCGCCGATTTGATCGTTCCCGGCAGGAACTTATCCTGTTCGGACTTCGGAAAATAAGGGGTCAGGTCCAACGCCCATCCGGCTGCGGCAAACTCTGCGGGCCAAATGACGTCACCCAAGTAGACGGTCGGATTGGGGTCTTTTGCCCCAAAGCGGGTGACGAGCGCGGTGTGTTTGTCGTCTGTAGACCAGGACTGCAGCAGGAATTCGACTTCGATTTCATCTTGAGAGCTGTTGAACAGCCTTGTCAAAATGGCCTCAGCCGAATTCGGGTCGTTGTCCCCGAAGTAGGTAATTTTGGTCTTCGCCATACCTATCGCAGAAAAGACGAGGACCGTGACGAGTAACGTGATCCATACTTTCTTCATACTGACACCTCCAAAATGGGATTGATTCCTAAAAGAATAAAGGATTATTTCTCTAAAAATCATAGCGCCCCGAGCGCCTAAGGCACATTTCAAACGGTGACGCACAAAAACAGGTATGACTAAGCAGCTCGACACTTCTGGCCGAATCTTTCCGGCTGTTGGATAAGAGAAGTTGACCCCACACAAAAGACGACTGAACAGAAGAAATAAGAATGGAATCACAATGGCATTTTGCGTTTCCCGCTCTTAATTATATACCAAAACTCGAGAAATACAAAAAAGACGTGCCTGTCAAGTTATGGGGTGCTATCAAGAAACAAGGTTGGAATCAATCGCGCGATTTTTCGCGACGTCGCGATACATTTTTGAGAAGGGCAAAAGGCGAATCGCGGGGTCCCGTTGGTTACCCCGCGATAACCCACCTGAGCATCGCGGCGTGAACGTCCCTTCTTCTCGCGACGGCGCGATACCCCGTTCATTCGTTTCCGAAGATCAAAAAACAGGGTTCGCACAGAGGGCACGGAGAACACAGAGGAAAAAATGGCAAAGGGTGGGGATCGCGGGGTCGTAAAAACCACTTACCCCGCGATAACCTTGTAGGCATCGCGGCGTAAGCGTCCTTTCTTTTCGCGACGGCGCGATACCCTCTTTAGAAGAGCGAAGAAGGGATCGCGGGGTCCCGTTGGTTACCCCGCGATAACTCACCTGAGCATCGCGGCGTAAGCGCCCCTTTTTTTCTCGAGGCGCGATACGTTTTTGATTCGGTTATCGAGGGCTCGAATGTTAAGGTTTGACCATTTCTCGAAAACGGAATATCCCTGCGGAAAAGAGGCAAAACGCGAAGAGGAGAAGGATGAGGGTGTTTGGTACAACTGAGAGGAATCCTTCGGCGCGGTTCAAGCGTTCTATGCCATTGATAACCCAATACTGCGGCGCTAAAACCGCCAGTTTGTAGACCGCTTCCGGCAGGAACTCTTTTGGGACGAACGTACCGCTGATCACCCCTGTGGGGATGATGATCAGGTTGGAAACGATTGAAATCATCGACGGACGTCGGCAGATTCGGCCGATCAACACCCCGAGGCTGAGCGTGACCAGCAGGAAAGAACCGAGGAGCATCACCCCTCCCAAGAGATCGTTCTGGATCAATGGGGCGGGTGAAAAAACCGATCCAACGATGAACAACAGGAGGGTATGCAACGCAACCAAAGCGAGCATCGATCCAAGAATCGAAAGCGCGATACCCGTGGGTGAGTTCGGTGTCGCGTAAAATCGAAACAACAGGTTCTTTTGTCGGAGTTGGAGGAGATCCGACGCGATAAAGGTAGCCGAAAACATCATAATGAAAATGATAATGTTCAGGACGATCGTATTCGTCGAGCCTTTCTCGGGTTCGGGCGTCACCAACGCGATCGGGCTGTCAGAAACCGCGGAGTCGAGGTCCGGGCGCGGCGTATCGCCTCGGAGCCAGTCATCCCGAACTGCCTGACGTAAACCGTCTTGCAGGCTAGCCTCGATCATTCCGGAGGGGATGGTCGGCAGCACACTGAACAGGATCTCTTTGGGCGTTTCCGTACGAAAGCTTGCGGTGAAGCCTTCCGGTATGGTGATAAGCGCCCCAAGCCGCCGGTTTTCGAAAAGCGTTTGCCCTTGGTCCGCCGCGTAGAGTGAGACTTCGTAATTCTTATCGGTTTTTAACCTGTCTATCAGGTGTTCTGAGAGGGGGGTTCTCTCCAAGTCGATCACGCCAACAGGAACCTGCTGGATGACCTCACCACCGTGCACCAAGAGGGACAGGATGAGAATTCCGATAAGCGGAAGGGAAAATATCGTGAGTATGAGTATCGGGTCCTTGATCACCCGCCGGAAGTTTCCATACAGTACGTGAAGTCGCATTCTATAACACCTCGCTTTTTTTGAAAACGAACCAACCGACGAGGGCCATCACCGCCGACTGGGCGAAAAGGATCCCCAAACGCGTCGCGTCGAGGCCAGGATGTCCTAAAACAAGGCCCTCGTAGAGTTTGAACAGCTGAAAGTTTGGCATAAACTCTGCGATCCTTTCCAAAGCCATTACCTCCACCGGAAAAAAGGCGCCGCCTAAATACAGCATCGTGAATAAGGCCAGGAGGCTAATGACGAGTTCGACTTTCCGATTTTTACACACTCCGCCCAACAACGATTGGAAGGCGGATACGACCATAGCCTGTACGATAACCGCGCCAAAAAAAGGCCCCAACGGGACAGGAATTCGAAGGAATATCCCGAAAACGATCGTGAAGTACACAAGAGCTACTGCAAAAACCAATACGAAGTTCGACAGGAAATTCGACCAGTAGAGCGTCGACTTCCTTATACCCGCGGTAAACGAACGCGCTATCAACCTTTGTTCTCGATCTCGGACGAACTCTGTCGTAAATAGAATACAGAAGCCCGTGAACAACGAGATCAGATAGTACTCAAGCGACGACAGCACCCGGATGTCTTCCCGAGGAACCTCGCGTATGAGGGGGCGGGCGGCGAGGATCTCCCACTCGGTCATAAAATCCGCAGCTCGGGGCCCGAGAATCGCGTAGGTCCTCGTATGCCATAGCGCCTCTTCTACCCCCTTTTCGATTGCCTGGAAAAGAATGTTCTTCTCTATGCTCTTCTCACCGACAGAGCGCCAATAGATCTTGGTCTGCCCTTCCTCCTCTTTGATCAAAAGCCCGACCGCATTTTTCTGATTTGCCAATCCTTCCTCGAAGTCGAGACTGGAAAAGGCCTTATGAAGCTCGATAAAAGGAAACCGATCTGGGCTCAGCAGGTCTTCGGCGAAGCCGGGCTCTGAACTTCCTGTCTCATCGAAGATGAAAACGGGCAAGGGTGTCCAGTGGATATTTTGATCGAAAACGTTCTGATACATCAATCCATATAGTAAGCCTAACGCCAAAAGAAAGAGAAAGAGGAGGAGCGTCGAAAACCCCTGGCTTTTAATCACTTTGAAGTCTTTAGAAAAGATAGCGCCCGTTGCTTTCCATACGCTGTCGAACATATGCGTCCCCCCTAATCCCTTAATGCCTTCCCGGTGATGCTCAGAAAGACCGTTTCTAAGGTGGGGTTGTCTACTGAAAGGTTGCGGACCTTGACCTCTAACCCATCGAGAAGCCGAACGGCCTTTTCGACGATAGGATCGCTCGAATCAACGATCAAATGTATTTTTCCGTCCCTGACAGATGCTTTTTTCACACCCGGCACCTCCTGAAAGGCCTCTGTGATGCCGGTTGGAAGGTAATCCGTCAAGATTTCGACCACCGATTCGTTCGTCACCGTTCTGATGATCTCGGTTTTGGTGCCCTGTACGAGTTCTTTTCCCAGGTCGAGGATCATCAGTCGGTCACAGAGCGCTTCCGCCTCTTCCATATAGTGAGAAGTGTACAGAACGGTCATTTTCTGCGTGCGGTTCATTTCTCGGATGGCTTCGAGGATATGGTTCCGAGACTGGGGATCCACTCCGACCGTTGGTTCGTCCAGTACCAGGATCTTGGGGTCGTGTAGGATCGCGCACGCGATGTTCAGCCGACGTTTCATCCCGCCGGACATCTTCTTCACCTTCTGCTTGTGGTGGTCTTTCAACCCGGTGATCGCGAGCGCAGATTGTATCTTCTCTTTCAATCGGGTTCCGGAGAGGTGGTACAGCCGCCCGAAGTACTCCAGATTATCCTTCACGGTAAGTGTGTCGAAGAGGACGATCTCCTGGGGGACGTAGCCGATCAACGCTTTGAGTTTTTCCGGCGATTTTTTCATCGACCGACCTCCGATCAGGATATCCCCGCTGTCCATCCCGATCAGTCCACATAGCAGATGGATCAAGGTCGTCTTCCCCGCGCCGTTCGGGCCCAACAACCCGAAAATCTCGCCCTCCTCGATGCGCAAGGACACGTTGTCCAGAGCCAATTGATCGTCGTATCGCTTGGTCACGTTCTGTATAGAAATCTCGTACATCGTGAAAACCTCCTTTTGTGTCAATCTTTTACCGCATTATAGAGGGTTTCACACAGAATGGGAAGTAGCCTAGGGCATCGTTCGCGGGATATGGAAGTGACTTAGGTCATCACCAGAGGTCACGATTGGGCTATGACTCTACCAGATGGTTTTGGAAGGCGAAGATGATCATCTGGGTGCGGTCACGCAGGTTCAGCTTGGAAAGGATCTTTCCAATGTTGTTCTTCACTGTTCCTTCGGTGAGGAACAGCTTTTCACCGATCTCTTTATTGGATAGCCCCTGGCAGACGAACCCGATGAGCTCGAGCTCTTTGTCGGTCAATTGATAAGCTTTTTTGATCTTATCTTTCGCTAACGGCGTTTCCTTCGCGCTGACCATACGCTTCACGATTTCGGGATGCACGGCCACGTTCCCAAAATGCGCACTCCGTATGGCTTCGTAGATCCGATCGCTGGAACTGTCTTTCAGCAAGTACCCGCTTGCTCCGAGCGACAAGGCGGAGTAGATGTACTCCTCGTCTTGGAATGTCGTCAGAATGACCACCTTGATAGCCGGATTCGCCTCTTTGATCAAGCGGGTCCCTTCGACCCCATCGCATTTTTCCATCCGGATATCCATCAGAACGACATCCACCGGGTTCTGCCGGCAGAAACGCAGCGCTTCCAAACCGTTCCCGCAGGTCCCGACGACCTGAATATCCTCATACACCCCCATCAGCACCCGTAACCCCTCGCAGATCAGCTTTTCATCGTCCACAATCAGAAGTCGAATCATCTCACTCCACCTTTGACGCGGGCATAGACGGCCGTTTCGGTAGTTCGACCACGAGCTCGAACCCTTTCCCCGGTGTCGAAAAGGCGCGCATCTCTCCACCCAGCGACATCGTTCGCTCTCGTATTCCCTTGAGTCCCATCCCGAAAACGATTTGGGCGCATCCCTCTCCGTCATCTTTGATCTGGGAATAGATGCGGTCTTCCAAAAATTGGAGCGCGATGGTGATGTGGCGGGCTTTCCCGTGACGCATACTGTTGCTCAGGCTTTCTTTGACGATCTGATAGAGTTGGAGGCTTTGGTCGGAGTTCATCGGGTAGCGGTTTTGCGATAGGAGAAGACGGGTGTCGATCCCCGTGAGTTTGCTGAAGTTGCGCGCCAACTCTTCGATGGCGAAGATCCCTTCGAACGCCTCAAATTCTATAGGTCGCAGCTCCCGAACGGCGCGTCGAACGTTTTCCAACGCGTTGTGTGCAAATTGCCCGAGTTCGTCCAGCATACTCTTCGCTTTCGGGGCATCCTTCTCCACGATGGTTTGGATCGCCCTCAGCTGGAGTGACAGGGTGGAGAGGGCATGGCCGACACTATCGTGTAGCTCGCGAGAGATGCGCGCGCGCTCTCGCAGCAAGGTCAATTCTTCGATCGTGCTCGAATATTGTTCTAGCGCACCAATCGCATCCTTCAAGCGGTCTTCGGACTTCCTCAGCTGATCGTACAACTCCTGGGCGACAACCTTTCGACTCTTCTCTTCCTGGAGAAAGAGCAAGAACCCGGCAAAAAAAAGGAGCAAGACAAGATCTGCAATCGCCAACGACAAGGTGAAAGCCTCTTGTGATGGAAAAAACCGATAATAAACCGCGAAGAACAAGCCCACCGCGGCCAAGCTGGGAAGGACCCGACGGTGATGACGGAACGCGGAGGTCGTGTCCATCAATGCCGAAAAGAGATAGATCGAAAGGAAACCGCCATATCGGTGAAAGAGGTAAACGCAGAACGCGACTTCCGCCACAGCTGTGACCCAAAACAGGAACGGTCGCGCCGTGAGGTAGTTGCTTCGCCATTGCGATACCGAGATGAAGACCAGCAATAAAACCAGCGCCAACGCCGCCGAACCACCCGGTTGGAATTCGACGGTGAGAATTCGATAGCCCACAAACCCATAAGCGAGCGCTTTCAGCCATTTCGGATTCAATGCGATCTCTCCACTTGGATTTGATTGAAGTATAGCACGTTTTTTCCGTGTGTGGGTTTAATGGCTGAAGTAAAGGAAAAAAAGAGAAAAAAAGACCCTCGAAGGGGTCCATTAGATTGACGAGAATAGCAATTGATTGTACCATAAAAGGCGGGAAGTATGCAAGTGCGTGCGGGTCAAGTTATGAGGCGCCATCAAGAAACAAGGCCAGAATCGATAGCGCGATTTTTGGTCCACGTAGTCATCGCGGCGTAAGCGCCCCTGCTTTTCGCGACGGCGCGATACACTTTTGTACGGGCTCATCGCGGCGTAAGCGCTTCTTCTTTTCGCGACGGCGCGATACTTCGTGAGCTGGGAACGCCAACTTTTAAGTTGGCATGTCTTGAAAAAAAGCTCACACGGAGGCCACGAAGGTTATAAAGAAGAGAGGTGCTTAGGAGCGCTAACGCCAGGTTTATGTTTCCACTGTGTTCTCTGCGTTCTCCGTGCGAAACCATCATTTACTCTTCTAAAACATGCCGAACTAAAGTTCGGCGTTCCCAGGCGCACCATCGCGGCGTATATAAATCAAAAGACGGATCGTGGGGTCGTAAAAACCACTTACCCCGCGATAACCCACACGGGCATCGTGGCGTAAGAAGGACAATAGGCGGAGCTCCTCCTCTTTCTATTTTTTGTTGCACCTCGATATTATACGCACTTTACCTTTTCGAAAATCCCGCCTTTACGGTATAATCCGATGAGACTTTATTCTGGAGGGATACCCGTGGAGAAGATAAATAAACCGCACGACAAATTGTTTAAAGAAGTTATGGGAGATATCGAAACGGCGAAGTCCTTCATCCAGCACTATCTGCCTCCGAAGATCGTCCGGTTAATCGATCCCGAATCGATAACGATAGAAACAGACAGTTACATCGAGAAAGACCTCTCGGAATACTTTTTCGATCTGCTCTTTCGGGTGAAGATGCAACAGGAAGAGGGGTATGTCTATCTGCTGTTCGAACACAAAAGCAAGGTTGACAAACACGTGAGCCTTCAACTCCTGGGGTATATGACCTCCATATGGAAGAAGACAGTACCGCGGCCTCTGCCAGTGATTTTGCCCGTGGTTTTCTACCAGGGGAGAGAGAAATGGGAAGCGCCGCAATGGTTTTCGAATCGCTTTTCAAACGCCGATCGTATGGACGGGGACTTGAAAGAATACATCCCAGACTATAAATATGAACTGTTTGAAATTTCGTCATTGAGAGAAGAAGAGGTCAAAGGGGCGAAACGTCTTCGTATCTATTTGGACGTCATAAGGATGAGAGCGCTCGAGGGAAAAGAAGCGATTCGAGAAGTGATGCTCCGAGTCGCATTGACGATTTCGGAATTGTCGTGGACAGAAGCGAATGAACGGTTTTTCCAGGTCTGTACGATCTACCTGTTCGATACGATGGGAAGGGAGTATTTCCAACAATTGTCAGAACTGATGAAAACGATATCGGAAGAAAGGAGCGAAAAGATGCAAACAATCGCGGATATGCTCAGACAGGAAGGAATGGAAAAAGGGATTTTGAAAGGCAGAGAAGAAGGCTTAGAAAAGGGAATGGAAAAGGGAATGGAAAAGGGAAGAGAAGAATTGCTTTGGAAACTAATATCCAAAAAGTTCCCTAAGGCCTCGAAAAAGTATTTCGAAAAGCTGAAGTCCCTTACAATAGAGCAACTTGACTCCCTGGGCCTTGAGCTAATCGATATGAAAAACGAGGAAGAGCTAAAAAAGCATTTGATGTAGATAGTCTGACAAAAGGCTTGAATGCGATTTGATGGGTCGTGTGTGAGAAGTTATGGAGTGCGCTCAAGAAACAAGACCGGAATCGGCCACACGATTTTTAGTCCGTGAGGTCATCGCGGCGTAAGCGCTTCTTCTTTTCGCGACGGCGCGATACACTTTTGTACGGGCTCATCGCGGCGTAAGCGCTTCTTCTTTTCGCGACGGCGCGATACTTCGTGAGCTGGGAACGCCAACTTTTAAGTTGGCATGTCTTGAAAAAAAGCTCACACGGAGGCCACGAAGGTTATAAAGAAGAGAGGTGCTTAGGAGCGCTAACGCCAGGTTTATGTTTCCACTGTGTTCTCTGCGTTCTCCGTGCGAAACCATCATTTACTCTTCTAAAACATGCCGAACTAAAGTTCGGCGTTCCCAGGCGCACCATCGCGGCGTATTAAAACCAAAAGGCGGATCGCGGGGTCGTAAAAACCACTTACCCCGCGATAAACCTCTTAGTTATGTCACCTCATAGTTTGACCCACACCTGCCCCTTCGTCAGACCGAAACCTGTGGTATAATCGCGGATAGCCGCCCCTATGGCGGCTGTGTAGCGAAATCTGCTGTGACTTCCTACGAGGGGATCGATGTGTTGAGAATGCGATTGTTCGGATTGTGCTTAATAGGATTGTGCTTCGTCACCGTGTTCGCCTACTCAGATTTTTCTGCCGGGATCATCTTAGGGCAGCCAGCAGGCGGCACTGCGCTCTACGAATTTCAGTACGGGATGGGTTTCGACTTCGGCTTCGGATGGTCTTTTCTCCAAAACGGTGGGATGACGGTTTACACGGACATCTTATGGCTCAACCGAGACTGGTTGATCATCAATCGGAATCGGATTCCAGTTTTTTATGGGATCGGATTCTGCTTTTCAAACCTTCGGAACCTCGGGCTGCGGGTGCCGGTTGGTGTGATCTTCCCCATACCGTTGAATCGGAATAAAAACCGGTTGGACGTCTTTATCGAAGCGACGTTGATCGTGAATGCCGTTCCAGAGCTTTCGATCCCGATGCCAGGCATCGGTTTAGGAGTCCGGTATTCGTTCTAGGATTAAGTACGCGTCGTCTTCCCAAACCTTCGCGAATCCGGCAAACTCCTTCCCTCGTTCAACCGCTTTCAGGTACTCCCGATAGACCCGGTCTTCGCCTTTTCGCATTACTATCGCCTTCGCGAAAGCAGAAGGAGTGAAGAGCGCGCTAGAGTATAGCGGGTGATTCGGGTGGATGATGCCTCCAAGGTCCGACCGATGCTGCAACACGAGGTAGGTGGATTTCTCGTCCGCGATCAACGGTTTTCCCGACAGCGTCGCACCGATCGTCGATTCAGCAGTGGCCGGTATCGGATAGTTCGCATCTCCAAGTCGCTTAAAGAAGAGAGCCTCGTGCTCTTCCGGCGTTACCGAGAACGCGAAGAGGGTGAATAGGAAGTACCCCACCAAAAACGCACTGTAGAAGAGCTTTTGACGCTTTTCATTGAACAAGCTGCCGATGTAAGGGAACAGGATCAGGTAGTGGATGATGAAAAGCGACGCGAAGGTGACCGGGCACAGCTCCTGCACCGTCATTTTCAGGAAGAAAGGAGATAAAAATGGGATCAGTAGGGAAAAGAAGAGCGCGGAACGGAAAAACTCGCGATAGGTCCCGAGCCGAACGATGGTCACAGCGTATAAGAAAAAGAAAGGCCAAGTCATATGCAACATAAACTGCTCGATAGGGTTCGAAAAGGCGGCAAAGGCAAAAAAAGGATCGACGTACAAATGGCGCAGGAGCGTGGCGGCCTCCCCTTTGAAGATCAGGGATAAGAAAACCCAGGAAAGCTGCAAGGAGACTAACGGAAATAGAGCGGCCAAGGCATAATAGAGGAACAGCCCTCGTTTTCCATAGCGCAGCAGGAAATAGACGAAGACCACGATCGACATCCATAGGGTTTCAAAGCGGATCAATCCCATTAATCCGAACAGCAATCCAAAAACGAAGAGATAGAAAACCTGTTCGCTTACCGAAAACTCTAACAAGAAATAGAAGGCCAAGCAATACAGAATCAGGTACAAGACGTAATCGGGTAAAAACAGGCAGGAAAACCACAGCGCGGGAGAAAGCGCCAAATACAGGCTCCACAACAACTTGACGGTCTTCGTGCGGACATTGGCCAAGCCATACAGGATCAAAAACGCGACGAGAAAACCGGCGAGCGCGGAAAGGAAGATGCGGTGGGCATCCGACACGAGCAAGATATGCAAAAGCAAGTTCAGCGGCGGGATTTCGAAGTCAACCGCACGCATTCCCTCTAAAGAAACGCGCATCAACCATTTCGCGTGAAACCGAATCCATTGCTGGTGGGGAGAATACAGCGCGGCCGATTGAAAGCGCAGGTTCAGAAACCAGTATAGGGCAAATAGCAACAAAAAGAGCGCCCAGAAGGTTCTCGATCGGAACAAAACCGGCAACCGCGTGACCCGATTCACGCCGCGTCTTCCTTCCGCCGCTCCGGTTGCGCGAATCCGTGGTGGGTCTTTTCCCAGTAATGGGGTTTGCGTAGCAATTGCCAAAGCGCTTTATAGGCGGAAAAGGAATGTAACAGCCAATAGAAGGGATTCAACAAACTGATGAACGTCAACGAATAGTACTTCCGCCGGAAGGCCCCCAGGAGATTGAGATAGATGCCTAGAAAGTTGCCGATCAGGAAATTGAAGAGCGACAGGAACAACAGGGCCGGTGTGAAGAGCTCGGAGAGCCACGGTGGATTCCAACCGATCCAGACGCCGAAAAGAATCCAGAGGATCGGATTGATCAGAAAGAGAATCGGAGTGCCTCCGATGAACAGCTGGAAAGACAACCACTGTTTTAGTCCGATCGCCTGTATCAGCTTTAACGGACGTCGATTATAGACGAGAGTCGTTTGCATATACCCCTTGATCCAACGGGAACGTTGTCGTATCCAATTCCAGACACGCGAGGTCGCCTCTTCGTAGGTGGTTGACCGGATGATCCCCACTTTGTACTTCTCCGCGGCGGCGCGAATTCCCAGATCAGCGTCTTCGGTGGTATTGAACGGGTCCCACCCACCGATTTTTTTCAGCGCGTCCACCCGGAAGTGGTTGCTCGTCCCGCCGAGGGGAATCGGCAGGTTGAGGTTGTATAGGCCCGGCAACATATAGTCGAACCAGAACGAGTATTCCAACGTAAACAACTGGGTCAGGAGGTTCTGGTCCTTGTTGAAGTAGTTCAGCGCGGCTTGGAAACAGATCGTCGACGCGTCGGACTCTTCAAAGGCCAGCACCGCCTTCTTCAGCTGGTCCGGATGAGGAACGTCTTCGGCGTCGAAGATGACCAAGTACTTGCCGCGGGCGAACAGCAGGCCGTAGTTGCAGGCTTTGGGCTTGGTTTGCGGTTTGGACTTCGGTACGATCAAAAACCGCCAGTTGGCGGGAGGCGCGGCTGCCTTCGCCGCAGCGAGGGTTTCTTGGTCCACCTCCTCCAACAATAGGATGATGTCGAGTTTGTTGGCGGGGTAGTCCAGTCTCTTCAACGCCTCGATCAAGGTTCCGACCACCTCCGGTTCCCTAAAAACAGGGACTAAAACCGTGTAAACGGGTAAATCGCTGTCCTCCAAATTCTGATATTCATCGGGCTTCTCTCGATAGGTGATCTCATCCACCGTTCCAAACAGGCTGAGCACGAACTTGAATCCGATCAGGATCACGTACAGCGTTTGAATCACGAAGAGCGACGCCCGAAGCGTCTCGAAGGGGTAAAGGGCAGTGATAATTCCCAGCAGGATGAGGGACGCGAGGATGAAAGAAAACTGTCTAAAGGTGAAAACTCTGTAAGCGGATTCTTCAGGATTTCGAAAAAACAGACCGTAAACCGCCTCTTTCAGTAAAGGGTCTCCGTATACCTTTTTGGCCAGGTTGAAAATATCCAGGTCCGTAACGACCCATTCCTCTACTCGATCGACTTGATAAAGCGTTCTATAGAAAAGAGCGGTCTGTTCATTACCCGGGTAGGCGTTGAGAAGGATCAGCGTCCGATTCTCTATCCGATAGGGAAGGGCTTGCAACCGTAGGGCCTCTTCTTTCGGGGTCCTTTGGGCGAGCTCGATATCCACCGTTTCCAAAAGATGGGAGAGTTCGGGGGTGGCGAAACGCAGGCCATAATGCGCGCTCAACGCCCGAAACAGATCGTTCCGACTGACATACCCCATAGTCGCCAACAGCCAGCCCAAGCGACCGCCTTTCTGTTTTTGAATCGTCAACGCTTCTTCCAGCTGTGATGGCGTGATGATCCCCATCTCTATCAATACGGCGCCTAATCGTTTGTCCACAAGCACACTCCGCGAAGAACCCGCTTTTCGGCGTTCTCTACACTCGTCATCGGTTGGAAGAGGTTTTACGATAAGAGGAGATCAAGAAAATGATGAGAGCGGAGACGATGACCAGGATCCAAAGAATACGCCTGAGATCCAATTTCCGCTCGACCGTGAGCGCCGGATCCCCTACCGATAAGGCGTCGCCGACGGTAAAACTGACCACTTGCCCGTCTTCAGTCAACAGCGCCAAGTTGCCGGGCGCCTGTTTTAGCCGGCGCCATTGTGTTTCCGTGATGTTTTCAAACAACGTAGGCGCCCCGTGAACGGCGCCTAGAAGCGCCGGCTTGCCTTCGTATTGGCCCACAAACAACAAAACATAAGAGGCGGTTGCGTCCGGAGCGAACATCACTGATCCCGTCTTCGGATGTATGAGCCGCAACCCAGGGTGAATCCGAATTTCAGGGAAGAAGCGGTCGACCTCCGTCTCGTCTATGAGGAAGAAGAAGGAGTCGCATCGTTGGAAAGGCGGAGATTTCTCTTTGACCTCGTTGGGCGTGAACAGCTCGGGGGCGGTCGTTCGGAGCGAACCCTCTCCCTTCTTCATCATAATCGTCGAAAGGATAGACGCCGTCTCCTTCGAAACCGTAGAGACTACGATCCCGGTCTTACCGTAAAGCAAGTATGGAAAGTCATAAAACCGCGCTTGGACCATAGGCTCCACGGACTCCCAGCGTATAAGGGAGTCGGATTGTATCTCCAAACCGACGCTTTTACACTCCCCTCTATATTTTTTAGCCTCAAATCGAAGGTGATTGTAGCCGTGGAAATCTTCCGCCGGCAAGGGGATGAAGGCGGTTTTCACGGGAGTTTCTATATCAAGCGCCATCGATCCGACTAACCGATCGTTGAGAAAGACGGCGAGGGTCACCGTCTCCTCTTCCTCGAAATGGGCCGCGGATACCTCGAGCTCGAGAACCGCGGATTGCGGAATGCCACCGAACGCGTCCGCCGAGAACCCCAACGTCTGTTCGGCCGTATAGACCACTTCGACGGTTTGGTCCACCCATCCCAATGCTTCGAATGTGATCTGCTTTAAGGGAGGAGGTTCGGGGCCGATAGATGGACAATCGACAGATTGAAAAGCCAGAAGCGGCAAGGTATCGGAGGATAACAAACGGGCCGCGTCGTCCCCTACGATCAGCGTGTTGCCGTTCAACCGTATTCCCGCCCCCGGTTTGAACAATACCCCGTGTCCCGCGTCAGGTAGGGAGGAAACGAGGGAGACCTCTTTTTTCAGCCCTTTGGACAAATACCCGAGCAACAGGCTGGTTTGACACAGACTTTTCAACGACGAGGACGTGTACTCGGTTAAGGCCAATCGCAATGGCGACGCGTACCCTCCAGCCCGAAAGAAATCGACGATCGTCTTCGGCGGTGCATGGTTTCCCGTAAAGGAGAAGGTCGTTTCGGGCTCGATCGAAAACCAAAGGGATTCTTTTGCCAACGGTTTGTTGTCACACTCGGAGTAATCCAGTGTGACCAGCGCCTCTACGGTCAGGCCTTGCCAGCCGGGAACCCACTCCATCGGCAGGGAGACCGTGAGCTCGCCCACCCGGTTAGGCAGCGTTCTCAAGGCGATGGGGCGTCCGTTGACAAGAAAGGTGACCATAGTCTTGGGTCCCGCCAAGTCGGTGTATGCGTAGCGTAGGCGGATAGTCAACGCCGTATCCGTTGGAATGGACGGTCTTGGAAAGAAAAATGCGATGCGCGAATGAACGCCGTATAGATCCGCCCCGTCTTCGTAACCCAAGCGCGATAGGCGGTATTCTATCTGTGGATGGCCAAAGGCAAAAGAAAGGCACAAGATGAAAAAGAGGACGCATACCAAACGACGGGTCAGGATACCGACACCCCCTATGATGTACCGAATGATCCAATTCTACAGGTTTCCGTGACGGTTTGTCAATGAACAGACGGAAGCGGCTGGGAACGCCACGCGCGCCGGGTTCCCCTGGGAACGGGTTTGGGGTTTTGGTTAACGCGCAAAACTTTCTTTTTTCTCTTTTGTGTGTTTATAGAAAAGACATGCTGAACTAAAGTTCGGCCTTCCCAGGGTGTTCCCAGTAGTTCGGCCTTCCCAAAGGCCATCAGTCGGTAGTGTGAGTCAAGTTATGGAGTGGCATAACTAAGAGGTTCATCGCGGGGTAAGTGGTTTTTACGACCCCGCGATCCGCCTTATGCCCTCTCAAAAACGTATCGCGCCGTCGCGAAAAGAAGAAGCGCTTACGCCGCGATGACTATGTGGGCTAAAAATCGCGCGATCGATTCTGGCCTTGTTTCTTGATTACACCCCATAGCTTGACACACATCAGCCGGTAAAAGTGTGAAATGATTGTGTTATAATCACCCAAAAGGGGATAGAGAGAGGAGAACGGCTGTGGATTGGCGAGGGTTCATAGACTCCGAGGTTTTTCACTGGGTCGTCTTACCCGCTTTAATTTTTTCCGCCCGGGTACTGGACGTGTCGATGGGAACGTTGCGGATCATTTTAATCGCGCGAGGAAGACGCGCTATCGTCCCCATCATTGGGTTTGTCGAGGTCTTCATCTGGATATCCGTGATGAGTCAATTGATGGCTCGTGTGGACAACCCCTTCTATATGGTGGCCTATGCGGCCGGGTTCGCAACCGGCAACTACCTGGGGATGGTCATCGAAAACAAGCTCGCCATCGGGAAGGCCTGTATCCGGATGATCTCCGGAAATGACCTGCTACCCTTGGTGAACGCCTTGAGACAAGCGGGTTTCGGGGTGACCGTAGCCGACGGATGGGGCAGCAAGGGGCCGGTGAAGATCTTGTACACGATCGTGAGAAGAAAAGAAATCGCTATGGCGGTGCAGATCATACACCGCTTCGAGCCTAAAGCCTTCTATACCGTTGAAGATCTTCGAGATGCCAAAGAAGGCGTTTTCCTCAGGGAAGCGAGGATGGAGAAATCTCCGAACCAACTCTGGTTGCGGAAAAAGGAAAAATAAGGCGCAAGCCGATATGCTATAATAGCGCGCGACATCTGAAAACTTGTCGGGCGTTTCGCGCAAGCGACAGGAAGGAGAGGGTGGGATGATCGATATTAAAAAAATAAGAAAAGAACCGGACCACATCAAAGAAGCCTTGTCCATAAGAAACGACAACCCCGATTTGGTTGACCAAATCTTGGCCTTAGACGCGCAACGAAGGGAGTGGGTCGCTCAAACCGACGCGTTGAAGGCCGAGCGCAACACGCTATCCCAGCTGGTCGCGAAGCAGAAGGCCGAAAACAAATCGGCCGACGTCTCGCACTGGGTCGAAAAAAGTAAGGCCATCGGCGACCAGATCAAAGCCAATGACGAGCGACTCGCGCAGTTGGAATCCCAACAACAGGCGATCGTTTCTCTCCTCCCGAATATTCCTTCGGATAAGGTTCCCCGGGGCACGGATGAAAACCATAACGTCGAGGTCCGCCGCTGGGGAGAGCCGCGCGTTTTCGATTTCGAACCCCTACCGCATTGGGATCTGGGTTCCAACCTGAATATGATGGACTTCGAGCGCGCTTCCAAACTCAGCGGATCGCGCTTCGTCGTGCTGAAGGACAAGGTGGCAACCCTCAATCGGGCGTTGATCTCTTTTATGCTGGACGTGCACACGCGTGAACACGGCTATGTCGAAGTCAACGTGCCGCATCTGGTGAAACGCGAAAGTATGTTCGCAACCGGGCAGTTACCGAAGTTCGAACAGGAGGCCTATCGGACCGACCCCGACGATTTTTTCCTGATTCCTACCGCCGAGATTTTCCTCGCCGGGATGCACCGCGACGAGATCCTTTCTGAGAAAGAGCTACCCTTGAAATACGTGGCCTACTCCTCCTGCTACCGCCGCGAAGCCGGGAGTTACGGCAAGGATGTGCGTGGGATGATACGGGTCCATCAGTTCGAGAAAGTGGAATTGGTCAAATACACCACTCCCGAAACCTCCTTCGACGAGCTCGAAAAACTGACCGCGGATGCGGAGAGGATCTTACAGCTCCTGGAGCTTCCTTACCGCGTCGTTCTCCTATGCACCGGCGACCTCGGTTTCGGGGCGGCGCTGACCTACGATCTGGAGGTCTGGCTTCCCTCCTACCAGAAGTACCGCGAGGTCTCTTCGTGCAGCAACGACACGGATTTTCAGGCCCGACGCGGGAATATGCGCTACCGTAACGCCCAAAACAAAATGGAGTTCGTCCACACCCTGAACGGGTCCGGTCTGGCCGTCGGCCGTACGTTGATCGCGGTTCTGGAGAACTATCAGAACCCCGATGGATCGATCACGGTACCAAAACGCTTGATCCCTTATATGAATAGCATCGAAATAATTCCGTAGCCATATGTTTACCAATATATTCGTTCTTTCCTGCAAAACACTTTGAACTTTTCCGAAGGGGTTCAGTCTAAATAGTGTAAAGAGAATGAACCCCTCACATTTAAGCGGACAATCGTCCGCCTAATTTTTTATGAGGGGTGTATTTTCGTGCTCTTCTATTTGCCCTTCGGTCGAAAGCCCAATAGACCCCTACCGGGGACCAAAAAAAAGACGCTGGATCAGCGTCTTTTTTTTATGGATACCTTTTATCAGGAATAGGACTTCTTCTTTTTGCCTTGGAGAAAACCTGAGATCAGAGGAGAAGCGATGAAGACCGAGGAGTAGGTTCCCGCGACCACGCCGACCGTGAGCCCGAAAGCGAAGGGTCTCAGACTGATTCCGCCAAACACCAAGAGGAAGAAGACGACGATGAAGGTCGTCATGCTCGTATGCACCGTTCGGGTCATCGTTTGCCAAATACTCGTATTGATGATCTCCGCTATGCCTTTGCCCCGCATCAGCCGCATATTCTCCCGGACGCGGTCGTAGATGACGATCGTCGCGTTGATCGAGTAACCCAGCAAGGTCAGGATGGCTGCGACCACGGACACGTCGAACGGTATCTGGAACAGGGAGTAGAAGCCGAGGGTGATCACGGCGTCTTGGAGCAAGGCCAGGATCGCGCCGATGCCGAACTCATAACGGAAGCGGAAGGTAATGTAAACGAGTAATATAGCGGAAACGAAGATCACGATCCAGATGGCTTTGCTTCGGAGCTCTTCGGCCGCGAACCCGCTGACGGAGTTGTAGCTTTCGATCTCCAATCCGCTCTCCCGCGCTAACCCTTCCAGCTGTTGCTTCTGATCGGATTCGTAGAACAGCACGGTCGTAACGGAATACCGATACTCGTTTTGTTCTTGATCCCCCATTTGAGAGAGCTTAGAGATATTGGCCGCCGCCAGGGCTTTTTCTATCCCGCCGATCTGTTCTCTAAAAGCGGCCACGGTCATATCCCGATTGGATTTGAAGATCAACTCCGTTCCGCCAGAGAAGTCCACCCCGAAGTTAAATCCCCGCGTGAAGATGGAGATCAGCGATATCGCAATCAGAGTCAGGGAGATGGCGAAAAATATCTTCTTTTTCCCGCAAAAATCGAAGGTTTTTATACTCATTTCACGTCACCCGCTTTCGCGATTTCCTTGCTTACCCGAAAGTGTAGTTTGGAGGAGACCATATTGGTGAGCACGCGAGAAACGACCAGAGTCGCGAACATGCTTCCGAGGATACCGATGATCAGGGTGGTGGCGAACCCTTTTATCGTACCGGTACCCAGATAGTAGAGGACGACTCCCGCCAGGATCGAGGTCACGTTGGAGTCGAATATCGCGGAGAATGATCTCGAGTAACCGGCGGTAATCGCGTTCAATACCGTCTTTCCGGCACGTATCTCCTCTTTGATCCGTTCGATGATGATGATGTTGCCGTCTATAGCCGTTCCAAAGGTGAGGATGATACCTCCGATACCAGGCAAGGTGAGAATGAACTTACCGAGCGCCATCGCGCCTAAGATGAGGACGGTGTTGTAGATCAGCGCCAGGTCGGCGATGAAACCACTCAGCCCGTAGAAGACGATCATGTAAACGAGGACGATCAACAGCCCGAACATCCCGGCGATCAAACTGACCGTGATGATATCTCGACCCAAGGTTGGCCCCAAGGTTCTTTCTTCCAGCTTTTGAAGGTCCGCCGGCAGGTTACCGCTTTTTATAAGTGCGGCCAACTCCATCGCTTCTTGAGCGGTGAAGCGACCTGAGATTTCGGCGTTGGAACTCCGAATCGCCGACATCACCTGCGGAGCCACCAGCACCACATCGTCCAGAACGATCGGCAGTTGCTGTTCGACGAAGGCAGCGGTGATCTTTCCGAACAGTTCGGTGCCCTTCGCGGTGAATTCCAAATCGATCTTAAACCCTCCTTTTTGGGTATCGACGGAGGCCTTGGCGTTCTTGATTTCCGAACCGCCCAAGTAAAGCTTTTGCGAGCCGACGGTAACGTACGGGTTCAAGAGATACCAGACTCGCTCGTTGTTCGGGGTTTTATCCTTCGATGGAACCCACAACGCGTTCGCATATTTGATGCCGATGCGCTTGTCCGGCATCGTGGCGGCAGTCTGTTGCTCCAAAATCTCTCCGAAATAGAGCTGCCCTTTCTTTCCGACCAAGCGTTCGGCGATCGTCGGGTCGTCTATCCCCGGTATCTCGACGCGTATTCGGGCATCTTCGCCGCCGATTTTGGAAACGACTGCCTCGGTGTAGTTGGCCGCATCCAAACGCTGGCGAACGACGACGACCACTTCATCCGCGATCGTACCCGCGCTTCTCTCTATATCTTTCGGGACCACGACGCGGTAGTCTAGTCGGGTTCCCCCACGAATATCCAAGCCTAACCGTATGTTCTGAAAGAAAATGTTGATGCTGGAATCCAGGAACGCTTCGCTCTTATTCGGCCAAAAGATCGACGCCAGGGCGACGATCAAAATCACGACAACAAAAAACAAACGTATTCTGTCCGCTTTCAAAGACCTTCCCCTCTCTTTCCCTTACCGTAATTTAACTGAATTATTGGCGTTGTACTGCTTCGTTAGGGTCTTTCGTAGATTTCCCAAGGATTGCGGAGATCGATCGGCGGGTGATTTCTAATCTGGTGTCGGCGGTTTGTATATCGACCGTTTGTTCCTTCAGCGAAACGACCTTTCCTATGATTCCTCCGATAGTGACGATTTTGTCCCCAACCTTCAGTTCGTTCATCATCGTTTTGTATTGTTTATCCCGTTTTCTTTGGGGCATGATGATCAAAAAGTAGAACATCGCGAATAGTACGACGATCCAGATAATCAAGCCAAAAGAACCCAATCCGCCCGCCGGGGCGGCAGCGGAATCCGCTCCGGCTCCCGCCGCCGTATCCGGCGCCGCGAAAGCTCGTAATAAAAACTCCATAACCCGTATCACCTCTTTATAAGTTGGCAAAAATGAGATGGCGGAGGCGGTGGGATTCGAACCCACACGAGCAAATATGCTCACCGGTTTTCGAGACCGGCCCCTTAGCCAGTTCGGAACACGCCTCCGTTTTTTTGCCCCGTATTATAACACGTTTGCGTCCGATTTGTACGCGCTTAGGGCCCCTCGGGCCGATAGCCCCCCAAGCGTATTTCTCCGTCTTCCAAAACCAGCATCACCTTTTCGTAAGCCTGAGTCGCGTAAAACTTGTGATCCCTGATGGTGACTTCAGTCCCCGGTTTCATGAGCTTTCGCGCGACGATCTTCGAACCGACCGCGGATTCGGCGATCTTCCCTAAGATATTTTCCAATTCCGCTTGCAGACCCGGCGTCTCCGCGTTGAGGTTGTTGATGGCGTTAATGGACTTGACCAAGTACTCGATCTTTTCAGGCGGAAACTTGTCACCCAAGGTATTCCGAAGTTCCCTCAGCTTCTTGACGATCTGGGTCAGTTTATTAAGGTTGTCCATATTGAGCGCGATTTGAGAACGCAGCAAAGCGGCTCTCTGCCGCATATCGGGATCGATCCCCACTTCCACGGAGGTCTTGAGGTTCATGTCTGAACCGATTTCGTTCGCCTCAACCGCGTGTCCCGCTGAGACCGAGCCCCCGATGATGCTTCCGGGGTCTCCCACCACGATCACATTTCTTTTTGAACGTACCGTCGAATTAACGGCTGCGTTAGAAATCTGGATATCCCGCTTCGCTTCTAGCTCCGCGTTCTCGATGAACTTGACCTTAGCGTCTCTACCCGCTGAAATGAACGTCTTGCTCCGGCCTTTCACGCCCGCTTCGATCTCGATGTCTCGGCCCGCGATCAAGGTGGCCCCCTCCACGATATCCGACACTTTGATGTCGTCTCGCGCTTTGATGACCATTCCCGGCATCACCATACCCTCGACGATGACGGAGCCTTCGAATTCGATGTTGCCGATACCGACGTCGACATTGCCGCGCACGAACAAGACGTTGTCGACGTTAATTCGCTCTCCCTCCAGCTGTAAGATGCCTTCTCCCTCGGATACCAATCGGAGGCCATTATCGATGAGCGCCGTGTTCTTTCCTTTGTATATCAGTAGGGACTTGTCTTTTGGCGCCTTCGGTAGAACCTCGGAGCCGAAGATGTCGGTACCGGGTTTTCCTTCCACGGCCGGTATCTTTTTTGCGATCAGCGTTCCTTTTTTCACGATAAAGTTCCGATAGAGGTTTTTATCGCTTTGAGACAGCTTTCCAGAGCAAAACGCTTTCAATTGTTCCATATCGAAGTTGAACACGATATCCGCGTCTTGACAGGGCTGTGCCAATATGCCGCGCGCAAAGGGATGAGGGACGCCGGGAATATAGGTCGATAAAAACGCGTTTATCTTTTCTTCCATAATGCCGAAACGGATGTTTTGCGCTTGTACGACCTCATCAATTTCGGACCTCTCAGGGCCTCGGGTATCTCCGTCTGGGGGATGGAAAACCAAAAACGCGTTCATCTTTTGAGCGTCTATGATGATTTCGACTCTACGTTCCACGAAAAACTCTCCTTAACAAGGATTCGGTCAATATTCGTCCAGCTGGATCCTCAGCTCGTTGATCGCCTGAAGTATCTGGTCGGGCGAAATGAGTTCCCCGTCCACTCGATTGATCAAGTTCAGGAGCTTTCCTTTTTTGTTGAGTTGAGAGACCTCTTTGTAAATCTGACCCATATTCAGCTCGGCGACTAACGCGGCGTCCACCTTGGAAATCAATTTTTTCAAGCGCGCATTCGGAAAGGGCCATATCGTAATCGGTCGGAAAAGGCCCACTTTGATGCCATCCACTCTGGCCATACGGACGGCCTGCCGTGCGCTTCGAGAGGTCGACCCGTAAGCGATAAGGAGGATTTCGGCATCCTCTACCATGAACTCTTCGTAGTTGATGATCTCATCGAGATGAAATTGGATCTTCTTCTCCAAGCGTTTTGCCAGCTTATCGGCGACATCCGAGGTGCCTAAGGGAAATCCGGTCTCATCGTGAACCAAACCGGAGACGTGAAACCGGCTCTTTCCCATCATACGCAGGGGCGTGATGAACCCGCTGACCTCTTCGTACGGATGGTAGATCTCCTCGTCCCCCAGGTCGTCAGCCAAACGCTGAAGAATCCATTCCGAAGGAATCGGCGGAACTTCGATGCTTTCTCTCAGATGGCCTAGGGATTCGTCCATCAAAAAGATGACGGGAACGCGGAAACGCTCAGCCAGGAAAAAGGCGCGAACGATAAGGGTATAGGTTTCTTTGACGCTGTTGGGATAGAGCGCGATCACGGGATGGTCGCCGTGCGTGCCCCAACGCGCTTGCATAATATCCCCTTGAGAAACCTTCGTCGGCATCCCCGTAGAAGGGCCCCCGCGCATGACGTTCACAAAGACGCTAGGTGTTTCAGTCATCGCCGCGTAACCGATGGCTTCCTGCATCAACGAAAAGCCGGGGCCGCTCGTCGCCGTCATCGATTTCACCCCGGCGAGGGACGCGCCGATGATGGCGCACGCGCTCGCTAATTCATCTTCCATTTGTATGAAGGTCCCGCCCACTCTAGGAAGCTCCTGCGCAAAGGTCTCGGCGATCTCCGTCGCGGGCGTGATGGGGTAACCGGCAAAAAACCGACAGCCGGCGCTGATCGCCCCGTACGCGCAGGCCTCGTCTCCGGATACCAGTACGTACTCTCCTGTTTTTATCATAGGCTCATTCCCCTTCCCGTTCGGACACGTCAATCGCGAATTCGGGACATAACCGTTCACATTGCTTGCAGCCGATGCAAGCGTCCGGGTCGTCGACCTTCGGCGCGTTTGCCGTTCCTTTCTTTATCGTTTTCGTCGGACAAACCGTATAACAGATACCGCAAGATTTACAAAATTCGGGATTGATACGGACGTTATACCTTTTCTTCTCAGGCAAAACTAACACCCCTTTACCCTTATAGTGAAAAAATCTCTTTGACGCTCGCTAAATCATAGGGTCTCAGCGACAAACGCACCACTTTGTCATCACGTAATCTTACCATAAACAACAAATGATTGCCAAATCGCTTTTTTGAAAAAAGAACCCGTTCAAAACGGTACCCTTGCTTTCGATAAAGGATCGAACCTTCCAGAGGATCGCAGACGAGAGTCGCGCTCAAAAACCGGTGGACGAGGATACCGACTCCGACGGCGTACAAAAGAAAAGCGGCTTTCAGCCCGATCCAAGCGGGAAAGAACAGGAAGGCCGTAAGCAATAAGCAGTCGGCGACAAAAAAAAGGATGAAAACCATCCTTAGCGATCTTTTAACCGGTATCTCAGCCAACATAGAAAAAAAGCGCCTTTCCGCGCTTTTTATGCAATTTTCTTGACCTTTCCCGCTTTAAGGCACTTGGTGCAGACTTTGATTCTCTTGTTCCCAGTTTCAGAACCGACCGTAACGTTCTGAAGATTGGGTTTCCATCTCCGCTTCGTTTTGCGATGCGAATGACTGACCCTATTCCCTGTGGATGGTTTCTTCCCACAGACCGCGCATATCCAGGCCATAGCGCTCCTCCTTTCCCAAAGACAATACTTTTTCGACGCCGATTATATCAATTCCCGGACCTTTTTGCAAGCAACCGCGCAGCCTAATCGAAATTTAACGGGCCGATCAAGGTAAAGATACCTGACGGTCACATGTTTAGTAGTTAGCAGAGGAGCTGACGGATATCCTGGGAGATGTGAGCGTTGCGTAATCGAAAAACAGCCTGGAGCCGATACCGATATCGACGTTCGTCCGCGTCTTGCTTCCGTAAAAACCAAGCCCCACGGAGTAGTAGTAGAAACCCGTGGTATTATAGGTAAAATCGCCCATCAGAGAGAACCCGTCGGTGATGAAAAAATGGAGCATTCCGCCGATATCCGTGCCCGATAGAGGGCGCCATTTCCCGTGTAGTTGGAAAAACCCAACCTCAGCCATAGGCACGTTGATAAAACCGGCAAAGGTGGTTTTTATCCTATAGGTATGCTCTGCCGGCGTCCAGATTAAGGCTTCCGTCGTGGTCAACGTGGGCGTTGCGGATCCGGAACTGGCCTGGTAGTTAAGGCTCCAAGGAGCGATGAAGTTCAGTTTCGCGTCGGTAATCGGAATGTTCGAGACGGAAAAGCCTGCGAGCGTCTTTTCTTTTCCTATCAGAATGGACAGGTCGGCCTTCCAACCCCCGCTGGTTAAAAGCGCATGCGGTAACGTGAACAAATCGAGGGCTCCGAGATCGGCGGACGAATACAGTTGGCCGGTCACGGTGGCCGTTCCGGCGTAGGTCGTGCCATTGCTCACCAGGTTCGATCCGGTATTGAAATGCGAGGTCAAGACCGGCGTGTACATCCCGATCTCCCCGGCCACCTGAAAGTAATCGAACTTCAACGCCGCAAAAACTCCCGCGGAAAGGTGGACGTCGATTACGCTGCCCGAAAAATCTTCGGCATGGTTCGCGGGGGGTATCTTTCCCGCGAGGGTTTGAGCGAACCATGCGGGCAGAAACAGCCGGGAGTCGAGATCGTCTTTTACGAACACGCCGATACCGAAGTGATCGACGGTATGACCAAAGTGAAAATCGGTATTACCGATCGCCGAAAGGTTGACGTCACCGGAGAGGACCTTTTCTATATCGGCTCCGAATTTTAAGAGCGTCGGTGTCGCCCCGTTGAGTGAGAAAAGCGTCCCGATAGCGGACAACGGTAAGAGGTTCTGTTGGATACGAAGCTGAAAGCCGTCTTGCGAGAAGAAGCCGTTAGAGGTCCGAAAGGCGGTTAACAGCTCGAAATCGATATCGAAAGGAGGGAATATCGCCCATTCAGGTTCTACGGAGATCATCGGCAGCGCAGGCTCGTTCGGAACCGGAACGGGCTCAGTCTGAAAGGTCGGAGCCGTGGTCAGCGTTCCAACGACCGGTTGCGAAAGCGGTAAGGTCGTGGGTATCGTCACCTGGGTGATAACCACGTCGGGGTCACCCAAGAGCGTCGTAGCGAATAACACCAATAACATCCAAAGTACGAGGTAATACGCTTTTTTCCGCATCTTCCTCCCCCTTATCATCCATACCCCTGTTGAATAAGCAAAAACCTCGCGAATCGACTTCGCGACTTCTATCATTTTACCACAAACTTCGTAGAAATGGCAAACCCTTCGCTCTTTCATTATAGACCAAACATCTCTATTTCTTTGAGCCGCGCCAATGCGCAGAAATCAACGGGGCTTTTTTCACACGAGAGGCTGAGTCAATAACCGATAATTCCGAAGCACGGACTCCATAAAACCGCTCTATGAGCTGAGTATGCGTCGATCCCTCTCGGACGTGATGCGCGCCGGTATTTCAAAAAAAGACGGACAAATCGTTTCTTTGACATCGCTCGTTTTTTCTGGTACAATAGGGGAAATTTCATTCGGAGGAAAACGATGAACGCGACGCCCTGTAAAGCGGCCCTATCCTGTAAGTCCATTTGGTGGTGGAGACTCCCCGTTTCGGACGGGAGCTCTTTGGCTGCTTAAAAGGGTTCAGATAAGTCTGAAGCGGGGAACGAAGAGTTCCCCGCTTTTTTTTTTGAAAAAAACTCAAACCAAATAGAAGGGGGTTATGGAGTATGAAAAAGAGAGAGCAGTGCATCTTGTCACCGGAGGAGATTCCATACTACTGGTATAACGTGAAAGCGGATCTTCCCTTTACACTGGATCCCATTTTGCATCCCGGCACCAATCAGCCGGCCAAGCCGGAAGACCTCAAGCCCATTTTCCCGGACGGTCTGATCGAACAGGAGTTCACCCTTCAGCGAGAGGTACCGATTCCGGAGGCGATCCGCGACGAATACGCCGTCTATCGTCCGTCTCCGCTCGTTCACGCGACGCGGTTGGAAGAGTACCTGGACACTCCTGCGAAAATCTATTTCAAAGACGAAAGCGTGAGTCCGTGTGGGAGCCACAAAGTGAACACCGCACTCGCGCAGGCTTACTTCAACAAGAGGGAAGGGATCGAAAAGCTCGTGACGGAAACCGGGGCGGGGCAATGGGGAAGCGCGCTCGCCTATGCGGGAAAAAAGTTCGGTTTGACGGTAGAGGTCTATATGGTCCGGGTGAGCTATCTGACGAAGCCAGCGCGACAACAGATGATGCACCTTTTTGGGGCCGAAGTCTACCCGAGCCCGAGTGAGAGAACCGAGCACGGCCGCGCCGTCTTGGAAACAGACCCCAACTGCAACGGCTCTTTGGGCATGGCGATCACCGACGCGGTAGAGGTGACCGTCAAGAGCAAGAACGCCAAATACTCCCTCGGAAGCGTCTTGGACCACGTGCTGCTCCATCAAACCGTCATCGGCCAAGAGGTCAAGAAACAGCTCAAGAAAATGAACGTCAAGCCCGATATCCTGGTCGCTTGCGTGGGCGGGGGATCGAACTTCGGCGGATTCGTGCTCCCCTTCATTCCGGACCGGTTGAAAGACCCCCATTTGGAGATCATCGCTTCCGAACCGGAGGCCTGCCCGTCTCTGATGAAGGGCGAATTCCGGTACGATTTCGGCGACACCGGCCACCTGACCCCTCTCTTGAAAATGTGCACGCTCGGTTCCGACTTCTTGCCGCCGCCTATCCACGCTGGCGGACTTCGCTACCACGGCGCGAGCCCGATCGTCAGCCGCTTGGTCGCAGAAAAATACGTTCGGCCCGATGATTTGGCTCAAGACGAGATCCTCCAAGCCGCCCAGATCTTCTCTCTGACCGAAGGGATCATCCCTGCGCCCGAGTCCGCCCACGCCATCGCCACCGTGATCAAGGAAGCGAAAAAGTGCAAGGCGAATCGTGAGCCCAAGACGATCGTCTTCAACCTCTCCGGCCACGGGCACCTGGATTTGGCGTCATACGATTTCATCGCCAAAATCAACGGTAACAGCAAGTAACCCACAACCTTCCGGCTCGCCCTGCACTTTTGTGACTTTTTCGAGTGGAGACGGATTAGTGTACGAAGATTATCGCGGGGTAACCAACGGGACCCCGCGATACTAACGAAGTCCAGCAATCCTCTCTATTATCTTCTACTCTTAAGAACATGCCGAACTTGAGTTCGGTATGTCTTCATACCTTTAAAAAGACAAAAGAAGGTTTCACACAGAGGGCACGGAGAGACCATAGAACGCAGGCGGAACGGAAGTTCCGCGTTCCCAGTGAAAAGAAAAAGCCATGCCGCACTAAAGCGTATCGCGCCCCCGCGAAAAGTAGGGGAGCTTATGCCGCGATGATTGTGTGTGTTATCGCGGGGTAAGTGGTTTTTACGACCCCGCGATCCGCCCTTTGCCCCTTCTACGCCACGATGACTACGTGGACTAAAAATCGCGCGATCGATTTCTGGCCTTGTTTTTTGGCTCTTCGATACATTATTTGAAGCTCGGTGACCATCCCCCAACTTTCGACTAAAAGTGCTACAAACGGCGATAAAAGCCACTTTCTCAAAAAAGTTGGCCACTACAATCGACGAGCCACGTAAGTCAGTTGCCTGTTCTTAAGCATCGGAACACCGAGCTTCTT